>Ga0164308_10001806_pt1 | contig 11407 bp, 19 predicted proteins | sample Whisoiple_246_MG_FD_109983 | JGI IMG/M metagenome (GOLD analysis project Ga0164308, IMG submission 109983) | Soil microbial communities amended with fresh organic matter from upstate New York, USA - Whitman soil sample_246_MG | ecosystem: Environmental > Terrestrial > Soil > Unclassified >... | reverse complement strand
TGGGGTTCCGTTGGTCTCATTCCGCTTGGCTTTGCGACTGCTATGCCCGAAGGCATCCACGGTCGTATTGAATCACGTAGCGGTTGGGCTCTCAAGGGCTACGTAGTTCTTACTGGAGTCATTGATGCTGACTACCGTGGTGAATGGAAAGTTATCATGGGTAATTTCTCCGGCCAGAAACTGGACGTCAAGAAGGGTGACCGCGTAGCGCAAGTAGTTTTTAGGGACACCGTGCAAGTTGCTTTCCACGGCGTCTCAGAGCTATCCGAGAGCGCTCGTGGCGCGGGTGGCTTTGGCAGCACTGGCGCGCGGTAAGCAAGCGCTCGATGAGCTTTATAGAAGGTCAAATACTATGTCACAGCCAGCTTTAATCGTAGACGGTATGTCCGTCTTCCATTCAGTTGCAGGTCCAGCGGCTCATCTCCGTAACGGGTATCCGTACAGCTTCTTGATTCAGGTCACCTCGGCCGTGAAGAAGTTCAAGCCGAAGGGTATCTTCGTATGCTGGGAAGGTGGTTTCAGTAAGCGGCTAGAAATCTACCCAGAGTATAAGGCTCAGCGAACCTCTAATTCTGAGGGAGTCAAGCAGTACCGTGAAGTCGTCAAGGACCTCATGACTCACCTTGGCGTGGACCAGCTTCATGCTCCGGGTTACGAAGCTGACGACGTTGGAGCTCTTCTTGCCAACAACCTTGAGAACGCTATCCTGTTCTCTAACGATAAGGACTGGTTGCAGCTTGTTCGCCCCGGAGTCTCGCTTTACCAGAGAGCGAGGCGGCAAGGCAAGAAGCAGGAGAAGATGCTCATCACTACTGACAATTTCGCTGAGATCAGTGGATGGTCTACTCCGCAAGAGTACCTCAAGGCTCACATCGCAATGGGAGACGAAGTTGACGGTATTCCGGGAGTAGGGGGAGTGGGACACGCTACCATCCACGCCTACCTCACGGGAGTTAAGATCGCGCCTAGGTTGCAGACTAAGCTAGATGAATTCTACAACGGAAGCCTTGAGTATTTTCGTAACAAGGCTCTCATTGATCTTACGTCTATTCGTGAGCTACCTATTCAAACCGTTCCAGGGAAGTACGATGAGCGGAGTGTATTGAACTTGCTGGAAGAGCTAACCTTTGCTAGTATTACAAAGCAGTTTCACACATGGGTGTTGAACTATAAAGACGCTCTTCTATAATCCCATCACAGGAGAATTTCCACGTGATTAAAGAACTAACGTATGAGGATCTCAATGACCAACAGAAAGCCGCGGTTGACGATGCAGTCAGGTGGTTCCACTCAGGTAACGCTAGGGAGAGACCGTATATCCTACAAGGATACGCGGGGACTGGAAAAACTACTCTCATCAAAATCCTTATTGAACGCCTACGGATTCGTTATTCAGAAGTAGCTCTTACCGCGCCCACCAATCGCGCGGCAAAGGTTCTGGCCAACAAGACGGGGCTGTTCACTTCCACAGTGCATAAGCTGATTTACGTTACGGTCTCGGAAGAGATCAATTTCCAGCGTGAACGCCTACGCATATGGGAAGAAAGCCTTAGCTTCGCGCAATTGGGCGGTGAGCTTCTCATTCAGTCCGGCCAGGACATACGAGAAGAATACGCGCAGATGTGCGCTGAAGACGGCGAGCCTTTTGACGAAGAGGGATTCAAGGTCTTCAAGGAAGGTCGTACCGAGACCATCCTAAAGTTCGAAGGCATTGAGCTTCCGGACGACCCCGGCGAACGCCAGAAGATGTTTGACGAAATTAAGAAGGGTAAGCTCAAGCAGCACAAGGACGCGATCATTGACCTCATGAAGGAAGATATTCCTGTCATGAAGAAGGATCCGCTTGATATTTGTCTGCGCTACAAGCTGTTTCTGGTTGATGAAACGTCCATGGTGAACGAGATCCAGGGACGTGACGTGATTAGCTTTGGCGTACCGACGATTCTCATTGGCGACCCATTCCAGCTTCCTCCAGTGAAAGCGAAACCCTACTGGCACAATATGCGAGCAGACACGGTGCTGACGCGCATTGAACGACAGAAGGGCGCTGGCGCTGGTATTCCTCTGGCCGGAGAAAAGCTTCGCAAGGGTGAGCAAATCTCCCGAAACGAGAGTCTGACCATACACCCCAAGAACAGCCTCGGGGATGACTCTTGGCTCACTACCGACCAAATCATCTGCGGCACCCATAAGACTCGCGAGCGTCTGTGCAAGTTCGTACGCAAGAGACTCGGTCACCTTACGGACCACCCGCAAGTCGGCGAGAAGGTTGTGGCTGTTTTCAACGACAAGCAACGTGGCATCATGAATGGCGAGCTCTACACCGTTAAGGAAAGTGAGCTCATGCGTAGCGGCACGGTTTGCCGCATGACCATTGAGGATCCTTATGGACGAGTTATTGAGAAAGTTGACGCGTGGACAAGGGGATTTGCAGGACGTAGTGCGACTGATTTCCTTGATGACCAATATGGGAAATTCTGGTGGGGATACGCTATTACGTGTCACCAATCTCAGGGAAGTGAATGGAAGAATATCATTGTCTGTGACGACTGGCCCGGTGACTCTCACGATAGATGGCTCTATACTGCCATCACCCGCGCAGCCTTGAAGTGTGATCTTGTATCATGAACGACGATATCAACTGCAAACCAGATCGCCCGCTGGTGCAAGTCCAATGGGCTGATAGTCAATCAGTCGGCCCTTGGCATCACGAGAATGATCTCAACGATGAGTATGAACTTCCGTTAGTTTATACGAACGGTTATCTTATCCAAGAAACAGATGACTACGTGACTATTGCTGGGAGTGTCATATTCTATGAGAATGTCAGCAATCAGATCTGTGGTCTCATGACGATTCCAAGAGGGTGTATAAGAGACATACGCAAACTTCGCTTAGGAGCCACTTATGTTCGATCCAGTAACTGAATATACTCCCTACGCTGGTATCGGGTCGCGTGAGACTCCTCCAGATATTTTGGAGCTTATGACGGCGATCTCTAGGATGCTAGACGAGCGAGGCTACACCCTGAGATCTGGTGGGGCCGAAGGGGCGGACCAAGCATTTGACTGGGGAACTTCTGGTATGTCTCACCCTGAGGTCTTTCTCCCATGGGAAGGGTTCAATGGTAAGAGGTCCACGATAGACGTTCCGGCGAATTGCGTTGCTAAAGCTATGGAGATTGCGCGTGAGTTCCACCCGAATTGGGCCGCGTGTTCTGACGGAGCTCGTAAGCTTCACACTCGTAACACCTTCCAAGTCCTCGGTAGGGATCTAGTGTCTCCCAGCAAGTTCATCGTCTGCTGGACGAAGGATGGTAAAGCCTCAGGCGGCACAGGTCAAGCTCTTCGTATCGCTGACTCGCGTAAGATTCCAATCCACAATCTTCACAGCAAAGAGACGCGGGGTCGGTTCTATGGCGAGCTAGGTTGGGATCATGCAGGTTGAGCGTTCATCTCGTATTATCTGCTTGTCAAGTGAACTAGAAGTGAGTAGAGTAGCCCTTCATACTGAAAGGTAGACTCTATGCTCGCGTGTCTGTTTGATACTGAAACCACTGGCATCTACGATTACAAGTCTCCACCGAGTGCCGAACATCAACCTGACGTAGTTCAGCTATGCGCTTGGCTCTGCGACAAAGATCGGGTTTACAGTAAGTTCAATGTCTTCGTTCATGCGGAAACTGAGATCCCTCAAGGCGCTTACGAAGTTCATCGCATTGATCGTGATCTCACAGCTAGAGTAGGAATAAGCCGAATCCGCGCTGTCCAGATGCTAGATCAGTTCGCTCGCAAGGCGGATCTTCTTGTTGGTCATAACGTTGAGTTCGACGTTAAGATGATGATTGCAGCGGCGTTCCGTGAAGGCGGCACCGGAGAGAACTTTAAGAAGTCAACTTTTTGCACGATGAAGAATGCGACCGAGCTCTGTAAGCTTCCTAACCCGAACTTTCCAGATCGGTACAAATGGCCGAATCTCCAAGAGGCCTATAAGGCTCTTATTGATCCTCGCGGATTTGATGGTGCCCACGATGCGGAAGCCGATGTGAGTGCTAGCTATGAGTTATTTAGAGTTCTCCACAAGTAGTCTCACAGACCAGGAAGCTGAGGTCATTGCTGACGCGTACTTTCGCGCAAGTAAAGACCCTTCTGAAATGGCGAAGGTACTCGGGCTAGATCACTTTGATCTAAATCTCCTGATGCATCCTATTGTCAAAGCGAAGATCATCAAGGAGAAGTTGAAGCTCAACAAGCTCTACAGCCTTGAAGATCACGTCAAGAAACTCCAGGAGATTCGTGATGGGGCGATGGGCGATGAGAACTGGAAGACTGCTCTTAGTGCCGAAGTAGCGGTCGGTAAGGCGGCGGGTCTGTACGAACCTAAGACGACGGACGATTCTCCTTCCAACGAGAAGCCTGAGCAGCTAAGTACTCAAGAACTCCGTCGCCGGCTCGGGAGTATGGGTTCTCCTCTCCCGGCTCAGATAACAGAGAAGATTCTTGACGAGCTTGAGGAGAGCGAAGAGGTCGGGGACACTGGTGAAATATGAATGAAGAAGCCTTAATCAGGGAACTCATTCGCCGTGAAGAAGCTAAGATCCACATGGAGAAGTTCGTCCCTTTCGTAACGGAAGGGATGCACATTCCGGCTCCGCATCACGCTGTTATCTGTAGGGCCTTGGATTCAGCAGTACGCGGTACCGAAAAACGTCTCATCATTGCTGCTCCTCCTGCTCACGCTAAGTCTGTCTATACGTCTCACAACTTCCCTGCCTTCTGGCTCGGTAACCATCCAACCGATAAGATTATCGCTGCCTCCCACACTCAGCCGTTCGCTGAGGACATTGGTCGTAAGGTACGTAACCTCGTCAACAATCCTCTTTACACTCAGCTCTTTGAAGGCGTTCATATCTCCGCGGACCAGAGAGCGGCTGCAAGATGGGAGACCACAGAAGGTGGGACTTACTTCTCTACAGGTGTTGGCGGCTCTGTCGTCGGGCGACGCGCGAACCTTATCCTTATTGATGACCCCTACAAGTCAAAGCTCGTTGCCTATTCAGCTGCGGAGCGAAAGAAAATCTCCGAGTGGTATTTCACGGACGTCGTTCCGAGACTCCTCCCGAACGGCGTTATTGTAATCATCGCGACGCGTTGGCACGAAGATGATCTCACGGGACAGATTCTCAAGATGTCCGCCAAGGGTGAGATCGAACCCTTCAAGCTAATCAGCTTTCCAGCTATCTGTGAAAATCCTAACGACGAGCTTGAAAAGGTTCTAGACCGCCAGTACGGTGATGCTCTCTGGCCAGCCATGTACCCCATTCCGAAATTGAATGAGATCAAGGGCGGCATGATGTTGGACGGGATTGAGGACGAGTGGAATGCGCTCTATCAGCAGCGTCCTCGCCCTGCCGAATCCGGCGAGATCAAGAGCGAATGGTTCCCGCTTTACGAGAAACTTCCATCTGACCAGCAGTATCTCAACTTTGTGTCTTGGGATACGGCGGGTACTGCTAATGAACGTTCTGACTTTACCGTCGGTCTTGCGTTCGCCTTCGGGCTTAAGGATCGCAATTTCTACCTGAAAGAGATGTACCGCAAGCAAGTAGAGTTCCACGTTCTTATGCAAGAGATCCCCGCCTTCAATCGCAAGCACGAAGCTATGGCGGTGCTGATCGAGAACAAGGGTACGGGTACTTCGCTAATCCAAGTGCTACACTTCTCTGGGCAGAACATCATTCCTATCGCCCCGCAGAAGCTGGGTGACAAGCAGTTTCGTTTTGAGCTTGCGGTGCCAGCCCTTGAAGCTGGACGCGTTCATCTTCCCAAACGCGCACCGTGGATCCCGACCTTCCTTGAAGAACTTCTCACCTTCCCCAACGGTGTCCATGACGATATCGTTGACGCCTTCTCCCAGGCCATAAATCACTATGGTACTCGTCATAAGTCTCGCGGTGGCCGTGCTCTCGTAGGCGCATAAGTGCTTGTCTAATGAGGGCTTTCTGCGGTAAGCTGGTGGCTTGCACGAGCAAGGAGACTGAATGTGTTGGCATCCCAATTACCCTCCGACTACCAATCTTTCATACACAAGTCGCGTTACGCAAGATTCATACCAGAGCTAGGTCGGAGAGAAAATTGGGACGAAACGGTCACCCGATACTTTGACTACTTCGAAAGTCAGCTTGACGAAAACCACGGCTACAAAGTCTCTGCGACTCTGCGTAGCGAACTCATGGATGCGGTTTCTAATCTCCATGTGATGCCTTCAATGCGGGCGCTCATGACCGCCGGTGAAGCAGCCCGTCGTGAGAACATCAGCGTATATAACTGCGCCTATCTCCCTATCGATCGCCCTCGTGCTTTTGCCGAAGCTCTGTACGTTCTCATGTGCGGAACGGGCGTTGGCTTTTCTGTTGAGCGGCAGGTAATCAAGCTGCTCCCGGAACTCCCGCAAGACTTCGTTAAGGTTTCCGACGAGATTATTGTCGAGGATTCCAAACGAGGTTGGGCTCAGGGCTATGCGGAGCTCCTCGAGCACCTTTGGGCTGGTAGGGTGCCGGTGGTACGTACCCACCTTCTGCGAGCAGCAGGTGAGCGTCTGAAAACCTTCGGAGGCAGGGCCAGTGGCCCCGCGCCCTTTGTAAGTTTGTGCGAGTTCACCATACGTACTCTACAGGGTGCCAAGGGTCGCCGGCTAAACAGTCTGGAAGCTCACGAGCTTGTCACCAAAATCGGGGAGATAGTCGTTGTCGGAGGTGTACGCAGGAGCGCTGAGATCGGTCTTTCAAATCTATCAGATCAGAGAATGCGAGACGCTAAGTCAGGCGATTGGCGAGCCACTAAACCTCACCTTGAACTCGCGAACAATTCCGTGGCCTACACTGAGAAACCAGAGGTCGGGCAGTTCATGGAGGAATGGCTTTCAATCTATAAAAGCCGCTCTGGTGAACGAGGGATCTTCAATCGCTATGGAGCCATTGAAAAGATTCAACGCCTCGGACGCAGGGACCATCGTTTTGAGTTTGGGACAAACCCCTGTGGTGAAATTGTCTTACGTCCCAGAGGACTGTGTAATCTCTCTGAAGTTGTCCTGCGTGAAGGTGACAGTCTCAAGTTCATTGAAGACAAAGTCCGTCTCGCTAGCATCCTTGGAACATGGCAGTCAACTCAAACGAACTTCCGCTTTGTCGAGCCTGACTGGAAAAAGAATGCTGAAGAGGAACGCTTGCTTGGTGTGAGTCTTACCGGCATCTACGACAACAAGTTCATGCGTGGTGAGTCGGGTCTTGATAAGCTCGGTAACGGGTTGCAGCGGTTGAAGTCAGCTTCCATCAAATACAATCGTATGGAAGCTCACGAGATCGGTATCAACCCGAGTGTTGCCATCACTACGGTCAAGCCTAGCGGCACGGTCAGCCAGATGGTTATGTCTCCAAGTGGTATCCACCAAGGTCACGCGTCGTACTATCTTCGTCGTGTGTCGCAGGACAACAAGGATCCCATTACGCAGTTCATGGCCGATTCAGGTATCCCGAATATCCCGCACATGACCAAGCCTCAGGACATGACGGTATTCAGCTTTCCAGTTAAGTTGGGAGAGCAGACGGTGGTCCGTGAGCAGATCACAGCCATTGAACACATGGAACTTGTGAAGTGCTACAACGAAAATTGGGCCGAGCACGCTGTGTCTTGCACGATCAGTGTCATGGAGCATGAGTGGCCGGAAGTCGGTGGTTGGGTCTACAAAAATTTCGACAGTCTCGCCGGCATGAGCTTCCTTCCTCACTTCGCCGGTGATAGTGATTACCCTGCCGATATGCTACCGTATCTCACAATCACTCAGGAACAGTATGCTGAGTACATGAACTTCCACCCTGCGGAAGTTGACTGGACCAAGCTAGGCGACTACGAACGTGGCGTGGATAGCGTGACTGGCACCCGCGAGTTCGCTTGCGTGGGCAATACCTGCGAGATCATAGAGGTCCATACGCCTCTGGCATGATACCCCTAAAAATAGCGTGTCTTTACACACGCTTACGCCTAATTCGGAAAGGGCGGCGGGCATATGCACCCGCCGCCCTTTGTTTTGACGTTAGCAGAATAGGGTCGTTACGGCGCTATCCGGGCCATATTTCTGCGGTCCCATCTGGGTGACTCCAGTGACCGGTCTCAGGGTGGTAAATCCAGCCTGTAGCGAGAAGATTCTTATTAAACTCTTCTTCCCACTTGCCCGCTGAGTGAAGTTGAGCGAGATAATTCTCTAGCTTCACAGGCTTCATGACGTACTTGTGGAAACCTTTGTATCTTACAGGCCGTACTTCTTCTTCACCCTCGCCATTTCCTTTAGGCCTTGTTCCCTCTTCTCTTCCGCTTTCAGCCATTTCTCGCGCTCCATTAAGTAGCGGGTTTCGACCGCCATACGAATATCATACTCCTGACTAGTCTCAGATCGGGTCCACACGATGCTGACCTCGTATTCTTCATAGCCCCACGAGTAGAAGTCTAGACTCGGTTTACGTGGATCAGCTTTAAGCTCCTGGATGTACGCTTCGGTCTGTTCTATAGTGCCGAAGAGTTTATCGTAGTCAGCAGATTCCCGGCACTCAAGCGTGAGTAAGTAGGTGCCATAGATCTCAGCGTAAACGAGTTCTTTGTTCCCGAACCCATTAGTCCTAGAAGCGTAGGCAATTCTGTTCGGCTGTTCGAGGATGCGGCTATTCTGATACATAGAACACCTCTAATTCGTAACCCATAGCCGGACCCTTGATCTCATCGTTCTCCAGATAATAGACAGGGGTCTCACCATCTTCGTTGGTATCTGAGGCGACAATTCCCAGAGCTCCTGTATCTAGAGTTACGATTGTCCCTCGGTAGAAGTCAGGAATATGTTTCGGCGTTGCATTCAGAAATTGGACAAGACGCGTGATATCTTTTTCGATGCTCATTGCTACTCTCCTAGTCAAAAGCCCTGCCACATCCTAAGACGTGACAGGGCTCTCTGCGTGGCAAGCAAGAACGCGGGCCGTGGCAACCCGCTAGCCTTGTATGGCATAGCGGCGCTCATAAGGCAACCTCTTGCTTTGCGAAAGACCCTTCAAAACCGTATAGTCTCTTTACGGACTCGGATCTCCTGGACTGCATCGGCAGGGATCATACGATACCCTTTCGCCTGCATATCGTAGACCGTTAGAAGACCCTTGTCATCGGGGTCCCAGTTACGATCTTCGCCAGTGATCCCGAATTTCACTCCGGTTCTAGCGACCATACGGCGCAGAGCACCATCAGTTCGCTTTACGAAAAGGACCGAGAAGATCTTACCGTCTGCGGTCAGCTTCTTTAATGTCGATAGTTCCATCCCTATTCTCCGTCACCTTAGCGGACAGACTGCCACGGCTGTCGCGCACTACGTACCGTTCGGTACCTTGCTCACGCTCTACGGAAAACACCCGCTTTGAACCTTTGTAATAGACGCACCGACTAGCGGTACATTCCTTACGTAGGGTGACTTCCTTAGCCGTTGCAGTATAGGGCACTATCAGTCCTAGTGCAAGTAGGAAAGTGGTCTGTGGTTTAATCAATCTTCATCTCCTTTACTCGAGTGTCTAGGTCCCATCCTCTACGGTTAAGATCTTCGAGAGTCAACGAGCCTTCTTCTCCGATGACATACCACAGACCATCAATAAATTGAGCTATGCTCTTGTAAGAGGCTCTCTCGCTGGTGAAGCGATAGTATCCGTACTTGAGTTCAGTCTTCTTCATACCATTTCTCCAAATCGTCTTCTTGGCCGTCTTTGGTCCAATCGGGGCAGAGGCTTTGAAGCCTATCTAGGAACTTATTTTCGTGAGGACGTTCAGGATTTCTATGGTAGTTTAGATCATTGAAGCTGTCGAATACTTCTTCGCCTCCCAGATCAACAAACTGGTTTATCGCGGTATCAAAGAACGCGAATCTATATCCGGTGCCTTGATTGCGGATATCTACGAAGCGGATCATTTGTTCTTAATCCCTTTGGCGCGAGCCTCTTCAATCGCCGGCCAGTCGTCAGGCGCTACAGCGTCGCGAATAGATTCTCTTGGCCAGATGCGCGCATAAGTGTCCAGCCCGCAGCGAAGGCATAGGGAGGCGTCTCCCATTCCTCCGAGGCCGTAGAGAACTTCTCCGTGCAACCCAACAGGAAATCCCGGGCGACACTCGATGAGCTTTTTAAGGTTCAGCATCCGCCACTCCCATGGTCTTGGGCGAAACACTCCACCGCCGCTTGGCGATGCTTCTCTTTCGCAGCCGCAGGATGCTGACCAGAGGTCGGTGTGGCCCGAAGGCCATGACCGAGATCCTCAATATAGTAGGTGAATCCTGCGTATTCGTAGTGTGCTGGTACGATCATTTAAGGTTCTCCTCAATATGTTGCAGACATTCCCAGGGCTCTCTACAGAATGGTGTGGGGTCCATGTAGTCAGACAGGCGATACCCTTGGTACGCCCCCTCAACGGGAAAATAGGTGATTCCATAACCTAGCTTCTTAGCGTCGGCTTTAGCTTTCGCTCTGCTGTCCCATAGAGCCTTTAGCTCATCATCGGGGCATCCGTTATAGAGTCTCATTTCGGTATAATCCCACTGAACATAGTTGTAAGGATCTCACCACTTAACTGAGGGTGCCCGTAAACTTCAAAAGATGAGGCTTCTTCTTCAGTTATGTGATACGTTAGAAAGTATTCAAACCCCATCATTCCGAGCGTAAAGTATCTGTGATGCCCGTCCAACATGAGGTCCATGATCTTAGCTGGTGGTACTCCTAACCTCATCATGATGGTAGGATTCTGTAGAAGATGCTGGTTTTCTAGAAGATAGGCGATGCGGTGGCGCTCAATACCACGCTCTTCCACATACATCTGGAGGCGACTCTTATCAATCTCTGCTTTGTAGATCTTCTTGTCGCTGGTCTTGAGCCACTTCTCTAATCGCTCAATCGCCCACATCCTAGTGTGGCCGTCTTCAGCTTCCCACTGATAGACGACCTCACTACTCTGTGGCGTACATCTCAACTTATGAAAGGGTATCACTTGAGACTCCTACTTGCCTGTAGGGCCTATTATACCGCGCACAAAGTCCTAACGCTAGCGTTGATTGGTCTTAGGCCGAATAAGTCCCCGGACCTCTACGTGGAGTCTCCCAGCAATCCAGGATCTTGCATCCGGGGTGATTCGCTGTGACGATGTCCTTGGCGTCTCCGCGGCTGGTGGTCTCGTGAGTCTCAGTTACAGACCCGTATTCCATGCCAGCGGGCTGGAACTTCACGCTGAACAGCTTAGGGTTGTTGATGTTAACGGCCATTAGACATATCCTCTTCTGCACGGAAGCCCATGAACTTCGGTTGGCGGGGACGATCCATCGTGCCTACCGCCTGATA
>Ga0164308_10001804_pt1 | contig 11410 bp, 8 predicted proteins | sample Whisoiple_246_MG_FD_109983 | JGI IMG/M metagenome (GOLD analysis project Ga0164308, IMG submission 109983) | Soil microbial communities amended with fresh organic matter from upstate New York, USA - Whitman soil sample_246_MG | ecosystem: Environmental > Terrestrial > Soil > Unclassified >... | reverse complement strand
TCACCTCCTACGACCCCGCTCCGGTGACGATCCCCGCAGCCACGTCGTCCATTCCCGATCGCACTTCCACCCCATCGACGCAGGAACCAGCGACCGCCCGCAAGAGCGGAGATCGCAAGAACCGTGGTTCGGCCGGCGGCAAGGGCTCCGACAGCCCGCCCCGCGAGGGCAGGCCGGGGGAAGTGCGGCGGATCTTCGCCCTGTTCTCCGAACACAAGGCCCGGCTGCTCTTCGTAGCCGCGCTGATCATCGCCTCGTCGCTGATCTCGGTGGCCTCGCCCTTCCTCCTTCGCGAGGTTCTCGACGTCTCGCTGCCCACCAGGAACACCGCGCTCACCGCGATGTTGGCCGGTGGCATGGTGCTGATCGCGGTCGGCACCACTGTGCTCGACGTCATCCAGTCCCGGCAGTCGACGCTGGTCGGCCAGTCGGTGATGCACCGGCTGCGGACCTCCGTGTACTCGCACCTACAGCGGTTGTCGCTGGGCTTCTACACCCGGACCCGGACCGGTGAGATCCAGTCGCGGATCGCCGGCGACATCGGCTCCATGCAGGCGACCGTCACCAGCACTGTCACCAGTGTGGTCTCATCCGGAACCACCGTCATCGCAACACTTGTCGCGATGCTCGCCCTCGACTGGAAGCTGACCCTGGTCTCGCTCGTGCTGGTCCCGATCTTCGTGATGATCTCCCGCAAGGTGGGCGGCATGCGTCGGCAGATCGCCACCACCCGTCAGGAACGGATGGCGGATCTGTCGAGCCAGGTCTCCGAATCCCTCTCCGTGTCAGGCATTCTGCTCACCAAGACCATGGGCCGCAGCACGGCCCTTGGCGACAAGTTCGCCGACACCTCGGCCGACCTCGCCGATCTGGAGGTGCGGTCGTCGATGACCGGCCGTTGGCGGCAGTCCAGCATCGGCATCATCGTGTCGATCCTGCCGGCCGCGATCTACCTGGCCGCCGCGTTCACTGTCGCCGGCACGACGGGTCCGGTGTCCATCGGCACCCTGGTGGCGTTCACCGCCCTGCAGGGCCAGCTGTTCCGGCCGATGGTCTCGCTGCTGCGCACCGGCGTCGACATGCAGACCTCGATGGCCATGTTCCGCCGGGTCTTCGACTACCTCGACCTGCCCATAGAGATCGACGAGCCGTCGGCGCCGAAGCCGCTACCGAAGGGCAAGGGCGAACTGCGTTTCGACCAGGTCACCTTCGCCTATCCCGGCTCCGACACGGCCACGCTCAAGAACATCGATCTGACGGTGACCGCCGGCAGTCACGTCGCGGTCGTCGGGTCGACCGGCTCCGGCAAGACCACGTTGGGATATCTGGCCGCCAGGCTGTACGACCCGACGAGCGGTTCGGTGCTGCTGGACGGGGTCGACATCCGCGATCTGGGCCTGCAGGACCTGGCATCGGTGGTCGGCATCGTGTCCCAGGAGGCGTACCTGCTGCACGCGTCGATCGCCGAGAACCTGCGGTTCGCCCGACCGGATGCGACCGATGAGGAGGTCGTTGCCGCAGCCAAGGCCGCCTCGATCCACGAGCTGATCTCGTCCCTGCCGCAGGGTTATCAGACCGTCGTCGGTGAGCGCGGATACCGGTTCTCCGGTGGCGAGAAGCAACGCCTGGCGATTGCCAGGATGATCCTGCGTAACCCGCCGGTGCTGGTGCTCGACGAAGCGACCAGCGCACTGGACACCAGGACCGAGGCGGCCGTCACCGCGGCTCTCGCCGAGCTCGCGGACGGTCGAACCACCCTGACCATTGCGCATCGGCTCTCCACCGTCAGGGACGCCGACCTGATCGTGGTGATGGACCACGGCGACATCGTCGAGACCGGTTCGCACGACGACCTGATGACGCTCCGCGGTCGATACGCCGCGCTGGTCCGCCGGGATGTATTGACCGGGACCGCCGCGACCGAGGTTCCGGCCGCAGCCTGACGCCCCGCGACCCCGCGACCCGGGTTCCCTCAGTGGGAACCCGGAGTCGCGGGGTTCGTGCGTCTGGGACAGTGGTAGCCGTGGAGATCGGAATCCTCGGACCGCTCGAGGTCCGCATCGACGGCCGGGCCGTCGGGATCGCCGGCTCCAGGCTGCGCACGCTGGTGACCCGGCTGGCGCTCGATGCTCCCGCTGTGGTGTCGACGGCCGAGTTGATCGATGCGTTGTGGCCACAGGATCCGCCGGCCGATCCGATCAATGCCCTGCAGTCGCTGATCTCCCGGGTGCGCAGAACACTGGGCGCGCCGGATTCGATCCAGCAGGTGGGCAACGGTTATCGGTTGAGTGTCGACCGCGGTTCGATCGACGCGGCCGCCTTCGCCGAGCTCGTTGCCACCGGCCGCCGGGAGATGGCGGACGGTTCGCTGAACTCGGCAAGGGACAGCCTCAATCGGGCGCTCGGGATGTGGCGGGGCACGCCACTGACCGATGCCGGGGATGCCGACTATGCACTCGCCCCCACTGCCCGGCTCGACGAACAACGACTCGACGCCCAGGCGGATCGGATCGAGATCGAATTGCGACTGGGCCATGCCGGCGACGTCGTCGGCGACCTGGAGGAACTCGTTGCGGCACATCCGCTTCGCGAGCGACTCGCCGCTCAGTTGATGCGCGCGCTCGCTGCGACCGGGCGGACTGCGGATGCGCTGGCGATCCACGAACAGATCCGGGCCAGGCTTGCCGACGACCTCGGCGTCGACCCGGGCGCTGAGCTCTCGGCAGTGCAATTGGCTGTGCTGCGCGGCGAGGTCGAGGCGGAGCAGCAACCCGCGCCGCCGCAGGGTCATCGTCGACGCAGCAACCTGCGATCCGCACTCACCAGTTTCATCGGCCGGGAGGCCGAGGTCGCCAGGGTGTCCGATCTGCTCGAGCGGGGCCGGTTGGTGACCGTCGTCGGCCCGGGGGGCGCCGGGAAGACCAGGCTGGCCAACGAGATCGCGCGGCAGTGGATCTCCCGCCGGGCCGACGGGGTGTGGCTGGTCGAACTGGCCCCGGTCACCGACGGTGCCGCGATTCCGCAGGCGATGCTGGGCGCGCTCGGCCTGCTGGACACCAGGTCGGTCGAATGGCGGGTCGAGCGTGCGACCAGGCAGGCGGTCGACCAACTGCTCGACGTCCTCGCCGACTCCGATTGTCTGCTGCTGGTCGACAACTGTGAGCACCTGATCGCTCCGGTCGCCTCCTTGATCGATCTGCTGCTGGCCAGCTGCCCGGATCTGCTGATTGTCGCCACCAGCCGGGAACCGCTCGGTATCGTCGGCGAATCGCTGTGCCTGCTGCCGCCCCTCGGCCTGCCACCGGTCGGGGTCACCGCCGCCGAAGCCATGCGCTTCCAGGCGGTTCGTCTCTTCGTCGAACGTGCGCAGGCGGTCAGTGCCGGTTTCGCCGTCGATCAGACCACCGTCGTCGACGTCATCGAGATCGTCCGACGACTGGACGGCCTGCCGCTCGCGATCGAGTTGGCCGCGGCACGGCTCCGGGTGATGCCGACCGCCGAAATCGCCGTCCGGCTCTCCGATCGCTTCCGACTGCTCACCGGCGGCAGCCGGACCGCGATGCCCCGGCACCGCACCCTGCGTGCGGTCGTGGAGTGGAGCTGGGAGCTGCTCGCCCCGGACGAAAGATTGCTCGCGGAAAGGCTTTCCGTCTTCCCGGCCGGTGCGACGGTGGAGACGGCGGCGGCAGTCTGCGCTGACGACCTGCTTCCGACGGCAGGTGTCGGTGATCTGTTGCTGGCGCTGGTGGACAAGTCGCTGTTGACGATGGTCGAGGGCCCGACCCTGCGCTTCCGGATGTTGGAGACCATCAGGGAGTACGGCGCCGAACGTCTGGCCGAGCGGGGTGAAGCGCTCGCGGCTCGCACCGCGCATGCCCGTTATTTCGCCGCGGTGGCCGCCGCCGCCGACCCGCTGTTGCGGACGGCCGATCAATTGCCGGCGATCCGTACCCTGCGGACCGAACGCGACAACATCCTGGCCAGCGTCAGATTCCTCGCCGAATCGATCGATCCGGCGGACCGGGCAGCATGTCTGGATCTGGTGCTCTCCCTGACCTGGCACTGGACCATGACCGGGGCGGACAGCGACACCGTCATCTGGCTCGATGTGGCGCTGGCGGCGACGGAGGATGTCGATCATCCCGGCCGGGTCTGGGCGCAGGCGGCCAAGTCGTTGTCCATGCTCTTTCTGGGCACCCGGGAACCGGCCACCGATCTGAGCGAGCTGCAGGCGGAGCTGCGGGAAATATCGCGGCAGCTCGATACCGCGCCACCGGCGCCGATTGCACCGTTGATGGTCATGAGGTCGATGTTGGCCTATTTCAGTGGCGACCTGGAGCGGGCCGAGGCGCAGATGGCGATCATGATGCAGTCACCCGACGGCTGGCTCCGTGCGGCCGCCATGGTCAACCGCGCGCTGTACTCGGAGAACGAGGGCGAGCTGGACCGGATGAGGGTCGACATCGAAGCCGCCCACGAGGAATTCGCCCGGATCGGCGACCGTTGGGGGCTCTCGTCGGTGCTGTCCGCGAGGGGTACGTTGCGGTCCCAGGACGGCGATCTGGCCGGCGCGATCGCTGACTACGAGGTGGCCCTGCAACTCGCCGGCGAGCTCGGCTCGACCGATGACGATTCGCTGATCAAGTTGCGGCTCGCCGGCCTGCGGCTGCGGACCGGCGATGTCGCCCTGGCCAGGAAGGCGATCGAGGAAGTGCGCGCCGAGGTCGACGGCCGCGCGGCCGGCCTCGAGCGCACACTGTTCGCCGACGGGGTCTTGCTGGCGGTCGTCCTGCAGGAGGGCGATCTGGCCGCCGCCACCGCGATGGCGGCGGACATGCGGCAGCGGGTGGCGGAGCATCCGCCGAATCATCTGCAGGCGCATGCCGCCGCGGTGGTGGGTGCGACGACAGCGATCATCGCGCTCAAGGTCGGCGACGTGCAGTTGGCGACGGCCGACCTGATCGGAAACTATCCCCTTGCCCTGACCACCGGCGACATGCCGATCATCGCGGCTGTCGGGGTCAGCGTCGGCTGGTTGGCCTCCGCCCTGGGTCGCACCGCGGATGCGGCGAGCATTCTCGGCGCAGCTGCCAGGCTGCGGGGCAGTGAGGACCACACGGAGCCGCACATCGCGGAACTGACCCGCGACCTCCGAGCATCGCTCGGCCCACAGTTCGATGAATTGTTCGACTGCGCAAGGGCTCTCGACCGGGCATCGGCGATCGCCCGGATCGACCCTTCTTTGCTCATCGCGGCGCCGGTGCAGGGCGTCGAGCTGAGCAGCGGTTCATTGCCATCAGAGCAGGGTGAACCGGCCCGGTAAGGCGTTCTGACCCTGCTGTGATGGCACTCGACCCCTGCTGTGATGGCACTCGACGCTGTAGGCCGGCCGCAATCGTCAGCCCATTCCCGCCGCGGTGAACAGCGCCGCCACCGCGGCTCCGTAGTCGTCGGGCTGCGGCCTTCCGGACAGGGCGCTCTGCACGACGAAGCCCTGAACCAGCGAGATGAAGACCGGCGTGAGCTGGTCGGCCGGGATGCTCAGCTGCCCACCGGCCGCCTCCCACCGCTGCAACATGCCGTTGATCACCTCGCGCAGCCCGCCGAGGATGCGGTCGGCAGTGTCGACGAGGCCGGGATTGCGGGTGGCCTCGCTCCAGACCGCCAGCAGCAGCGGATAGAGATCGGCCGGTGCCGCCTCCCGCGCCAGCACCGGCTGCCGGATCAGGAATGCGGCGATCTCCGCCGGGCTCGGCGGGGGGCGATGGTCGGCGAACTGCAGCAGCCGACCCTCGATGCCGCCGAACACCTGGGTCGCCACCGCGACGATGATGTCGTCCTTCGAGCGGAAGTAGAGGTAGACCGCGCCTGCCGACAGACCCGCCTCGGCGATCACGTCCGCCATTGATGTGCTGTGGAATCCGTTGCGGGAGAAACACTTCCACGCCGCAACGAGGATCTGCTCGCGACGTGACTCGCGGTGTGCGTCGGTGACCTTGGGCATGGGCCACATAGTAAACCGAATATTCGTTCTTGACGAACCGACGCACAGGGTGCATTCTCTACAAAACGAACGATCCTTCTTGGAAAGGAAGACACCATGACACTCTCCGACATCGGTCACGGCGCCGGCCCGGGCGTCGACGACGCTCAGTCCGGCCCTGCTAGCGGGACACCGACAACCGGTGACCCGCACCCGAAGTCCGCCCGTCACGCACTCTCGGAGGGCCACAAGGCAATCGCCCTGGTTCTCGCCCTCACCGCCGGACTCTCCTTGGTGCTGGCTCTTTTCGTCAGTATCGCGGTCAACTCCGGCCCGAACGGCGTCCGGCTGGCCGTCGCCGGTCCACCGCCGGCGGTGGAACAGATCACCGCCGGGCTGGCCCAGGCCGGGGGGACCGATGCCTTTGAGGTCACCGTCGTCGCCGACGAAGCGGCTGCCCGCGTGGCCCTGCTGGACCGGAGCGTCGACGGCGCGATCGTCATCGGCCCGAACGGGCCCATGTTGCTGACCGCATCGGCCGGGTCACCGGCGATCTCGCAGCTGTTGACGGCGGCGGCCGGTCACCTCGCGAACCCGACGGCAACCGGTCCGCCGGTGACCGATGTTGTCCCGCTGCCGGCCGATGACGCCCGTGGTGTCGGCCTCGCCGCCGGATCGTTCCCGATGATCATCGCCGGGTTGGCCCTCGGTGTTGCGGCGGCGCTCGCCCTGCGCAGTCGCTGGATCGTGCTGGGCGCCGTCGTCGGTGGCGCCGTCGTGATCGCGGTGTCCTTCGCCGGAATCCTTGCCTGGCTAGGTGTCTCGGCCGGAAACTTCTGGGCCGAGACGGCGGCCATCTCGGTGATCATTGCCACCTCGGCGCTGGTGGTGGCCGGGTCGGTGCGGGTACTGGGCGCCGCCGGCGCGGGGCTCGGCGCGCTGCTGCTGGTCATCATCGGCAACCCGTTGTCCGGGATCGCCACCTCGCCGCGGCTGTTGCCCGGACCCTGGGGCGAGTTCGGTCAGTGGCTCCCAACCGGTGCCGGTGGCACGCTGCTTCGGACGGTCTCGTACTTCCCGGAGGCGTCCATCGCCTGGCCGCTCACCGTGTTGCTGATCTGGGCCGCGCTCGGTGTCGCCGGAGTGATCTTCGGACGGGCCAAGGTCGGCCACACCGCAGCGCAGACCCCCGCGGTAGCGGCCTGATCTCCATGGAATGAGCGGATCACAGACAATGGCCCGGACCGTCGTGACGACGGTCCGGGCCACTGTGTTTCCAGGGACTGTGGGACGAGATCAGGTGCGCTTGCGGTAGGCGCGGAGCGCCAGCGGCACGAAGACGATCAGCAGGATGGCCATCCAGACCAACGTCCACATCAGGCTTTCCTGAACAGGGCCGCCGATCATCAGCCCCCGCATGGTGGTCACCAGCTGGGAGATCGGATTGATCTTGACGAAGGTCTGCAGCCATTCCGGCATGGTTTCCGGGTTGACGAAGGTGTTGCTGGCGAAGGACAGCGGCAGCACGATCAGGAACATGATGCCCTGGACCGCGCCGGAGGTCCTGACCTTCATCCCGACGAACACGGATATCCAGCAGAAGCACAACGCGAAGGCAATCGAGATGCCGATGCCGGCAGTTGCGGCCAGCGCATTGGTTTCGATCCGGAAACCCATGATCATGCCGAAGCCGAGGGTGACCACACAGAGGATCAGATACCGTCCGATGTCCGCGATGACGGCGCCGACCAGCGGCACGGAGCGGCCGATCGGCAGCGAGCGGAATCGATCGAAGACACCCTTCTCGATGTCGGCGTTCAGATTCTGGCCCAGCGCCACCCCGGCCTGTGCGATCGACTGGGCGAGCAGACCGGGCAGCAGGAATTGCAGGTAATCGGCCGAGGAGCCGCCGATGGCGCCGCCGAAGATGTAGGTGAACAGCAGCAGGAAGATGATCGGCTGCAGGGTGACGTCGATCAGCGCTTCCGGGGTTCGCACCATCTTGATCAGGCTGCGTTTGGCGATCGCGATGATGTGCCGGAGATAACCGCCGCTGGCGGCGCCGGTCACGGCGGCCTGCGGGACCGGGCGTCGCGCAGGTTGGGTGGTTGCAGTGGTGGTCATGCCGCCACCTCCTTACTGAGAGTCGTGGTTCCGTCACTGGCAACCCGCTCGCCGGTGAGCGTCATGAAGACTTCGTCCAGCGACGGCAGATGCAGGGACAGTTCGGTGACGGCGATGCCGTCTGCGGCCAGTCGGCCGACGGTTGCGGCGAGGGCGTCCTCGCCGTTGACGGCGACCGTCAACTCGTCACGGCCGGAAGCCTGCGGTTCGTTGCCGCCGATTTCCGCAAGGATGCGATGCACATCCTCCATCCGGGCCCGGTCGGTCGGCTTGACCCGGATCCGTTGCCCGCCGATCTGGCGTTTGAGCCCATCCGGGGTGTCGTGCGCGATGACCTTGCCGTGATCGATGACGCTGATCTCGTCGGCCAGCGCGTCTGCCTCCTCCAGGTACTGGGTGGTCAGCAGGACGGTGGAGCCGTCGGTGACCAACCGCCGCAGGACCTCCCACATGTCCTGCCGCTTGGCCGGGTCGAGGCCCGTCGTCGGCTCGTCGAGGAAGATCACCCGCGGTCGGCCGACCAGGCTGGCGGCGAGGTCGAGCCGGCGCCGCATGCCGCCGGAGTACGTCTTGGCCCGGCGCTGGGCGGCATCGGCGAGGCCGAACCATTCCAGCAGTTCGACCGCGCGCGCCTTGGCGTCGCGACCGCTCAGGTTGAGCAGGTTGCCGATCAGCACGAGGTTCTGGATGCCGGTCAGGTCCTCGTCCACTGACGCGTACTGACCGGTCAGACCGATGGTGCGGCGGACCTTGCCGGCGTCCTTGACGACGTCATAGCCGTCGATCGTCGCGCGTCCCGAATCGGCCTGCAGCAACGTGGCCAGGATCCGTACCGCGGTGGTCTTTCCGGCCCCGTTGGGGCCCAGGATGCCGAGGACGGTGCCCTCGCCGGCCGCGAGGTCGACCCCGTCAAGGGCTTGGGTGGTACCGAAACGCTTCTTCAGCCCTTCGGCTTCGATGATGTTGCTCATGGCTGTCTCCTCGAGATTGTTCTCCGGCAAACAGTGCACCCGGGCGCTGACAGCACGCGCACACGGCGCTGAGATGCCCTGTCAGTCGATCGCGCGCCAGCGGGAAATCAGCGGTGGTTCTCCGTCTGCTGTACCTGTTCGGCCAGGTCATCCGGTGCGAGGTGGGCTCGGCCGAAGGCATCGCTCAGCGGCAGGGACAGGTGCAGGTCCGAGCCGAGGCAGATCTCCAGGGTCCCGCGGCGACACAGGAAGTCGAGAACGTGACCACCCTGCTCCCGCGCGCTGTCGATGAAGTGCACGTGGCCACCGGGAACCCCGATACCCAGCTCGTAGAGCGGCGTCCGGAAACCGGCGACGATCCCCTCGACGTCGTCGAATCGGATCACCGGTTCGTTTCTGGTCGCTTCTCGCAGCGGCGGGTACGGCTGCTGCTGGCGGGCGGCCGTCCTGGTGCTGACCGAGGCGAATTCACCGGTGACCCGGATCGCATACAGGTAGTTCTCGGAGCTGATCGTCTCGCCGATGATGGCGGCGACCTGTTCGCGGGACGAGTCGGCGGGCAGGTCGACGCGGTGCATCGGGATGAAATCGGTGACGACAGCGAAGGGCGTCAGCGCCTTTGCGTCCGCGATCCGGGCCCGGCCGCCGTCGTGCAGCTGATAGCAAACGCCTTCCAGCACCACCATTTCCCCGTCGAGCGCGTTGAACGTGCCCAGGCCGAAGTCGCCGTGCTCGAGCAGCTGGGCCACCGACAGGTCGCCGTCGTACACCCCGTCCAGCAGCGCGCTCATCAGGCTGGTCTGGAAGATCCCGTGTCGCACAGGCTGATTCGCCGCACCCGGTGTCTGGCCGCCCATGAGTGCTCATCCTGCCGGGTCGACACTGGGTCCGCGATCCGCAACGCACGTCAAGGTCGGCTCAACCGGAACGGACGCGACGGACAGCAATGGCCGCAGCGGTGGCGATGACCGCGGCGCAAGCTCCGACCAGGATCCGTCCCGTCGGCAGCGCATCGGTCAGGGTACCGGTCAGCTCGCGGGCCGATCCGAAGCGGACGGCATGGCTGCCGGTCAGCAGTCGGCCGAGACGGCTTCCGGTGACCCGTCCCAGCCGGACCAGCAGGTCGCCGTCCGGGCCGCGGACGTCCACCGTGATCCCGGCGGTATCCAGCACTGTCGCCATTCGACCCAGACCCCGTGACTGCTGGGCAACTCCGGCCGCCTCCGGCAACGAGACCCGCCTCAGCGACGCCGCCAAGGCCAGCGGCTGGTCGAGGTGCAGCACCAGAGAACTGCCGTCGCCGACCAGATGTGCCCGGTGCCCGCCGGTCTCCATGCGCAGATCGGCGAACACCGCCGTCGTCCGCGCCGCGCTGGATGATCCTGGCTCGGACGGCCGGGGCGTCATGCCGCCGTTGGCACGTCCGACGTGGTGATCCGCAGCGTGCCGTTCAGCTTCCACACCGCTCGTTCGGAGTTCGCACCGGTCTCCCTCGGTACCTCAACCGACATGTCCACGAACTCGTAATTGATCGCGGCTCCACGATCGGTCAGGTACGACCAGAGCTCTTTTGCCACATCGGCAAAACTCGACTGGTTCTGCGGCACAACATGCAATTCGGTCATGGTCGGCTCCCTGGGGGATGAGTGCCTGTCCGGACGTCGCCCGAAGATCAGACAGCACAAGTACGCGCAAACCCTGCCCGGTGGATGCGTTCGAACGTATTCACCTCCCGGTCGACCGAGGAGTGCATGACGGACCCCGGTCACCGGCAGCGAAAATCGCAGCCGGCAGCGGCCTTTCGTGGCCGACCGCGCCGCGCCGGCGCCGGTTTGACCGGTGCCGCGTCCTCGTCGGCTGCCGCGCAGGTGGATTCGGCGGGTGCAGCTGTTCTGAACCGCAGGCACAGGGGGTCGGGTGGGTCCGCGCAGCGAACGGTCAGGTGGTCCGCGCGGGGTCGACGCTGCGGCCGAGCGCCACCCGCCACAACCGGTCCCATTCGATCCGGGTCTTGGCCGGCGGCACCCCGGGTCGATCGCGCGGTAGCCACACCCGCAGGGCTCTCGGCCGGATCGTGCACTGCACCGGCGTCGGCAGGACCAGGGCCTCACCGTCGACGCCGACCGGAATCTCGGCCGCGTCCGCCTCGATGACCGCGCTGGTCCCGATCAACACCCGCACCGACCGGCTTCGCGTCCGGCGCAGGATGTCGATGGCACCGCCGACGGTGGCGAGCCGGCCGGCCACCACGCCGAGCACGCCCTGATCAAGCGTGTTGCGTCGGCCAAGGTCGATCAACCGGCCGGAGCCATACGGATTGTTGCTGACCAGG
>Ga0164308_10001803_pt1 | contig 11419 bp, 19 predicted proteins | sample Whisoiple_246_MG_FD_109983 | JGI IMG/M metagenome (GOLD analysis project Ga0164308, IMG submission 109983) | Soil microbial communities amended with fresh organic matter from upstate New York, USA - Whitman soil sample_246_MG | ecosystem: Environmental > Terrestrial > Soil > Unclassified >... | reverse complement strand
GGTGCAGAACCGACGGTCGGTGCGGAGGTCTTTTCTTTGGCGGTGGTGGATCCCGAGTGGGGGCGGCTCCCTCCACCGTGGCCGTACAAGCCACGAAGAGTTGAACGCAGATGACGCTGCGCTCTGAGCCGTCCCCGAAGATCTATCGGAGGGACTGGGTCGGGCCTGTAGCGCGAGACCACAGGGGGACCGTGGGACATGGCGGACCGACGATCGACCAACGTGATGAATTTCAGCTTTCCGCTGCAGATCGTCATCCTGATCGGCTCGATGGTGGCGAGCAGCGTGGCGACTCGGTACACCACGCAGAGCGGCAACGACAAGGTGCAGAACGACATCCGCTCAGACATTCGCAACATCGGGACGCAGTTGCAGGGGGCGCACGATGTCGCCGAGGTGCAGTCGAAGCTCCAGGAAGAACGGCTCAACGGGCTCCGCGCGTCGATCGATGCGCAGTCCACGAGCATGCGCGCGGCCATCGAAGCGGTATCGAAGAAACAGGAACTCCAGGCGTTGCAAATCACGGAACTCTCTCAGACGCTGACTCGACTCTCCGTAGGAAGGAAATGACGATGGAACTCTCCGATCCGATCAAGAACTGCCTAACGGAAAACTGCTGCGACCCAACACCTGCGCAGGCGACGATGGCCGGCGTGCTGGTCGAGCACGGTCTCTGCGCAGAGCGTGCCGAAGCCGACGCGATCGCGCACTTCATCTACAAGCATTTCGACCTCGCGGAACGCGGCACGCTGGCCCCGCTGAGGAAGTCGATCGCGCGATTGCTAAAGGCATAAGCATGACCGTCAGGATCGCGGAACCGGGGAACCCACCGAGAGCGCCGCTCGCGCCATATATCTGGGCGGTGGTCGTGATTGCCGTGGCGGCCATTGGGGGCGTGGTGCTCGTGCTCACGATCCGCCCAGACAAGGACAACATCGCGCTCGTGACGCAGATCCTCGGCTTCGCCACGACCACGCTCATGGCGACCCTCGCATACATGCGGAGTACGGAAACGCGTGAGGTCGTCAACTCCAGGATGGACGAGTTCAAACGGACGCTCCAGGCCGCAAGCGAGGTCGCACAGGTCCAAGCACATGCCGATGGAAAGGCCGAAGGACGCGCCGCCGCGGATGCGCGTACGGACGTCCTGTCAGCCAAGACGGATGCCACGCATGAACTCCTCAAGACGCATGACCAATGGGAGCGCGATCGGCTGATGAAGGAAAAGCCATGACGACTGACGAGACGACCCTCATCGCACTGCTCACGCCGGGACAGCGTGTCGGTCTGACGCTCTACGGCGAAGCGCGCGGCAGTTCACTCGCGCTGCGCGCGGCCATCGCCAGCGTGATCGGCAACCGCGTAAGGGCGCAACGCGACCAATGGGGACTGACCGCAGATGCTGTCTGCCTCAAGCGCGGGCAGTTCTCGTGCTGGTCACCGGCTGGTGGCGTTGCGAATCATGAATTCGTGATCGCCGCCGCAAAGTCGATGGCCGCGGGTTTGCCCCTGACAGCCGCGCTGCGCACCTGCCTGGCGATTGGGGACGAGGTGGTTGCCGACGCCTTCACGGACTCTGTGCATGGCGCGACGCATTACTACTCGCCGCTCGCCATGATCCCGAAGCACCGCGTGCCCGACTGGGCGGTTGGGCTGAAGCCGGTGGCGATCGTCGACAGCACGCTGTTCTTCGCGGGGGTGAAGTGATCATCCGCCGCGACATCGGCGGCGCCGCATGGCCGGATCTCGTCGGCGACGTCTTCATCTACGCGGTGCCGACGTCGATCATGGCTGCGCGCATCGGCCGCGCCGGCTCGGACGTGTGGCTGATGACGCTCTGGCAGCAGCCCACGCCGGAGCCGCTGATGTTCGTCCGAGCAGCTGCCGGGGCGAACGGCGCGATCGTCGCGGTCGGCAAGGGCAACCGCACCGGGGCGGCGTACGTGGTCCGCGCGGATCGCTGTGAGCAGCTCGCGCCGGTCACCAACGGCAACAATCCGATCGCGGTGCTGAGTGTCGGCGCCGGCGTGTTGATCCGCTGGATCGAGCCCGGCGGCATCATCGCGACACGGTGGCCGGACGGCTCGACGCAGCGCGATCCCATTCCGCCGCCATGGACAGGCACGGCGACCGGGATTCTTGATCTTGCCGGCGACGGGTCGGCCCTCTACATGGACGCCGCCCGGACCAGGCAGATCGGCGAGTGGATCTTCACCAAACCGATCGCGCGCGCTGGCGTGGTGGTCGGCCAGGGCGACGGTCCGCCGGCGATTCGCGTCGCGGTCGGCAATGAGGTCTTCACCGCGCTCGAGGCACCGGACGCCTCCGCCGAGGATCCGCATCTGTCGGTCCTCGAGAACGGCCGGATCTTCGTCAGCGCGTTCACGAGCCGCGGGGCCTCGGTCGCCCTCATCGATCCGCCGTATCCGCCGGCGGAGCATCCCACGGCACCGCCAGCGCCGCCGGCACCGCCACCGCCGAAGCCACCGCCACCACCGGCTCCTCCCCATCCGCCGCCGCCGCGCCCGCCGGCGCCGCCGCGATCGCTGTTCCAGTCAGTTCGCCATCTGCAAGGAGTTCCTATGAAAGGGTTCGTCAAGATCCACACGAACGCGCCGCACTATACCGGCGTCGTCCCCTCACCCGCCGGCGGCAAGTCCGGAGACGCTGCATTCCCGGTCTATTTCGATCGTGAAGGAGAACCGGATACCGGCGGCGCGTGGGAGACCGTCGAATTCTCTCCGCACGACGACGGCACCTTCGATGCGCGGTACGTCGAGGCGGATCGTCAGCTCTCGATCCAGCCTGACGGGCGTCTCGAGACACGCGCGGCCGGGGCGATCGGTGGCTACGAGCGATTCCAGATCCGCACCGAAGACGGATCCAGTCGCCACATCCTCTACCGCGACGATCTCGTCGGGCCCGTCCTCGAGGTCGAGGTGCAATCGTGACGCTGTCGTTTCCGTTGCTGCGGTCGTTTGGCAGCATCAGCAGCGGCGGCGCGCGCGAGAGTGGACGCATCACGGCCGGCCGCGACGTCTTCCAGACCGAGGACGGCCGTCCCTGGTCGTGGCAGGGCGTGTCGATGTTCCTCCTCTTTCACCGATGGCTGAACGGAGAGGACATCGAACCGCAACTGCGCTGGTGCCGCCAGCACGGTGCGAACGTCGTGCGCGTCCTCGGGATGGTGAACTGGCCCGGCAAAGCCACCTTCGGCCCGTCCATGCCCGGCTATCTCGATCGCCTGGTCGCCTTCGTCGACGACCTCGCCCAGCACGGGCTCCGCGTCGAGTTCGTCGTCTTCGCCTCGGCGCAGGATGTGATGCCGAAGGAGTCCGACCAGCGCGCACATCTCCGCCGTGTGCATGACGCGATCGGCGGGTCCTGGAACGTGTTCCTCGAGGTCTGCAACGAGCCGTTTCAGAACGGCGCCGTCCCGCGCAATCTCTGGCCGAGGACGGCGGCGCGCCTCTGTCCCATGGCCTACGGCGACTATGACCCCGTTGTCGCGAACATGGGCGGCGCGTGGATCGCCACGCTGCCGGCGCTCGACTACGTCACCTGGCACGGGCCGCGGAAACCTGGCAACTGGATGCGGCAGGCGAAAGACCTGTCCGAGCTCAGAGACGGATCCGGTGACGGCCTGCGCGAGGTGAGTCCGCTGCTCGAAGGGTTGCACATCCCGCCGGTCAGCGACGAGCCGATGGGTGCCGCCGAGGCCACCGCGATCGGTGGTCGGCAGCGTAGCGCCGTGCCAGAGGAATTCTTCTGGCATCACGCCAATGCCCACATCAACGGCGGCGGCAGCACGTTCCATGGAGACTTCGGCCTCGACGCGGTCGTGCCGCCGCCCGAGGGCGACCAGGAGCTGTGCGCGTCGATGGTGACGCTCGCGTGGGAGCACATCACGCCCGAGTGGCAGCGCGGATCCTACACCCGCACCGGCCTCGATTCGCTGCCACTGAAGTGGAAGGACGGCCAGTTTCCCGAGGAGACGTCGCGCATCTACGGACGCATCCTCGGCAACCGCGCGATGTGCGTCGCGATCAAGCCATCTGCCGATTGGCAGCCGGAGGGCGATCGCGGCTGGCGTGTCATCTCGGCGGTCGGACCGCAGCAGTCGCTCGTCTACCTGGAACGCTGACGGGAGGTCGTGATGTCGAGACTTCGCGCGTTGATGGTCGTCGCCTCGATCGCGTTCGTGGGATGCGTCGGTGCGCTCGCCGGCGGGACGTTCGGCGGGGGGGCCCCGCAGTACTGGGGCGCGATCGATGTCGCGGTGGTGACCGCTGACGGCGCACCGCGCGCCGGCGTCTCGGTGCAGGCCACGATCGGAGTAGCCGAGTCTGGTGCCGTCCGAGACACCATCGCCGGCGTCACCGATCTGACCGGCCATGCGCGGCTCGAGCTGGACTGGGTGGCGAAGCACTCCGCCCGCGATTCGGTCGGCGACTACGTCCGCGCCAGCGTGTCGTTCGCCGGACAGCCCTCGACCGCCGTCGAGGTGATCGTGCGCCCGGCCGTGGTGTCGTCGATGACGCTCATTTCGAAAGCACAGGAGACAAACAGATGACTGAACAGGCTGACAAGTCCGTGACCGTGACCGAGATGATGCCCGCGGTCCCGGTGACGGTGATCGGCACCGGCGATGGGCTCGTGGCTGGGACCAAGGCCACCACGCCAGCGGATCAACCGAACCTCGTCGTGAACGTCGTGCAGCCGATCGTCGCGCTGTTCGTGCGGTTTCTGAACGTCTACATCGGCAACCTCGTGGGCTTGCTCGCCGCGGGCATGACGAGCAACGCCATTCCGGCCGCAGACTTCGGGCATCTCGTCCTGAAGTGCGCCAGCCTCGCCATCGCCGGCGCCGTAGTCCTGTCGCTGAAGGACATCGTGACGGTCACGGCCAAGTTGGAGCAGAAGTTTCCGCTCTTGACAGGGAGTGTGTAATGCAGAAACGAATCCGTCTATCCGTCTTCATCGTCCTGGCGCTTTGTGTCGGCTGTGCGAAGGCGCCGCCGAACCTCACGCCGGAGCCCACCCGCGCGTTCTACGGCACGCAGGTCATCCACGACCTGGATCGCTTGCGCGAGGTGGCCGTCTCGGCCCATGCCACGACGCCGCCGCTGGTCTCGGCCGAAGACACCCTGGAGATCGTGAAGTGGCACGAGTCGGCCATCGTCACGGTGCACGCGGGCGGGGCCGGCTGGAAAGCGGCTGTCGGCGCCGGACTTGACCAGGCGCTCACGCGGATCAGTCCAGCCGCGCGGCAGCTCGTCGCGCCCTACGTCGCCATCGTCAAGGCGCTCCTGGAGGTCTCATGAATCAGATTTTTGAATTGCTACTGAAGCAGTCGCCCGCCCTCATCGGCTTCTTCGGCGAGATGTGGCAGAAGCACAACCCCGGGGTGCCGCCGCCAACGCCAGCCGAGATTGTGGCCGGCTTCGAGCAGGTGTTCACGGACAGCTTGTCGCGGGATGCGTTCCTGAAGGCCGCACTGCAGGCTGAGATCGACTCCAAGCCGGCGGCTGGCACCGCGTCGGCCGCGGAGCTCGGTGCTCCGGCCGGCAGCATCGGCGAGTAGCCTTCTACGCTTTCCCTGAGACCGGTCGAGGCGGAGCGAAGCTGACCAATGGGACGATCCGTGCCCCGCGGACCGTGGTTGGTGTTCCTCCCAGACGGCCGGCTCAGGGAAATCCTCTCTCACGGCAGGCGACGCAGCGGTGACTCCAGCGGAATACGCTCGACCGGCCCGTCGACCGCGCGGCCGAAAATGTCGTAGATCCGGAACATCACCACGTGCTCGCGCGCCGGGCCGGTCAGGAAGACGCGGAGTGGCACGCGGAACCTGGCGCCGACACGGGTCGGAACAAAGCCTCCGCCAAAGGGTCCGCAATAGGCGAGGCTGTCGGTCCACGCCTTGACGTCTGGCCGCTCCAGGCGCTCGACGGGATCACCCGTCTCAATCCCATCGATCACGACCGCCACCCGCGCCAGATCCGCGGCGAGCGGATCATGCGAATCGCACGTCAATCCCCACCCATCGACATAGAGCATGGGCCCGTCGTCTTCGGTCACGACGATGCGTTGATCGATCCAGGAGATTCCGCTCGAGCGAGGCAGCGCATTGTCGGCGCGCGCCTGCAGCAGGTCGAGACGCTTGGAGGTTTCCTGGAGCAGCTGCACGAGCCGCGCGCCATCAGCCTCCGTGAGCGCCGGCGCCTGGCTCTGCGCATGGGCCGACGTGGCTGACAGCACGCTGAGAATCCCGAATCCGAACACGACAAACTGACGCATGGACCTGCCCTCTCTCTTGAAAGGGACAGGCCATCAGGCAGCGAGACGCAGAGCCCGCATCTGGGCCAACCAGGCCAGAACGCCCGGTTCGATGTTGGTCCAGTATGCTGCTCCATCCTTTCCCTCACCTGACGACCCGTCCGGTAACTGAAAGAATTCCAAACAACTTACGGCCGTGATGATCGGCTCCGCCGAGGGGGACCTTTCTTGGCTTGTCGAACCACGCGTCACGATGATGCCGCGCGGGAACATCGCCCACTGGAGACGCTGGCGCGCGTCGACGGTCCCGGCCGCGGTCCAGAGGACGCTCGCCTGCGTCAGGACATGGCCGGCAAACGCGAGATCCTCCTCGACCGAATGGTCCTTGCTGGTGGCGTCCGCGAACTCGATCCGCGCGATCGCGAGCTCTTCTCGGATCCGGTCACGCTCGGCGTGATAGGTGTCGGCATCGATCAGCCGCTCGAAGATGAACGTCCGATCGAGGCGCGTACCCTGATGCTCGAGCGCGGTGATCTGACGCTGGAGTTCGGCGCGGGCAATGGTCCGCGTCCGACGGGCGTGCTCCCATGCCCGGAGGAATGTGGCCTTGAAGAGCGACCAGTAGGCCTCTTGCGGTCGGAGCCGATCGAGGAGCTGCAGGAAGACCGCTTCGAGCGCTGGCGCCGGCGTGCGCGTACAGCCCGCCCGGCAGTGGTAGAACGCATATCGGCGCCCGCGACCCTTGGACCAACTCCCGCTGAGCGGCCGGTCGCAGACGCCGCACCGGGCGAAGCGGCGCAGCGGGAAGTCCGGATGATTGCGATGCCGGGCGATGGCGCGCGTGGAGGTCGGCGCCTCCAGCAGCCGTTGCTGCACCCGGGTGAACGTGTCCTCGGGGATGAGCGGGTCGAAATCTCCGCGGGGGCCACAGCCTGATCCCGGCGACCGCAGATAGCCGATGTAGGCGCGGTTGCGCAGCACCATGTAGAGCGTCTGTTTGGTTAGCGGATTGCCGTGCGTGGTCCGTAGCCCCATCGCGGTGAGGCGCTGAATCAGCGCGCGTCCGCGAAGTCCCGCAGCGAAGAGGGCGAACGCCTGACGCACGGCCTGGGCACGCACGGGATCAGGGATCAGACTCGGACCGGTCCGCGGTCCGTTGAGATAGCCGAGCGGCGGGCGCGAGACCCACCGACCGAGCGCCCGTGCGGCCTGCATCCCGACGGTGACGCGTTCCGACTTCACATCGTTGTCGAACTGCGCCATCGCGGCCAGGATGCCCTCCATCAACCGGCCTGATGGCGATTCGTCGATTGGCTCCGTGACCGAGCGCAGCGTGATGCCGAGCCCACGCAACAGCGTCGTAATCGCGTGGTGGTCGGCGCTGTTCCGTGAGAATCGCGTCAGCGAGTACACGATGACCGCGTGGACGCGGCTCTTCTGCTCCCGGCAGTACGTCAGCAGCCGCAGGAATTCCGGCCGGTCGGTCGACTTCGCCGACTCGCCGGCGTCGATGAAGACCTCGCCAACCTCATAGCCCTGCTTGGCGCAGTACTCCCGGCAGGCCTTCTCCTGCGTCGGCAGGCTCAGGTTCGAGGCCTGCTCGGTCGTCGAGACGCGGCAGTAGAGCACGGCGCGCATGGAGCTCCCGGCTCAGCGCTCCCAACTGGCCAGCGGGAACAGCACGCTGCCGGTCTGCCGCGCGCGTCGATAGCCATCCAGATGCCGGCGAGTCTCCGCCAGGACACGCGCAAACTCGCGTTGGCGACGAATCGCCGCGTCGGTGCTGTGACGCAGTCTGTCGAAGATTGCTCGAAGACGTTCCTGTCGACTCGTATTCGTGTCCATCGGCGTTCTTTCTCCTTGCCGTCGTTCCCAGGAGCCACGGCGTGAACGTGTGACTATACGCCCTTTGTCCAGCCCTCGGCTTCCAGCCCGGCCCGCCACCGCTCCTGGACGTCGAGCACCGCCTCGTCGGTGCGGCATACGTCCGACTGCACGAGGTGTCCGCGCACCTCGAGGCGCAGCTCGTGGCCGAAGAGATGCGTGAACATTCGACAGACCGCTTCGCCTGGCGTGGCCTCGCGGCGCAGCGTCCACCAGACCGCCTCCTCGCGCGGGACGCCATCGTACGCGTAGCGCTGCAAGACGTTGGTCATCGCTTGTTTCCTTGGATGTGCAGCACCATCAGGGTTGCTGCGATCGGCACGCAATCCTGTTTGTTCTGAAGTTCACCGACCGCTCGCGCGTATTGCTGAAGAAACTCAAGATACCCGATTTGGACTCCATCGCGCCGGATTCGCTGCACCGCCTTTACAGAAATATCAGAAAGACCAGGTTCGCCTGACGCGCCGATTCGTTGCTGAGTGCACTTGAGTTCGAGGAGCGCCATGTAATTGTCTACGCGTCGTGTGAGGGCCACCGGAGGCGGGCCGCCATATTCGAGAGCCGCGTAGTTTTCAGCGGCAGTCGATCTTTCCTTTTCAACCCGCCGTCGTTCGAGAGCCCCATCGATTTTGATGGCCAGGAGCGAGAGCCGTTGGTCGATGGCACGTACATCTGGATCTGACGATCGGTTCGAGAGAATGATTTCTAAGAATTCTCTCCTGAGTGGTTCGAGAGTCTTTCCAGCGAGTTCCCAGTCGCCCTTCTGGACCGTGCTCTCTAAATCATAGATGCGCGCGTTGAATGACTGCGGTGAAAACTTCGCGACTCGGTCAGCCTTCTTGGTGTCCGCCTCGGCGAGTCGCTTTGCATTGGCCGCCTCGATCTCGGTGGATTTGTCATCTTTCCGGGAACATCCTGGAAGTGTGCTCACCGCGCCGCTCCAGGCGCAGAGCAGCAGCAAGATCGTCAGACTACTTCTGCCTGCCGAGAAGTTGTGCGATGAATCCATCAACGATCTTTCCGAGTGCGGCGGCGTGGTCCGTGCTGAGTCGTTCGAGCACTTGGACCTTCGCGACGAGCGCGCTGCGCTTCGACGAGCAGCGTCGAGGCGAATCCAATGACATCTTGCAGGGCCTTCTCGTAATCGATGGATTGCTGAATACGAGTCGTAGCTGCTGACGCTGGGACATCGGCGCTTTCCTCTCCGGAAAGATCCGATGTTTGATCTCTGCCGTGACCGGTCAGGTCACGCTCTGTAAATAGTTCAGGCACTGAGACTTTTAGCAGCGCCGCGACGGCATCGAGGTGCCAGGTCGAGATGCCGCGCGAACCGTCCAGGATTCGACTGGCCATTGAGGAACTGATTCCGAGGGCATCCTTCAACGCCTTCGGAGTGATCTTCGCCTCCTGCAGACGCCTCAACACGTAGTCCGCCGCCGGCACGTCGCCGAGTTTATCGCGTGACTCGCAGTCAAAGTCTTTGTTTTCTAGCCTTTGCCAAAAGGGCAAAAAACATGTTGACTCGTTGTGACAAATAGTCACATACTCTCGCCGTGGCTAAGCGATACCAGACGTTGGCCGACTACTTCAAACGAACCGGGCAGAGCAAACGCGCCCTCGCAAAAGAACTCGGCGTGTCCGAGTCGTACATCTCGTTCATCTCCGCAGGCAAACGACAGCCGTCGCTGGCTCTGGCGCTGCGAATCGAATCGATCACGGGTGTTCCGGCGGCATCGCTCGTGCCAGAGGCGGCGGCCTAAATGGCTGATTTCCACGCTCCGCAGTCTGCGTCCCACGAGGCACCGAATACCACGGGCGAAGTTTCAGCAAACTGGAACGCGCTACCCGTTGACCTCGATGCGGTGGTGCGGCAGGAGCTCGATGCGGCCCAGCGTCGTGGGCAGCCGTTGAAGGCGATCGCCGACGAGGCGGGCATCCCCGGCTGGCGGCTGTATGAGATTGGCGCGCAGAAGAAGAAGCTCGCGTTCGCGGACGCCAGCCGCTTCATGCGATCCATTCGCTCGACCGGGCTGCTCGAGGCGCTCGCGCGGAGCGTCGGCGCGATTGTGTTCTTCGTCCGCGGGGCGCACGCCGGCAACGAGGATCTCTACCAGGCGTTCGAGGATGCGGTGCAGGACCTCGCGGCGATTGCGCGCGAGAAGAACGCCGCGCTGGCCGATGGCCGGATCGACGAAGAGGAATCCGCGCGGATCATCGCGCGGATCGAACGGGCCCAGGCCACGCTCCAAGCCTACAAGGTGCTGGTCGATCAGAAGACGGACCGTGCGAGCGGACCAACGATGGTGCGGAAGGCGGCGCGGTAGGCGATGCCGCTCCTGACCGTCTCCGAGGTGCGTGACCTGCTCGGCGCGGAAGCCGAGGGCCAGACGGATGCGCAGATCGAGCAGCTGCGCGACCGCTTCGCGGACTTCGCCTGCGCGATCCTCGGCACCTGCGACGAGCGCGAGATGGCCGCGCGCCAGACTGAGGAGGCGCGCTGATTATGCGCTGGCCGAACGACGGTCCCCCGTGCGCCGTGCGCGACATTACCAAGCGGTTGGCATGGTTGCAGAGCGAGCACTTGCGCCGACGGATTCATCGGATCTGGCGCGTGCAGCGCGAGCAGAAGGCGGAACGCGCGCGCCGCGCACGGATGCTCCCCAGCGTGTTTCAGCAGCGAAAGGCGTCATGAGCGGCCCGATGAAATTCGCCCCGCCGCGCCGCCCGGACGGTCTCGCATCGCGGGGCAACACGGATGTGACGGTCGCCGCGGTGGCGCTCATTGCGGTGGTGGTGGCCTTCGCCATCAAGGAGCCTGAGCCGATGCCGCCGACGGTCGCCGTCACCGCCGCCGTGACGCAGATCATCCAGGGCACAAACGCGCCGATCGCCAGCTATGACCCGCGTGAACAGACGCTGACGATCAATCCCGAGGCGCCCCGCGCGACGCTGGTCTGCCTCCGTGGCACGTGCCTGCTGGCGGAGCAGTGGGCGGCGTTAGTGCACGAAGGACCGCGATGACGCCGGACGATGTCGTCGACCTCGTGGTCTGTGTGCTGGGGCTGTTCGCGATGGTCATAGGCGTCCAGGCGCTGTTGCGTGAAATCGGCTGGTGGCGCGCCGGGCGCGAGCTGCGAGCCGTAGCGCGCAAACGCCAAGCGGAATTGCAGTCCCTGCGCCGGCGGCAGCCCCGCGTGGCGCACTGCCGCCCCGCCGTCTCGCTCGCTGCCCCTGCGGCCAGGCGCCCTACCGCACCCCC
>Ga0164308_10001802_pt1 | contig 11424 bp, 11 predicted proteins | sample Whisoiple_246_MG_FD_109983 | JGI IMG/M metagenome (GOLD analysis project Ga0164308, IMG submission 109983) | Soil microbial communities amended with fresh organic matter from upstate New York, USA - Whitman soil sample_246_MG | ecosystem: Environmental > Terrestrial > Soil > Unclassified >... | reverse complement strand
GTGGACTTGCCGTCGTCGACGGACCCGGCCGTGGCGAACCGCAGGAGGGTGGTGGCCGAGAGCTGCTCGGTGGTGGTGTTCATGTCTAGAAGTACCCCTCGCGCTTGCGGTCTTCCATCGCGGCCTCGGACATCTTGTCGTCGGCGCGGGTCGCGCCCCGCTCGGTGAGACGGGAGGCGGCGATCTCGGTGATCACGGCGTCCAGGGTGGTGGCGTCGGAGTCGACGGCTCCGGTGCAGGACATGTCGCCGACGGTGCGGTAGCGCACCCGGCGGGTCTCGACCTTCTCGTGGTCCTTGGGCCCGCCCCACTCACCGGCGGTCAGCCACATGCCGGAACGGCTGAAGACCTCGCGCTCGTGGGCGAAGTAGATCTCCGGGAGCTCGATGCCCTCGCGCTCGATGTACTGCCAGACGTCGAGCTCGGTCCAGTTGGAGATGGGGAAGACGCGGACGTGCTCGCCGGCGGCGTGGCGGCCGTTGTAGAGCTGCCAGAGCTCGGGGCGCTGGCGGCGCGGGTCCCACTGGGAGAACTCGTCGCGCAGCGAGAACACGCGCTCCTTGGCCCGGGCCTTCTCCTCGTCGCGCCGTCCGCCGCCGAACACGGCGTCGAAGCGGTGCTGCTGGATCGCCTCGGTGAGCGGGACCGTCTGCAGCGGGTTGCGGGTGCCGTCCGGACGCTCACGGAGCTTGCCCGCGTCGATGTACTCCTGGACGGAGGCGACGTGCAGGCGCAGCCCGTGCTTCTCGACGGTGCGGTCGCGGTAGTCGAGGACCTCGGGGAAGTTGTGCCCCGTGTCCACGTGCAGCAGTGTGAACGGGATGGGCGCCGGCGCGAACGCCTTCAGCGCCAGGTGCAGCATCAGGATCGAGTCCTTGCCGCCGGAGAAGAGGATCACCGGCCGCTCGAACTCCCCCGCGACCTCGCGGAAGATGTGCACCGCCTCGGACTCCAGGGAGTCCAGGTGGCTCAGCGCGTACGGATTGACGGTGCCGTCCGGCACGGTGACGACGGTGCTCACGCCAGGCCCCTCTCGGTGAGCAGCGCACGGAGCGCCGCTGCGGACTGCTGCACGGTCTGCCGGTGCGACTCGATCCGCAGATCCGGTGACTCGGGAGCCTCGTAGGGGTCGTCGACCCCGGTGAGGCCGCTGATCTCGCCCGCCGCCTGCTTGGCGTACAGCCCCTTCACATCGCGCTCGGAGCACACCTCGACCGGGGTCGCGACGTGCACCTCCAGATACGCGGTGCCCTCCTGCTGATGGCGCTTGCGCACCGCGTCACGGCTGTCCGCGTACGGGGCGATGACCGGGACGAGGACCTTCACGCCGTTGGCGGCGAGCAGTTCGGCGACGAAGCCGATCCGGCCCACGTTGGTGTGCCGGTCCTCACGGGAGAAACCGAGGCCCGCGGAGAGGAACTCCCGGATCTCGTCACCGTCGAGCACCTCGACCCGGTGGCCGTCGGCACGCAGCCGGCCCGCCAGCTCGTAGGCGATGGTGGTCTTGCCCGCGCTCGGCAGACCGGTGAGCCAGACGGTGGCTCCCGTCTCCGTCACGCTCATCGATATCTCCTGATCAGTCGTCATCAGCCGTGCAGTCCGCATTCGGTCTTGCCGAGACCGGCCCAGCGGCCTGCCCGTGCGTCCTCGCCCTCCAGCACCCGCCGGGTGCAGGGCGCACAGCCGACGGAGGCGTAACCGTCCGTCAGCAGCGGGTTGGTCAGTACGCCGTGCTCGGCAACGTAGGCGTCCACGTCGTCCTGCGTCCAGCGTGCGATGGGCGAGACCTTGACCTTGCGGCGCTTCTCGTCCCAGCCCACGACCGGGGTGTTCGCCCGGGTGGGGGACTCGTCGCGGCGCAGCCCGGTCGCCCAGGCCGCGTACGCGGTCAGGCCCTCTTCCAGGGGCTCGACCTTCCGCAGGGCGCAGCACAGGTCGGGGTCGCGGTCGTGCAGCTTCGGCCCGTACGCGGCGTCCTGCTCCGCCACCGACTGACGCGGCGTCAGCGTGATGAGGTTGACGTCCATCACGGCGCCGACCGCGTCCCGGGTGCCGATGGTCTCCTCGAAGTGGTAGCCGGTGTCCAGGAAGACCACGTCCACGCCGGGGAACACCCGGGAGGCGAGATGCGCGACGACCGCGTCCTCCATGGAGGAGGTGACGCAGAAGCGCTTGCCGAAGGTGTCGGCCGCCCACCTCAGGATGTCGCTCGCGGAGGCGTCCTCGAGTTCGCGCCCGGCCCGCTCAGCCTGTTCCCTCAGGGCTTCGTCGGTCAGCTCGGCCGCGTGCAGGGTGTCCGTCATGTCCCGTCCCCTTCGACGTCGTTGCGCTGGAGCCCCTGGGTCAGCAGACCCAGGAACTTCAGCTGGAACGCGCGGTTGCAGGAAGCACATTCCCAGGCGCCGTGACCTGCCTCGTGCGGACGCAGGTCCTCGTCGCCGCAGTACGGGCAGTAGAACGGCGCGGCTCGTTCGCTCACGACAGCGACTCCGCACTGGCGCGGGCCGCCCAGGTCGCGAAGCGCTCGTCCTCCTCGCGCTCCTCCTGGAACTTCCCGAGCACCCGCTCGACGTAGTCCGGGAGTTCGGCCGAGGTGACCTTCAGCCCACGGACCTTGCGGCCGAAGCCGGCCTCCAGTCCGAGCGCGCCGCCCAGGTGCACCTGGTAGCCCTCGACCTGGTTGCCGTCGCCGTCCAGCATCAGCTGGCCCTTGAGTCCGATGTCCGCGGTCTGGATGCGGGCGCAGGCGTTCGGGCAGCCGTTGATGTTGATGGAGAGCGGCTCCTCGAAGTCCGGCATGCGGCGCTCCAGTTCGTCGATGAGCGCGGCGCCGCGCGCCTTCGTCTCGACGATCGCCAGCTTGCAGAACTCGATGCCGGTGCAGGCCATCGTGCCGCGCCGGAAGGGGGAGGCGTTCACCTGGAAGTCCAGTGCCTCCAGCCCGGCGGTCAGGGAGTCGACCTGATCCCGCTCGACGTCCAGAATGATCATCTTCTGCTCGACGGTGGTGCGCACCCGGCCCGAGCCGTGCGCCTCGGCCAGATCGGCGATCTTGGCCAGGGTGGAGCCGTCCACCCGGCCGACGCGCGGGGCGAAGCCGACGTAGAAGCGGCCGTCCTGCTGGGCGTGCACGCCGATGTGGTCGCGCCAGCGGGAGGAAGGCTGCGCGGGCGGCGGTCCGTCCAGCAGGGGGCGCTTGAGGTACTCGTCCTGGAGGATCCGGCGGAACTTCTCCGGGCCCCAGTCGGCCATCAGGAACTTCAGACGGGCGCGCGTACGCAGCCGTCGGTAGCCGTAGTCGCGGAAGATCCCGACGACACCCGCCCAGACGTCGGGGACCTCGTCCAGCGGTACCCAGGCGCCGAGGCGCTCCGCGAACCGCGGGTTGGTGGAGAGCCCGCCGCCGACCCACAGGTCGAAGCCGGGGCCGTGCTCGGGGTGGTCCACCCCGACGAAGGCGATGTCGTTGATCTCGTGCACCACGTCCTGGACCGGCGAGCCGGAGATCGCGGTCTTGAACTTGCGGGGCAGGTTCGAGAATTCCTTGCTGCCGATGTAGCGCTCGTGGATCTCGTCGACCGCGGGGGTGCCGTCGATGATCTCGTCGGCGGCGATCCCGGCCACCGGCGAACCGATGATCACGCGGGGGCAGTCGCCGCAGGCCTCGGTCGTCGAGAGCCCGACGGCCTCGAGCTTCTCCCAGATCGCCGGGACGTCCTCGATGCGGATCCAGTGCAGCTGGACGTTCTGCCGGTCGGTGATGTCGGCGGTGCCCCGCGCGTACTCCTCGGAGATCTCACCGATGACGCGCAGCTGCGCGGTCGTCAGCCTGCCGCCGTCGATGCGCACGCGCAGCATGAAGTAGCGGTCGTCGAGCTCCTCCGGCTCCAGCACGGCGGTCTTGCCGCCGTCGATCCCGGGACGGCGCTGGGTGTACAGGCCCCACCAGCGCATGCGTCCGCGCAGGTCGTTCGGGTCGATGGAGTCGAAGCCGCGCTTCGAGTAGATCGTCTCAATGCGTGTCCGCACGTTGAGACTGTCGTCGTCCTTCTTGAACTGCTCGTTCCCGTTCAGCGGGGTGAAGTGACCCATGGCCCACTGACCTTCACCACGGTGACGTCCGGCCTTGCGGCGGGGCGTGGCGGTAGCAGGCTTCTCGGGGATGGCGGCCATGGCTATACGTCCTTCGGGACTGCAGGAGGGCGGCTCTGAACTGCACACTCGCGTCAGGCGCGGCGGTGCGCAGGGGGTGGGGCTGGTTCAGGAGATCGCGGTGCTGGAAACTCTCAGCGGACCGGACAGATGGCGCTGGACATGCGGCCGAGGTCGACGTGCCGCCGACTCACCAAGGCAATTCCAGTTCCAGACATGACGGAAGCGTGTCACGCGGATCTCGGGCCAGTCCACCACGATCCACCATGTGGACGAGATGGTCCCGACATGCGAGACGCTGTGGTGTCCGTCACGTCCGACCTGTCGACAAAGCGACAAAGTCGGGTGTGATCAGGCGTGCGCACCGGGCCAGGGACCGGGATTCGCGACGTCCGGCTCCTGCTCGACCTTGGTGTCGAACAGCCGGAAACCGCGCCGCAGATAGTTGTCCATCGCGTGCGGGCCGTCGTTCGAGCAGGTGTGCACCCATACCCGCTCGGTGGGCTTCCGCCCCGGATGCCGCTCGGCCAGGTCCCACGCGCGGGCCGTACCGTACGACAGCAGATGGCCGCCGATGCGCCGGCCGCGGAAGGCCGGGATCAGCCCGAAGTACGCGATCTCCACCGCCCCGTCCTCCTGGGCGTCGAGCTCGATGAACCCCGCCGGTGTCCCGTTCTCGTACGCCACCCAGGTCTCCGCCCCCGGACGCTCCAGGATCTCCTGCCACTGCGTGTACGTCAGGCCCAGCCGGTCGGTCCACCGGACGTCCCCGCCCACCGCCGTGTAGAGGAACCTGCTGAACTCCGGCAGCGGGGTCCGCGCACGCGTGACCGTCACGCCGTCCGCGGGTGCCGCGGCAGGGGTCAGATCGGCGGGCGACGTCTGCTCCAGGGACCAGACGGTCACGTCGGAGACGGCGGGGGAGGGGTGCGCGGAGTCGTTCATGGCGGCCAGAAAACCACGGCCGCCGCACCCCGGCCACACCGGGGCCCTCAGGCCCTCCCCGCGGGCCTGCGTGTCCTGAGCACCACCGGAGCCGTCGAGCGGGGCAGCAGATCGGCCGGGACCTCGGGGTGGACCACCTCCACCTCCACCCCCTCGCGGAAGCGGTACGGGCGGTGCGCCAGCACCTCCGCGAGATGGCGCCGGATCCGCGATATCTCGGCCCGCACCGTCACCGTCCGGCTCGCGTCGCCGAAGACGTCCCCGGCCAGCTCCGCCGCCGTGCGCCCCTCGCGGTGCAGGGCCAGCGCGTACAGCAGCTCGGCGTGGCGGGGGGAGAGCCTGCGTGTCCAGTTGCCCACGGGGCCCGTCACATGGACCGCGAGGCCCCGCTCGCGGCCGAGGTCGAGCACCACCCGTCGCGGCGGGCGGTCGTGGGAGTCCTCCGCGACCTGCACCAGCCATCCGCCGGGCAGCGGCTCCACCCGGCACATCCCGAGCGAGGCCAGCCACACCGTGCCCGGCTCCAGCGACTTGGGCAGCGGCAGCCGGTCCACCGGCGGCATCCCGCTGACTGCGGCCAGCCAGCCGTGGGTGTCCACCACCAGGGCGCGGCCCCCCAGCCGGCAGAGGATCGGCGCCGCCACCGAGCGCAGCCGCTCGATCGCCACCAGGTGCCGGCCGCGCAGCTCGCTCTCCGCCAGCGCGGCGACCGAACCGACCAGGGCCAGCGTCGCCGGATGGAAGGTGGACGCGGGCCCGCTGATGTCCACGATGCCCATCAGCCGGCCGTCCCGGGGGTCCCGCACCGGGGCCGCCGCGCAGGTCCAGTCGTGCAGCGCACGGATGAAGTGCTCGGCGGAGTGGACCTGCACGGGGGTGCGCGTGGCGAGCGCGGTGCCGATGGCGTTCGTCCCCGTCGCCGACTCCGTCCAGGCCGCACCCTCCGTCAGGCAGATCTCCCCGGCCCGGCGCATCACCGCCGTGTGGCCCTGCCGCCACAGGACGCGGCCCTCGGTGTCGGTCACGACCATGATCTGCTGCGTGGCGTCCGCTATCGCCGCCAGCCCCTCCCGCAGGACGGGCATGACCTCGCCGAGTGCCGTGGCCCTGCGCCGGTGCTCGATCTCGTCCGTCTCCAGCAGCCTGCTCTCCGGCGACTGCTCGGGGTCGACGCCGCTGCGCAGCACGCGCTCCCAGGACGCGTCGATCTCCGGGCGCGGTGCCGCCGCCGTACGCCCGCCCGCCAGCCGGGCCTCCCGTGCGCGACGGACCAGCCGCTGCGACACGGCGGGACGCGGGGTGTTCTCCGGCCGCGCCCCCGCGCCGGTGTGTGACTCCATGAACTTCCCCCCAACAAGGAGTGGGCCGGTCCGGAGGAGCGAGGCCCGGCCCAAAGGACACATCCTGCCGTGCGGGGGCCCCGTCGGCCCGCACTCCACGCGACGGTTGCAACCCTTTGCAACTCTGGCGAAGGCGTGCGGACCGTACGAGGGTGGAGGAACACCGCGTGGGGAGTCGTCGACCCGCCGTGCGGTGCTGCACAAGCGTGGAGGGTGGTGCCGTGTCGGCGCAGCACCACCCTCCGTCGTTCCCGCCCCGGCCGCGCCCCTCAGGACTCCCCGGCCCGCGCCCGCTCCACGACCGCGGCCAGGTCCAGGCTGTGCGGCAGCGTCCCGAAGGCCGAGCCCCAGTCCCCTCCCAGCCGTGAGGCGCAGAAGGCGTCCGCGACCTCCGGCGGCGCCCAGCGCAGCAGCAGCGAGCCCTGCAGCACCAGGGCCATCCGCTCCACCAGCCGTCTGGCCCGCGCCTCGACGGCCTCCAGGTCGGCCAGCTCCGTCAGAAGGTCCTTGATCGCCGCGTCGAGCCGGTGGTCCGCGCCCCGCGCCTTCCCGACCTCCCGCAGGAACGCGTCGAGCGCCCCCGGCTCACGCTGCAGCGCCCGCAGGACGTCGAGCGCCTGTACGTTGCCCGAGCCCTCCCAGATCGAGTTGAGCGGGGCCTCTCGCAACAGCCTCGGCATCCCGGACTCCTCGACGTAACCGTTGCCGCCGAGGCACTCCAGGGCCTCCCCGACCACCGCCGAGCACCGCTTGGTCACCCAGTACTTGGCGGCCGGCACCGCGATGCGCAGGAAGGCGCGCTCCTGCTCCGTGTCCGCGTCGTAGGCGGCGGCCAGCCGCAGCGCGAGCGTCGTCGCCGCCTCCGACTCCAGGGCCAGGTCCGCCAGGACGTTGCGCATCAGCGGCTTCCCGATCAGCAGACCGCCGAACGCGCTGCGGTGGGCGCTGTGATGGATCGCCTGCGCCACCGCCTGACGCATCAGCGCGGCCGAACCGACCACGCAGTCCAGCCGGGTCGCCGCCACCATCTCGATGATGGTGCGCACCCCGCGCCCCTCCTCACCGACCCGGCGGGCCCACGTGCCGTCGAACTCGACCTCACCGGAGGCGTTGGACCGGTTGCCCAGTTTGTCCTTGAGACGCTGGAGCGCGAAGGGGTTGCGCGCGCCGTCCGGGAGGACCCGCGGGACGAGGAAGCAACTCAGCCCGTCCGCCGCCTGCGCCAGCACCAGGAAGCCGTCGGACATCGGGGCCGAGCAGAACCACTTGTGACCGGTGAGCAGGTACTCCCCGTCGGCCGCCAGCGCCTCGGCACGCGTGGTGTTGGACCGTACGTCGGTGCCGCCCTGCTTCTCGGTCATGCCCATCCCGAAGAGCACACCGGCCTTCTGCGGAGCGGGCCGCAGCCCCTCCTCGTACACGTGCGAGGTCAGCAGAGGCTCCCACTCCGCGGCCAGCGCCGGATCGGTGCGCAGCGCCGGGACCGCCGCGTGCGTCATCGACAGCGGACACCCGTGGCCCGCCTCGGCCTGCGTCCAGACCAGGAACCCGGCCGCGCGCCGGACGTGCCCTCCCTCCCGGCCCCAGGCGTCCGTCAGCCCGGCGGTGACGGCGTGCCCCAGCAGCCGGTGCCAGGCCGGGTGGAAGTCCACCTCGTCGACGCGGTGCCCGTAACGGTCGTGCGTGCGCAGCTTCGGCGGGTTCTCGTTCGCCTGCGCACCCCACTCCTGGGCCTGGGCGGAGCCGGCGGCCCGGCCCAGCGTGCTCAGTTCCTCCTGTGCCTCCCGCAGGATGCCGGGTGCGAGATGCCGCTCGACGGCCTCCGTCAGCGCCCGGTCGTTGGCGAAGACGTCATAGCCGACCAGCGGCGGAACCTGGTTGGTCACTGTGTGGGTGCTAGCTGCCATGCCGATACGGTAAGGAGGTGCAGGCAGCAAAAGAAACACCCGAACGGCCACCGGGCCGCCTCCACCGGGCCCGCGTCCTCTACCGCAACGTGTCGAAGCGGCAGATGGCGTGGCAGTTGCTCAAGGACACGGTCAATTCGTGCATCGAGTACCGCATCCTCGGCCTCGCGGCCGAGGCGGCGTTCTTCACCCTGCTGTCCCTGCCTCCGCTGCTGCTCGGCCTGATCGGGCTGCTCGGATACGTCGACGACTGGACGTCCACCACCACGGTCGCCTCCATCGAGCGCAACATCCTGGGCGCGGTGCAGACGGTGCTGTCGGAGCGCGGCGTCAACGACATCGCCAAGCCGCTCATAGCCGACGTCACCACGGGCGCGCGTCCCGACGTGATCTCCCTCGGTTTCGCGATCGCGCTCTGGTCGGGATCCCGCGCGGTGAACGTCTTCATCGACACCATCACCGTGATGTACGGGCTCGACGGCCACCGCGGCATCGTCAAGACACGGCTCCTCGCCTTCCTGCTGTACGTCGTGGCGCTGCTGCTGGGCGCCGTGGTCCTGCCGTTGCTGGTGGTCGGCCCGGACCGGGTGGTGGAGTTCGTCCCGTGGGGCACGGAGGTGCTCGCGGTCATGTACTGGCCGCTGGTGATACTGCTGTCCATCGCGTTCCTGACGACGCTCTACCACGTGTCGGTGCCCGTCCGCTCGCCGTGGATAGAGGACGTCCCCGGGGCACTCGTGGCCCTCGGGATGTGGGTGCTGGGCAGCTTCCTGCTGCGGATCTACCTCACGAGCACGGTCGAGGGCCCCACCATCTACGGCTCGTTGGCCGCACCCATCGCCGTGCTGCTGTGGATAGGGATCTCCGCCTTCGCCGTACTCGTCGGCGCCGCGGTGAACGCGGCGATCGACCGTGTCTGGCCCTCGCTCGCCACCGCCGCCGCCCGTGCCACCAGCGACCGGATCAAGGCCGCCCAGGCCGCGGAACTGCTGGCACGCGCCCAGGCCGCGAACTGGGACGCGTACGCCACCGACGACGACGAGGAGGAGGACGTGTCCATGCCCTCCGAGTTCCCGGAGCGCTGGTCGCGCTTCCTGCCCCCGGACGACGTGAAGTCCCGCCTGCACGGGACCCGGGACAAGGACGCCACGTAGCCTGGTGCGCATGGGCGCACGGTACGAGGAGCGGGCGTCGCGGCTCGGCGGCGCGGTCCTCTGGACCTGGAGCGGGGCGCGTGACCCCGCGCGGCCCGTCCTGCCCGACGGCTGCATCGACCTTCTGTGGGCCGGCGGCCGCCTGATGGTGGCGGGCCCCGACACCCGCGCGTTCACCCCTCCCGCGGAGCTGTCCGGCGGGTGCGCGGGCATCCGCTTCGCCCCCGGCACGGCTCCGGCGCTCCTGGGGGTGCCGGCGCACGAGCTCCGCGACAGACGGGTCCCGCTCGACGCCCTCTGGCCGTCACCGGCGGTCCGTGACCTCACCGCGCGGACCGGGGACGCGGAGGACCCGTCCGCCGTGCTGGAGGACATCGCCCTGCGCCGCGCCGCGGACGCCGAGCCTCCCGACCCGCTCGTGGCGGCGGTCGCCGAGCGGCTGGGCCAGGGGCGGTCCGTCGCCGCCACCGCGCGGTCCGTGGGCCTCGGGGCCCGCCAGCTGCACCGCCGCTCGCTGGCCGCGTTCGGGTACGGCCCCAAGACACTGGCCAGGGTCCTGCGGCTCCAGCGCGCCCTGGCCCTCGTACGCGCGGGCACCCCGTACGCGGAGGCCGCGTACGCCGCCGGCTGCACGGACCAGGCTCATCTGGCCCGTGAGATGCGGGACCTGGCCGGCACGACGCTCGGCGACCATCTCGCCCGCACCGGTCAGGAGGGGTTCGCGGCGAACAGGGAGACCGCGCAGCCGTCGGGGTCCAGGACGACCGCGTAACGCTGGCCCCAGACGGCGTCCCAGGGCTCCAGGTGCCCCTCGTAGCCCGCGCCGGTCAGATCGGCGTACACCGCGTCGACCTCCGCGGGGCCCTCGCACAGGAAGGCGAGGCCGAGGCGCTCACCGCCCTTCGACCCCGTCCAGCCCGGGTCGAAGGAGCGGACGACGTCCTCGGTGTCCCAGAGCAGGCGCTGCCCGCCGGGGAGCGCCACCTCCACATGGGGTGCCGATTCGGCACCCTCGGGGATGTCGAGCCCCAGCCGGCGGTAGAAGGCCAGGGATGCGGTCAGGTCGGCGGTGGTGACGGAGACGGCGTCGAGTCGTGGAGTCATGGAACGACCGTAGGCGCGGGGCCGTGACCCGGTCTTGTACGAAACGGTCACGGCCCCGGCGTGGTCACCCGCTATGCGCAGATGTCGGGCGAGGTGCCCGTCCTTGTCAGCGGCAGGCCGAGCTGGGCGCGCTCGGTGAGCCAGCGGGTCGGCCGGTGGCGCGGATCGCCCGTCGAGGCGTGCAGCGAACGCTGGAGCTCCAGCATCCGCGCGGCGCCGACCCGGTCACCCCAGGCCAGCGGCCCCACCGGGTAGCCGAGCCCGGTCGTCACGGCGAGGTCGATGTCCGCCGGGGCGGCCAGTGAGCGCTCCGCGATCGAGGCGGCGACGGAGACCACCGAGGCGAGCAGCCGCTGCGCCACCGAGCCCGCGGTGTCCCGCACCACCGACACGGCGAAGGGCTCCGCGCCGTCCGCCGCACGCGCCAGCACCGCGCGGGCGTCCCGCGCCGCGGACGGGTCGGAGGCGGGGGTCACCGCGAGCACCCGGCGGCGGCCCGCCGGCGGCAGCGGGTCCACCCCGAAGGTGCGCGCGGCAGGCAGCCCCAGCGAGGCCACCGCGGCTGCCACGGTGGTGCCCCACACGGGGACGAGCACCAGTGCGCTCTCCGAGGGGGCGGTGCCGCTCTCGACCGTCGCGCCGGCGGCGGTCAGCTCGCCGCGCAGCGCGTCCCCCTCCTCGCCCGCCACGAACACCGGCCGGCCGGCGTCCCCCGTCACCGGCGGTTCCGGGGCCGGTGACGGCGCGTCGGGGCCGTACGCGAACCAGCCCTGCCCGGTCTTGCGGCCGTGCAGTCCCGCCGTGACCCGGTTCGGGGTGAGG
>Ga0164308_10001801_pt1 | contig 11428 bp, 25 predicted proteins | sample Whisoiple_246_MG_FD_109983 | JGI IMG/M metagenome (GOLD analysis project Ga0164308, IMG submission 109983) | Soil microbial communities amended with fresh organic matter from upstate New York, USA - Whitman soil sample_246_MG | ecosystem: Environmental > Terrestrial > Soil > Unclassified >... | reverse complement strand
CCCAGTAATCTGTGGTCTCGCGGTGCTCCAGGTCGCTGAAGTGGTCGTCGCTGGCGACGGGGTAGTCAGCTAGGCAATCCTCCCATCCGTCCGCTTTCACGGAAGCGGGTGACCCGGGGCGCACAAGGCACACCTCGAACCAGCCGCAAGCCCAGTGACCAAAGCGATGAATCTCAACGCTGGGGTTGTCTTCCCCCTCAGCAACCCCGAAGCCTTGCAAGTCGCGCGTTACCACTTCCCAGTTAGACCGCGTGAGGCAGTCGGAGTCACGGTTCACGGTTACGGGCGCCACAAGCCAATCCTGGCGGTCAGGAAGCCCAAGCCCGCGTGTATCGAAACCAGTAGGCGAAAACTCAGCATAGGTTTGCATGGTAATCCTTTCAGGTAACATTCCCGACACTGGGCCCGCTGTAGAGGCCCAGAAGCAGAGTGTTACGCTAAGCAGATTGTTTCAGGGCCCCTGAATAGTACATCCGTGTCGTTCGGCCCCCAGCAGACACGCACAGAGCCAGTTCCAGACACTGCAACAACCTTCCCGCGCATATCACGGTAAGCGGGGATAGACTGTGGTGTGACGTCGGCCCGCTTGACAATATCGCCAATCTTAAACCGGTGCATCAACGCCACCCCACCATCACGCGCACCTGCTTGCCATCGTCGCCAGGCATGTCGACCAAAGCGAACGTGCGGTACACGGCAGGCTTGGCATTGTCGTAGCAGATACCAATGTCGCCGGCCTTAGACTTGCTCACCTCGAAGTCAGCACACACAGACGGCTTGTGGGCACGCTTGGGAGCAGCATCGGCGTAGCGGGCAGCAATGGCGGTGGCGATGAATGCAGCAGCAACTAGGAGGAGTTTCATTGGGGAGCCTTTCGTTAGCAGGTAGGTAGAGAGTATCACAGTACGCGTCGTGCGCAACTCTTTTCTTCGGGTCAGTGTGCGAAAGATGCGAGGTAGCCGGCGACTTCGGCCAGCAGGATTAGGCCAGCACCGAGATAGAGGCCCAAGAGCAGACCTTGCTCATAGGTAGGCCCGTTAGTCTGTCGACGCCTAACCGGAGGTTCTGCGTCTACTTCCGACCAGCGCACTCTCCTCACTTGCCCACCGGGAACGAGTCCTCGGCCTCGCAGGCTAGGCGGTTGTTCAGTAGCGCCCTACCAGCTGGCGTAAGGGCGTAGGACATGACGCCGGAGACGGTGTAGCCAACTTCGCGAATCAGCCCACATCGAAGCCATAGGGCTAGGTCTTGGTGTAGGGGTAGAGGTAACTGGGTCACGGGCACTCTCCCAGCGCCATGCGAACGTCATCGGGCAGCGTCGGGAACACGGCCAGGGCTGCGTCGTGGCGGGCAATATCAAAAGTGGCACCTGATAGTTTCTGCTCGCAGTCACCGCTCCAGTTATGCAGGTAGACCGCGCAACGATGCGCACCGCTGGCCAGTTCAACGTTTCTGCCGGAGCCTGGGTGAGCCCACGCATCCAGCACGCGCACGGCCCAGTCGCGACGGAGTGTTGCCAGCAGAGGGTCTGCCGCCTCAGAGCCCGATGGTCTGTCTAGGTAAGATGCGGAAGCAATGGTCGCCAGCGCTTGTTTCGGTGTCATCAGAACTCACCTCCGACAGACACGACCAGGTCCAGGCACGCCCAGTAGGCTTGCTCGCTGCCAGCGCGGTCAAGCTCGGTCTTGCCGACCAGCTCGTCACACACGGTCTGACCCACACACGCGGAGTAGAGGCGTTGCATCTCCCGGGCGCACTCGAGCCCCTCCGCCCCCTCACAAGCCGTCTCCTCAGCCTCACGCATGCAAGACGGGTAAGCCTCCACAGGCAGGACCACTTGGGCAGCGTAGCTATACTCCGAGACAGGGGTGTAGTCCTGTGAGCACTGGGCGTCGGCAAAGCGGCTGACGAGGGCGACGACGGTTCCGAGGGCAAGGCACATGAGGCGTTTGGTCATGGTGGTCTCCTAACGCCCTAAGCCCGGGCCTCTTGCGAAGCTCCGGGCTGGACAGGACTGGAGTGACCTAACCGAGCAGGCTCCTCCCGCCGAACATGACGACTCGGCTGTGAGACGTGTAGAGCTGGCCGACCGCGAGTTGGCCGTTGCGGAGGGCCTCGACCAGGCCCTGGAAGGAGACGGCGTCATCAAAGTGCCCAGCGCGGCGACGAGCGAACTCGTGCAGCTCCAGCTGGCAGACCTCGTACTCGGTACGCTGGGCGACGAGCTTGGTGTTCTCACGGCAGGAGATATCGTTGGAGTGCATGGTCATGGTCCTTTCAGGCTAGGGTGGACATGTGGGTGTCGAGGAGACGCATCATGGTCTTGCAGCGCTCCCCGTCAGTGCCACGAGCTTCCCAGTCGAGCTTGCCAGCCAGCTCAGCGTAGGCCATTGCACAGGCCTCACGGTCGCTGCCCTCGAGAGCGTCATGGGCACGGTCAAGAGCGCGGTTGATGCTGGCGTAGCACTCGGGGCGGCTCGTTGCGTTCATGCCAGGGAGTATTGCAGGCGACATGCCAAGCATTGTACGCGTCTTTAGCGACGTGTGGCTACGTGATTACGCACACTTACGAGACTGGGTACGTCGTGACCCATGGTTGGCATGTCATGGCGCCTGCGAGTTTACGGGCCTTTTGCTATGACTTTGCTGTCGTGGATGGGTCAGCGGATACCTGAACGGACGAACAGAAGAGCCTTGTGTTCAGTGGCGCTCAGCAGATAGTCAATGACGCTTGACTACTGGGCGGCCGGCTTGTGTGTCCCCTTCCGGCAGCGGAGCGCCTTGGAGGGGACCGACGAGCAGAGCGAGGCGAGGGGAGGCAACTGACCCAGGTGCTCTAATGCATAGTGCTCCTGCTCTCCTGCTCCGGCGGCGCAGCCGCGCGGTCACTGGTGACCCGGCTGTCGTGTAGCCAGACTCGAGGGTGCTCTAAACGAGGCCTCCCATCCCCCTCCTCTCCCCCGCTCGCTCACACCTGGGGCGCCAGTGACCCACCCCTGCGCTAGCTTTCCAGGTAGCACCAAAGCTCAGCAATTCCGCACACTTGCGAGCCTGCTTCCCTCCGCTGCTGCTCGCCTGTTCAGTGGGTACGATTTGACCCACCCCTGCTCGTCCGTTCAGCTCTACCCCCTCCTGCCAGTGCCAGAGTGACCCCCGGGGGGAGCCGGGGAGGCCGAGAGGGGCGGGCCTCCCCCCACCTAGAAAACTGGACTCGGGGACCAATGTTGGAACTGCAACGTGATTCTGTTGAAAGTCCCATTCGACTTGCTACAATCTCCCACAATGGCCAAGGATAAGTACCTAAACCTCAACTTTTCCGAGCATTTCATAGGCCGACTGCGGCTGTACGCTCAGAAGCACGACATGAAGCTCAACGCTGTGGTGAAGAAGGCGTTCGAGCTACTGGAGGACCAGGAGGGGAAGGCTCAGCCAAAGGACTTCGACTACTGACTTGACATCCGTCCGTCCGTACGTACACTGGTCTTGTGAACGTGCACGTGACTCTCTCGCTAGACCCGAAACTCCTGGAGGAGTTCGACGCTTGGCTCAAGCGCGAGGGGGCGAAGAGTCGGTCTGAGGCGGTGGCAAAGTTGATTGAGAAGGCTCTCAAGGAGACCAATGACCGAAGCTGAGGAGTTCGCGGAGGCCCATGGGCTGTCGGTGGAGGAAGCTGAGTACATCCTGTCCCGCCGGGCGGTGAAGGCTGTGCCTCCGGGTGGCCGGGCGGCTTTGGCCAGGAAGGTCCTGGAACAAGCTCAGGCCAAGGTGGGGGTGGCGCCTGTCGTGGTGACCCCTGCCGGTTTAGAAAAAAGTGAACTCCTGGACCCCGAGGCAGTGGACCGGTTCTATGCCACCAAGACCTACTCTCCCTCCATTACCAAGCCATCTCGATGGAGTACTCCAGTAGCTATCGAGGACCAGTCTCAGGATGAGGAGCACTGATGACTACCGTCGCCTTCGTTACCTACATGTTCCAGGGTCAGGTTCGTCGGGTAGGCCCGATGCCACAGGAGCCAGCGGAGACCTTCGCCAAGGATATGTCACGTCGGAAAGGTATAACCGGTGTGCGACTGGAACAGTGGATGTGCGTCAACTCCAAGGAGTTCCCGTCAGAGGCTGAGAGGACGGCATGAGGCTAGGTACCAGTGGGCAAGATGTAGCGCGAAAGCTGTTCAGCGACTGGTCAACCGTTAAGACATATTGGGACGATCTTGATGATGTCTTCCACGTGAAGCTAACCCTGAGCTCCCAGCAGATGGAGGCAATCCGAGGGGACTGGGGTAAGCTTGCTGTACCAGCGTCTAAGGTATTGCCGAAGTACCGTCAGCGGGTTCGTCGCGGTCCCCGACGTGGCCTCAGGGGGCCCTACTGATGGATGTAGGTGTCACGGTGACGAAGGTGTCCGACTCAAGCTTCCGGGGGACCATAGTCCAGCTGCCTCGGAGCATCGGCCGCAAGAGACCTCGCGCACTAGTTGCCTCTCTCGCTGGCCAAGAGTGGATGCCAATAGACGAGCTACGTAGAGTCGAATCTGAAACCTGAAAGGAATGTGAATGGCTGCCCCGTATCGCGTGTGTACTCCCCGAAAAGACGAGAAGACTGGTAAGACCTACTGGACCAACATCGGCGCCGCGTTCAAGCGCGATGACGGTGGGTTCTCGGTGCGCTTAGATGCTCTGCCAATTGGCTCATCGCTGATGATTTTCCCGCCTGGGGAGAAGAACGAGCGCCAGCGTGAGCCTGGGGATGACGATGTCCCCTACTGAGCCAATTCCAGACTCGGATGTACCCGGCGTCGTAAAGGCTTTGTTTTCTGCCGTCCTTGGTTCTGAGTATACCGGGAAGTTTTACGCCACCGAGTCGGCTTCTTTTCCGCAATCATCACGAAGTGGTACTTCAGAACCGTCTTCGCCAGAGCCATCGAAAAGTGACTGGGCTGCTTATTGGCGAGTCCGGCTCTTTCTAGAAGCCGCTGAAACCCAGCGTCTCCAAGGCCAAGATATCGCTTCAGGTGACAAGGACGGCACTTCCACGACATGAAACTAGTGTGCGGCACCGACGAGTGGCTGGGCAAGTACCAAGACCTAGCTTTTCAGCGCGGCCTAGGGTTTAAGCCCTGGCTGTCGAGGAACAACATCCTTGTCGCTGAGGGCCGCGAGCTGGTTGCAGGTGTGATGGTGTACGACTCCACAGGGCCGTTCCTGTTTTTCGAGCACCTCATCACCAATGAGACTTGCCCGCCGCGCATGAGGTGGGCTGCTGTGAGTCTGATGGCCGAGGAGCTGGTGTCTATGTGCCGGCACCTCGGCAAGGTTCCCCAAGTGACCGTCCGTCACAAGGGGATACGGAAAATCCTAGAGCGCGCTGGACTGTCCACATTCGGCGCTGTCGTAATGACTTGTGGATTCGATAGGTTGGAAACGAATGACTACCAAAAACTCCCGTTCTTTGCCCCCCAACATTCTCATTGCTGCGAGAATTCAACGCCTACTGAGCCATCTCCCGAAGGAGACGCAGCGTACTGTACTGGAATTTACGCTGAAATGCTTGGAAGAGCAGGCCGAAAGCACGGAGACACTGTAGAGTAGCGTATGACTCTAGCCGTCTGGAATAGAGCGCAAGGGAGAGCCTGCGACGGGGCGGTTTCCGTTCTTTCTACCCAGGTTGAACACCAGGCGGCGTCTAATGTCTGACATTTTCAAGCCTAAACCCAGCTCGCTGGAGCTGATAGAGCGCGGCCTAAAGAAGGTCGAGAATGACCTTTTCCAGGAATCGCTCAAGGTAGTTCACTCGGCCATCTCCCACACCTTCGACATTGACCCGTCGAAGCCTGAGGAGACACCGGCTGAGTGGCTCAAGGAGATAGAGGACGGTTCGGAGACTCTGGAGAGCATCGGGAAGCGTCAACGCATCGCGCTGGCCGCGTGGCAGTCACCAAAGAACGCCCCGGTTGCTCTCCAGATTGCTGCGAAGGTCTTGAGCGGCATGCAGAAGGCTCGGGCGATGGGTGACCAGGGAAACAAGACCTTGAACGTGAACGTGGTCACCATCAATGCGCCGATGCCGGTGTTTGAGGAGAAGGAAATCGACCATGAGTAGCCAGGCTGACTGGATGAATCAGCAACTGATTATCGGCCCTGCGATGCAGCAGAGTACTTACGGGCTCCATTCATTGGGTACCGCGAAGGAAACGCGCGAGTTTGTAATCTCTGATGTTAGGCGTAAAATCGAACGTCTGCGTAGCCAGTTGGCTGAGGTGCCCTCTGTCCAGCAGCGTCTCCAGGACATGGAAGCGTTTCTGGCGGAGCTTACCCATGAATAAGAAAGACATCATGCGTCAGCCGACGATGGAGGCCGTGGTGGTGGAGATGATTCGCCACAAGCCAGGCGTCACATCGGCGCGGCTGTTCGAAACGGCAAAGGAATGGGCCGGCAAGTCGTGGAGCGCTTCAGATACCCATGACTTCGATGCGTTGCTCGGCAAGCTTCGCCGAGGCGACTTTCGCTGCACTAACCAGCAATGGTACGAGAAGGGACACGTTGCTCAGCGTGACCCGCATGGGCCGCCAAAGGTCGACCCGCGTCAGTTGAGGATGGACTGGTGAAAGACCACTGGGACCCCCAGCCAGGTGAACGCACCTACTACCGCTGCACTCAGGACGGGCAACGCGGGTACCTTGTACGCCGTCGCGGTAAGGACTCCATCCGGCTCGACAGGCCGATGGAGGAGATTATCCGCCCGCTCGACGGTGCATGGCAGCCGGATGTGCAGAATCACCCGCTGACTGTGAACCAGGTCACATCCGTGGCTTTCGCAGCTGACAGGCAGCTCTGTCGAGTACTTGGCGTGCAGCTCAAGAAACACGAGTACGAGTGGCTCTCCATGCGGGAGCAGGACCGAATTGAGTTTATGGAGTCGGGGCCTGGGTCAGAAGGGCCGAGGGATGACTTGTACGACGCAATTATGGGCACTTTGAGTGGTATGACCGATGGAACCTAATATGACCGAAGCGCAAAATAAGATGATTGACTACTTGGAGTCTTTCGAATGCCAGGAGTTCCTCTTGACGCTCCCGGCGTTATGGGGCTCAGGCGGGAAAGACAAGGAGGCCGACGCATTGGCCTTAAAGTTCGGGAAACTCGTTGATGATTTGCTTGCCGAGAAAGCAGACCCAGAGATAACTAGGCGTCTAGTCGAGGCTCGCAGAGAGCGTCATGAGTGGCGGATGAAGCCTCGCCCGCAGTTGGAGGATAGAACGCCAGAGTGGAGCGAGGAGAGGCAGCGGATCATCCGTAAGTGTATGGAGAAAACCAATGCGATAGCCTATGAAGTAGGCGACTTAGAGTACCGGCGTGCTGATGCGGCTTGTTGGCGTCAATTGAAAAATGGTTGACATTAACCGCAAGCTCGCCTCGCGTCCGGTGACCAAGGACGACCTTATTGAGTTCGTCAATCGCGAGCTTGTACCATTGGTGGAGCGTATGAGAATCGCCCTGACGGGTTTGCAGGGAAACCTGATTCAGGGTGAAGGTTCGCCAGATGGTGTTGTTACGGCCGACATCGGCGCCATCTACCAGAACACCACTGGCACGGTCGGTTCCCTTCTCTACGCAAAGACGACGAACGACGTTGCGACGGGATGGACGGTCCTGCTGTGAGTGAGACGGCCTCCACACACGGCACAGAGCTTTACCGTGCCAGCCCGTGGGGCCAGATATTTCACAGTTTGCCGTACAATGAGGCTCTAGGCGGCGGTTCCGCTGGTGGCGGCAAGACCATGTGCCTGCTGATGGAGCCCATGCAGCAGATTCTGGTGGAGCACGAGCGGTGTAGGGACCCCGACCATCCATTCCACCAGCCGTGGGGCTCATCTTCGGGTCACGCCATCTTCCTTCGTCGCACGCACCCGATGTTGGCGGATGTCATCAAGCGCGCCCATCGGCTATTCCGCGCCATTGACCCCTCGGTGAGGTGGAACGAGAACAAGTCCACCTTCACGTTCAAGTCTGGCTACGTCTATCAGTTCGGTCACTGCCACGATAAGACCGACTGGGAGAACTACCTCGGGTTCGAATTCTGCGTCGCGGCAGGGACTAGGGTGGTGATGGCAGATGGCTCGCTAAGGCCTATTCAATGGGTTGGCATTGGTGACAGTGTCATGACTATGGAGGGGCCGAAGCGAGTAGGGCAGGTGCACGCTACTGGGAAGAAGCCTTGCGTGGCTTACGATGTAAGAGTCCAAGGCGAGTTCGTTGGAACGCAGCTGCATTCGACCACTCATCCGGTTCTTCAGCGGCCCATCGGTAAATCGCGCCGCGAACCGTTTCCGCACATGGTATCTGGAGACGCCTTGCAATCTCAGCCACTTTCATTTGAGTGGCAAGACTACGAATCTCTTCTTTTTTCGAATCAAGCGACAGAGGTGAGGCGCGCTTCCGCAATAGCTGCGGGTATCTCAATCTTAAGGTCGAATGGGATACACCGAGATATTTCGCTGCTTCCAGCGTTGACCTCCCGACCAGTGCTTCACGTACCGACGCTTCGTCGATCCTTGCAGCGAGCCGGCTCCTCCATGGGAGACGGTAGTCCTCAATCACCTTACGGAAGGTCAGTAGATTCACGCCAAGCTCCTTGGCGGCCTGTTTCTGTGTGCCAGGGTAGTCTTCGCACATCGAATAAATGCGAGCCACAAGCTCCTGATTGTTCAGATGACAACCAAGCTTGTGAAAATGCATGTGATCTCCAGCAGTGGCAAAAACACGGAGATTCTCTGGTCTATTGTCTAGCTTGTCCTCGTTCTCATGGTGGACAACCTCATCAGCAGTCAGAAACCTGCCTAGGCACCATTCAGCGACCAGACGATGCTGGAACGCATATCCCCACATATTTTCCTGCGGATTACCGGGAGAGTATTCCCAGATGTAATTCGTCTGGAGAACTGTCCTACCCACACTTCTATACGCGCCAGAATAGGGCGGTGACAGAAGAGGTGGGACTTGGAGAGGGGGACGTGAGGTACGCGGGTATTTTTGAGACATATGACCTGACCGTCGTTGGCTCGAATCACTTTATCACGGAATTTGGATTGGTAAACTCGAACACCATCATCCTGTGGGACGAGCTGATTACCTTCGAGGAGGAGCAGTACGACCAGGTGAACTCTCGCCTTCGGTCGTTCGACCCTATCCTGCGGAAGATGCTGAAGATTCGGGCCATGTCAAACCCGATGATGCAGCGCAAACAGGGAGAGAACTTCTCTGTCACTGACATAAACTGGGTGCGCCGCCGCTTCGTTGACCCAGCCCCCGAAGGGCGAAAGGTGCTGGTCAAGAAAATCAAGATGGACGACGGCTCCACGGAGAAGTGGACCTCCATCTTTTTGCCAGCATTGCTCAGCGACAACCCGGACCCCGAGTTCCGGCGCATGTACGAGATTAACCTACAGCAGAAGAAGCCGCATATCCGGCAGGCTCTGCTGCGAGGCGACTGGTATGTGACAGCAGGCTCCTTCTACGGTGACGTGTGGAACCCGGCGCTCCACGTCTGTAAGCCGTTCAAGATTCCCAAGGAGTGGCCGAAGTTCCGCAGTATGGACTGGGGTTACAAGCTGCCCGGTTGTGCGCATTGGTATGCGATGGACCCCGACGGGAACCTGTTCGTTTTTCGTGAGCTGAAGTTCCAGGGCATGAAGGCCAAGGAAGTTGCTCAGGCCATCATTCAGATTGAAACGGGCTACGGGCTAGTGAAGGGCAAGAAGTCCATTCTAAATGGCCCCGCAGACACCCAACTCTGGGAGGAGCGAGGCGAGTCCATCATGTCCAAGGCGCAGGAGATGGCCGAAGAGGGGGTCATGTGGTCCAGGGCCAGTAAGGGCAGCGGTTCTCGTCTGCGAAACGCGGAGCTTTTGAACGACCGTCTTGATGACCATGACTCTGGCACCACCACTCCCGGCATTGTGTTCTTCAACACATGCCAGGAAGCCATCAAGCTCATCCCCGCTGTGGCCACTTCGGAGAAGAACTCCGAGGAGCCGGCGGACGGCAACGATGACCATCCACTGGACAGCATATTTTACGGGTGTGGGTATGCCTCTCACGGCCGCGCCGCTCTCAACTGGAGAGCAGCAGACGCCGAGGATGAGGATGAAAAGAAGGAAACCCCTAAGAATCGGGGCCGCTGGGGCTACGGCAGTAGGGTAATGTAACGCCATGAGAGAAGTAGTGGCTCTTTTCATAGACCCGCGTGGGCCATATCCAATGCTATTGGGTAAGGAGCATTGTTGGGATGAGCGGAAGGATGCGAGGTTGTTTGGCGGGGACGCTGGGGTAGTCGCGCACCCGCCATGCCAGCGATGGGGGGCATTGGGTAGAGCAAATTGGGCTCGCTGGGGTGGAGAGCACAACCGACCTGGCAATGATGGTGGATGTTTCAAGGCGGCGCTTGATGCGGTGCGTCGGTGTGGCGGTGTCCTAGAGCATCCTGCTGGGTCTATGGCTTTCGGCGCCTATGGTATCGCCAAGCCTGCCGTTCCTGGTTGGAACCATATAGGCGGGGAGGAATGGGTCTCAGAGGTGTGGCAATCGGCTTATGGTCATCGCGCCCAGAAGCGCACCTGGCTTTTCTATTGCGGTCAAACAAAGCCAGAGGAGGCGCTTTGGGCGCGTGAACCCGGTACCCACCAAGTGGGTTACCAGGACAAGAGAGGCAAGGCTCGCAATAAGCCGACGCTTTCTAGCCGCGAAGCGGCAGAGTCCCCTCGGGCGTTTGCCGAGTACCTGATACGTCTGGCCGCACAGTCCAGAATTGGTGGATAAAATGAGCGACTACGAAGAGATTGAGATTCAGCCAGATGCGGAGACTCCGGAAGAAGACGCCAAGGAGTCCGAAGAGGCTCAAATCGTCTACGACGAAGACTCGCTCAACCTTGTCCCTGAGTTTGTGAAGTCTCGCCAGGGCAAGGACTACCTTTCCCGTATCGCCAACAAGGTGGATGCTGACTTCCAGGCCGATTGGGAATCGTCGGAGGAGTACCGCCAGCGCCAGGCTGATGACTGGAAGCTGTTTGCCGGCGACCTCCCGCCTAAGGAGTTTCCTTTCCAGGACAGCTCCAACCCACATCTTCCCTTGATGCTGGAGAATCTCAGTCGACTGTGCTTCCGGGCGACCGGTGAGCTGTTCGGTGACTGGACCACGGTCTTTGGTGTCGTCCCGGTTGGCCCGGATGATGACAACGTGGCGGAGATTCTCTCCAAGCACGGCAACTGGCAAATCTCCCAGCAGATTCCGGACTTCAAGCGCCAGATTGGGCACCGTGGAGTCCTAGCGTTCTTCGCTCACGGCGACGTGGTCTGTCACTCATACTACGACGAAGAAACGCGGATGAACCGGCACGAGATTCTCACGTGCGACAATTTCGTCACGCCCTAT
>Ga0164308_10001798_pt1 | contig 11438 bp, 7 predicted proteins | sample Whisoiple_246_MG_FD_109983 | JGI IMG/M metagenome (GOLD analysis project Ga0164308, IMG submission 109983) | Soil microbial communities amended with fresh organic matter from upstate New York, USA - Whitman soil sample_246_MG | ecosystem: Environmental > Terrestrial > Soil > Unclassified >... | reverse complement strand
TGCTGCAGCTCGGCATCCAGATAGATGAGTAGGTTTCGACAGACCACCAAGTCGAGCTTGGTGAACGGGGGGTGCATCACCAGGTTCTGGTGGGCGAACACCACGGTCTCCCGGATCTCCTTGGTCACGCAGAACGTGCCGGTGCCTTGGCGGACGAAGAAGCGAGCTAGGCGTTCTTCGGAAACGTCCTTGGCTATGGTGGCTGGGTACACCCCGGCGCGTGCGCGGGCGACTGCGTCCATGCCGAGATCGGTCGCGAAGACCTGTAAGGAGCAGCGAGCGACCGGACCTACCTCTGCGAGGGCCTCCTTGAAGATCATCGCGATCGTGTACGCTTCCTCGCCCGTCGAGCAGCCAGCACTCCAAGCCCGGAAGCGACGGCCTCCTTCTGGGGCCGAGCGGATCCACGTGATCATCTCGTCACGCAGCTGGAGCCACACGTTCGGGTCGCGAAAAAAGGCAGTGACACCGATCAAGAGCTCCTTGAAGAGCAAGTCCGCTTCCTGCGCGTTTTCTCGCAAGTAGCGCACGTAGTCATCGAGGGAGTCGATCCGATGCAGGCCCATGCGGCGTTGCATGCGCCGATGGATGGTCGTCTGCTTGTAGAGCGAGAAATCGTGCCCCGTTTGCGCGCGGAGCAGCAGAAATACTTTCTCGATGGCGCGACGATCCTTGATGCCTAGCTCTGCACCATTTGGCACGAACGGTCGAAGGTGCTCGACGTATTCGGCGATCCGACCCGCCAGCTCTTCCGGTGGGTAGACCCCGTCGATCGAGCCGGAGTCGATGGCCGCTCGCGGCATGCTGTCGAACTTCGCCGAGGCAGGATCTTGGGCAAACGTTCCGCCGCCGTTTTCCCGAATGGCGCGGATTCCTAATGTGCCGTCTTCGCCCATCCCGGACAGGATCACACCCACCGCCCGATCGCCTCCGTCCGCGGCTAGCGCGCGGAAGAAGTAATCGATCGGCAGGCGGACCTTGGTCGCCTCCGCGGGCGGGAGCGCATGCAGGACACCGCGAAGGATGGACAGATCGGTGCCTGGTGCAATGACGTAGACGTGATTCGGCTCGACCGTCACGTCGCCGGTGACCTCGACCACCGGCATCGGCGTCGCTCGCTGCAGGATCTCGGTGAGGAGAGCCTTGTGCGTCGGCTGCAGATGCTGAACGACTACGAAGGCGAGCCCGCTGTTCGCCGGAACGTGCTTCAGGAACAGGTCGAGGGCTTCGAGCCCACCAGCTGACGCCCCGAGCCCCACGATCGACGGCGGCTCCTCGCGACTCGGCGCATCGGGACTCGTAGCTGGGTGCTCCATATCAGCGCGCCCTCGCGCGAGCCGACTAGGGTCCAGCTTCTCTCACCATGCGCCCAATACCGGTCGCGGGTCGGACTATCGCAGCACCCCAGGCTCAAGTGGCTAGATTTGCTACTCAAAGAGCCGTCGCTTTTCCGGTCGAGTTTCGCCTGGCCGGGCCGGCGCGGCGTGCTCGGCCCTGGCGAAGAGTGCGTACGAGGACCCGGGAGACAGCGGCAAGCTGAACCGCGGCCCCTTGGTGGAGTGACGCGCGCCTCCGGCTCTACAGCTGCTTTCGGATCTTGCGCTCGAAGGTCTTCGTGCAGGAGCCGTGAGAGGCTTCGTATTCGATGATCTCGCGCACGAGGCGCGTCTTCGTGTCGTCCGCCAGACCGGAGTTCTTGACCGAGGTGGCCAGCGCTGCGCCCGTTGCGGTGCTGGGCCAGGTCTGCTTTTCCTCTTTCACCGCACGGTTGGTCGGCTGGTGATGTGACGCCTTGGTCTTGGTCACGTCGTGCCAGAGCGGCTCGTTGGACCGGCGGCCGGTGCCATGGCAGCCGGGGCACGTTTTCGAGCTTCCGCCGAAGGAATTGGTGATGCGGCCGTCACCCCCACACACCCTGCACGACTCGGATTCCATCTTACCTCTTAGCCAAGAAGCGGGGCCCAGGGAAGGCTACTCGCCGGCCGCCAGCGCTACCTCTTCGTACACTTCCCACGGCACTTCGATGGGCGTGCCATGTCGCACGCCGGGGAAGAAGGCGGAGGCGGAAATGTCCTGCCAAGCGCCCGGAGTGTCGAGGTCGGTTTCGGTCGTGGCGTGCAGCGCGCCGTAGGCGCCTTCTCCGTATTTGTCGAAGTAGAGGAACAGCTCCCCGTCCCGCTCGAGCAGCGACGGACCTTCGGCCGCGTAGTTGCCGGTGAGGGCAGCGGAGGGGTCGACATTCCAAGCCTCGGCACCCGAAAGTGAGCTCGAACGCAGCGCGCGTAGGTTCTTCTGTCCGTCGGCCTCGTCCTTGAGCACCATGAGGAAGCCATCGCCATCGGCGCGGATGGTGGCGTCGATGAAGTTGCGGCCGTTCCGGCCGTAGAGGACCTCCGGGTCCGTGAACGTCTCGAAGTCGCTGGTCAGGACGTAGTAGATGCTGTGCGGATCCGAGGCGCTCGGGTCCTGGTCGAGCGGTGACGACCAGTAGACCATGTACTGGCTCGTGCTCGAGTCATAGAAGGTCTCGGGCGCCCACACGTGCTCGACGTCCAGATCGATAGCGATATAGTCCTGCTCACTCCACGTCACGAGATCGGATGAGGTTGCATGACCGAAGCCGCGATCTTGCACGCAGTTGGACTCGGCCCACGGCACGCAGGTCGTCGTCCACACCAGGTGATAGACGCCGTCCGGATCGCGCATCACATGGGGATCGCGGAAGGAGCCGCCGCCGACCTCGGGCGCCATGAACACCTTGCCGCCACCGATGGCGCCGAAGTGGTAGCCGTCGTGGCTGTGCGCGAGTCGCAAACCATCCCCGCGCCCTTGGCTCACCTCGACGAAGTAGGCGAAAAGGTAGTTCTGCGCGTCGGGGCGGCCCGTTCGATAGAGCAGGAACACCTCGTCGGGCGTGAGCACCCGCGAGATGAGCCCCAAGTCGTCGACGGCTCCGTCCATTGGGTCCGCAGGCGCGCCGTCGTAGGTGCCGCGACCGACGGATAGGCCGGCGCTGGCTGCGAACACACCGGCGGGGCAGTCTTGCTCGCCGGAGAGCACACCATCGACGTAGACGCGCTGCACTCCCCCGGCGTCGCGCGTGGCGACGACATGGTACCACTCGCCCGCGCGCGGCTGGATCTCGGCCGTCGTCACGCAAGCGTCGGCGCCGGTGTCGTCGGCCGGAAGGGTCGTGAAGGAGAGGCGCTCGTCGTCGCGCTTCTGCAGGTAGAATGCGCTCACGTTCGCTCCGTCGGCGGCGACGAACGTGTCGTAGGCATCGAGCCCATCCAGCATCACCCACGCCGACACGGAGAAGCTGGCGGCCGTGTCGACGACCGTGTCCTCGGACTCAGCGACTGCCTCCAGGCCGCTGAGCGACAGTTGCTCGCCGCTCGGTCCCGCTTCGAGGGCCGCGCCGGCCAGGGTCAAGGCGTGCTCCGAGACGATCGATTGCACGATCCCGTTCGTTTCGATCTCGAAATCCCAAAACGCATCGAAGTCTTCGAGCAAGCGGCTGAAGTCGTCGGAACCGGAGCCACCCGCGGCTGAGCCTCCGACACTCGGGCTGCCGCCACTCTGCGTCTGCCCGCCGCTGCCCGGCGTACCCCCGGACGAGCTCACTCCACCCGAGCTCGGGCTGCCACCGCTCGCGCTGGTTCCACCCGAGCTCGTGCCGCCGGTCGCACCTCCGTCGCTCGGCGGGGTGCTGACGGGTCCGTCGCAAGCGAGCGTCACCAGGGCGAGCGGCCAAAAACGGCCGAGAGTGAGCACAGGGCGCACCGAAGAAAGCTAAGGGGCCGCCTGGTGGTCGTCAAACGGGAGCGGTTTCATTGGCGAACGATTTTTCCTGCCCTTGCAGCGCTTGCTCGACCCCGACAACCTTCCAGCGTGATCCGCCGGCGCTCCTCCCTTCTGCTCCTCGCTTGCTTCGGCAGCTTTGGTGCGTGCTCCCAGACGGTGAGTCCCGGCGTGGAGGCATCGGGCGGGCAAGCGTCGGGAGGCAGTGCGGCGCCGAGCGGAGGATCGCCCTCGGGAGGATCGCCGTCCGTGGGCGGGCAGCCGAGCGGCGGTGCCGTTGGTGTCGGCGGGGCAGCGCCTTCCGGTGGTGCTGCGCCCGTGGGCGGGTCCGGCGGTAGCGAACCGCGACCGATCGTCGTCGCCGAGCCAGGAACGAGCCTGCTCGTCGTCGACCCCGGTGAACTGCGCCAGCAGTTCGAAGGCTGGGGGACCAGCCTGTGCTGGTGGGCGAATCGCGTGGGGCGCTGGACGCCCGAGGGCGTCGGACGCGTCGCCGATGTCCTACTCGATGAAGTCGAAGGCCTCGGCTTCAATATTTTTCGTTACAACATCGGTGGTGGCGAGAACCCGTCGCACACCCACATGGGCGAGTACAAGGACATCGAGGGCTTTCAGAGCTCGGATGGCGTCTATCACTGGGATAGTGACCAGTCGCAACGTGCGGTGCTGGATGCGCTGGTCGCCCGGGACGACAGTCTCATCCTCGAGGCATTCTCGAATTCCCCGCCGTACTGGATGACCCAGAGCGGCTGCGCATCCGGCAGCGCGAGCGGCGGCAATAACCTCAAAGACGACGCCTACGATGACTTCGCCGACTACCTGACGGAGGTCACGCTCCACTTCAGGGACGAGTGGGGCATCGTGTTCCGCACGCTAGAGCCCTTGAACGAGCCCAACGCCAACTGGTGGAAGGCGGATGGTGGTCAGGAAGGGTGTCACTTCTCTCCAACCAACCAGCAGCAGATCATTCAGCTGGTTGCGGCCGGGCTGGCGGAGAAGGGCTTGACCGATACGGTGGTCAGCGCCGCCGACGAGAACAGCATCGACGACGCCGTCACCAACCTGAGCGGCTTCAGTGAGGAGACCGTGGCGGCGATCGGCCAAGTCAACGTGCATTCCTACAGCGGCAGCAAGCGCAAGGAATTGCGCGCGCTCGCCACCCAGTTGGACAAGCGCCTGTGGCAGTCCGAGTCCGGACCGCTCAGCGTGGACGTGGCCGACGACATCGAGGCGGGCCTGTTCATGGGCGGCCGTATCATGAGCGATATGACGACCCTCGGCGCACAGGCCTGGGTCGATTGGCAGGTCGGTGACGTCAGCCTCAACTGGGCGAGCATCACGCTCGACGATGGGGACGAGGACTTCGAGCTGCGCAAGCGCTTCTACGTGCAGGCGGCGTTCAGTCGTTTCATCCGGCCGGGCGCGCAGATCCTCGGCGTCGATGCCGAGGACGTTCTGGTCGCGCTCAATCAGGACGGAAAGTCGCTCGCGCTCGTCATTCGCACCACGGACGCGGCACGTTCCTTCACCCTCGATCTGACCCAGCTGCCGAGCGTCGGCACCGAGGCCCAGGTGTTTCGCACCTCACGGACGGAAGACTTGGCTGCGCTCCCGCCGCTCGCGATCGAGGGCTTCAGTGTGGTCGTGAACGCGCCCGCAAGCTCGCTGACCAGCGTGCTGGTGCCGCTGCCGTAGGCTTGCCAGAGTATGCACATCGCCATGGCCTTTCCTCGCGCACGTTGGGCTCTCGCCGGGGCCTGTGTTGGTTGGCTCCATTCAGCCTGCACGCCGCCCACCGCTCCGCCGACGGACGGGACCAGCGGCGGCAGTCCAGGCAGTGGGGGGACGAGCGTGGGCCCCGGGGTCGGCGGAGCTAGCGGCGGCAGCACCGCGGCGGGGGGCAACGGAAGCGGCGGTGCGGACGTCGCTGGTGGCAGCGGCGGTGGAAGTAGCGGGGGATCCGTTGCAACCGGCGGCACGATCGGCTCCGACGTCGTCACGCTCACCGAATCCACCTACGACTTCGAGCACTACCCCATCGAGGTCGACGCAGGTGGCGTCTGGAATGGCGCTACTACGCCGGGAAGCACCTCCACCACCACCACGTACGACACGCTCGTCTTGGAGAATGCCTACCTGAAGGCAACGCTCCTGCCCTCGTACGGGGGCAGGATCCTGAGCATCGTCCACAAGCCCAGCGGTAAGGAGCTTTTGTACCAGAACCCGGTCGGGACTCCCTACCTGATGGGCGAGGACATCTTCTATTACAACTACCTCGTCATCATGGGCGGCATCTTCCCGAGCTTCCCAGAGCCGGAGCACGGCAAGTACTGGAACCAGCCGTACGAGGCCGTGGTGATCAGCGACAACCCGTCGGCCATCACCGTGCGCATGTCGAGGCAGGACGACCTCGACCTCGCCGCTGGCGTGCCGACGAAATACGATGTCGGACGCACCGGTGTGCAGGTGGATCTGGAGGTGACGCTCCGGGCGGGACGCTCCAATTTGGACCTGAAGACCACGCTCACAAATCCCGGTGCGACCGCCATCTCCGCCTTCGAATACTGGACGGTGACCACGCTGGCCCCCGGCTCCGTGCCAGGGGACACCAAGATCCCGGAGGCGACACGCATCTTGGGGGACATGGACCAAGTGCACTGCCTCGAAAGCTCCTGGGCCTGGTTCGCCGATGCCGAACAGCGCATCGACGGCGAAGTCTTCGAGTGGAAAAACCTTTCGCATTTCGAGAACTGGGACGATCAAGGCACCTGCTTTGCCAACCCACAGTACGACGCCAACTGGTCGGGCCTCGTCAACTACGAGAGTGACCAGGGCATCGTCCACGTGTCGGACGAGCCCGAAACTCCCGGGCTCAAGCTGTGGACCTTCGGCACGCAGAGCCTCAGCGTCGACCTCACGGACAGCACCGAGTGGCTGCGACCCACCATCGAGATGTGGCACGGGGTGACGCCCGAGTTCTGGAACCGCGGCGCCATGGCCGCGAGTGAGGTTCGCACCTGGACGGACCACTTCTTCTCCACGCTCGGTCTGGAGGAAGTTACGGCAGCCAGCGAATACGGCGCGGTGCACGTGTCGCGTACCGTCAGCGGTACGGACGCCGTGGTGAGCGCGCTCGCCACACTCACCATCCCAGGTCAAACCGTCCATGCGGTACTCGAGATCGACGGCGCCACCGTGCACGAAGAGGACGTGATCGTCGAACCGGCCTTGGCCACGACGGTTGAGGTGACCCTGCCCGCGACCGCAGCTCCCGCCGGCGCGACGGCAGCGGTCGAGTTTCGGCAAGGGGCGGTGGTGCTGCTTTCGGGCGAAGTCGTGCTCGAGTAGAAACCGTCAGCCTATCCTTGTAGTCTCCGGGCATGCACAAGGGTGGGAACGTAGCGAGACCTTCGGTCGGACTTTTGCTGGCGCTGCTGTCCGCGCTAGCGCTCGGCTGCTCCAAGCAGGGCAAAGGCAGCGAGGCTGGGGACCAGCGCGCGGCGGCAAAGACGCCCGAGGAAATCGAGGCTCTGTTCGCGCGAGAGAAGGACGTCCCCGAGGCGCGTGCAGCGGCGGCCCCGGATGGCTCGTGGAGCGCCGACTTTCCGTCGTCGGGCGAGGTGAAGCTGACGCCGGGGAAGGGCCACGTCCTGGCGGAATTCTCGCTCGGCACCGAGTCGACCACCCGCTGCGTCTTCTACGAGGACGTGATCGATGCCGGTCAGACCATCGACATCATTCTCGAGGGCATTCGCAAGAACGCGAAGATCGACAGCGTCGCTCCCTATCGGGTGATCGCTGCACAGGGTAACCCCGTCGTCTTTCTGGAGGCGCGCTATTTGGCCGACACCGAGGGTGGCCAGAGCGTCGGTGGCATCAAGCTTGCGGTCAGCCCGCGCCTGACCACGCCCGTCTTCTGCTCGCTCGACGAGCCGGGCTACGAGGAAACGTTCGTCACCGCAGTGACCAGCATTCTCAATACGCTGCGTGTGAAGGAACCCGGCGTGGAGCCCACTTACGCGGAGATCTGGGGCAGCGCGCTCGATGGCACGCCATTTGGCTTCGAATGGCTGCAATTGATCGACGAAGGCAAGGGCAAGTACACGACGGTCTCCCTGTCGGCCACGTTCTTGCCTACCGGCCCCGGGGAGCTGTCGACCAACGACGACGTCGAGGTTTGCAAGAACGACGCTGCGGGCATCGTCGAGGGTACGTATTACGAGGCCGAAGGGCGGGAGATCGCCCACGATCTGACCCTGACTCGCAGCGGAAAAGCCAAATACGCGGTGAGCGGGAAGGTGCAGGGCAAGGACTTCAAGAGCGAGTTCAGCGCGGCCAAGCTGCCCGACGACGTCGCCACCTACCGCCTCCTGCGCCAAAGCCACAAGAAGACCACGACCATCAAGTCGACCGAGTTCTCGCCGACGCTCGATCCGAGCAAACCGACTCAGGTCAGCTATGCGATCGACGGCAAGGCCCACACGGTCACCGTCGAGGTCGGGAAAATGTCCCTTTTGAGCACGCTCACCGACGACGGACTGCTCGGTCAGGTGTCGGCGAAGATGGGCGAGCACGAGATGAAGCAGGAAGTCATCTTCCGCTCCGGGAAGTTCTGAGTCGTGCGGCCCGAGCGAGCACGCGCCCAGCGTGTCTGGCCCTGGGTCCTGTGCGCGGTGATCGGGTGCGGGCCGAAGGCCGCAACAGCGCCCGCGCCGGGTCCCGCCGGAGCTCCGGGCGAAAGCGCCCGGCGCTCGACGTTCTTGTGGTCCTTGCCGGTCAACGTGAGCCCGGCCGTGCGAGCACTGAGCGAAGAGGGGCTCGGCGAAGCCGAGCTGGGCAGTCGCGTGCGCGTCGGCTTTCGCACGCGGCCAGAGGCTGTGGACGCCTTGCGCGCTCGCTACCCGCAGCTGACGGTGGCTAGCGGTTCACCGATTCCTGTGACCATCGCGCCGTTCGTCGAGCTGGCGCAGCCGGTCGTCCAAGCGATGCGCGAGTCGACGTTCGTGATCGACCACGAGGAACCTTCCGTACGGGCGCTGCTCGAGACGGTTCCGAGCGGCGAGCGGACCCCGCCGGGGCTCGAGGCGTTCGTCGCCAGGACGCTCGCGGAGTCCACCGGCCGGCGCTTCGACATCGCGTCGCGAGTTGCCACGTTGAAGAAGGGTGATTGCACCGAACACGCGGTGCTGCTGACGGCCTTGCTCCGCGCCTCGGGCCAAAGCGCGCGCGTGGTGCTCGGGGTGGTCGTCCTGCTCGGGCCAGGCATGGCCGAGGCGGCGGGGCACGCTTGGGTGGAGGTGGAGGAGGCCGGGACTTGGCGCCGCTTGGACGCGGCGCTCTATCGGGACAGCACGGGTGCGTGGCCGGGACAGTCGGACGTCGGTCAGGGCGCGCTGGCCCGGACGGCGCGCCTCTACCTACCCACCAACCTGCTCGACAACGAAGGGCCGAGCTACGGCACGGGGCTGCTCGAGAGCGCCGTCGAGCGGACGCCCCTGGACCTCGACATGGACGTGTGGTCCGCGCCCTGACGTTTGTGTGCGGTTTGTTTCCGCACTTTTGTTCTTGCCTTGGCGCGCCGGGTCGGACTATTCGGGCGGGATGAGCATCCTCACACCAAAGCGCACACTAACTCTCCTGCCGTTCTGCCTCCTCGCAGTGGCATTCCCGCTCGCCTGTAGCAGTAGCCCCACCGATGAAGACGGTGCGGGCGGCAGCGGTGGGTCGGGGACCGGAGGCTCCACTGGCGGGACGGCCTCGGGCGGATCGAGCAGCGGCGGGACCAGCTCCGGGGGTGCTCCGGTGACCGGCGGCACGGCGAACGAAGGCGGCCTGGGTGGCTTCGGCGGCTTCGGCGGCTTCGGTGGCTTCGGCGGCATCAACGGCTTCTGGGTCGAGGACGTCGATTGCGAAGCCGACTGCGTGGAGGCCCTCGCGGCCGATTGCGACAACGGCCCCGCCGACATGCCGACGTGCGTCACCTTCTGCGAGCAGAACCTGTCCGATTTGTCCCCCTGCCAGGCGGAGTACCTCGCCGTGGCCGCCTGCATGGACGACAAGGTCGCTGGCTGTACCCCGGATGGCTTTGCCGGTTACCACGAGGACTGCGCGACCGAGATTGCCGTCTACGTCGCCTGTCTGTGACGCCTCAGGGCCTGGGCGGCTGGCTGGGCGCCTGGGCGAGGGCGAGGGCACGGGCATCCTGACGGGCGGAGAGAGGCTCGGCCGCGCCCTTCCCGCTCGCTGACGGGTCTGATAGGTGTGAAGTATGTACGCACGGCGCCGGGGACGCTCGGGCTTGGGGTTTCTGGCGTTACTCGCGCTGGCCGGGTCGGCGGGGTCGTTCGCGGCCTGTTCGACGACCCCGCCGGCCGATGGCTCCGGCGGCTCGACGTCGACGGGAGGACAGGCCGGCGCGGCGACGGGCGGGTCCTCAGCGGGTGGCTCTGCGGCAGGTGGCACTGGCGCGACCGGTAGTGGCGGCTTCACGACAGGCAGCCCGAACTGGTCCGAAGATCTCGCGCCGCTCGTCTATCGCGAGTGCGTGGGCTGTCATCGGACGGGGGGCGTGGCGCCGTTCCCGCTGGAGACCTTCGAGAACGCCTTTGCCGCTGGCGCCGCACTCACCGTCCACACCGCCATGCGTCACATGCCGCCGATGCCCGTCGATGGCAGTGGGTCGTGCAACACGTTCTCGAATGCACGTTGGCTGACCGACGACGAGATCGCCCTCTTCGCGCAATGGAACGATGCCGGCAAACCCCAGGGCGACCCGAGTTTGGCGCCCGCCCTACCCGAGCCGCCGCCGAGCCTCGACGAGCCGGACGTCGTCGTCGACCCGGGTGAGGAATATTTGCCGAATGACGCCCTCGACGACGATTATCGTTGCTTCGTCATCGACTCAGGCCTCACCGAGGACCAGTACATCACGGCCTACGAGGTCACCCCGGGCGGCGCGCGCGTCGTGCACCACGCCATCGTCTACGAGCCCACCAGCGACAGTGTCGCCCAGGACATCGCTGACCTTGACGCTGCCGAAGCGGGCCCCGGCTACACCTGCTTTGGGGGTGTCGGCGTCGACGCCGAGCCGCGCGTCTTGTGGGCACCCGGCGGTGGGTACGTGCAGATGCCCGAGGACACGGGCGTCCTTTTGACCGCCGGCCGACCGCTCATCCTGCAGGTTCACTACAACCTGAAAAACGGCGCGTTCCCCGACCGCACGACCGTCGAGCTTTCCTTGGCGGACGAGGTGGCGCACCCCGCCATCTATCAACCGATCGCCGATCTCGACATGGTGCTCGAGCCGGGCCTGGCGGACGCCACGACCACGCGTGACTTCTCCGCTTTCGGCATTTCCGCCGTCGTGCATGGTGTGATTCCCCACATGCACACGCTCGGCCGCGAGCTTTCGGTCACCACCAACGCCGATGGCGAGGACCATTGCCTGGTCACCGTCGATCGCTGGGACTTCCACTCCCAAAACGCGTGGTGGTACGCGGAGCCCCTGCGTTTCGACTCCGTCGATTCCGTCAGCATCACCTGCGCGTACGACACCACCGGTCGCACCGAACAGGTGCGCTGGGGCGAGGGGACCCAGGACGAGATGTGCCTGACGTATCTCTACATGACGACGGAAT
>Ga0164308_10001796_pt1 | contig 11446 bp, 10 predicted proteins | sample Whisoiple_246_MG_FD_109983 | JGI IMG/M metagenome (GOLD analysis project Ga0164308, IMG submission 109983) | Soil microbial communities amended with fresh organic matter from upstate New York, USA - Whitman soil sample_246_MG | ecosystem: Environmental > Terrestrial > Soil > Unclassified >... | reverse complement strand
CTCGACACCCCGATCGCGACGGGCGAGATGCTCTCCAGCGTGGCCGAGCACGTGCGCCTCATCGAGGCCCGCGCCGCCGACATCATCCAGCCCGACGCACCCCGCGTCGGCGGCATCACGCCGTTCCTGCGCCTCGCCACCCTCGCCGACCAGGCCGGCCTCCAGCTCGCCCCGCACTTCGCGATGGAGATCCACCTGCACCTCGCCGCCTGCTACCCGCGCGAGCCCTGGGTCGAGCACTTCGAGTGGCTGGACCCGCTCTTCAACGAGCGCCTCGAGACCCGGGACGGGCGCATGGTCGTGCCCGACCGTCCCGGTCTCGGCTTCACGCTGAGCGAGCAGGCCAAGGCCTGGACCGTGGACACCTTCGAGGTCGGACGCGCCTGACGTGGGCGACAGCATCGCCCGGCTCGAGCTCGGCCCTCGTGCCGACTAGGTTGTCGCCGTGACCTCCAGCGCCGACGACCAGCGGCTCGACCGCGACACCGGCCGCGGTCTGGCCCACGAGCTCGTCGAGCGGCTCAAGGAGCAGATCCTCGCCGGAGCGATGGAGCCCGGCCAGAAGCTGCCCACCGAGGCGTCCCTCGTCGCCGAGTACGGCGTGAGCCGCACCGTCGTGCGCGAGGCCATCTCACGGCTCCAGGCCGCGGGGCTCGTGGAGACCTACCAGGGTCGCGGGTCGTTCGTGCTCGCCCTGCCGGCGACGGAGGGCTTCGCCGTCGGGGCCGAGCGGGTGCGCACGCACCGCGACGTCCTCGACATGATCGACTTCCGCATCGGCGTCGAGAGCGAGGCGGCCGGGCTCGCGGCGGAACGACGGACCGACGTGCAGCTCAAGGCGATCGAACGCGCCCTGCGCGAGCTCACGCGCGCCGGTGAGAGGTCGAGCGGCGCCGTCGAGGCCGACTTCGAGTTCCACCGGCGCATCGCGCTCGCGTCCGGAAACCGTTTCTATGCAGACCTGCTCGCATCCCTGGGGCCGATGATGATCATGCTCCCGCGGACCCGGCTCGAGGCCGCCTACACGGTCTCCGACGCGACGCACCTGACACGCGTCTCGCTCGAGCACGAGAACATCCACCTCGCCATCGCCCGGAGCGACGGCCCTGCCGCGCGCGCCGCCATGCGGTTGCACCTCGCCAACTCGCGGGCCCGCCTCCAGCAGGCCTGACCGCCGAGAGGACCGCGTGGACGAGCGCGAGCGGCACGGTTCGCGCAGCGCCCGTCCGTCCGTGTCGCAGGCGTCACCAGCGGGCGGTGTTCGGCTCGAAGCCCGGCTGCACGGAACGCATGTAGACGGTGTCCTCACGCCGGCGGACGCCGCTCGAGAGGTACTGCTCGTGCAGCCTCCCGAGCGCGTCCTCGTCGAGTTCGACTCCGAGGCCAGGCGTCGTCGGCACCGCGACCGCCCCGTCGACGAAGTCGAGCACGCCCGGTGCCACGACATCCTCGGTCTTCCACGGGTAGTGGGTGTCGCACGCGTACGTGAGGTTCGGCGTCGCGGCAGCCAGGTGAGTCATCGCCGCGAGGCTGATCCCGAGGTGGCTGTTGGAGTGCATCGACAGCCCCAGGCCGAACGTGTCGGAGATCCCGGCGAGCAGCCGGGAGCGCTGGAGCCCGCCCCAGAGGTGGTGGTCCGACAGCACGACGCCGACGGCCCCGGCTCGCACGGCCGGCTCGAGGTGCTCGAACGCGATGACGCACATGTTCGTCGCGAGCGGCAGGTCGGTCTCGCGCGCGACGGCCGCCATGCCCTCGATCCCCGGCGTCGGGTCCTCGAGGTACTCGATGACGTCGGCCAGCTCGGCCGCAACCCTCACCGACGTGTCCACGGTCCAGGCGCCGTTGGGGTCGATGCGCAGCTTGTGGTCGGGGAATGCGTCGCGCAGCGCGTGCATGGCCTCGGCCTCGTCGGCGGGCGGCAGCACGCCCCCCTTGAGCTTGATCGCCTCGAAGCCGTATGCCGTCACCATCCGCTTGGCCTGCACGACGAGCTGGTCGGGGGTGAGGGCCTCACCCCAGTCGTCGTCCGGCCGGCCGGGGTGCCCGGCCCACTTGTAGAAGAGGTAGGCGCTGAACGGCACGGCGTCACGCACCGCACCACCGAGCAGGTCGCTCACGGGCCGGCCGGTCTCACGCCCCTGAATGTCGAGGCAGGCGACCTCGAACGGCGAGTAGACCGTCGCGACCGCGGAGCCCAGCTCGAGCATGCCGCCGAAGCTCGCTCCCCCGCCGCCGGTGCTCCCGCCGAGCGCGTCGACCGTCGCGCGCCACAGCCCGTTGAGGTCGAAGACGTCGGTACCGACGATCCCCTTCGCCACGGCCGCGAGGCGCACGAGGTGCGTCTCGTCGGCGTACGTCTCGCCCAGGCCGACCGACCCGGAGTCGGTGCGCACGCGCACGATCGCGCGCAACGCATACGGCTGGTGGACGCCGACGACGTTGAGCAGGGGCGGGTCCTCGAACGCGACAGGGGTGATCTCGACCGACGCGATGCGCGAGCGTGTCGCCACCATCAGCGGTCCGCCTTGACGGCCAGGACGGGGACGGACGCGTCCAGCAGGATGCGCTGCGCGGTGCTGCCGAGGATGAGCTTGCCGACCGGGCTGCGGTGGCGCAGCCCGATGACGACGAGCGACGCGTCGACCTCGCGGGCCACGGACTCGAGCGTCTCCGCGAGCGAGTCGCCGTGCAACGGCTGGCGCACCTCGACGCGGACGCCGTGGTCCGTCGCGCGGTCGACGATCGCGCTGACCTGCTCCGGCGCCAGCATGTCGACGTCGACGGGCGCCCCGCGCCGGGGTGAGTTGACGACGACGAGCGGCAGGTCGCGCAACGCGGCCTCGGCGATGCCCGTCTCGAGGGCGGCGCGACCCTCAGGCGTGTCGAGGTAGCCGACGATGATGGTCATTTCGCCTCCGTGGTCTCGCGGTCAGGGGTCTCGGCCGGGGCCTGGCTGACGGCCGCCTCCTCGGGTGTGCGCACGTCGGCCGGCTCACCACGACGCGCCCGGATCACCTTGCGCACCAACGGGAAGAGAACGACCGCCAGGATCGCGGCAAGGATCGTGCCGGAGATCGGGCGTGAGACGAAGCCGGTCGGGTCGCCGCCGAAGATGAGCAGGGACTGGCGCGCCGACGACTCGATGAGCGTGCCGAGGACGAAGGCGAGGACCATCGGACCGGGGTCGAAACCGAACTTCTTCATGAGGTAGCCGACGACGCCGAAGACGATGACGAGGTAGATGTCGAAGACCGAGTTGTTGACGGTGTAGACGCCGAGCATCGTGATGAGCGCGGTGATCGGCGCGAGGATCGCCGGGCGCACCCTGAGGATGCGCACGAAGATGCCGACCATCGGGATGCTCATGATGAGCAGGAGGATGTTGCCGATGTACATCGAGTTGATGACACCCCAGAAGATGTCCGGGTGGCTGTCGACGAGCTGCGGTCCGGGCTGCACGCCCTGGATGAGCAGTGCCCCGAACATCAGCGCCATCGTCGCGTTGGCCGGGATGCCCAGCGTCAGCAGCGGGATGAACGAGGAGGTCGCAGCAGCGTTGTTGGCCGTCTCGGGGGCGGCCACGCCCTCGATCGCACCGCGGCCGAAGCGCTCCGGCTGCTTGGCTCGGCGCTTCTCGACGGCGTACGCGACGAGTGACGAGAGCACGGCACCGCCGCCCGGGAGCACGCCCAGGCCGAAGCCGATGCCCGAGCCGCGCGCGATGGCACCCTTGGAGTCCGAGAGGTCCTTGCGGCTCGGCCACACCTTGGTGACCTTCGCGGGCGCGTGGACCTTCTTGTGGTTCTCCTCGAGGTTGTAGAGGATCTCGCCGAGACCGAAGAGGCCCATCGCGATCGGCACGAAGTCGATGCCGTCGGCCAGGTTGAGGTTGGCGAACGTGAAACGCTCTGCACCGGTGAAGGTGTCACGCCCGACGGTCGCGATGAGCAGGCCGATCGAGGCGGCGATGATGGCCTTGAGCTTGCCGCCGTTGCCGACCGTCGAGACGAGCAGGACCCCGAGCAGACCGAGGGCGGCGTACTCGGGCGGCCCGAAGTCGAGGGCGTAGCCGGCGACGACCGGCGCGAGCACCGACAAACCGATGATCGAGACCGTGCCACCGATGAACGACCCGATGGCCGCGATGCCGAGGGCTGCCCCGGCGCGACCCTGCTTGGCCATGGCGAAGCCGTCGAAGACGGTCACGACCGAGCTGGCCTCGCCCGGCAGGCGGAGCAGCACCGAGGTGATGGTGCCGCCGTACTGCGCGCCGTAGAAGATGCCGGCGAGCATGATGATCGCCGAGACGGGCTCGATGCCGTAGGTGATGGGCAGCAGGATCGCGATGGTGGCTGCCGGGCCGAGGCCCGGGAGCACGCCGATGAGCATGCCGATGAGGACGCCGACGAGGCAGTAGAGCAGGTTGGTCGGCTGCAGGACGATGCCGAAGCCGTCGATGATCGGGGTGAAGTCCATGGCGAGCCTCCCTTCAGATCAATCGCGGGAGGGGGATGGACAGCGCGAGCACGAACAGCGCGTAGAACGCCGCGACCGTGACGACGCTGATGACCGCAGTCAGGCGCCAGGACTCGCCGCCGAGGAAGCGCAGCCAGATCACCATGAGCACCAGCGAGGGCACCTCGAAGCCGATGACCGGCAGGAGGGCCGCGAGCCCGATGAGGCTCAGGACGCCGAGGCCGGTCAGGGCGCTCGACCGGGTGAACTGCTCCGTGTCCTGCGCCTCGCGGCCGAAGACGATCTGCGCGATCGACAGGGCCGTCACGGCCACGGCGACCGCGAAGGGCCACAGTCCCGGCCCGGGCTCGGTCAGGCTTCCGAGGCCGTAGCCGAGCGCGAGGACCATGCCGGCCACGCCGAGGGCCAGGGTCACGAGGCCGGCGGCCACCTGGGCCAGGGGGCCCGCGTGCGGCGGCCGCTCCTCCTCCAGGTCGTGGGCGAGCTCGGCCTTGAGCTCCTCGAGGATGTCGACCTCGGCGGCCTGCTGCCGCGCCGGTTCGCTCGTCGTGCTCATCCCTGGCTCCTCTTCGAGTGGGTGGTTGGTCCCGGGGCCGGCGTGGAGCGGGTGGACCACCCCACGCCGGGCCGGGTCTGGGTCCGCGTCAGCTGTTGGACGCGAGGGAGATGCCGAACGCCTTGAGCTTGGCGGTGTTCGACGCGAGGTCGGCCTTGAGCTTGGCCGCGACCTCGGCTCCCGGGATCTCGAGCGGCGTGAGGTTGTTCTCCTCGTTGAACTTCTTGTACTCGTCGGCGGCGAAGGCCTTCTTCGCGGCCTCGACGAGCTTGTCCTTGACGGCCTGGGGCGTGCCCTTCGGCGTCGTGATGAAGCGGTACTGCGACACCTGGACGTCGAAGCCCTGCTCCTGTGCCGTCGGCACGTCGGGCAGGAACTTCACGCGCTCCGCGGAGAAGACTGCGAGCGGCACGAGCTTGCCGGCCTTGATGTTCTCGATGGCCTCGCCGACCTGCATCGTCGAGACGTCGACCTGGGCACCGAGCAGGGCCGTGAGGTTCGGGGCACCGCCGTCGAACGGGACGGCCGTCGCCTTGATGCCGGCCGTCGCGAAGGTGAGGGCCGAGTTGAGCTGGGCTCCCGTGCCGACACCGGTCGTGCCGTAGCGGATCGTCTTGCCGGCGGCCTTCATGTCGGCGATGCTCTTCCACCCGGTCTTGGGGTTGGTCGCGAGGACGTAGTCGTCGCGCGAGACGCCGTAGACGATGTCGAAGTCGTCGACCTTCACGGCCTCCGACTCCGAGACGGCGAGGGGCGTGATGGCGAAGAGCGACGCGTTCTGGATCGCGATGGAGTAGCCGTCGGCCCCCGCGGTCTGCAGCTCCTTGGCGACGAGCGCGCCGTTGGCGCCGGGCTTGTTGACGACAGGCATCGCGACGCCGAGCGCCTGGCCCATCCCCTTGGACATCGCGCGGCTGATGAGGTCGCTGCTGCCACCTGCCGATGCGCCGACGGTCATCTGGATGCTCTTCGTGGGGTAGTCGCTGCCACCGGACGCGTCACCCCCGCCTCCGCTGCCGTTCTTGACCCCGCCACAGGCGGAGAGAGCGAGAGCGAGGGCGGCGGCGCCCACCACGGAGGCGATGCGGGTCCTCGTTCGAACGTTCGTCATTGAAGGTCTCCTACGAGCTGGGGCACCGTCGTCGGTGCTCTTGGGGTGTGAGGTCTGTCCCCGTGCCGCCCGAGACTACGAAGCGAGTCGATGCCTGTCCAAACCCGATACGGCATCAGTTGATACCTTTGCCGCATCGTCCGGTATCGTCGGCGGCCATGATGACCCTCGACCAGGTCCGCGCCTTCGTCGCCGTCGCCGAGGAGCTGCACTTCGGCCGGGCGGCCGAGCGGCTCACCATGACGCAGCCACCGCTCAGTCGCCAGATCCAGAAGCTGGAGCGCACCGTGGGGGTGACCCTGCTCGAGCGAGACAACCGCAAGGTCGAGCTGACCGAGGCGGGGCGCGCCTTCCTCGACGAGTCCTACCGGCTGCTGGCCCTCGTCGACAGCGCCGGCGACGTGGCTCGACGGATCGACGGCGGCGCCGCCGGAACCCTCCGACTCGGTTTCACGGCTGTGTCGGCCATCGGCGTGCTCGGCCCCCTGCTCAAGGAGCTCGACCGGGGCCTGCCGGGCGTCGACGTCATCCTGCACGAACGGGTCACCGCCGCCCAGGCCGACGGCATCCGCCGCGGCGAGCTCGACCTCGGCCTCGCACGCCCGCCGTTCGACACCTCGGAGTTCGAGTCGTGCGTCGTCTTCCGCGAGCCGCTCTGCGCCGCCGTCCCGGCCGGCCACCCCCTCGCCCAGGTGTCGCGGCCACTCACGGCGGGAGACTTCGACGGGGTGCCTGTCATCAGCTACAACCCCGTCCAGTCGCGCTACTTCCACGAGCTCACGGTCCGGTTCCTCACCAACGCGCACCCCAGGGTCGAGCAACAGGTGCACCAGATCCTCACCGCCGTCCTGCTCGTCGCCGCGGGTCGCGGGTGCGCCCTCGTGCCCACCTCCGCTCGATCGCTCGGGGTGCAGGGCGTGGTCTACATGGACCTCGTCGACGGGGGCGGCGACCCCGACGGTAGCGAGGTGCCGGGCCGCCCGGTCGAGCTGCACGCCATCTGGGCACGCGGCCGCCGGAGTCCGATGCTCCGCCGGGTCCTCGCCCAGATCGGCCGCATGCGGCTCGGCGAGGAGGATTGAGCACCACCGTCAGTCGCGATGCTCGCCGAGCATCACGGCATACGAAATACGTCTTGGACAGGTATCCACTGCTCTTCCTAGCCTGAGGGCACTCACTGGCCCAGCGGCGGGCCCACCGATCTGCGGGACGGGCAGCCGCTCTGTCTCAAAGGACGCTCCCGTGCCTCTGGCTCCCGACGACCTCGCCCACACCCTGGGCACCGGACTGCTCTCGTTCCCGGTCACCCACTTCACGCCGGACCTCGCATTCGACGAGGCGGGCTACCGCGACCACCTCTCGTGGCTCAGCGGCTACGACGTCGCGGGCCTCTTCGCTGCCGGCGGCACCGGCGAGGGCTTCTCGCTGCGGAGCGAGGAGATCGACACCGTCGTACGCGTCGCCGTCGACGAGATCGGCGGCAAGGTCCCGGTGCTCGCCCCCGCCACCGGCGGCACCGCCGTCGCCATCGCGCAGGCGAAGGCCGCCGAAGCCGCCGGCGCCGACGGGATCCTGCTCTTCCCGCCCTACCTCACCGAGGCCGGCCAGCGTGGGCTCGTCGAGCACGTCTCGGCCGTCTGCCGCGCCACCTCGCTCGGCGTCATCGCGTACTCCCGCGCCAACGCGATCCTCGGCGACGTCGCCGTGGCCGAGGCCGCCGAGCGCAACCCGAACCTCATCGGCCTCAAGGACGGTGTCGGCAACGTCGAGGCGATGACCCGCACGTACGCCCGGGTCGGTGACCGGCTGCTCTACGTCGGCGGTCTCCCCACGGCCGAGACGTTCGCCCTGCCCCTGCTCCAGCTCGGCGTGACGACGTACTCGTCGGCGATCTTCAACTTTGTCCCGGAGTTCGCGGTCGGCTTCTACGAGGACGTGCGACGCAAGGACCTCGAGGCCGTCTACCGCAAGCTCAACGACTTCGTCCTGCCCTACCTCGACATCCGCGACCGCGAGCGCGGGTACGCGGTGTCCATCATCAAGGGCGGCCTCGCCGCGATCGGCCGTCCGGCCGGCCCGGTGCGCCCGCCGCTCACCGACCTCACCGAGCAGGACGTGTCGGACCTCAAGATCCTCATCGACAAGATCAGCTGAACGGAGCCGCTCCGCATGACCACCCTGACCGGACACTCGATCATCGCCGGCTCACCCGTCGCCGGCCGCCTCCCCGGGTCGGCCGGGGTCGAGGCGGCCACGGGCGAGCCGCTCGAGCCCGTCTACACCTACGTCGACGAGGAGCAGCTCCAGGCAGCCACGCAGGCCGCGGCCGACGCCTTCGACACCTACCGCGCCACCTCGCCCGCGCAGCGAGCAGCCTTCCTGGTGAAGGTCGCCGACGAGATCGAGGCCAACGGCGAGGCGATCGTGGCCCGCGGTGTCGTGGAGTCCGGCCTGCCGCTGGCCCGTCTGACGGGCGAGCTGGGTCGCACGACGGGTCAGCTGCGGATGTTCGCCGAGGTCGTGCGCCTCGGCGACCACCTGGAGGCGCGCATCGACCCGGCCCTCCCCGAGCGCACCCCGCTCCCCCGCGCCGACATCCGGCAGCGCCACGTCCCGGTCGGCCCGGTGGCCGTCTTCGGGGCGAGCAACTTCCCGCTCGCCTTCTCCGTCGCCGGTGGTGACACGGCCTCGGCGCTCGCCGCCGGGTGCCCCGTCGTCGTCAAGGCCCACAACGCGCACCCCGGCACGAGCGAGCTCGTCGGGGCGGCGGTGGCGCGCACGGTCGCGGCCAGCGGCCTGCCCGCCGGTGTCTTCTCCCTCGTCTTCGGCAGCGGCACCTCGGTCGGTCAGGCGCTCGTCCGCGACCCGCGGATCAAGGCGGTCGGCTTCACCGGCTCGCGCGCCGGCGGACTGGCGCTCGTCGCCACGGCTGCGGCCCGGCGCGAACCGATCCCCGTCTATGCGGAGATGAGCTCGGTCAACCCCGTCGTCGTGCTGCCCGGCAGCATCGGTGGCGGCCGTGCGGAAGGCCTCGCGGCGGCATACGTCGGCTCGCTGACCCTCGGGTCCGGGCAGTTCTGCACGAACCCCGGGCTCACCTTCGTGCCCACCGGCCCGGACGGAGACTCCTTCCTCGCGGCCGCCGCGCGCGCTGTCTCGGCCGCGACCGGCCAGACGATGCTCACCTCGGGGATCGCCCAGGCCTTCGACAAGGGCACCGGCACCCTCCGTGGCGCTGCGGGTGTCACGGTCGAGGCGGAGGGGCATGCCGGCGACGGCGTCAACGCGCCCGCACCGCTGCTCGCGTCCACGACGTCTGCAGCGCTGCGCGACGACCCCGCGGTCAGCGAAGAGGTCTTCGGCGCCGCGGGTCTCGTCGTGCGCTGGGACGGCTTGAGCGAGCTCACCGACGCGCTCCGTGATCTCGAGGGCCAGCTCACCGTCACGGTCCAGGCCGCGGACAGCGATCACGACGCGGCCCGAAACCTGCTCCCGCTGCTCGAGACGAAGGCCGGCCGCATCCTCTTCAACGGGTGGCCGACCGGGGTCGAGGTGGGCCACGCGATGGTCCACGGTGGACCCTTCCCGGCGACGAGCGACCCACGGTCCACCTCGGTCGGCTCGCTCGCCGTCTACCGTTTCCAGCGACCGGTCGCCTACCAGGACGTGCCGGCCGACCTCCTGCCCGAGGCGACCCGCGACGACAACCCGTGGGGCGTCACCCAGCGCATCGACGGCCGGTTGCGACCGGCCCAGAACTGACGGGAGCACCCATGTCGCCGAAGATCTCGTCCGTCGAGGTCGTTCCCGTCGCCGGGCACGACAGCATGCTGCTCAACCTCAGCGGCGCGCACGGCCCCTTCTTCACCCGCAACGTCGTCATCGTCACCGGCAGCGACGGCAGCTCCGGCCTCGGGGAGGTCCCGGGCGGGGAGAGGATCGCGAGCACGATCCGCGAGGCCGCGGAGCTGTTGGTGGACCAGGAGATCGCCCGGTTCCGCCAGCTGCTCCGCCGGGTCGCGGAGGCGTATGCCGGGCGCGACGCGGGCGGTCGGGGCGCCCAGACCTTCGACCTCCGCACGACCGTGCACGCCGTGACCGGGCTCGAGTCGGCCCTGCTCGACCTGATGGGCCAGCACCTCGGCGTGCCGGTCGCGGAGCTGCTCGGTGACGGGCAGCAGCGCAGTCACGTCCCGATGCTCGGCTACCTCTTCTACGTCGGCGACCCGGCTCGCTCCGACCTGCCCTACGTCGTCGGGGACGGCGGCGACGACCGCTGGTCGCAGCTGCGTCGTCGGGAGGCCCTGACCCCGGATGCCGTGGTCACCTTGGCAGAGGCAGCCCAGGAGCGCTACGGGTTCAGCGACTTCAAGCTCAAGGGTGGGGTGCTGGCCGGCGAGGAGGAGGTCGCCGCGGTGACGGCCCTCGCCCGACGATTCCCTGACGCCCGCGTCACCCTCGACCCCAACGGCGGCTGGCTTCTCGACGACGCCGTACGCCTGTGCACCGGCCTCGACGACGTGCTCGCCTACGCGGAGGACCCGGTCGGCCCGGAGGGACGCTTCTCCGGTCGGGAGACGATGGCGGAGTTCAAGCGGGCGACCGGCCTGCGGACGGCGACGAACATGATCGCGACCGACTGGCGCGAGATGGCCCACGCGATCCGCAGCGACGCCGTGGACATCCCCCTCGCCGACCCGCACTTCTGGACGATGGCGGGCTCCGTGCGGGTCGCGCAGCTGTGCAACGACTTCGGCCTGACGTGGGGGTCGCACTCCAACAACCACTTCGACATCTCCCTGGCGATGTTCACCCACGTCGGCGCGGCAGCACCGGGAGAGATCACAGCCCTCGACACGCACTGGATCTGGCAGGACGACCAGGCCCTGACGACCGCACCGCTGCAGATCGTCGACGGCGCCATCGAGGTGCCCAGCTCACCCGGGCTCGGGGTGACGCTGGACCGTGAGGCGCTCGCCGCTGCACACGAGCTCTACCTCGAGCACGGGCTCGGCGCCCGCGACGACGCCGTGGCCATGCAGTACCTCGTCGACGACTGGACCTTCGACCCGAAGCGCCCCTGCCTCGTCCGCTGACCGAGCCCCCGCCTGAGCACGGCCGGACGTCCCAACCCCGGACCGACCTCCGTGCGAGAGTGCGCCACGGCGCAGCCGTGGTCAGGGGCGGTGCTGGCCGCCGAGGTTGAGGAAGGCTGCGGCGACGTCGTCGGTCTCCGCGACCGAGCGGGCCAGGGCCTCGTCGCTCGGGAGGCCGGAGGCGAGCAGCTCGTGGTGGCGCGT
>Ga0164308_10001794_pt1 | contig 11448 bp, 10 predicted proteins | sample Whisoiple_246_MG_FD_109983 | JGI IMG/M metagenome (GOLD analysis project Ga0164308, IMG submission 109983) | Soil microbial communities amended with fresh organic matter from upstate New York, USA - Whitman soil sample_246_MG | ecosystem: Environmental > Terrestrial > Soil > Unclassified >... | reverse complement strand
GTTGGCTGCGCTTTCCGGCTGACTTCTTCGTCGAGGTGGTCCGCGCTACGCCCCTGATACTTCAGCTGATCTACATCTACTACGTTCTCCCGAGCGTCGGCATACGACTGGAGCCGTTCAGCGCAGCCATTATTGGGCTCACGCTGAACTATACGGCCTATATGAGCGAGGTTTATCGGAGCGGCATCGCCGCGGTAGCGCGGGGCCAGAGTGAGGCTGCCATGAGCCTGGGCCTGCGGCCCTCGCTCACTTTTCGGAAGATCATCCTGCCACAAGCCTTCCGGATCGTTCTTCCGGCGCTCGGAAATTACCTGATCGCTCTGTTCAAGGATACCGCCTTGGCCTCGGTCGTAACAGTCCAGGAACTGATGTTCAGCGGGCAGATCATCGCGGCTAGGAACTATCAATACTTTACCATCTACACGATCACCGCGATGCTGTACTTTGCCGTGGGGTACCCATCCGCGTTGCTCGTGCGGCGACTAGAGGTGTGGTCTAGCCGCAGCCTTCATTCCACCCGCGCGCGCACTCCGTAACTTGAGCGGGAGCATGATGACGTCACTTTCCGTCGCCGTTTCAGGGCAAGCCCTTCTTCACGGCGCCCTCGATCTTTCGACACCCGGCGCCGACCAGGTTCGCGCCGTTCTGACACAATCGGATGCTGCCATCGTCAATCTCGAAGCCACATTGGAGACCGACGGCGCTTGGCCGACGAAGACCAAGACGCTTCACCTGACGAATGCGGCGGGCATGGCGTCGCTCAGAGCTCTCGGATTCAATGGGCTGACCCACGCCAACAATCACGCTTTCGATCTCGGTCCGCCCGGCATCGTCAACACGCGCTCCGTTGCGGAGTCTCAGGGGTTTCAATTTGCAGGGAGCGGGATCGACAGGAGAAGTGCCGGAGGGTTCGTATCAATTGCCACCTCCCGCGGAGCAATTGCTCTCCTTTCAGTCGATCTCGGACCGCAGCCTGACCTCGTCTATGCCTCCGTTGAACGGGCGGGAATCAACCCCTTGCGCGTCCGCCGCAAGGTTTCGGTGCCGCCGCAGGAGTTCGATATCCTCCGCACCATCGTCTCGTCACTTGGCGACGATCGCCGCGAGGCAGCGCGCGCGGCGGTAGGATATCGCCCTACCCTGTCGAATGCCGCGCGGGTCCTGGAGGTCTTCGGTACGGAAGTGTTCGAGGGAGAGGCCATTCAAAATCAGTTCGAGGCTGATCGGGACGATCTCGCCGCGTTCGAAAAAGTGCTGGCGGAGGCCTGCGCAACATCGGCCATCGTCGTAGTTGCGCTGCACAATCATCACTGGGATCCGGATTGGAGCCGCAGCCCCGCTTGGGTGCTGGACCTGGCCCGCCGGCTCATCGACGAGGGAGCCGATCTGGTATTCGGAACCGGTGCGCCCGTTCTGCAGGGGATTGCCTTTCATCGCAACAAGGCCATCCTCGCCGGCCTTGGCAACTTGATCTTCCACACCCGTCGCGCCGACACCTATGACCGTCAGGGCATCGACGTGTGGACCGGTGCCGTTTGCCGCTGCGTGTTCGACGTGAGTGATCGGTCCTGCACCAGGCTCGAAATTCTTCCGGTGGCTGTGGGCCGTCCCGCATCTGGACCGGGCACCTATGCGCCTGCTCCGACGCCGCTCGATGAGCATGAGGCAACACGGGTTTTTGGGGCGATGACGGCGGAGCTTAGTGCGCAGGATCGCGAGCGGGTCGTTCGCCTCGATCCTTGCCCTCGCGGTTAGATCGGTCTCAAAGGCGTGATGTGCGCTGCCGCAACGCACGGCAAAATGACGCGAGAAGCGCGCTCCTCATCGCAGAACACCGTGTTCCGCGCGACTTTGCGCGACCGCCCCAACCCCTCGGGCTCCCCCGTATTCGGATTGACGTCGAACTTCGGGAAGTTGGAGGACGAGATGTCGAGACGAATGCGATGTCCTTTGGCGAAAAGATTGGCGGTCGCGAAGGGTTCGATGGTGATCGAAAACGCCTCGCCCGGGACGAGCGGCTCCGGCTTCTCCCATGATTTGCGGTAACGGCAACGGAAAATACCGTCCGTCAGGATCATCGCGTAGCCGGTCGGGTAATCCTCCGACGGCGGGTAGACGTCGATCAGCTTTGCGGTGAAATCAGTGTCGAGTGCGTCCGACGAGACCCACAATTCGACGCTGATCGGTCCAATCACGGCGACGTCCGCGACGAGCGGCTCGGTTTCGAACGACAGCACGTCGCGTCGCGCAGACAGCGGCAGCCCAGGGTTGCGGCAACCGAAGAATTGCGGCGCTTCCCGCTGGTCGAAGCCGCCACCTTCGAAAACCGGCTGCCCGCTCGTCAGCGCGCCGCCGATCGTCGGCACCGGGTCCGACGGATCGAAATCATAACTGAGCGGCGCGATGTCGCGCGCCTGACGCATCGGCGAGAGTTTCCCGTCGTGATGCAGGTAGAAGGCTTGCTCCTCGACCGTCGGCAATGGCCACCGCGAGGCTTCGATCCATTTCCCGCCATGATCGAGTCTGCCGGATTCCGTTCTTTGGCCGGTGCCGCCACCCATGAGGAACAGGCGAACGCCGGGCTCCTCGTCCACGCCGTTCTCGAATTTCTTGAGCCAGCGGTCGAACCAGCGCTGCCGGAACGCGAGCCAGGACGGCGTCACGTTTTCAGCAAGCGGCGCCCGCGGACCGAATTCGACATCGCCCGCAAAGGTGGAGTTACGGTTTCCGTGCAACCCCGCTCCCATGATCAGGCAAAGCGGGCGCTGCCCGCTGCGGGAAAGACCTTCGTAATTGTCGAATGTGGTCCGGACATAAGCGTCATACCAGCTCGACATCAGCGCAACCGGCACCTGCGGGAACCTCTCGTAAGCGCCCTCGGCGTAAATTCCGGTCTTCTTCCAGAATTCGCCGAATGCGCCCTGCCGCCATTGCTCGAGTACGTAGGCTTCGTATTCCGGCACCCAACGTATCGGCGAGCGTCCTTCGGACCACGGCATCACCGTGAACCAAGCCTTGATATCCTCTGCTTCGAGCGCCTTGCGCACGAGGGGATCGTTCTGCGCTTCCGGGCTTTCCTTGGCGTTGTTATACGCCCAGGTGAGTTGCTTGAGCTCAAATGCGCCGCCCTGCCGAATTCCGGTGCGATAGGCGCTGGAGAAGCCGCCGGAATCCATCACCATGCAGGCGAGACCAGGCGGGTTGAGCGAGGCCAGCGCGGCTTGCGTGTGTGCCGCATAGGAGAGGCCCATGGTGCCGATCTGGCCGTCGCACCAGGGCTGTTCGACGATCCACGAGCAGGTGTCGAAACCGTCCCCGCCTTCGGAAAGGTACTTGGTGAATTTCCCCTCCGAGCCGTAGCGGCCGCGGCAATCCTGGTAAATCACCACATAGCCGGCGCGGACGAAATGCGAGGCGGTCTCCCCTCGCGTCATCGGCTGGGTCATGCCGGGCTCGATTTCGGAGCGCGACCGTTCGCTTTTCCCGTAAGGCGTCCGTTCCATGATGACCGGAAGCGGCGTCTCGACGAGCTTACCATCGACGACAGGTCGATAGATATCGGTCGCAAGGCAAATCCCGTCGCGCATGCGCACCATCACATCGCGATGGACCGCGATGTCATCGGCTAAAAACTCCTGCGCCGAGGTCGAGTAATCGGTGAAGCGAAGCGCCTCGGTGGTCATTGAGCCTGCCCCGCAAGTGTCGCCATAAAATCCTCACCGCGGTTGGCGGTGTAGGTGATGTTGTCCTTCGAGGCCCAATAAACCTTGGGCCAGAACAGCGGAATGAAACCCACATCGTCGATGCCGATCTTGGTCGCTTCCTTCAGGAGTGCGACGCGTTTTTCCACGTCGAACTCGGCCATCGCTTCCTTCATCTTCGCGTCGAATGCCGGGTTCGAGTATTTGGTTCGGTTGAACGATCCCGTCCCCGCATCCTTGTCCTGCGTCATCAGCAGGTTGCGCAATCCGGTGGCCGACGTCGGGGTGGTGTTGCCGAGCGAGAAGATAAAGGCGCTGAAAGTCTGCTTGCCCGCGGCTGTCGCATAGACGTTGTAGGGCTGCGCGACGACGCCATTCACCTTAAGCCCGCCTTGCGCGAACATCTGTCCGATGGCCTGCGCGGTCTCCGCGTCGCCAGCAAAGCGGTCGTTTGAAGTGTGCAGCGTGATGCCGAACCCCTGTGGGAAGCCCGCATCGGCGAGCAGCTTCTTTGCGCCGGGGACGTCGGGAGCCGTCGGTTTCAGCGACGGATCGGAACCACCGATGCCAACCGGCACGAGCTGACCCGCTGGCTCGCCCGCGCCGTCGAGCAGCCTGTCGACGATGAGTTGGCGATTGATGAGTTTCGACAGCGCCTGACGAACGCGCTGGTCCTTCAGCGGATTGGGATTGAGCGGCTTGCCATCGGCACCGACGACGAACGGACTCTCGTCGCGGCTCGAATCAAGCGCAAGATACACATTGCGTGCGGACGCGATGGAGGAGAGCCTGATGCCCTTCGTCTTCTCCAGCGTCTTTACGTCACCAGGCGGAACCGCGTCGATAAGATCGACTGAACCAGACCGCAGGGCCGCGACGCGGGCCGCGTCGTTGGCGATGAACTTGATAGTCACGGTGTCGAAAGCGGGCTTCTTGCCCCAGAACTTGTCATTACGAATGAGCGTGATGTGGTCGCCCGGCACCCATTCCTTCACTTTGTAGGCCCCGGTGCCGATCGCGGCGGAACGGTCGTTGAAGGCCTCGATATTCTTTCCCTCCGCGAGCTTCTTCTGGACGATGTAGACGAGGCCGATCTGCTCGATAAATTCGGGCGTTGGGCTCTTGGTCTTGAACTCGATGGTCAGAGGGTCGACTGCCTTCATGCTGGCAATCGCGCCCACATTGCCGCTGAAGGGTGCGGGGCTGTTCGGGATGTCCTTCGCCCGCTCGAGCGAATAGATGACATCCTCGGTCGTCAGGGGGCTCCCATCCTGAAACAACACACCCGCGCGCAGCTTGACGCGCCAAGTGGTGGGATCGACGTTGGTCCAGGATTCCGCAAGTGCTGGTGTGACCTGGAGGTTCGGATCCGGTTCGATCAAGCGATCGAAGATCTGTGCGGCGACGTTCTGATTGTTACCGGTGCGCGAGAATTGCGGATCGAGCGACGACGGCTCCGTGGAACTGCCAAGGATGATATCGGCTGCGAGCGCCGGCGATATGGCGAAGACCGCCGCCGTTGCGACAAGGCCAAGACGTGTGAGGCGGGACGATGGTTTCATGGCGTTCTCCTGCTGGGTTCAGAGCGCGGCGATTGTTGGTTGGGGATGAGCCGTTTGATTGTCGTTGAGATGGCAGGCGCTGACATGGCCTGATGCGATCTGCTTGAGTTCCGGAGCCTCGCGCGAGCACCGATCGAAGGCGTGCGGACAACGCGGATGGAAGTGGCAACCGCTTGGAGGATGGAGCGGCGACGGGATTTCGCCCTTGACTGGAGAAAAGACCCGGCGGCGATTAGAAATGGTGGGGACCTCGTTGAGGAGCGCCACCGTGTAGGGATGATTTGGCTGAGCGAAAAAGGCATCCGCCGGCGCACTCTCGACGATGCGGCCGAGATACATGATCGCGACGCGGTCGCTGATATGCTTCACCACACCGAGATCGTGGCTGATGAAGAGATAGGTCAGGCCGAGATCACGTTTGAGTTCCAAGAACAGATTGATGACCTGCGCCTGAATCGAGACGTCGAGCGCCGCGACCGATTCATCGCAGACGATGAATTGCGGCTTGACCGCAAGCGCCCGCGCAATCCCGATCCGCTGCCTTTGACCGCCGGAAAACTGGTGCGGATACCGGCCGCGAAAGGATGGATCCAGGCCGACCCGCTGCATCATGGCCGCCACATACGAATCCTTCTCGCGCCGCGTGACGATGCCGTGGGCGACCGGCGCTTCGCCAATGATATCGATTACCTGCTTGCGCTGATTGAGCGAGGACATTGGATCCTGGAAGATCATCTGTGCTCCAAGGCGCGCGGCGCGCCCTGCAGCGGGCGCAAGTGTTCGCCTGTCTTGCCCCTGCCAGAGGATCTCACCGTCGCTCGGCGGCATGATGCCCGCCATGATTCGCCCAAGAGTGGACTTGCCGCAGCCTGATTCACCGACCAGTCCAACCACCTCGCCCGGCATGATCCTGAGATCCACGCGATCGACGGCATGAACCGCCTGGGCTTCGAGATTGGCCCCGAGCATCCGCGCCAGCTTTTCCGCATAATCGAGTTCGCGGACAAAGCGTTTGGAAACGTTGCGGGCTTCGACGAGAGGGATCATGCAGCTCTCCTCGCCTGCGGATGGAAACAGCGCCATGCCACCGCACCCGCTGCATCGAGTGGCGGTTCCGTCTCACAGATCGCGGTCGCGAAAGCGCAGCGTTCACGAAAGGGACAACCAGAGGGGCGTTGCAGCGGCGGCGGCGCCATGCCGGGAATCGCGAGCAGTGGGGCTCCACGTGGCACGTTGGCGGGCACCGACTGTAACAAACCGATGGTGTAAGGATGGGTCGGATGGTCTAGCACATCGTCCGTCGGTCCGATCTCGACGATGCGGCCGGCATACATCACGGCGACGCGATGGGCCAGGCCGGCGACGACCCCGAGATCATGGCTGATCCAGAGGAGAGCCATGCCTAACTGCTTCGTCAGTCCCTGCATCTGTGCCAAAATCTGCGATTGGATCGTCACGTCGAGCGCCGTGGTCGGCTCGTCGGCGATGATCAGTTCCGGGCGGTGAAGCAGCGCGATGGCAATCGCCGCGCGTTGCCGCATGCCGCCCGAAAATTGATGCGGATACGAGGCTAGGCGCTCGTCCGGAGACGGAATGCCAACCATGCCGAGCGCATCGCGCGAGCGTGCTCGCGCTTCCTTCCGGCTGACATTCTCATGCGCCAGGATCGTTTCGACCATCTGTGTCTCGATGCTCAGCACCGGGTTGAGCGTCATCATCGGATCTTGAAAGATCATCGCGATCCTGCGCCCGCGCAGACTGCGCATCTCCTGCGATGGCAGGCCGACGATATCCTGGCCCTGGAACAGGATTCGTCCGGCCGTCACGCGGCCCGGCGGATCGACGAGGTCGAGGATCGAGAATCCAGTAATGGTTTTTCCCGATCCGGATTCGCCGACAAGTCCGAGGACTTCGCCGCGCGCGACTTCGAAGCTGACGCCATCCACCGCTTTGACGACGCCTTTTTGGGTGAAGAAATGCGTGTGGAGGTTTTCGACCTTGAGGGTTGGACCGTTCATCGCGCTGTCCTCAGGGTTGCAGACGTGGGTTCAGCACTTCGCGCAGGCGATCTCCCACGATATTGATGCTGAAGACGAGAGCGACGAGGAGAAGGCCGGGATAGACGCTGATCCAGTATTGGCCTGACATGAGCACTTCGTATCCGTTGGAGATGAGCAGGCCCAGGGACGGCTCAGTGATGGGCAGTCCGATGCCAAGGAAGCTCAATGTCGCCTCCGCCGAGATGGCGTTCGCCACCTGCAAAGTCGCGATGACGAGCAGCGGCGGGAGGCAGTTTGGCAATAAATGTCCGAATAGAATGCGCCCCTTGCCAAGGCCAAGACAGGTCGCGGCCTCCACATATTCCTTGCCCTTCTCCACCAAGGCAGCTCCGCGCACGGCGCGGGCGAACAATGCCCATTGTACGAGCACTAGCGCCGCCATGACCTTGCCGAGCCCCTGCCCGATCAGCGCCAGCATCATCAGCGCGACGAGGATGGTTGGAAAACCCAGCATCAGATCGACGAGGCGCATGATGAGCGTATCGACGGGCGCTCCGTAATACGCGGCGACGAGCCCGAGCGACGTACCGATTCCGAGGGCCACGATGCCGCTGACGAGCCCCACCGCAAGACTCGTGCGGAGGCCGTAGATCATGGCCGACAGCATGTCGCGTCCCTGCCCATCCGTGCCGAGCCAGTAGGTCGCGCCCGCCATGCTCTCCGAGCCGGGGCTGAGCTTGGCATCCATGATGCTGATCTGCATCAGATCGTATGGGTTCTGCGGTGCGATCCACGGTCCGATGACGGCAATCACCACAAACAGGATGCAGCAGACGCTGGCGATCGTTGCTTTTGGGCTCTTCAGAATCCCGTTCAGCGCGCGGCTCGCGAGACTGTCCGCCTTCAATCGCGGAAGAGATATCGCGGTCATGCGGCGCTCCCGAGGCGGATCCGGGGATCGAGCAGTGAATAGAGGATGTCGACCACGAAGTTGATCACGATGAACAGGGTCACGACGACCAGAAGATAGGCTACCACCACGGGCCGATCGAGACGCATGATCGAATCGATCAACAGCTTGCCCATGCCCGGCCAGGCGAAGATCGTCTCCGTGACGATGGCAAACGCGATGATGCCGCCGAACTCGACGCCCACCACCGTGACGATCGGAATCATGATGTTCTTCAACACGTGCACCGAGACGATGCGGCGCTCGGAGAGCCCCTTGGCCCGCGCGAACTTGACGAAGTCGAGCGGCATGTTTTCCCGCACGCCGCTGCGGGTCAGCCTGGTCACCAGGGAAATCTTAAACAGCGCGAGATTGAACGCTGGTAGAATGAGATGGCTGATGCCGGACCAGGACGTCAGGCTGGTTCGCATCCCAAGGACGGTATCGACCTCCCCTCGCCCGGTAGACGGCAACCAGCCGAGCCAGACCGAAAAGATCATGATGAGCATCATGCCCTGCCAGAAATTCGGCAGGCTGAAGCCGAGGATCGATCCGGTCATGATGGTCTCGTCGAGCACTGTGTTGGGCCTCAGGCCCGACCACAGGCCGAGCGGGATGCCGATGGCAAGCGACAGGAAAAGGGCGACGAATGCCAATTCCAGGGTCGCCGGCATGCGGTTGAGTATGAGATCGATCGAGGGCTGATTGAACACGAAGGACCGACCGAGGTCGCCATGCAGGGCGTTCCACAGGAAGGTGCCATATTGTTCGACGAGGGTTTGGTCGAGTCCGAGCGCCCGGATCGCCTGCTCCCGCTCGGCGAACGTCGCATCCGGCGCGATCAGAATGTCGATGGGATTTCCGATCGCGTAGATGCCGGCGAAGACGATGATCGAGGTGATGAAAAGGACCAACAGGCTCTGGGACAGGCGTCGGATGATAAAGACGGTCATGCCCGGCCCGCCACAATGTTCTCATTTTCATTGCAGCGCGAGATCGTCACGGGCGTGCTCCTGTCAATAATCCAGCTCAGTTACGCACCGCTCGAAAGCCGACGCAATCGTATGAGCCGAGCGGATAGGGTGATGACTTTTTGGAAATGACGTAAAAGGCGGTTGCGGAGCGCCTCATCGATGAATCTGAAACAGCTTGAAGTCCTGAAAGCCGTCATGGCCTCCGGTTCGACGGTGGGGGCCTCTGCAATACTGCAACTCTCGCAATCCGCTATCAGCCGCCACCTCACGGCTCTCGAGGCAGATATCGGCTTTGAGCTCTTCATCCGCGACAAAGGCCGCCTGATCCCGCGACCGGAGGCCCGCGCCCTGGTGCCGGAGGTCGAGGAACTGACCGACGTCCTCGAACGGGTGAAACGCAAAGTGACCGATCTCAAGTCCGGGCTCGGCAGTGATACTTTGCTGCGGGTGGCGTTTCCCCACAGCATGACCACAACGGTGCTGCCGGGAGTCCTCGTCCGCTTTCTCGCCGAAAGGCCGCGCGTCGTGGTGGAAGTCCTCGCCGGCCCTTATGGGTCGATCGAGCAGATGGTGCAGGCAAGACGCACCGACCTCGGCTTCGTGCGGCTGCCCACCGAGGACCAGGGGTTCGACATCCGCCCGGTCCTGCGCGGCAACATCGCGTGCGTGATGGCGAAAGATCATCCCCTCGCTGGAAGGGACGTGGTCGCCCTGAAAGATCTGGCCGGAACCGACCTGATCCTGCTCCGACGGCAGCGTTCGGGTCGACACGAGTTGGAGGATGAATTGCGTGCTTCGCGCGTGCCGTATCGGTGCCGCGTCGAGGTTCATTCGGTGGAAGCGGCCTGCGCGTGCGCCGCATCCGGTCTCGGTATCGCCATCGTGCCCGGTCTGATCGCCAGCTCCTTTAACTCGCTGCCGATAGCGCTGCGGCCGTTCCGACCCGCACACCCATCCGAATACGGCATTGCCACGCTCCCAGGAATGCCCCTTTCCCGCACCGCGGATGCTTTCATTGCGATCTTTACGGAAGAGGTGCTGGCGCAGGCATTCGAGACGACCGCCATCCCCGACACTCGAGGTGCGGCGCCGGACTTTTGGACGTCCCCCTAGCGAGTTGCTTGAAGCTCCGTTTGGAGCCCCGTTCCACAGTTGCCTGCGGGCGAAGCTGTGCTTAGCCAAGGCGCTCAGAAGGGCTCGAAGGATTGATGGCGAATGCCATCGCCACGCCTTACCCGGGCTTTGCTGCCCGAGCGAGAGCGCAGGCCGGGCGAACGGGGGAAATTCACTCCCGTCATCGCCTAGTTGCGCGCCAGCGCGCCACCCGACGGTGCTATCCAGGTGATGCGGTCAGGCGCGGTCAGTCTAGGCAGTTCCGCCTCAGGTGCCGCATCTAGCCTGAACGAGAATTGGCTGGCAGCCAAGTGTCGGTGGCCGGACGAAACCATTAGACAGAGCTCTCTTCAACCTGCCAGCTCAGGCCAAGGGAGCCGGCGGTGTTGCCCACAGTTGCGATACACAGGCTCGCTTTTTCTTTGGGGATGCTGACTGCAAAACGAGTTGCGTAAAGGTCTCCTCCAGCCCCAGGGAGCTTGCGGGCTTCCAGCCGCACGATGTTCGCCTCATACTGTTTAAAGACCTCTGAGAGCCTGGCGACGAGTCCCAATTGGTCCCCGCCGCTGATGGTGATCCGATGAGTCACCTTCCCGGCAGGTCCAGAGCTCGGATCGAAGGCATAGGGTACCGCTTGGATCTCCGCGCCCGCCAATTCCGGAAGCTGCCGCAGTCCCGCTTGGATCGAATCTGGTGTCATGCCTTCTGGCAGATCGCAAAGTGCAACAAACTCTGCTCCTGACCCCAGTGCAGCAAAAGTCGTGTCGCCGAGGCTCACGCCGGCACTGAAGAGATAGTCGGCAATCGCCGCAACGAACCCAACCCGATCGGGACCGAAGACCGAAACTCGCGCAATTGACACCATCTCTTGCCCTCCCAATAACCGACCTCGTCCAAGATCCTCGCGAGCTCCGCAACCTCCATCACCACATCGCGGCGGAAGGTTCAGATCGATCTAAATGGCGCACTTTGACTCGCAGGCAACGCTCCCCTCACCGTCTCAGGCCCTGCTCACCGTCATCGGCCCATCAGCACTTGCTGGCCCTGCGCGAGGCGGACGGTACAAAGTAGCCCGACGGTCCCCTCCGCCGCCAAGGCTTCTGACGACCTTAGATCCGTCCCTCGGACCGTTCACGTTCCCGCACCGAC
>Ga0164308_10001793_pt1 | contig 11453 bp, 10 predicted proteins | sample Whisoiple_246_MG_FD_109983 | JGI IMG/M metagenome (GOLD analysis project Ga0164308, IMG submission 109983) | Soil microbial communities amended with fresh organic matter from upstate New York, USA - Whitman soil sample_246_MG | ecosystem: Environmental > Terrestrial > Soil > Unclassified >... | reverse complement strand
CGCGTGCGCTCAGCCATTCCGTGCGCTCAGCCATTCCGTGCGCTCAGCCATTCCGTGCGCTCAGCCATTCCGTGCGCTCAGCCATTCCGTGCGCTCAGCCATTCGCGTGCGCTACGGCATTCGCGTGCCGTTACGGACGAGGGTACTCGTCGAGCGAAAGATACTGTGCAAACAAAGTATCTTCTTGGCGCGCTGGCCGCGCCGCGCGACGGATCCGAGGAGTAGCTCTTTTGGCCGGCAAAATGCGATGAATGCTCAGGCTATTGCGAGGCGCCCGGGTCCGGGTAGGTCTCTGCGAGCTTGCTGACCTGCTCGAACAAGGCCGGGTGCTCCGCGAGCTTTCGGACGAGCTCCCAAAGCTTGGGATCGGCGAGCCGTGCCATGCCGGTTTTCGAGGCACCGGCTTTGCCCTTGGCCGTTCGCTGAATGGCGCTCGGGCCTTTCTCGCGGAGCGCTTCGAGCTCACCGACGTAGCGCTTCGTCGGGAAGAGCTCGCCGGCTTCCCACGCTGCGAATTCTTTGGGATCGATGCCTAGCGTCAACGCGAGTTCTTTGGCGGTGCACTTGAGCTCTTTGCGGAGTTGCTTGAGATCTTCGGGTGACACGCGGCGGACTCTAGCATTTGCATCCCGACGCCGCGGTTGCCTTTCGTAGGAAACTCGACCGCGCTCGCGACCGATGGGGGGAGGTGCAAAAGCTCGCCTCGTTCGCCTCGTTCGCCTCGTTCGCCTCGCTCGCCTCGCTCGCCTCGCTCGTCACGTGCAGCGCGTGTGGTGCCCCGGTGCCGGAAACCACGACTGATGCGGTTTTGCCCGTGAGTGTTCGCTTCGAGCCCAGCGCGAACGCAGCGCAGATTCCGAACGTGGTGCACGTACACCTCACGAGTTCGACCTTGAACTCGGGCGCGGTCGCACTCTTCGAAGGCGCGGTTTCAAGCTATTATTTGGGCAAGTTCAAGCATGGTGAGGTCCCGAGTTCGCTCGCTAGTCGCCAAGTGGCCGTGGTGAGCTGGCGCTCGGGGCCGGAGTTGATCGTGGCCCCGCTTCGCCCGCTTTCGCTCGGACCGTATTCACTGATTTCGGTAGACGGGCTCGTCGCGGAGTTCAACGTGGGAGTCGTTCAGCCGGTGCTCGACCGCTTTTGGCCACCCGCTGCCAGCGCGGGCAGCCCGCAGTTGGCGGTGTATTGCCGCGACGCGAACAGCGCAGGCGCGTTGCCCGAAGCTGCCGAGCTTCTATTCGAACCTGGACAGCTTCCGGTTGCACTCGCACCGGGCGTCGACGAGAGCGGGTTGTTCGCGGACCGCTGTCGCCACTTGGAGTCAGAGCATGCGCTCGCGCCGGGTGAGGTGTGGGTGCCGCCCGCGGCGGTCGAAAATTGGGCCCTTTCGCCGGCTATTTTCGCGTTGGTCGAACCGTCGTCGGCGGAGCTCGGCAGTTGCCAAGCGGGCGAGCTCACGTTTGGGCCCGGCTGCGCCAGCGTCGCTGACGATCGCTTGACGGTGCGCACGCCATCCGCGCCACTGCTCTGGATTGTGCACACCGCACGCGGGGCCTTGGTCGAGGTGACGCATGCGGGGCGACCTTTGATCATCGACGGATTGCTCCCGGACACTCGAGAGCGGCTCTGGGGGAGCACGCGCGACCTGAGCGGCGCCGCTCGCGTGCTCGAGGTCGAGCTGCACACGGCTCCGGCTCGCGAACGGCCGATTCTCAACGAAGCACTTGCGGACGCGCTCGGTCCGGAGCCGCAATCGGAGTGGATCGAAATGCTCAATGACGGAACTCTAGCCGTCGATCTCGCCGGGTATTCGCTCCAAGACGGCGGAGGGCGCACGCCCTTGCCCCATGCCGTGCTCGCCCCGCACGAGTATGCACTGCTGGTCCGTGAGGACTTCACGCCGAACGCAAGCGATGAGCCGCCGGCACCCGCAGCGCGCCTGATCCGAGTGCCCACCCTGGGCAAATCGGGCCTTTCCAACGCCGGCGAGCGACTTTCGCTCGTGAACACTTCGGGTGAAGAGTGTTCGGCGTTGCCCGCCATGGCCGGTAAAGCCGGTCAGAGCTTGGCGCGTCGCACGCCAAGCTCCAGCGATGACGATCCGCAAGCCTTCAGCTTTGGAACTCCGACGCCTGGAGTGGCGAACACTGCGCCGTCGACGGCACCTTGAGCGCCTCGAGCTATCTTGATAGGAGCAAGCTATGGCTCGGAGGATCCTCGGTTGGGCGTTTGCTCTAGTGCTTACGGCTTGCGGCAAGACCGAACCGCCCCCCAGCATTCCCGATGCCGGAAGCGAGCGCGGTCGGGCAGCTCCCGCCGCAACGACTCCGAAGAGCGAGCCCGCGCGCGCTCCTGATCCGAGCTTTCAGTTGCCGGCAGCCGAGCGTATCGTCGCCATTGGCGATCTACACGGGGACGTGGGCGCGCTGCGCGCTGCGCTGCGGCTGGGAGGCGCGATCGACGACGCCGGAAAATGGATCGGGAAAAAGCTGGTCGTGGTGCAGACCGGGGATCAGCTCGACCGTGGTGATGATGAACCGCAGATCATCGAGCTGCTTTCGCGCCTGAAGGGCGAGGCTCAGGCGGCTGGCGGCGCGATGCACGTGTTGAACGGCAACCATGAAGTGATGAACGTGCAGGCTGATTTTCGTTACGTCACGCCGGACGGCTTCCACGACTTTTCGGGCGGTCACCCGGATGCGCTGCACACGCGCCTGACCGAAACCGTCCCCGCCGAGCAGCGCGGAAGGATGGCGGCCTTTTTGCCCGGTGGTGAAGTGGCGCGTCGGCTCTCGGTGCAGCCGGTCGTGCTTCAGATCGGCGGCAACGTGTTCGTGCACGGCGGCGTGCTCGATCAGCACGTGCGCTACGGCATCGGCCGCATCAACCAAGAGACGAGCGCTTGGATGGCTGGGGCGCCCACCGAGCCCGCCCCCTCGAGCCTCACCAATCCGCGCGCGCCGATTTGGGTCCGCGACTATTCGGATGGCACGCCGGCAGCGGATCGTTGCAGCGAGCTTGCCCGGGTCTTGAATGGCCTCTCGGCCCAGCGCATGGTGGTGGGACACACCGTTCAGCAAGACGGCATCAATAGCGCGTGTGACGGTAAGGTTTGGCGAATCGACGTCGGCTTGTCGCGTTTCTACGGCGGCAAGCCGAGCGTACTCGAGATCCGTGGCGATCAGGTGCGAGCACTGACCGACGCGACCACGGCGCCCAGCGCTCACTAGCTTGTTCGGATCAGCTGCCCGAGATCGTCATTCGCGCGGTGCGGAACGTGGGCGAGGCGACCGAGGTGATCAATCGCAGATCGTTGGCGATGCCGTCGATGCCCTTGAGCATTGCGTCGAGCGTCGAGGAAATGGTGATTTCGCTGACTGGAAAGGCAAATTTGCCATTTTCAATCCAGAAGCCGGCCGCGCCGCGCGAAAAGTCCGACGTCATCGCGTTGAAGCCGAAGCCCATCATCTCAGTCACGTACAGGCCGCTCGGAGTGCTTGCGATCAGTTCATCGCGGCTGATTGAGCCAGCTTTCATGAATAAATTGCTGGTGGACGCGGAAACACTGCCGCCGCCGCGCACCGCGGAACCTGTCGACGCACGCCCCAGCTTGCGAGCGCTGTAGGAGTCGAGCAAGAACGTCTTCAGCACGCCGCCGTCGACCACGAGGTTCTTGCGCGAGGGTAAACCCTCGCCGTCGAAGGGACGTGAGCCGGGGGCGCGCGGGATCAGCGGATCATCGACCAAAGTGACGCCGGAGCTTGCGACTTCGGTGCCCTCGCGTGAGACGAGGTAGCTCGACTTGCGCCACACTGCGCCACCCAGGATACAGCCGACGAACGCGCCGATGATCGAGCGCGACACGTCCGTGTCGAAGATCACCGCAGCTTCCTGGGTTGGCACTTTGCGCGGGTTGAGCTTCGCGAGCGTACGCCGCGCGGCTTCCTCGCCGACGAACTTCGGATCTTCGAGCTCGGATTGGTGACGGCTGGCGGTCCAATAGTGCCCGCGCCGCTTCTTGCCACCTTCGTCCTCGACCACGGGGGCAAGCGACAGCGATGCGTACGAACCACGCAAGGTCGCTTGAAACCCGCTCGAGAGCACGATCGCGCTGGTCGAGTTGCTGCGCGAGAAGGTGGCACCCTCACTGAGCTTGACGCGTGGATCGAAATCGAACGCGGCTTGCTCCGCGATCGTCGCTTGTTCGATGGCGCGCCCCGCGTCGATCTTGAACAGACCTTCGTCGAACAAATCCAGATCGGGGAAGGGGGGCCGTGCAAGTAGGCTGGGATCGGCGGGACCCGCGAATGGATCGGGCTCGCTCAGTTCGGCCAACATCAGCGCGTCTGCCACGCAGCGCTCGATGCCGCGCGCGCTGAGGTCGCTGGTCGACGTCAGCGCGACGCGATCCGCGCGAATGACGCGCAGCGAAATGCTGTGGTGTCCGGCCTCCTCGACCAGCTCGGGTTTGCCGAGGCGCACACGCGTGCTGAGATCGGAGCCGCCGCGCGCGCTCGCCTCTGCGACGTCCGCCCCGGCTCTGCGTGCGCGCTCCACGACTTCAGCGGCCAAATTGAGTAGCTCTCGAGACTCGTCCTGTTCCATGTGCGCGCTTTCCTGGTGGTGACTGGCTGAGCTTCGGACGGCTCAGGTTTTGCGACTCATCCGTTGCAGTGCTCGCAGCGTCCAGGCGGTGGCCGCAGCGAGTACCCCGAGCATCCAAATCAAGGCGTAGCCGAGCGGCCCGCCCGCCACGCCGCGCGTGCCGAAATCCCCATGGAATTGGGCGTAGTTCGCGTGCACGCTGAGCCGCGACAAGGTCGCGAGTAAGAACGTGGTGGCCAAGAAGGCCGGCACTGCGGCCTTACGCAGCACGCGGCCGAGCCGGTGCGCGCGCGCATCCGCGGCGGCGGCCAAAAAGCCCGCCGGTACCGAAGCGGCTGCGAGCAGCACGACCGCGATCGGAACCACTGGGGGCAAGCGCTCACTATCGACGAAATAGGCGAAGGACCAGTCAGGTTCGAAGGCGACGAAGTAGCCAGCAACTGGGGCAAATACCAGCAGGGCATAGGCCATGGTGACGAGCAGCGCACGGCCACCCAAGCCCGAGGTCGAACGCCCCAAATCACCCACGGCGGCCCAAGCGCAGGCGACGCCGAGGGCGAAGCCGAGCAGAGGGGTCAAAGGTGCGGGCACCTGGCAACCTTCCCACGTTTTGTCGGACGGTACCGCCTGAAATCTACAGAACTGCCCCGTGGCGGCTGCTTCTCTCGACGCAGCGGCGTCGTCGCCGAGCAAGCCTCGCGCTGGGCGGATCCCTCGAAAAATCACAACTAGCGGTCGACGCTCGGGGTACCCTGGACTAGAGCTCTGCTGCGATGGACGCCGCGCGTTTGCGAGAGCTCCTGGAAGCCGTCAAAGGTGGCTCCGTTCCGATCGATTCGGCGCTGAGCACACTGGCCACACTCCCGTTTTCGGATCTGGGGTATGCGCGCGTCGATCACCATCGCGCGCTGCGCCAGGGCATCGCCGAGGTCGTGCTGGCCGAAGGAAAAACGCCGGAGCACATCATCGGCATCGTGAAGCGGATCATCGAGGCGGGTGACAACGTGTTCGTGACCCGTCTCGCGGGCCGAGCGGCCGAGTTGGTGCAAGAACAGCTCCCGACGCTCAGCTATTCGCCTTTGGCGCGCACCGCGAAGCTCGTCCAACGTCCCATTCCCGAGCGGTCCTGCCGGCCGGTGCCGATCGTGACCGCCGGGACCAGCGACATCCCAGTCGCCGAGGAAGCGTACGAGACGCTGCGCATGTTCGGTATCCCGACCGAGCGCTACTTCGACGTGGGCGTTGCGGGCATTCATCGCTTGATGGGTCATGTGGGTGCGCTCAGTGAGTCGCCCGCGGTGATCGTCGTCGCGGGCATGGAGGGCGCGTTGCCGAGCGTGGTCGGCGGCTTGATCGGCGCACCGATCGTGGCCGTGCCGACGTCGGTCGGTTATGGCAGCGCGCTGGGCGGCTTCACGGCGCTCTTTGCGATGCTCACGAGCTGCGCGTCGGGCATCACGGTAGTGAACATCGACAACGGCTTTGGCGCCGCCATGGCCGTCGGGCGCATGATTGCCACGCAACAGAAGCAAGTCGCGTCGCCATGAGTGGACCCAAATTTTGGGTAGGCGGGCATTCACATGGCCACGGGCACTCGCATAGCCACGGGCACTCGCATAGCCACGGGCACTCGCATGAACATGGCGAGAGCGAGCACGTTCACGGACACGTGGAGAGGGAGCCGGAGGCGCATCGTGAGCCGTTGAGCCGCGGTGCCGGGCTCGGCAAAACGCTATTTTTGGACGCTTTCAGCGGGCTTTCCGGGGATATGACGATCGCGGCGCTCGTTGATTTGGGCGTGCCGTTTCGGGTCGTTCAAGAGAGCGTCGCCTCGCTCGGTCTCTCCGGCTTTGCGCTCGAATTGAAGCAGGCGCGTGGAGGTGCAATCGGCGGCACCAAGTTCGACGTGGCCATGGTCGACGCGCAGCCCGATCGCCGCTACCGCGCCATCGACGACATGCTGGGCGCTTCACTGCTTGCACCGGGCGTGAAGGCGTTCGCACGGCGCATCTTCTTACGTCTTGCCGAAGCCGAGGCCGAGGTGCATCGCAGCACGCTCGACTCGGTGGCATTTCACGAGGTCGGCGCAGTGGACGCGATTGTCGACATCGTCGGCGCCGCAGCGTGCTTTGATTTCTTGGGCGCGGACGTGGTGTCTTCGCCATTGCCCATGGGCCGCGGCAGCGTGCTGTGCCAACACGGGGTGCTGCCCTTGCCAGCGCCTGCGACGGTCGCTTGTCTCAAGGGCGTTCCCACCGTGGACGCGGGCATCGAGGCCGAGCTCGTAACCCCCACGGGTGCGGCGATCGTCGCTTCCGTGGCCCGCTCGTATCAGGCTTGGCCGAGTTTTGCACCCGAGCGCGTCGGCTGGGGATTTGGGACTCGAGTGCTGCCCGATCGCTTGAACGCGCTGCGGGTGATCCTGGGTGGCGTCGCGGCCGAGTCCGAGCCCGCATCGACTTCGACGCACGTGGTGTTGGAAGCGAACATCGACGACATGACCGGCGAACTCGCGGCGCACGCATTGCAAAATTTGCTGGCGAGCGGCGCGCTCGACGCCTGGGCCACGCCGATCGTCATGAAAAAAGGTCGCCCGGCGCTGACCCTGTCGCTGATCTGCGAGCGAGCCACGGAGCAGCGTTTGGCTGAGGCGCTGCTGCGCGAGACCAACTCGATCGGGGTTCGGCACACGCCCGTTTCGCGCACCGAACGCCCGCGTCGTCGGGTCGAAGTGACCACGGAGTTCGGGGTGATCCCGCTCAAGGTGAGTGAGGGGCCATATGGTCCACCGCGCGTCAAACCCGAGTTCGACGCCTGCGTAGCCGCAGCGAAGTCAGCCGGAGTGCCGGTGGGAACCGTCATCGCCGCAGCGCTCGCTGCGTACGGGCGTTAGCCGCGGAACGACGAGCCGTCAGTCCGGTCGCTGGAGCCGGAAGCCCGCTGCTTCCCAACCGAGGACCCCGCCTTCGAGGAATGCGACTGGCACGCCCTGCTCCGCGAGCTTGGCCGCGAGGTCTTTCGTCTGATCGCCGGAGCGGCAATAGATGACCGGGGTGCCGGCGAGCATGTGCAGCTCGGCGAGCCGCGTTTCAATCTCGGCGGCGGGCATGTTCACGGCGCCCGGCAGATGTGCGCGGGCGAACACGGGCGCCTCGCGCGTGTCCACCGGGATGACGCGACCCGCTTTGAGCAGCTGCGCGAGCTCTTCCGGCTTGAGCGCGCCTTCAGCACGCGGCAGGAATGGGTCGAGCATTTCGCGCAGCTCTCGGCGTTGCATGGCGCCAACCTTGCCGCCCACGGGACGACCTTGGTGGAACACCACGAACGTGGGCACTGACTGAACGCCCAACTGACGCGCGATCATGGGAGATCGGTCGATGTCGACCATGACGATCTTGGCTTTGCCCTTGAGCTCACCCGCTAGCGCCTGCAGCTCGGGGGCCATGGTCTTGCAGGGGCCGCACCATTCGGCACCGAACTCCACCAGCACCGGCTCTTCGCTGAGTAGGACCTCTTGCTCGAAGTTTTTTTCGTTGACCGTGGGGAGGGGCATGGCGAGTTTCTCGGAAGGACAGGAGTAGACGCCCTTATGGCGCCCGCCGTTCCCGGGGTCAAGCTGGTGCTACGCGACGCCCGGTGGGCGAAACAGCGCATGTAACGCGACCGTGAGCCAAGCGACCGAGCCTGCGGCAAGCAAGGCGGCAAACGGGCTCGGGTCTGGCGCCCCGAGCAGGACCCCCCACGTGGCGAAAGCGTTCGGCGGGCGCAGCCCAGCTTGGGTGACGGCTGCATCGAGCGCGGTGAGCCAGGCCACGCTGAACGACGCGCTCACGAACAGCGGTCCGAGCGCCGCCGACATGCGCCGTCGCAGGAACGCGACTAACGGTGTGCGCCCCAAGCCGCGTGGGACCGCGTCGGGATCCTCGGCCTCGAGCCGCACGATCTCGCAGCGCAGGAGCCAGGCTTGCTCCAAGCCGCGCAGCACGCCGAGGCCGCAAACGAAGCTCGTCGAGCTGCTCGTTCCAGCCCAAAAGACCGCGGCGACGAAGACCGTCGGCAATGAGCCCACCATGTCACAGGCAAAGCGCAGTACCCAGTCAATCACGCGCGGGCCGCTGGCGGCCAAGGCGCCGAGCGGCAGCGCGACCAAGAAGGCCACCGCCATGATTGACAGCCCAGCGAGGACGGCAAACACGAGCCCGCGCGAGTAAGCGCGCAGCTGCGGTGACAACGGCGCGAGCACCGTGGCCAGCACGACCAGCAGTGCGGCGCCAGCGGCCGCCAACGCCAGACGTCGCTTGGCAGACAACGGTTCGTTCATGGCAGGCTCGCGAGATCGCCCTGCGCGGTTAGGGGGCGGATCAGGTCTGCGGCGTGCCTGAGCAACAACGACGCCGACGCGAGGGACAAAGAAGCCGCCATCCAAGCGTTCACATCTCCGGCGGCCAATGACAGTGCGGCGGTTCTGCCCAGTCCCGGAAGCTGAAAGATCAGCTCCACCAGTACGATCGCGCTGAGCACGAACGGCGGATAAGTAGCGCCGAGCGGCGCCGAGACCGAGAACGCGGCGGCGATCGGCGAGACACTCTGGCTCATGGTCGAGCGAGCCAGATGTCGTGAGACCCAAGCTGCGGTGGTAATGGTCACGATCAGGATCGCGCTCACCAGACCCGCGCTCGGGCCGGCGCACATACGCACGAAGGTCGCGCAAGGGATCGCTGCCAGCGCGGTGCCTGCGATGGCGGAGACGACGCGCGTGGGAAGCCGGTGGCTTCGGCGTTCGAAACGCGTCCAAACCACGCCTAGAGGAAAGCCGACGCCCAAGCCCACGAACAACAAGAACGACGTCGTGGTCAGGCCTTGTTCGACCAAATCGAGTGCTCGCTGCCCGCTCTGCGTCCGCCCCAGGCCACCGCGCAGGACCGCGGCCAACCATTTGCCGTACTGAGTTTCGACGAAGGTTGCGGCGAGGCGTCGCGGGCCGTCCAGCGCGGTGTACTCGCTGCCGTGGAGATCCCAGAAATCACGCCAAACTTCGACTAGCCGCTGCGCGTCCGCCACGCTCGCGTCCGGCGGACAGGCGACGGGTAGCTCGGTGATGTGCGCGAGCACCGAGTTCAAACGCCGCACTCGGGCGACATCGTCGGGTGTTTCCACGCGGCCCAGCGCATCAATCAGCGTGGGTAGAGCAAACGTGTCGACGTGGATCAGATCCTCGCGTCTGAGGGCGATCGAGCGTTCGGCCAAGCGGGTCGTGAGGTGCCGCACGCTCGCCACACGAAAATCGATCGCGCGGTCCTGCCAAAACCGGGTCCAGAACAGCAGCGCCTGCGCCCCATCTGCGAGCTCTTCCGAGCTCGCGACTTCCATGCGGACGGCCACCGGCGTCAGCGCGAGCGCCACGCGTTCGCGGCTGCGTGGGTCGAGTGAGTCCAGGGCCGGAAGCACATAGGGAAGCGCAGCGCCGCCCAGGCGAGCGAGCGAGAGCCGCGCGGCAACCGCGGGCAACCCGCCGTGAGCGATCGCCTGTACGGCGTTGAGCGCCAGATCGCGCACTCCGCTCGGGTGCGGATTGAAAAACACCGGGAATGCCGCAAACGGAGAGACGTGCTCGTTTCCAGCGCGCCGGGCATAGCTCGCCGACGCCCAGAACATGCCGACCGACACGGCGATCAACGTGAGGGCGATCCCGAAGAGTCGTCGGATCGCGGCCCGCACGCTCAAGACGCCTACCGCACGAGCAGATAGCCGAGCATCGCGACGAATAGCATCGCTCCCAGCACCATGATGCCAACCACCGAGGGCGGCAGCCCACTGGTCGGAATCGAGACCGGCTCGTTGTCCATGCTGAATGAGGGTGGGGCGCCCGACACGCGCGGCCCGGGTGGTGCGGAGGACAGGCCCGTGAGCGGATTCACGGCGCCGACCATCGTGTGCCCGACGCGCAATCGGCGTGATTCTTTGCTCGCTTCCTCGCTGACGGCGGCTTCCGCTTCGTACGGACGCTGGGTCACCGCAGGCGCGCGGACGGTCGTGTCGACCGGCGCTTCCGGCAGGGCGTACTTCTGATACGAGATCAGCGCATCGGGAGTGGGCGCGGAAAGCCCAGGGCCGTCGAACTCGGCGACGATCACGGTGATGTTGTCGTGACCCCCGGCGCGGTTGGCCCGGTCCGTCAGCTCTTTGCAGGCCTCGAGCGAGTCACGAGTGGCGAGCAGCACCTCGCGCATCTCGTCGCCGCGAACCATGCCAGACAAGCCGTCCGAACAGACGAGCAGACGGTCACCGCGACACAAATCGACGTAGGTCAGATCGACCTGCACGGTCTCGGCGGTCCCGAGCGCTTGCAGGATGATGTTGTTGTGCTCGAAGGTTTCGGCTTCTTCTTCCGTGAGCTGACCGGCTTCAATCAACTGATTGACCAGTGATTGATCACGGCTCACCTGAGTGAACCGGTCACCCCGCAGGATGTACGCGCGACTGTCGCCGACCTGTGCGACGAACAGACGCGAATCCATCAGCGCGGCAATAGTGGCCGTCGTGCCCATGCCTCGTCGCGTGCGATCGGCACGCGCTTCGTTGAAGATTCGCACGCCCGCTTCTTCCACCGCTTGGACCAGTCGGCGCGCGAGATCGTCGTGATTGGCCGGCGCATCACCTTGGACCAGCTTTTCGTAGATGATGTCGACGGCCAGTTGGCTCGCGACCTCGCCCGCTGCGGCGCCGCCCATGCCATCACACACGCCGAGAAGCATGCCGCGCTCGCCAACTGGTGGCTCGCGGTCGCTTTCCATCAGACTGCGCGTCCTGCGGGTCAGGTCAGCAACGAGGAAATTGTCCTCGTTGTG
>Ga0164308_10001791_pt1 | contig 11460 bp, 8 predicted proteins | sample Whisoiple_246_MG_FD_109983 | JGI IMG/M metagenome (GOLD analysis project Ga0164308, IMG submission 109983) | Soil microbial communities amended with fresh organic matter from upstate New York, USA - Whitman soil sample_246_MG | ecosystem: Environmental > Terrestrial > Soil > Unclassified >... | reverse complement strand
CTGCCCGTGGACGACGCGGATGCGGCGCACCACGTGTACGAGTTCCCTGGCATCGATGTCGAGCGTGAAAGCCACTGCGGCAGGGGCCGTGGCCATCGTGCATTCGAGCGGCTGCCATGCCTCGTCCGCATCGCCTTCCGCCCCGCCCTGTCGAGCGGTGGCGACGGGAACCCCGACACGAGGCGGGGCAACGGTCGTACCCACACCACGTCGCCGCTGCAGCCTTCCTTCGAGTTCGAGCTGCTCCAGCGCCTGGCGGAGCGTCGCCCGGGCCACGCCGAAGCGCGCCGCGAGGTCCCGTTCGTTGGGCAGCACTTCCCCCACCGCGAAGTCCGAGTCGAGCGCCTCGCTGAGCACGGTCCTCAGGTGCCAGTACTTCGGCTCCTGCACCGATTCCAGCTGCGTGGTCCCCACCATGTCCTCCGCATCCGCCCGGCGACTTATTTTCCGCGACGTTATTTATTAAAGGTTCCTGCCTTATCGTTCAGACCTTAGGACGGCGAACCACCTTGGTCAAGACCAATCCTCTCTCCGTGACACTGCGGAACGACCCCCTGCCGCAGAGCGTTCACGGGACGTTCGCGCGACGGTGAGCCCAGGCAACATGAAGCCCCACGGCCGACAACGCCGTTCCGGCCGACAATGCCGTCCCGCCCCGTGAGACCTGAAGGGCGACCCAAGGAGCCCAAGAGGAATGAAAAGGACTCAAAAGGCCCCAGAGGGGCGAGGAACGAGTGGCGCACGGGGACGGCACGGGTCACCCGACCCACAAAACAGGCCCTCGATCTAGCCGCACTCCTGCCAGTTTGTCCGGGTTACGGATGATGTAGACGCACCGGATGACTCCGTCCTCGATCTCGACCTGGAACACCGTGTCCACCTGCCCGTCCACGCTGAACACCAGGGCGGGGCCGCCGTTGAGCTCAAGGACACGCGCCTCCGCCGCGGTGGACCAGTCCTGGGCGACGGCGAGCAGGAAGCGGCCGACCTTGTCCGAGGTCTCGATGATCCGCCGGGGCGCCTTCGCCTTGCCTCCGCTGTCGCTGACGAGGCGGATGTCCGGAGCAAGCAGAGCGAGCAGCTTCTCCAGGTCCCCGCCCGACGCGGCGGCGAGAAAACGCTCGGTGAGATCGCGCCGCACGGCCGGATCGACCTCGTACCGCGGCTTGCGCTCCTCCACATGGCGCTTGGCACGGCCGGCCAACTGTCGCACCGCGGCCTCGGACCGGTCGAGGGTGGCTCCGATCTCCGCATAGGGGAATCCGAACGCCTCGCGCAGGACGAAGACCGCACGCTCAAGCGGGGAGAGCGTCTCGAGGACGACCAGCACGGCCAGGGACACGGAGTCGGCGAGCACGGCACGTTCCGCCGAATCGGGTACGGAGGGGCCGAATTCGGTGACCACGGGTTCGGGCAGCCAGGGCCCCACGTAAGCCTCACGGCGGGACCGCAGATGGCGAAGCCTGTCGATGGCCAGCCGGGTGGTGACGCGCACGAGAAAGGCCCTCGGCTCCCGCACGTCCTCACGCCCGGCCGAGGACCAGCGCAGCCACGCCTCCTGCACCACGTCCTCGGCGTCGGCGACCCGGCCGAGCATGCGGTAGGCGACCCCGGTGAGGAAGGGCCGGTGGGCTTCGAAGAGATCGGACGCGGTGTCGGCAGTCACCCGTCCATCCCATCCGACGCCCTTGAGGGTGTCCAGCGGGAATCGCGCACACCTCTTGAACCGCAAGCTACTCAACGGTAATCATTGTTGACGCACTGTCTCGCCCCCGTCGCGTCGCCCGCAGGTCTCTCCCTAGGAGCAGCATGGCCAGCACGGTCTCGTTCACGGTCGACTCCCCCCAGGGCCTCCGTACGGTCGAGGTGTCCTACGAGCGGACGGGGGTGGGCGCGCCGCTGGTCCTGCTGCACGGCATCGGCCATCACCGTCAGGCGTGGGACCCGGTCCTGCGGATCCTCGCGGCGGAACGGGACGTCATAGCGGTGGATCTGCCCGGCTTCGGTGCCTCGCCGGCGCTGCCGCACGGGCTCGCCCATGACCTGAGGACCATGGTCCCGGTGCTCGGTTCGTTCTTTGAGGCGCTCGGTGTGGTCAGACCGCATGTGGCCGGGAACTCCCTGGGCGGCCTGCTCGCACTGGAGTTGGGACGCGAAGGGCTGGCGCGTTCGGTGACGGCACTGTCCCCCGCAGGCTTCTGGACGCCGAGCGAGCGCCGCTACGCGTTCGGCGTGCTGCGGGCGATGCGGGGAGCGGCCCTCGCGATGCCGATGCCGCTGATCGAGCGGCTCTCGCGGAGCTCGCCAGGACGCGCGGCACTGACCAGCACCATCTATGCCCGGCCCGGCCGCCGTTCACCCGCTGCGGTCGTGTCGGAGACCGTCGCGCTGCGCGAGGCGACCGGTTTCCGTCAGACCCTCGAGGCGGGTTCGGGCGTCACGTTCGCCGACGACGTCCCGGGCGTCCCGGTCAGCATCGCCTGGGGCAGCAAGGACCGTCTGCTCCCGCGCTGCCAGGGGGTCCGGGCCGGTCGTGCGATCCCGAGGGCCCGGCTCGTGCGGCTCCCGGGATGCGGCCACGTCCCGATGAACGACGATCCTGCCGCCGTGGCGCGCGTCGTTCTCGACACGAGTCGCTGACCCGCCGGTCCCGCGCGGCCCCAGCATGCCCGAGCCCGGAGCGGCTCCGAGACCCACCGGTGAACTCCCCGCCTCTTGACCCACTCCGCAGCTACGACAGGCAGCTCCAGCTGTGCCGGCGCGCGTACCCGAACGCCGCGACGCCGCGACGGGAGCGCCGGGCAGGCACGTTCCCGCAACGGGAGCGCCGGGCAGGCACGTTCCCGGGACGGAGGTCAGCGGGATCGCGGCCGGTCGCACATCATCGCAAGGCTGCCCGGACGGTACGGCCCCCAAAGCAAGGTCCTACGGCGCGCCGCAACCGCCGTGATGGCGCTCCATGCGTCGAGCCGCTGCATCGTGGGCGACCACGGTGCAGCGGGACCGCACGGTCCGCCTGGTGCTCGGTTACGCCCAGCCGGCGCCGGGGGCGGTGGAGCACGGCGGAGGCCTGCTGGCAGGGGCGGTCGACAGGGGTCCCGCTGTCCAGGCGCGGGGCGAGAAGGAAGCGGGGCCGGTGGTCGGCCGATCCGGTTGTTCATCTGCGGTTGGCGTGGCCGCCGCCACCGGGGACTAGGTATGGGGCTGTACCTCTGCCTGTGCCGGACCGCTGCCCCGGCAGCCCTCTCGCCCCCTGGAGACGCATCGATGTCCGACCGTTCGCTGATACCCGCCCCGGGGCGCCGCACCGTGCTGCGCGGGTCGCTCCTCGCCTCGGCCGCGATCGCCGTGCCCGCGGCGGTCACCGCCGCCCCTGCGTTCGCGCTCTCGGGCCGGCCGAGCGCCACGTGGGGCGTGCAGGTCGGGGATGTGACGGCGTCGTCCGCCCTCGTGTGGGTGCGTTCGGACCGCCCGGCACGAATGGTGGTGGAGACGTCCGCGACGGAGTCCTTCCGACGTGCCCGGACATGGCACGGCCCCCTGGTCGACGCCCGTACGGACTTCACCGGTACGACCCCGCTGTACGGGCTCCCGGCCGGCGAGCAGGTGCACTACCGGGTCACCCTCGTTGACCCGCACGATCCGCGGCGCAGCGGCAGGCCGGTGCACGGGACCTTCCGCACCGCTCCGGCGACCCGTCGTGACGGGGTGCGTTTCCTCTGGTCCGGTGACATCGCTGGTCAGGGATGGGGCATCAACCCGGACATCGGCGGCTACCGGGTGTACGAGGAGATGCGGCGGCTGGACCCGGACTTCTTCCTGTGCAGCGGCGACAACATCTACGCGGACGGGGTGCTGGAGCCCAGCGTGACGCTGCCCGACGGGCGGGTCTGGCGCAACATCACGACCCCGGAGAAGTCCAAGGTCGCCGAGACCCTGGACGAGTACCGGGGGAACTTCCGGTACAACCTGCTCGACGACCATCTGCGGGCGTTCAACGCGCAGGTCCCGTCCGTCGTCCAGTGGGACGACCACGAGGTCCGCAACAACTGGTATCCGGGGCAGATCTTGGACGACGCCCGCTACACCGAGAAGGACGTGGACGTGCTCGCGGCACGTTCGATGCGGGCGTTCCGTGAGTACTTCCCGGTCCCCACGCTGCTGGGCGCCCCGCAGGAGAGGCGCATGCACCGCGTGGTGCGGCACGGGCCGCTGCTCGACGTGTTCGTGCTGGACATGAGGACCTTCCGCAACGCGAACTCGCCGGGCCGCCAGTCCGACGACACGACGGGCATCCTCGGCGCGGAGCAGTTGAGCTGGCTGAAGCGGGAACTCTCCCGGTCGCGTGCCACGTGGAAGGTGATCGCCGCGGACATGCCGCTGGGACTGGTGGTCCCGGACGGAGCCACGGACTTCGAGGCGGTCGCACAGGGCGACCCCGGCGCGCCGCTGGGCCGGGAGCTGCAGATCGCCGAGCTGCTGCGCCACATCAAGCACCGGCGTATCACCGGAACGGTCTGGCTGACAGCCGATGTGCACTACACCTCAGCTCAGCATTACGCCCCCGAGCGCGCGGCCTTCAAGGACTTCGCACCGTTCTGGGAGTTCGTCTCGGGCCCGCTGGCGGCAGGTGGCTTCCCCGCGAACGCGCTGGACGGCACGTTCGGCCCGGACCGGGTCTTCGTCCGGGCTCCGGACCGGGCGAACGTGTCCCCCATGGAGCAGCCGCAGTTCTTCGGCGAGGTGGACATCGACGGCGGGAGCGGCGAACTGACGGTACGCCTCCGGGCCCAGGGCGGCACGGTCCTGTTCACCAAGGTGCTGCAGCCCGGTCGCACCGGTCAGTGAAGCGGCGAAGTACCGTCCCGGCACGCAGACGAAAATGGTGCTGAAGGCGACCAGATCCGCACGTAACCCATCAGTCACAATGCGTTCGCGATCAGGCAACACCGTTCGGTCACAGTGAAGGCATGACTGATGTGACATCCGCGAAGAGTGCCCGCCGTCCGCACCACTGGCGGCGGGACCTGATCGAACTGGCCGCACTGTTCACCGCCGTGGCGGTGGCCGACGCGATCGCCAATCTGATCGGGCACCAGCCCGACGGCCCCTATCTGCTCGTGGCCTCGGCCGTGGCCCTGGCCGCCACGGCCGCCTTCCACACCTGGTGGGCACGGCGTCACAGCCACGCACCGCCGGGCGCCGACAGTGGCGGCGCCGACGCGGAGCCTCCCTCCGTCGGCGCCGACGAGGCGGTGGAGACGGTGCTGTGGCGGATGCGCACGACCGTGCGGGACGCTCCCGGCACCCTGGCGGCGCTGTGCATGGCCCTGGCCCGCCACCGGGTCGACATCCTGACCCTGCAGACCCACCCGCTGGCCGAGGGGACGGTCGACGAGTTCCTGCTGCGCGCACCGGCGGCGCTGCCGGCCCAGCAGCTCACCCGGGAGATCTCCGCCGCCGGCGGGTCCGCCACCTGGATCGAGCGCGCCGACGCCCACGACCTGGTGGACACGCCCACGCGGGTCCTCGGCCTGGCCACCCGCACGGCGCTGGACGCGGCTGAGCTCCCGCTGGCCCTGCGCCGGCTTCTGGGCCGGTGCACCATCCACTCGCTGCCCGCCCTGTCGATCACCGGCCGACCCACCGGGGAGAGCGCGCCCGTGGAAGGGGTGCTGGAGGACACCGTGATGCGGCTGCGCGATCCGTCGGGCGGTGTCATCACCGTGGAGCGCCCCTACCTCCCCTTCACTCCCACGGAGTTCGCCCGCGCCAGGGCACTGGTCGAGCTCGACGCACGGCTGGGCCCGCGCGTGCCGCGCAGTGAGGACGTTCTCACCCTGCCCGAGGGCAACGAGATCACCGTGCGCCGCGCGGACCAGGGTGATCTCGACACGGCACTGGCCATGCACGGCCGTTGCTCCGAGCGCACCCTCGGCCTGCGCTACCACGGTCCGGTCCGTGACGCGGACCGCTATCTGGACCACCTGCTGAGCCCCCGCTTCGGACGGACACTCGCCGTGCAGACGGCCTCCGGCCGCATGGTCGCCCTCGGCCATCTGCTCTGGGACGGGGACGAGACCGAGGTCGCCCTCCTCGTCGAGGACGACTGGCAGCGCCGTGGCATCGGGACGGAACTGCTCGGCCGGCTGGTGGCCCTGGCCGTCGAGGCGGGATGCGAGAGCGTGTACGCGGTGACGCAGGCCCACAACACGGGGATGGTGGCCGCCATGCGGGCGCTCTCGCTGCCTCTCGACTACCAGATCGAGGAGGGCACCCTGGTCATCACCGCCCGGCTCGACGGGGCTACCGCTCAGCGGTCCGCGTGGCCGAGGACGGAACCGGTGACCCGCTCCGGTGCGCCGTCGCACCCGTCGCCGCTCCGGACAGAGGAGCTCCGCCGGACAGAGGAGCTTCCCCGGACAGACCAGCTTCCCCGGGCAGAGACGCCTTCCCCGGCCGAGCAGCCGGAACGGCACCTCCGTCGCTGAGCGCCTGGCACAGGTCCGCCCAGAGGTCCTCGACGTCCTCCAGACCGACCGACATGCGCAGCAGCCGGTCACTCACGCCCGCGGCCCGCCGGTCTCCCTCATCCACGATGCGGTGGCTGATGGAGGCCGGATGCTGGATGAGGGTGTCCACACTCCCGAGGCTCACGGCGGGCGTGATCAGCCGGACGCCCGCGATGATCCTGTGGGGGTCCCCGAACACCTCGAAGGACACCATCGCGCCGCCCACCTCGGGGTAGTGCACCCGTGCGACGCGGGGGTCGGCCGAGAGCCTCCGGGCCAGTTCGGCCGCGGAGGCGGAGGCCGCCCGGACCCGTACGGGCAGGGTGGACAGCCCGCGCAGCAGCAGATAGCCGGCCATGGGGTGCAGCACTCCCCCGGTGGCGAACCGCACCTGCCGCAAGGTCGCCGCGAACTCCTCGTCGCAGGCGACGACACCGCCCATCACGTCACCGTGACCGCCCAGGTACTTGGTGGCGCTGTGCAGCACGATCCGCGCGCCGTGTTCGAGCGGCCGTTGCAGGACGGGCGTGGCGAAGGTGCTGTCGACGAGAAGGGGCACGGAGCCGCAGGAGTGCGCCACGGCCCGGATGTCGATCTCGGCCAGCGTCGGGTTGGCCGGCGTCTCGACCATGACGAGTCCGGTGTCCGGTCGGATCGCCTCGGCGATGCCCGCCGGGTCCGTCCAGGTCACCTCGGTGCCCAGCAGCCCCGCGCCGAGGAGGTGGTCGCTGCAGCCGTAGAGCGGACGCACCGCGACGACGTGGCGCAGTCCCAGGCTCGCCCGGGCCAGCAGGACGGCGGTGAGGGCGGCCATCCCGCTGGCGAAGGCGACCGCGCTCGCGGCGCCTTCGAGCCGGGCGAGTGCCGTCTCGAAGCGAGCCGTCGTCGGGTTGTCCAGCCGCGCGTAGACGGGCGGGCCGTCGGGCCTCGCTCCCGTGGTGGCGAAGGCGTCGATGCGCGCGGCCTCACCCCGGGAGTCGTACGAGGGGTAGGTGGTGGACAGATCGATCGGCGCGGCGTGCAGTCCCTGAGAGGCGAGATCATCGCGTCCGGCGTGCACGGCTTCGGTGGCGAGCGCTCTGGACCGGAAGGAGGGCTGGGGTGTCAGCGAAGTGGCTTCGGTGTCCATGTCACAAGACTGAACAGTGACCGGCCGGTAGCGCCCGGACGCCGTGCTACGTTCGCCCGATGCCTGAATCCGTCGCTCTCGATCCGGTTGATCTGCACATTCTGCGCCTCCTGCAGAACGATGCTCGGACGACGTACCGGGAGCTCGCCGCGGAAGTCGGAGTGGCCCCGTCCACGTGTCTGGACCGGGTGGCACGGCTGCGCCGGTCCGGTGTGATCCTCGGGCACCGGCTCCGGCTCGATCCTGCGCGGCTCGGCCGCGGCCTGGAGGCACTCCTGCTGGTCCAGGTCCGGCCGCACCGCAGGGAGCTCATCGGCCCGTTCGTCGACCGGATCAGGGCGCTCCCGGAGTCCCGGGCCTTCTTCCACCTCACGGGACCGGACGACTACCTGGTGCACGTGGCGGTCGCCGACCCGACGGACCTGCAGCGTCTGGTGCTGGACGAGTTCACCTCGCGCCGTGAGGTGGCGCGGGTGGAGACCCGGCTGATCTTCCAGCAGTGGGAGTGCGGCCCGTTGATGCCGCCCACCGCGGACGGTCGGAATTCCGCCACCACCGCGGGTACGCGCCCAGGCTCCTGAGGGCGTCCACGTACCTCCTCCGGCCGAAGTCCCGTACACCCGTGACGTGGAGGCCCTCGGCGTAAGAGGATGTCAACATGTCAGACACATCGAGCAGCGCACTGCCGCGCCAGGTCGCCGACGCCTACGTCGACGCGTACATCGATCTCGACCCGATCACCGGTACCTATCTCGGTGTCGCGGAAAGCTATCGCCGGCTGCCCGATTTCTCGCCCGCCGGTCAGGAGGCCACGGCCGAGCTGATCCGCAGGACCCTGGTGGAACTCGACGCCGCGGAGCAGGTTCCGGGCGCGGACACCGACGAGGAGAGGCGTTGCGCACGACTGCTGCGCGAACGCCTCACGGCCGAACTCGCCGTACACGAGGCGGAAGAGGGTCTGCGGGCGGTTTCCAACATCCACTCGCCGGCGCACAGCCTCCGTGAGGTGTTCACGGCGACCCCGACGGCGACGGAGGAGGACTGGGCGGCGGTCGTGGACCGTCTGCGGGCGGTGCCCGCCGCGCTGGAGGGATATCGCGCCTCGCTCGCCCTGGGGCTGGAGCGGAAGCTGTACGGCGGCCCGCGCCCGACGGCCACCTTCATCGGTCAGCTCGGCACCTGGGCCGGGGAGAACGGCACGGGCTTCTTCGAGGACTTCGTGGCCGGAGGACCCGCCGCGCTGCGCGCGGAACTGGACGAGGCGGCAGGACAGGCATCGGCTGGCCTGGTCGCGCTGCGGGACTGGATGAGGGAGGTGTACGCCCCGGCCGTCGAGGGTGCCCCCGACACCGTCGGCAGGGAGCGTTACGCCCGCTGGGCACGCCAGTTCAACGGCACGGACCTGGATCTCGACGAGGCGTACGCCTACGGCTGGTCGGAGTATCACCGACTGCTGGCGGAGATGAGGACCGAGGCGGACAAGATCCTGCCGGGGGCCGGCCCCTGGGAGGCGCTCGCCCATCTCGACGTGCACGGCAAGCACATCGAGGGTGAGGAGGAGGTCAGGGTCTGGCTGCAGAACCTGATGGACGAGGCCATCGAGGCGCTCGACGGCACCCACTTCGAACTGGCCGAGCGCGTGCGGAAGGTGGAGTCCCGGATCGCCCCCGCGGGCGGTGCCGCCGCCCCCTACTACACGGGCCCCTCGGAGGACTTCTCACGGCCGGGGCGCACCTGGCTCCCCACCATGGGCGAGACCCGCTTCCCGATGTACGACCTGGTGTCCACCTGGTACCACGAGGGCGTGCCGGGACATCACCTCCAGATCGCGCAGTGGACGCACGTCGCCGCGAGCCTCTCCCGGTACCAGGCCTCGGTGGGCCAGGTCAGCGCGAACGCCGAGGGCTGGGCGCTGTACGCCGAGCGGCTCATGGACGAGCTGGGATTCCTGCCCGACGCGGAGCGCCGCCTGGGCTACCTGGACGCGCAGATGATGCGTGCCTGCCGGGTGATCGTCGACATCGGCATGCACCTGGAGCTGGAGATCCCCGCGGACTCGCCGTTCCGTCCCGGCGAGCGGTGGACGCCTGCCCTGGCCGAGGAGTTCTTCGGCAACCACAGCGGCCGGCCCGCCGACTTCGTGGAGAGCGAGCTGACGCGCTATCTGTCGATGCCGGGGCAGGCCATCGGCTACAAGCTGGGCGAGCGGGCGTGGCTGCTGGGCCGGGAGAACGCCCGGAAGGCCCACGGTGACGCGTTCGACCTCAAGGCCTGGCACATGGCGGCCCTGTCGCAGGGGTCGCTCGGCCTGGACGACCTGGTGGACGAGCTGTCCAAGCTGTGATCACGGCAGGGGCCGGTGACACCGTCACCGGCCCCTGCACACTCCTCACGACGGCCCGGAGGTCGACATCCGCATGGCCCCGCCCGGCTTCCTGTTCTGCCGCGACCCGTTGCGCCCGACGCGTCCGGATCCCGTGTTCGCCGAGGAGGAGGCCGCGGCGCGGCGCACCGGCGCCCGGACCGTCCTGGTCGATCATGACGCTCTGCTCGCCGGCGATCCCGGGACCGCCGTCCGCCGGGTGCCGCGGGACTCGGGGACGTACTGGTACCGGGGCTGGATGATGCCGGCCGTCCGTTACGCGGACTTCGAGCGCGCCCTGGCGGCCCGCGGCTGCGTCCTGCTCACCGACGCCGCCGCGTACCGGCGCGCCCATGAACTCCCCGGATGGTACGAGGCGTTCACCGGGCTCACTCCGCGCAGCGTCTGGCGCTCCCTGTCCGCCGCGGACCTTCCGCCGGATCCCGCCACCGGCCTCGCGGAGGATCTGCGCCCGGGTCCGGGCATCGTCAAGGACTTCGTGAAGTCCCGTAAGGACGAGTGGCACGAGGCGTGCTTCGTGCCGGAGGTGAAGGACGCGGAGCGGCTGGCCGCGGTCGTCGGCCGATTCGTCGAGCTGCAGGGGGAGTTCCTGGCAGGAGGAGTGGTGCTTCGCGCGTACGAGCCGTTCGTGCCGGGCGGCGAGGCGCGGGTGTGGTGGGTGGACGGCGAGGTCGCACGGGTGACGGCTCATCCGGACACGCCGGGCCGGCTGCCCGCACCGGGCCTCGACGTCGTCGGCGAGGCCGTGCGCGCCCTCGGCTGCCGCTGGGTGACCACCGACATGGCGCTCCGGGAGGACGGGGTGTGGCGGGTGGTGGAGGTAGGTGACGGTCAGGTCAGCGGCCTGCCCGCCGGCGACGACGGCGAGGCCCTGTTCCGCGCGCTCCTCGGGTCGCCGGCCCTCTGAACGCCGCCTGCTCGAGGCCCGTACTCCCGAGCCGGCTCCGGCTCCGGCTCCGGGCAGGTTCCCGGCTCAGTCCCGCCCGGTTCAGCAGCCACAGTCGTCGGCGCCCACGGGCGCGGTGAGCGCGTCGACAGGGCGCCGTTCCGAGCCCTCCAAGGTCTCGTACGCGAACCCCTCGCGCACCCAGTACTCGAATCCGCCGAGCATCTCCTTGACCTGGTAGCCGAGTTCGGCGAGTGCCAGAGCCGACCTGGCCCCTCCGTCGCAGCCCGGCCCCCAGCAGTACGTGACGACGGGAACGGCCGGGTCCAGCAGGGCCGCCGCCCGCTCGGGGATCAGCGCGGTGGGCAGGTGCACCGCACCGGGCACGTGCCCCTGGTCCCAGGAGGCGGTGGAGCGGGAGTCGACGACCACGAACCCGGGGTCGCCGTCGGCACCGAGGGCGGCGGCGACGTCGGACACGTCCGCGTGGAAGGCGAGCGAGGCGCGGAAGTACGCGGCCGCCGCGGCCGGAGAGGCGGGCGGCACGCGG
>Ga0164308_10001790_pt1 | contig 11462 bp, 12 predicted proteins | sample Whisoiple_246_MG_FD_109983 | JGI IMG/M metagenome (GOLD analysis project Ga0164308, IMG submission 109983) | Soil microbial communities amended with fresh organic matter from upstate New York, USA - Whitman soil sample_246_MG | ecosystem: Environmental > Terrestrial > Soil > Unclassified >... | reverse complement strand
GGAGTGGAGGATTGAGCAGTTCGGCTGCTCAGACCCTCTGTGGGTTGGGGATCCGGTGTCGTCATAACGCCCTCACCGCGCGAGGTTGGGTCAGTCCGATGGTGTCACGACGGCGTGACCCGGTGTCGTCGTGGTGGACCTGAGACGATGCCCGACCAGGAGCCTGCCGGAGCTCGACGAGACAGCCGGGGCGTGCATGTGCTTCGAGAGGCGCTGCGTCCCCTGATCGCTCGTCGTCGAGGGACCGCGAGGCCTGGATGTTAGAACTGATCTGTCTGGAGATTCGCGGCGACGATATTTCGTCGCGGCAGGAACGGGGTTCATGTGGTGGGACGTGCTGCTCAGGAAGTCGATGCCATCATCGCCAACGCTGGTGACTGGCGTGGGGAGATGTTGTCACGACTGCGGGGGATCGTGCTGGCCGCTGACCTGGCCATGGACGAGGACGTCAAGTGGAAGAAGCCCTCGAGGCCAGAGGGAGTGCCGGTGTGGTCTTTCGACGGCATCGTGTGCATCGGCGAGATGCTCAAGAACTCCGTTCGGTTGACGTTCCCGAAGGGGGCCCAGCTGAAGGACCCGAAGAGGCTCTTCAATGCGCGTCTGGACAGCAAGAGCGTCCGAGCCATCGACTTCAGTGAGGGTGGGACCCTGCCTGAGGCCGACCTGAAGGCGCTGGTTCTCGGGGCAGTGCGCTTGAACGGCTGAGGTAGGGGATGGTCAGCGAGTTGCCCGTGCTGTGGGCGACGCCCTCTTGTTGGTCGTCCGGGTCCCTTCGCCTCGAGCGGCGTCGGACCCTGGTGGGAGAATCCGGGCATGGCGCGGGAGTCGCGGATGGTGTCGTTGGGGTTTGGCAAGTTCGCGAGGTCTGACCGCATCTACGCGCTGGTGCCATTGGCCGGGGAGGAACGTGGCGACGGCCGACGCACCCGGGTCTGGGTCGAGGGCATCGCCGAGCCGATCATCGCCTCCCGGACCGAAGTGACCATTCTGCGTGACATGGGCCAGGAAGCGGCCGTCGAGACACCCCTACTGGACGACGCGCTCGACCTGGCCAGCCGGCTCGCATCCGCCGCGGAGGAGGGCCGGGTCGACCTCGGCGACCTGGGGCGTCGGGCTCGCCGGCTGCTGGAGGCTACGACCGGGTTTCGAGAGGCCGACCGCGCGCACGAGTGAGACAGCAAGCGTCAACCGCTACCTCCCAACGCCAGGGTCATCGCTCCCGAATCGGGCTAACGTGGGAAACGCCCTCCGGTCACACCATGGCCCCTGCCCTGGGAACGACCACCACAGGGCAAGGCAGTGCCCCGCTGGCTATTCGAGTGGGGCACTGTCCTCGTCATGGCGTTGGGATGCAGTGCGTGCGACACGCCTCACCATGCCGCAGGAGGTGCGTTACACCACCGCCAGGCGGCGCATCTCCGACCGGGCTGAGGGTGGTCACCGCGAAGGCGGTGTTACCAGGTCTTGGTTCGTGGTGGCTCGCTACGCTCGTGGTACGCCCCGAGAGTCGCCCCTTTGTCGGCCCTGCAGGGAACCCGCGGAACGCGTCGGCGTAAGGGAGTGGCGAGATGAGTGCAAGCGGCGACCGGTCGATGACCTTCCAGGCGAGCAGCGCGGAGGCGGTCACGGCACTCGAAGAGGCTGCGCGGCGTACGGGAATGCAGCACCTCTCCGCGGATCCGGCGACCGGGGTCCTGGTCTTCACCGCCGGGGGCATGGTGCTTGCCTTCGGCGAGAAGGTCACCGCTCGCATCCGTGAGGTCGCGCCGGGGGTGGTGCAGGTGACGCTGTCCTCGGACCTGCAGTTCGGCCTGGGGAGTGGCGGTGACAAAGGCGCCGGCCGGGACCGGATGGCCAGCGCACTTAGTCAACTCCTCCCCCCGGCCCAGTAGTCGGGTCCCGGCTGATCCGGACGGAACGGACCAGGGCGACGCCGACCCCAGAGCTGGCCCCAGAGCAACGAACGGGTGCGTCCGACCGACCGCCTAGCGGTCTCCGAGCGGGCAGACGCGCCTTTCTGTTGGTGCCGCAGGAAGCGTGGCGGTCAGGCTTCGGCGGGGTGCGCTGGTGCTCGGTTGCCGCCTTGTCCTTCGGGGCGCTCGACTCTGTGGTGGTTCCGTTCGCTATTCAGCGTCGAGCGGTTCGATCTCGCCAGGAACCCATGTCTGGTCGAACCAGGGTTCTAACGGTCCGTAGAGCCGCAGGATGGTGAACCACTTCTTTCCGGAAACGGTCTGGATCCAGTTGCCGGGTTTCTCGTCGGGCTCGGTCGGTCCGAAGGTGAGAGTGATCGAGCCGTCAGGGTTGGCAGCGAGCGGTCCGCCGCAACGTCGCACGTGGTGGCGACGGCGTCAGCGATCTCGGCGGGAGTCGTCGCCGCTCGCAGACGGTGGCCGGCGGCCGAGGCCCGGGCGTCGAGGCCGCCCACCGCGTCCCACGCCGACGCCAGCCGTGCATCGAGCGGATGGGTGTCACCGAGGCGAGCGGCAGCCTCGGCGAACAGCGTATGACGAAAGCGCACACCTCCCGGTGAGACGTGGTCGAGTACCCCCTCGCGGAGGGCCGGGTCGAGAACCTCGACGAGGTCTCCGCTGGACAGGTCGGTCGCGGTCGCGATCAGCTCGAGGGGAGTGCCGGGCCCGGCGACAGCGGCCATCGCCAGCACCCGCAGGGTCCGATCGTCGAATCGCGTGAACGAGCCCCTGAGGAGCTCGCTGACGACCCCGCCCCCGTCCGGGGAGCGCACAACCTCCTGGACGAACAACGGGTTGCCGCCGGTGCGGGCGTGCAGGTCAACAGCGTCGATCGGGCGGCCGTTCGAGCCGGCCGTCTCGGCCAGGGCCAGCTGCCGAACGCCGTCGACGTCAAGCCCCTCGAGCGTGATCACCCGCGAGGCTCGACGCAGGTCCTCCAAGGGCGGCATGTCCGGTTCGTGCTCGCGGCTGGTGGCGACGAACGCGATCGGGGAGCCCTCCACGGCCTGGGGCAGGTGGTGGAGCACCCAGATGGCCGTGGGGTCGGCCCAGTGCAGGTCCTCGAGGAGGACCAGCGCCGGCGCGCACGCGTACAGCGCGCCGGCCAAGTTCTCCAGGTAGTCCCATCGACGCACCTCGGCGGAGAGCGTGAGATCGGGGAACGGCTCGACCTTGAGCGTGCGGTGGACTCCGCGCCACAGCTCCATCGGCTCGCGCGAGGTCCGGTCGGCCTGGCCCCTGAGCACCCGCAGCTGCGCAGACCGCGCCATCACCGCAGCCTCGTTCACCAGACGGGTCTTCCCGATCCCGGGTTCCCCCACCATGAGGGTGATGAGAGACCGCCCCGCTCGGGCGGTGGCGAGAGACGACTGAAGCAACGTCACCTCGCGCTCCCGGCCGATCAACGAACCCGAGATCCTCGAGCCGTCCAGCCGGTCCCCAGCCTGCACGGCTCAATCGTGTCAGACCGCCGACTGTCTCGCGCGCGCTGAATTCACATCGGGTCAGCCCTTGAGGTTCACGTGGATGAGAATTCGAGAGTCCGTCTCCGGTGTCGACCCGCGAACCGTGAGTCGCAGCCAGTTGCCGAAGGTCGTGACCGGGATCTCCGCGATCGCGTCGTCGACGCCCATGTCGACCGGGCGGCCGCGGCGGACCCAGTTGATGCCGTCGGGTGATACCTCGACGGCGATCTCAATGTTCGGGTGCTCCCCCTCCGTCTGGACGAAGAACACCGCCTCAGAAGCCCAGCCGGCCTCGTAGGGCAAGGTCGCGAAGTCGCCGTCGATGCGGATGCGACGTGCCAGAACGGAGGTGTATGTCGTCTGCATGTATGCGCGCGCTCCTGTCAATGGAGAGTGGTCACGGGGACGGCTGCGTCGTCGAGATCAACGACCGCGCCCTGGTCGGTCAGTGTCGTGTGCAGCAGCGTCGTGTCGACCTCACCGATCGACCACCCGTGACGAACGCAGAGCGCGGCGGCCGTCCCAGCGCCCTGTCCCATCGCCATGCACGTCGCCATGACGCGCGCCGAGCCGAATCCGGGGCCGTCCGCGCTGAGGCTTCGCCCGGCGGTCACCACGTTCACGCTCCCCCTGGGGACCAAGCAGCGTAACGGGATGGCGTAGGCGCGCTTGGGGTGGACGAACTGGCTCTGGTTGATGCCGTCCGGCTCGTGGATGTCGATGACGTGCGCACCCTTCGCGACCGTGTCAGGGAACGGCTTCGCATCGACGATGTCGTCCTTTACGAGCTGGTACTCACCCACGATGTGATACGTCTCGCGAACACCCGTCTGGATGCCCGATTTCGCCAGCCAGCAGTCCCGGAACTCGGGGAACTCCCGCTGCAGCACCTCGATGAACTGATGCAGTGCCTCTCGAAGGCTCACCTCAGTGCGGCTGAACCACTCGGGGTCGCTCGCATCAGTCGGCTCGCGCAGGAGGTTGATGCTCACCATGCCGTCGTGGAAGAACGAGTTGATCCATGGACCGCCGAAGATCGGAATCTCGCCGTCGGAGTGCAGTGCTGCAAGCCGGTCGCGAATGGTCGCGGAGACCGGCAGGACGCCGTCCACTGCATCGCCGAAGAGTGGCTGGAGTGCCGCGGTGTCGACGCCGCCGAGCTGGAACCACAAGGTGGCGGGCTGCAGGACATCGCTCTTGACGACGGGCAGTCCAGCGGCGCGGACGACGTCAGCATCTCCGCTGCAGTCGACGACGACGACTGCCCGGTATGCGACACGGCCCGCCTTGTTCTGGACTATCACGTGCGTGACGCGACCGTCCTCGACGATGCAGTCCGAGAACCAGGAGTGGTACAGCAGTGTCACTCCTGCTTCGACGAGCAGGCGCTGCCCCGCAAGCTTGAGTATCTCGTCGTTCACCGGATAGTTGCCGCTGTCACGGTCGAGGTCCGCACCACCGAGTTCTGCCGCGCGGCGCATCAGCTCGAGCGGGATGCCGCCGATGTGATAGCTGTCGCCGAGTCGAAACTCGCTGATGGGAGTGACCAGGGCGCTCGTCGACATACCGCCTACGAAGCCGTATCGCTCGATGAGCAACGTCCGGGCTCCGTTGCGCGCCGCCGCGATCGCTGCGATGAGGCCGGAGGGCCCACCTCCGCAGACCACGACGTCGTAGCTCCCGAGGACCGGCGTGTCCCTCGAGGGTTCGGTGACGAACATGGACGTTCCTGCTCTCTCGATCCGTAAGGTCACTCCGTCGAATAGACGACGGAGTCGAGGAAGAGATGCACGGACCGGTCGGTGTCCGTCTCCACGAAGAAGACGGGGTTGATGAGGTTGTCGATCGACGTGTAGCCGGCAGTGAGCGTCGGTGAGATTCCTCGCAGATCGAAGACCTGGTCCATCGACTGAAGCTCGATGTACTCGCGCCGCTGCACATCCACGGTGAGGCGCAGATAGAGCCAGTTGATCTTGTCGGGGCTCTCGTTGTACAGCAGATCTTGATCCCCGCCAGGCACCCACTGGTACCCGTCCGCCGAGCCGTCCTCGAATCGTCGACCGAACCACTGGTTGTCGACTCCTGGCACGCACCACCCGTCCCTGACACCGAAGTTCCAGTCCTCCGGGGTGACTCCTTCGGCCACCTTGTAGTACTGCCACCGCTTCACCAGGGTGCCCCCGAGGGAGTTCACATATCGCACGCCCGGCATGTAGCGGGATTCGGAGTCCTGCACGTCGAAGAAGAACCCGAAAGCGCGGATGTCCTTCTCGCCCAGACCGACTCGGTCCTGCACGGGCGTGTAGGCGTACCACGTCTCGATCTGGATCTTCGTCGGGTTGCCGAAACGCGACAGACGCTTGATGGCGTGTCCCATGCTGCCCGGTCGCGGTGGTTCCGTGTGCGGGCCCCCAGTCGGCGCCGTGGTCAGCTTGAGGGAGTAGGTGCCCTCCATCGAGCCGTGAGACGACGCGAACCGCATCGCCGCGGAGCTGAGCATTGTTGGTGCCCAGCTCGAGAGGTCGACGTGCGACTCGAAGGACTCGTAGTCGTCATAGACGTAGTTCGGCGTGAGGTCCATCCAGCCGTTGAAGCCCTTGTCGAAGTCGTCGTACGTCATGACACGAGCCAGCGGGTTGAACCGCTCGAGGCCGCGATCGTAGGTGAGGACTCTGTCCATGCCATACCTTTCCGTCGTCCTCGATCCGGTGTGGGGACGACGCCCTCCGGCGCCGCCCCCACACCCGACCTACTGGCGTCTCACTTGGTCAGATAGACGGTGCTGAAGTCGATGAACTCGTTCGGCGGGATGACCAACCCCTGCACGGCCTTGGTCGTGGCGGCGTTGACCTTGACCTCGAAGAGCGGGACGGCCGGAGTGTCTTTCGCCATGATGTCCGCGGCCTGCTGGTACAGCTTCAGTCGGGCCGCCTGGTCGGTGATCTGCTGGGCCTGCGTGGTGATCTTGTCGAGATCCTTGTTGCAGTACCCGAGACGGGCTGCCGCGCAGTTGTACAGCCGATAGATCGTGTAGTCCGCATCACCAGTGATGGTCTGGTTCGGCTGGATGTCCATGTTCCATCCGTGCGTGCCGTCAGGGTTCACCGTGCTGAACGTCTTCAGCCAGGTCGCCGGGTCCAGCGCCTTCGGTGTCACCGTGACGCCGACCGCCTTCCACGCCGAGATGAACGCCTGCATCATGTTCGCGAACCCGGCGCCGTTCGCGGTGCTGTAGATCACGTCGACGGTGAAGCCGTTCGCATACCCGGCGTCGGCCAGCAGCTTCTTGGCAGCAGCCTGGTCGTACTTCGGGAACCCAGCCGACGGAGCGACGCAGCCGAACGCAGCGACCGGACAGTACGCGGTCATGACCGAGGCGGTGTCGCCGAACAGCTGCTGCTGGATCGTCGGCAGGTCGAGCGCCTGCCACATCGCCTGTCGGACCCGCTGGTCCTTCAGGTACTGGTTCTTGTTGTCGAACCACAGGAAGTAGTAGTTGAGGCTGTCCTGTTGCGTGAAGTTCACGTTCGACATCCCCTTGACCTGCGCGATCTGGTCGTAGGGCACGTCGCCCACGACCTGCGCCTCGCCATTGGCCAAGGCGGTGATCTTGCCGTTGACGTCGGTGACCTGCTTCATCGTGAGGGTCTTCAGCTTGGCCTTCGTCCCCCAGTAGCTGTCGTTCCTGGAGAAGGTGAAGTGGTCGTTGGCCACGTAGTCGTTGATGACGAACGGGCCGGTACCGATGGGCTTCGCCCAGTACGTGTTGTCGGCGGCGATCTTCGTGTCGGAGTGGGAGAACTTCCCCTGACCGATACGGACCAGGGAGAGCACGCCGAGCAGGGTGCCGGTCGGCGCCGAGGTCTTGATCGTGACCGTGAGGTCATCGGTCGCCGTCACACTCGTGATCGGAGCGAGCACCGTCTTCAACGCCGCGCCCCACCCGATGTACCGCTCGATCGAGCCCTTGACGTCGGCCGCGGTGAATGGCTGGCCGTCGCTGAACTTGACGCCCGGGTGAAGCTTGAAGACGAGGGTCGTCGGATCCGTCCATGCCCACGAGTCGGCCAGCTTGGGCTGAGGCTTGCTGTCCTTGTCCAGCGTGATCAGCGCTTCGAGGGTCTGCGAGATCGCCATACTGATGCCGATCTCGAGCGGGGACTGCGAGATGTCTGAGCCCGCCCATCCGTACGACGGGATGTAGACGAGTTTCTGCTGGACATCGGGCAGCGGCTCTGCGGTTGCGCCGCCGGCGGCGTCGCCGCCGCTGGAGCAGCCTGCGAGAGCAAGGGTGGCGATCGTCGCCACCACGGCGACCGAACCCAACCTCGCACGAAGCGATCTCATTTCTATCTCCTTTGATTGATGGAACTTGTGGTGCGGTTCGCCATCACGTCCCGCCAAGGGCGAACGTCGACGCGACCGGATAGTGATCACTGGGCGCGATTCCGCGATGGAAGTACTCGACGACCTCGGCGCTGCGTGAGCGCACCGGTCCTCGGAAGAAGATGTAGTCGATGGTCTTCTGGGGGCTGGCAATCGGTGACTTCGGTGTGCCGACGGTCGAGGCGAACGGGTTCGGGACCACGGGGTGCGTCGGGGGCGCCTGCCGGTTCAGCGCGGTGAAGGAGTCGAGATAGCCTGCGTTCCCGATCACCCAGATGGCCGTGGCGATGGCATTCGTATCCGAGGCGAGGAACACCGGCTCGTTCGGCCTTGCCAGTCGATCCAGTTCTTCGACCACGCGCCGCGCCTGCGGAGCGCGTTGGTTGACCCCGGTCTCGACCTCGACGGCGTTGCCGGAGTATGAGAGGTGGGCTGTCGTCCAGAGCAGGGTCCTTGGGCCACCCTCGATCCGGAGACGCACCCAGAACAGGCGGGCGTGGGTGTCATGGATCCCGACGTCCTCCGCGCCGTGCTCGACCTCGCTGAACAGCTCACCGTTCCACCACAGGTTGCTCTGCCGCTCCCACCCCGGGAAGTCGTCGTGAACGCGGTCGTGATCAGGCATCGCCGCGTCGAGCACGTCGCGTGACCAAGGGCGCGTCTCCTGGGTTCCGAGAAGATCCGGAGCTCGTCGCGCATAGAGCCCTCTGAGAGCCTCTGCGCGCTCGGCCGCATGGTGATCGCCCCACAGGTTGTGGGTCTGGGCGATGACGTTGAGTGGCACGGTCACGAGATCTCTCTCTGATCGGCCGGCGCGGCAGGGGCGATGTCGTGGTTGTAACGCAGAACTTCTCGGTGGCCGTCGCGCATCCGGAAGCTGGTGACGGAGCAGTTGTCCGGCGCCCCCAGGGGTGTGTGTCCCGGGCTCGGGATCCCGAGAACGTCCGCGGTCGCAAGGCGGATCGGGTTGCCGCTCGTGAAGACGACTACGACGCGGCCGACGCCGACGTCGGTGAGATGAGCGGTCGCCCGCGAGAGCGCGCCGACCACGCGTTCCCGCGTGTCCGCGAAGGTCTCACCACCCACACCGCGGGCAAGATCCTCGCCCGCGGCCACCCCAGCGACGATCGAAGGATGCGCCAGAGCCGCCTCCTCGAAGGTGAGACCGGCCCAGTCACCGACGCTCATCTCGCGGAGCGCGGGGTCGAGCCGGATCTCGGCACCGACGAGATCCGCGTACGCCTTCGCGGTGTCCACCACGCGCGGCAGATCGCTCGAGACGACCGCATCGGGTGCTGGTACCGACACGGCGAAGGCAGCGGCGAAGAGGTCGGCCTGCCGACGCCCTTCCTCGGTGAGTCCGGAGTCGGCGTGGCCCTGGTAGCGCCCCTCGACATTCCACCGCGACTCGCCGTGGCGCACCAGATGCATCGTGATCGGCGTGCTCATGGCGTCTCCGTCAGCCATGGACGCACGACGGGCACGGCCGCCAGCAAGGCGCGGGTGTATTCGTCCTGGGGATTCTCGAAGAGCTGCAGCGCGGTGCCCTCCTCGACCACCACACCCTTGTTCAGGACGAGCACTCGGTCGCAGATGTGCTCGATCACGGACAGGTCGTGGGAGATGAACAGGTAGGAGAGGCCGAGGTCGGTCTGCAGATCCTCGAGGAGGTTGAGGACCTGGGCCTGGACCGAGACGTCGAGCGCGCTCACCGCCTCGTCGCAGATGATGAGCTTGGGGCGCAACGCGAGCGCGCGAGCGATGCCGATGCGCTGACGCTGTCCTCCGGAGAACTGGTGCGGGTAGCGCTCCGCGAAGTCGGGGTCCAAGCCGACCCTCTCCATCAGATCCTTGGCCTCGACCGTCCACCGGTTCCGTGGCACGACGCCACCATGCACGCGCCAGCCTTCGGCGATCACGTCGCGAACGGTCAGCCGCGGATTGAGCGAGGCGTACGGGTCTTGGAAGACCATCTGCATGTCGCGTCGCACGCTCTTCAGCTGCCGCGGGGAGAGTCGCGTGACATCTTCTCCCTGGAACCTGATCTGCCCCGCGGTCGCGGCGACGAGGCCGATGATCGTGCGGGCGATCGTCGACTTGCCTGAGCCCGATTCCCCGACGAGGCCGACGGTCTCGCCGGCGTGGATGTCGAAGTTCACATCGGAGACCGCGACCTTCTCTCCGACGGTCCGCTGCAGGATCGACGAACGGATCGGGTAGGCGACTTTGAGATGGGAGACCCTCAGCAGGGGTGTCGAGTCCTCAGTCATGGGCCAGCACCTCCTCGGAGCGATGACATGCAGCGGAGTGCCCGGATGGCCACCCCGCCGGCTCGCGGAGCTGCGGAACGCTGGTCTTGCACTGCTCGGTGGCGAACGGGCAGCGCGGATGGAAGGCGCACCCAGGCGGGAGGTCAAGCAGGTTCGGTGGCGAACCGACGATGGGGGTGAGCCGCTGGCCGATCGAAGTGTTGCTGGGGATCGAGCTGAGCAAACCATTCGTATACGGGTGGGCCGGATGGTCATAGACCTCGCGGGTGACACCGGTCTCGACGATGCGGCCCGCGTACATGATCGCCGCCCGGTCGGCAACGTCGGCGACAACGCCGAGATCGTGACTGATGAGGATCATTCCCATGCCGGTCTCGGCTTGAAGGTCCGCGAGGAGGTTCATGACCTGCTTCTGCACGGTCACGTCCAGGGCAGTCGTCGGCTCGTCGCCGATCAGCAGCTCGGGTTCGAGCGCGATCGCCATCGCGATCATGATGCGCTGACGCTGACCGCCGCTGAACTGATGCGGATAGTCGCGAATCCGCGAATCGGCGTCCTCGATGCCGACACGTTTCAGCAGCTCGAGCGCCTTCGCCCACGCGGCCCGCTTGTGGGTGCCACGGCGACGACGGAACACCTCGGCGATCTGCCAGCCGACTCGGTAGACCGGGTTCAGCGAGCTGAGCGGATCCTGGAAGACCATCGCGATCTCCGTTCCGCACAACTCGCGAACCCGGTCGACGGGCTCGGCAACGAGGTCCATTCCGCGATAGAGGATCCGGCCACCGACGATCGAACCCGCAGGCTTCGGCAGCAGCGCCATGATCGCCTGGGCGGTCACCGACTTGCCGGAGCCGGACTCTCCGAGGATGGCGACCGTCTCCCCTGCCCGCACATCGAAGCTCACGCCGTCGAGGGCGCGCACGACGCCCGCCGACGTCGAGAACTCCACCTGCAGATCCTGAACACTGAGCAGAACGTCCCCCGGATCGGCGTCCGTGATGTCGGTGCTCGCCATCAGGCGCTCCGCAGCCTGGGGTCGAACCGGTCTCGCAGCGCGTCGCCGAGGATGCCCGTGGCCAGGACGAGAATCGCGAGCGCGATCCCGGGCAGGGTCGAGATCCACCACGCGGTTGCGAGATACGCGGTGCCGTTGTGGATCGTGCTGCCGAGGCTCGGGATGCCGAGAGGGACTCCGACACCGAGGAAGGAGAGCGCGGCTTCGAGCAGCACGACGTGGCCGAACTCCACCGTCGCGACCACGAGGATCGGGGCGACGCACCCGGGAAGCAGCGTGCGGAAGATGAGGTGCCTACGGCCCGCCCCCAGGGTGCGCGCCGCTTCGACGTACTCCCGGCCCCGCAGCG
>Ga0164308_10001788_pt1 | contig 11465 bp, 9 predicted proteins | sample Whisoiple_246_MG_FD_109983 | JGI IMG/M metagenome (GOLD analysis project Ga0164308, IMG submission 109983) | Soil microbial communities amended with fresh organic matter from upstate New York, USA - Whitman soil sample_246_MG | ecosystem: Environmental > Terrestrial > Soil > Unclassified >... | reverse complement strand
GCGAGCCGGGGGCCATGGCGCAATTGGTAGCGCACCTGCTTTGCAAGCCGGGGGTTAGGGGTTCGAGTCCCCTTGGCTCCACCACTCAGAGGCCTGCCCGACGCCCGGGCCAGGCCTCTTCGCATGCCCACTCCGCGCGTCCCCCTTGCCGGTTGGGTGCACGTCTTGCAGGCGGTGCACCTGACCCGAGGGGCCGCCCTTGTGACCCGGGCCCACTTCCGCCGAGAGAACGAGTGAGCCGGAGGGGGCGCCAGGGACCCGGCACGTCGGGTGCTAGCTTCCCGACGGCTGAGCTGCGAAGCTGCGCCCCGTGCCCATCGAGTACGAGCGATTCCAGCGATCAGCGGTGGAGGCGGCGCTCGTGCGTGCCATCGCCGACGTGGACTCCCTCGCCCGCGAACTGCGTTCGGCCCTCGAGAGTGAGGCGGCTTCCATCGATGCAGCACACATCCACGGGGCCAGCAGTTCGGCGGTGCAGGCGATCGCCTCGCAGATCCTCAAGGACCGACTGGGATTCTCCGAGGAAGTACTGCTGACCCACGAGGACGGGATCGTGTCGCGGCCACGTCCTGACTTCTTCTATTCGCTCGGGCCTGGCCAGGGGATCATCGCCGAGGTCGAGCGCGGCGGAACCGTGACCAACAACCACGACCTCAAGGACATCTGGAAGGCGCACATAGCCCCCGATGTGCAACACCTGTTCCTGCTGGTACCGAACTCGAACTGGAAGGCCTCCGGCCTGCCACGTGAACGGCCGTTCATCCGGGTGAAGCACCGGATGAGCGCCTTCTTCGGCGATCCGCGCCGCGAGATCGACGTCCTGACCTGTCACGTGTTCGGCTACGGGGGACTGGAGTTGGGAACGGCCGGCGAGACCCGGTAGCCCGATTCGGCCATCCACACGAGCGGCCCATGTGTCACGGGCCTCTTCTCCCGGGTGCATCTGACACGAAAGGCCGCGCGTGCTGCGAATGGCGCCTCGGTGGGCACCGAGCCTCTCGGGCGGTCAGCCGACGCTGTGGGCGAGCGCGTTGAGGCGGAGCTGGATGCCGCCGCGCAAATAGGCGAGGTCGACGTTGCCGTCGCCCGCGCCGGGGGACTAGCAGCGCGACATGCTCCGTCCAGGTCAGCGCTACGGGCAGGGTCTGGGTCAGGGCGAACGAGTCGTGGCGCATGCCGGTACTAGGGCGCCGCGCGTAGGCTCGTCCCCGCCGGGTGGGATGTCCGACCCAGCGACACACGGTGACGCCATGGGCACGCCGTGCACGGTGTGTCCTTGGCTGGTCGAGGTGTCGTCCACGGGCAGGAACTCGGCGGCGTTCGCGACTGCGCGCGAAGCGTTCCGAACCTTGTACGCCGTGTGGATCTCGTGGGGCATCACCTGGTCCGCCGCTCCGCAGGTTCTCGTCAACAGGGACCGGCTGCACCTGCCGCGCGGATCCTGAGCGGCCTCACTCGCTCGCGGGCAGCGCCACCCGGAGGCTGCGGGTGCCGCGGAGGTCGAGGACGACCTCGTCGCGGATCCGCGTCGCCCGCAGCACCACCGCACCGCACCCGCGGCAGCGGGCCGTCGACCCCATCCCCGTCTCGAAGAGGACGAGCTCGGCGACGCATTGTTCTCGAGTGCAGCCGACGCAGAGCACCCTCGCGCTCGTGACGTCGACGCCGAACACCTCGCCGAGCCGTCCGGCCAGCACGTTGCCGTCGAGCACCGACGCCTCCGGACCGCCGCGCCTGTCACCACTCATGTCAGCCTCCACTCGGTCCGAAGCGTTCGGTCCTGATCGTGTGCTCGCCGTGACCGAGGTCGACGAGCGCGTCCGCGACCGCGTCGACGAAGCCGGTGGGACCGCAGACGTACGTCCGCAGCCCGGGCCGCGCCGGGGCCCAGGAACCCAGCTCGCCCGCTGTGATGCGACGGGCGCCACGGGCGTCTGACTCGGGGGCGGAGCGCGTGTACGCGATGGTCACCGTCAGCCCGTCGTCCAGACGAGCCCGGCGTTCCAGCTCGTCGCGATAGAGCACGTCCTCGGGTGTGCGCACCGAGTAGACGAGGTTCATCGGCGCCCTGCCTCCCGACTCGTGCCGCCCTCGCACCATTGCCATGAGCGGCACCACGCCGGAGCCGCCACCCACGAGCAGCACCGGGTCGTCCGCACCGTCGGGCGGCGGGTGCCACACGAACCAGCCGCCGACCGGACCCCGCACCTCGACCGGGTCGCCGACGGCGAGGTCGCGCGCGAGGAACGGCGACACCTCGCCGTCCGCGACGACCTGCACCGTCAACTCGAGCTGGGCGCCGTGGTCGGGCGCGGCGATCGAGTACGACCGCTGGGTCGAGTACCCGTCCTCGGCCGTCAGACGCACGTCGACGTGCTGCCCCGGCAGATGGCCGGGCCAGCCGGGCACCCCGAGGGTGAGCGTCACCGCCTCGGGCGTCTCGTCCCGGCGGGACACGAGGTGGGCCACCTGCCACGCGACGGTCGCCATCGCTCGCCGCCGCGGCTCAGTCGCCCGCGTAGCGCTGCTCGCGCCACGGGTCGCCGTACTCGTGGTAGCCGAGCTGCTCCCAGAAGCCCGGCTCGTCCTCGAGGAGCAGGTCGATGCCACTGGCCCACTTGGCCGACTTCCAGAAGTACAGGTGCGGCACGAGCAGCCGCGCCGGGCCGCCGTGCCACGGCTCGAGCGCCTCACCGTCGAACTCGTGCGCGACCCAGGCCCGACCGTCGAGGAGGTCCTCGAGCGGCAGGTTCGTCGTGTACCCGTCGAAGGAGCGCACGAGCGCGAACTCCGCTGCGGTGTCGACGTCCTCGAAGAAGGTGTCGAGGGAGACCCCGCGCCACGACGTGCCCAGCTTCGACCACTTCGTCACGCAGTGGAGGTCGACGGTCGGGGTCTCCTGCGGCAGCGCGAGCATCTCGGACCACGACCAGGCGTGCTCCTGTCCGCCCTCGGTCCGGAGGGTGAAGGCCCAGTCGTCGAGCTCGACGTGTGGCGTCGGCCCCGCCTGCAGCACCGGGAAGTCGTGCGTCAGGTACTGGCCCGGTGGCAGCTCGACGCCGGCATGTCGGCGGCCTCGAAAGCCCGGGGTCACGATGCCCATGCGTTCTCCTCGTCGGCGGTCGCGGGTCAGGAGGTGGTCTCGGCGGTGGTGCGACGGCGTCGACGCCCGACGAGCGGCGCGGCGAGCACGACGACGACGGCGGCCACGACGCCGAACGCGAGGTATCGGGTGTCGCTGCCCTGGTTGCCGGCGAAGAGTCCGGACGAGAGCGGCCGGTCCAGCAGGACGACGCCGCTCGCGACGAGCCAGGCGCGACCCGCCGGCGGTGGCCCGAGGGTGAGGCCGACGGCGACGAGCACCGCCGTGACGATGCCCCACGCCCAGAACCACGCCACCCAGTACCTCGGCACGCTGGAGTCCTCCTGCAGGAAGATCGCGTAGTCGAGCAGTACGAGCAGCCCGGCGGCCGTGCCGACGATGATCGCGATGACGGCTGGGTCGGTCCACTGCACCCGTTCCCGGCTCAGGTGCGACCGCAACGCCGGCGAGCCGAGCGTGCCGACGGCGACCCCGACCATGACGACCGAGGCCAGGAAGCTCGTCCACCATCCGGGCCCCGGCGCCGACGTCACCCCCACACGAAGGAGCCCGATGGCACCGAGCACGAGGAGGACGGCGAAGGCCGCGGTCGGTGTGGCGAGTCCGAGGCCGACCGCGGGCGAGCCCCGACGGGCGAGCAGGGCGATGCCGGTGGCGAGGGCCAGCACGACGAAGCAGAGGACCTGGACGGTGAAGTCGTCCTGGGGGTTGGCGGCGGAGTCGTCGGCGCCCCACGGCAGGGCAAGACCCCCGACGACGCCGATCAGGCCGGACGCGATGGCGAGCCATCCGAGCACCAGGCGCACTCTCGCGCCGCGGTCGTCCGTCGCCGCGGACGCGGGCAGCGTCGGTGTGGCGACCATCGGCGCGCGTGCAGGAGCCGACGGCGTGGCGACCTCCCCCGCCGCCTCCCCCGCGGACGGCGTCGCCGCGGGGTGGTTGTCGGTCGCCGGCTCGGCGGTCGGCCGCACGTCAGGGGGCGCCTCGCTGGCGGCCGGGACGAGCCGCCGGGCCCCCGACAAGGCGTCGTCCGCCGGTGCCGCGGACAGCGTGTCGGCCGGTGCGACGGTACGGAGGAACGACGCGTCGGCGACGCGCGCCGTGACGGGGACGGTCGTCGACCCCGTCGGTGCCGTCAGCACGATCGACCCCGCAAAGGCCGACCCGGTCGGCGCGAACGTCACGACGACCCGGTCTCCGTCGGCCTCGGCTGACAGCGGCGGGTCGGCCGCGGCCGACACCTGACGTGCGAGCGGCACGCCGCCGAGCACCAGGACGCCCTCGACGTCGACCGACGCGTCGGCCTCGAGCTCGCCGAGGTCGAGCGACGCCGGCGTCACGGTCGGGAGGGCTGCGTCGATCGCCGCAAGTGCGTCGTCGGACACCGACCGCACGTCCCCCGCGGCCACCGCCCGCAGGGCCTCGAGGGCGCCGAGGGCGACCGAGAGATCGCGGTGCGCGAGCCGGTCGCGCAGCTCGAGGACGGCCCCCCGCCGATAGGTCGGGTCGGGGTTGCGCAGGGCAGTCGCCAGCGCGTCGGGCAGCGGTGCGGCCTTGAGGCGCCGCCGCTTGGTGCGGGCGACGTAGATCTCCCCCGACATCTCGATGTCGCGGCCCGGCGTCTGCTTCGGGTTGGCCTCGCGGACGCGGTCGAACACGTAGTCGTAGAGCTCGTCGAGCGACACGAGCCCGTCCTCGTCGCGGTCGGCGTCGCCCGTGCGCAGGCCGTGGACGACGGCCGAGGTGAACACCGACGGCGGCGCCTCGTGCTCGGCGGTCAGCGTCGTGCCCTCGAAGGCGTACTCGATGGCGCTCGACGCGCTGATGACGGCCCGCCCACGCCCACCGCCGAGGGGTCCCTTCGGGAAAGCGTCCATGACGTTGACCGGACCGGCCGCACGCACCGTGACGCCCTCGCCGAACGCCCCGCCGTAGCAGCAGTCGAGGAACAGCACGATGCTGTGGGCGCGCGAGCCCCGCATGCACCGCTGGACGAAGTCGGCCGGCACCGATGACGACGCCAGCCGGTCCGGACGCGTGTTGCGGGCCGCGATGAACAGCTCGCCGGAGTCGCTCTTGAGCCCGTGGCCGGAGAAGTGCAGCAGGACGAGGTCGTCGGGACCGCTGTCGGCGAAGAGGTCCTCGATGTGGGCCTGCACCTCGTGCGACGCGGCGTTCTGCACGACGTCGACCTCGAAGCCGCCGACCTCGGGATCACCGAGCACCTCGCTCAGCGCCACCGCGTCGGCGGCCGCGGAGCGCAGCTGGCCGAGGGCCGCGTGGTCGTAGGTGTCGGTGGCCACGACGAGCGCGAGGCGTCGCCCGGTCACGCCGGGGCCTCCGTCCCGTCCACGTGGCGCAGGAACACCTGGAGGAGCCGGGCCTGCTCCTCGGCCGACGCGTCGGTCAGCTCGAACACGTCGCCGCCGACCTCGATCCGCACCGAGCGGGTGTCGCCGGTCCCGCGTCGCAGCCAACCGCGCAGCGACGCGACGAGGGCGGTGAGACCGCCGGAGCCGAACACGGCCACGGCCAGGGCGCTGACGGTCGCCGGGTCGACGGCGCGCGAACCGGGCTCGACCGGCACGGGTGCGGTCCCGCTGCTCGGCAGCGGCTCGACCTCGTCGAGGTCGCCGAGCTCGGTGCGCAGCTGCCGGTGGAGCGCGTCGAGGCGCAGGCCATCCGCCCCCGACTCGGACAAGGCCAGAACGACCGTCGCGCGCATTGCTGTCACCTCGCAGGTGCCGTTTCCAGAACAGTACGCGCGTGGTGCGTCCGCGATACAGGTTCCCGGGGTGGGTCGTCGGTGGGCCGTCGGTACGACGACCCCGCACGGGCCGCACACACGAAGGCCGGCCGCACACCGCGTACGGTGTGCGGCCGGCCTCGCGTGATGCTGCTGCTCAGCGGGTGGTCGCCGGTCCCGGCCTAGTTGGCCGTGGCCGTCCAGCGCTGGGTGGCCGCGCCGGTGTCGGTCACCTGCACGACCCTGCCCGACGCGTCGACGGCCAGAGACAGGCCACTGTGCTTGGCCGTGATCCTCAGCTGTGTGCCGGACCGGGTGACGGTCCACTGCTGGTTCGTCGTGCCCGTGCACGTGTACTGCCCCACGAGTGCCCCGGACGTCTGCGAGCTGTAGAAGACGTCCATGCACTGCCCGCTCTGGGCGTTCTTCACCTGGTAGGCGCCCGAGTCCTGCAGCGTGACGACCCACTTCTGCGATGCCGACGAGCTGACCGGCGCGGTCCCGAGCTGCGACGACTCCGACCCCGGCGCCTCGAGGGCGAGCCCCGAGCCGACGTTGCCGATCGAGTACTGCCCGTCCGCGATCGGCGGGGGCACGACCTCCTCGGTGCCCACGGTCATCGCGAAGACGTGCACCGCGGAGTTGGCCGGCAGGGTCACCGCCGCCACTTCCTTGGCCGGGTCGATCCGCACCGTCTTCGTGTAGAGCCGGTACGCGACGGTCGGGTAGGCGGCACCGCCGGGCGTGTTCTTGCCCATCGTCGTGACTGCCGTCTTCGCGCCGAACGTGTCGGTGGCGAGGCAGCACCAGTTCGGGAAGCCGACCGTCACCGCCGCAGACGAGCCGTCGGTGTAGTGCACCGTCGCCGAGCCACCCGCCGACCCGCTCGTACCCGTCCCGAGGAAGGCGAGGGCGTTGCCCCTGCCCGAGACCTGGATCGTCTCGCCGGCTGCCGCGACGTTGTCCTTCGCGCCGGGCTGCGACGACGGCCACGTGAAGTCGAACCCGTTGGCCGACACCTTCGCACCGGGCGAGACGCCCTGGGCGGCAAGGCGTTCGGCGATGAAGCTCGACCCTCCGCCGTCGATGTCGCCCGGTGCGGGCGAGGCCAGGGCCGTGACGCCGACGTTGCTGAAGGCGCTCGCGAGCGAGGGGAACGCCAGGCGCGTCGTCGTCGCGTCGGTCAGGGTGTGCGACACGTCGCGCACCGTGTACGCGGCCGACGCCGTGACCGGGTAGGACCCCGGCTTGGCCCCCTCCGGCGGGGTCACCGAGAACCGGGCCGTGAACGACGCACCGTCCTTGAGGTCGGTGGCCGTCGTCGGTCCCGACGCCGTGGCCGTCCAGCCGGCGGGGACGCCGACCGACGTCGCGGTGACCTGCACCGGCTTGCCCGTCGAGTTGGTGAACGTCGCCGACACCTCACGCCCCTCGCCCGGGACCGAGATGACCGGCGCCTTGACGTCGAGGCTCGCGTCCAGCTCACCCGGCTGCGCCCCGCCGACCGCACCGGCCCCGGTGATCCGCACCGAGTGCGTCGTGCCCGTCGACATCGAGGCCGTCTTGACGTCGACGACGCGAGCGGCGGCGTCGTAGAACCAGCCGGAGGTGGCCGCGTCGAGCGCCGCCTTCGAGGCCACGGCACCCACCGATGTACCGTCGACGGCCACGGCGGACGGTGCCGTGTTCGTGTGGACCGCCAGGCCGTACCCACGCGAGGTCGGCTTGCCGGAGTACGTGCCGTCGACCGACCCGAGGGTGACCGTGACCGGGCCCTTGCCCGTCGCGGGCGCGGCGACGTCGAACCGCTGGGTGGCGCTGCGGCCCGCGGCCCACTCCTGCGAGCGGCCGTCGTCCTCGTAGTTCGTGAACGTCGACGCGCCCGAGGGGTAGACGTCGAGGTCGAGCCGGCCCGAGGCCTTGCCCGCCGCCCAGTCGAGGGTGCCCTCGGGGAACTGCGGCACCACGGCGCCCGCGCGGACGAACAGCGGCAGGCGGTCGAGGGGCGCCTTGTAGCCGTTGACCGTCTGCCTGCCCGCGTAGAGGCGGCCGGTCCAGTAGTCGACCCAGATGCCCTCGGGCAGGTAGATGCCGTCGCGGATCGTCGTGTCGGAGTAGACCGGCGCGACGAGGAAGTCGTCACCGGCGAGGAACTCGTACTTCGCCGAGTCGCCCCACGTCGCAGGGTCGTTCGGGTAGTTGACGTAGAGCGGACGCGTCGGGCCGAGGCCGTTCTTCGACCCGTTGACCGTGTGCGTGTAGAGGTAGGGCAGCAGCCGCTCGTGCAGCTTCAGGTAGCTGCGGTTGATCGACGTGTACGGCTCGCCGTAGCGGTAGGGCTGCTTGTCCTTGGCCGCCCAGCCGCTCATCGCGTACGTCATCGGCAGGAACATCTTCCACTGGAGGTCACGCGTGTACGTGTCGGCGCTGCCGCCGAAGATGCCGTCGATGTCGCCCGTCGTCACCGGCTGGCCCGACAGCGTCGAGCCGGCGTACGTCGGGATCTGCCACTTGATGTAGTCCCACGACCCCGACTGGTCGCCGCTCCACATGGCGCCGCAGCGCTGCGTGCCGGCCCAGCCCTCGATCGTCAGGACGGTCGCGCGGTCGGTGCTGCTCTGCTCGATGCCGCCGCGGGCCTTCTCGCACGCGTCGAGCGCGAAGCGGTAGCCGGGGCCGACCCACGCGACGTCGGTCTTGCGGACGCGGACGCCGGCGGCCACCTCGGAGGGCTGGCTCGTCAGGTCGGCCTGGGTCCACAGGCCCAGCTCGGAGCCGTGGCCCTGGAGCATCTCGTGCGTCTCGGGCAGCTGCTCGTAGCCGCAGCCGTACCCGTCGTTGACGAGCATCCAGCCGAGCGGCATGTGGGCGGCCGTGTAGCCGTCGGCGACCGCGGTCGAGTCGCGCAGGGTCCGACGCTCGCCGCGGTTGGCGTTGTGCAGGTAGCAGTCGGCGTCGCCGACCTCGAGGGCGTACATCGGCAGCATGAGCGGTCGCCCGGTGAGGCGCGTGTACCCGTCGAGGACCTGACGCGTGTCGCCGACGAAGTAGTACGCGTCGAAGCGCTGCTCCTGGTGGGTCGTGCGCACCGGCGCGTGGAAGTCGTAGGTGCCCGCGGCGAAGGTGTTGCGCAGGACGCCGTAGCCGGCGCTCGAGAGGTAGAACGGTGCGGCGTTGGGGTTGCCGCCGTCGTCCCAGTTGTAGTCGCGGCTGATCGTGATCGAGGTGTCGCGGTGGCTGAAGCGGCCGTTCTGCATGCCGCCGCCGAAGAACTGCTCCTGGGCCCCCTGGGCGAGCGTCTGCGTCGTGCCGGCGCTGCTCCACGCGAGCGGGGCGGTCTCGCGCCAGAGGTCGCGGCCAGACGCGTCCTGCAGGCGCATCGTCAGCGGGTGCTTGTCCACGGTGAGCCGGGCCTTCGCCGTCGTGACGACATAGGCGTCCGGCGTCTCGGTGACGCTCGAGCTGCCCGCGACGCGGTGCCGCCCGACGACGATGTCGGCGTCTGGGGCCGACGCGTCGGACGGGTCGTCGTTCGCCGGGTCGGTGAAGGTGCCGTCGGGGGCCAGCTGCACCCGGACGAGCGAGGCGTCGTCGACCTCGACGCGCACCTTCGCGGCGCCCGAGGCGAAGGTGTAGGTGTCGCCGCTCCGGGCGAAGCCCGTGACGTCGCCGAGGTGTCCGTCGGCCGCGGCCGCGGGGCCGGCGTGGGCGACGAGTCCCGACAGGGCGACCGCGCCGATTCCGGCGGCGGCCACCCATCGTCGGACTGTGTGTCTGAAACTGCGCATTACAGCATCCTTTCGATCACAATCAGTCACGCTCCTGGTGAGGACCGTAGGGGGGTCGCCCCCGGACCGTCAACAGATCGGGGCGAAAGGGGCGCATCGACCAGGACGTCCGGATCCGCTCCGCGGCGCCGCCGCCGGTCGCGGCGGATCGTCGCCGAGACCACGTCGATTCCTCCGGGCGTTCCTCTGGCGCGCCGGGCCGACTGGTGCCATGCTCGGTGGAGCAGCAGTTCTCCGGGTCGCCGGCCATCGGGTCGACGGGGCGGAGGCTCGGGCGAATGGCGTGGAAAGGGCGGACTCGACCTCGAGGACGTAATAGAAACTTCACCCAACCCCTCGCGCAGGCCCCCGGTCCGGGGTTAGACTGGGAGCAGCGAAGGGTTGGGCCCGCACGAACCGCGCCCAGCCCTTCTGCATGTGCTGGCTCGCACTGTCCCCCTGTCGGTGCGAGCCAGCTCATGCGGAGAAGGACCCGGATGCCGATGGCATCCGGGTCCTTCTCTTTGCGGTCTCTTTGCGGTCTCTGCGGGTGTCCCCGTCGGGACGCCGGGCTCAGCCCTTGCCGGTCTCCTCCTTGGAGCTCCTCGGGCGCGACGAGCCACGCGGCGAGGTCTTCGTCGAGGCGCCGTTGACGGCGCCGCCCTCGAGCGCGTCGTCGCTGATGGCATCGGCACCGTGGGCCTGCTCGGCGTCGGTCACCTGGCCCTCGGCAGCGGTGGTGGCGCTCAGCGGATCGGCCGCGACGCTGCCGGCGGTGGCTGCGGCGTCGGTGCCGGCGTCGACGGCCTCGTCAGAACGGTCCTTGGCGTCGGCGATGGCGGCCTGCCCCTTGGCGGCGAGGTCACCGGCCTTGTCCTTGGCGGCGTCGGCGAGCTCGGTGCCCTTCTCCTTGGCCTTCGTGGCGGCGTCGGAGACGGCCTCCTTGGCGTGCTCGACCTGGGTGCTCGCCTTGTCCTTGAACGTGCTGCCCGGTGTGCCGGCGCTCGTGTCGAGGGGCGTGGCCCACGGGTCGTCGGCCTGCTTCTGCTTGCGGTAGGCGGCGACCGCGGCGACGCCGGCGGCCGTGAGGCCGATGACGATGAGCCACTTGCCCTTGCCGCCCTTCTTCTTGGCGACCGCGTCGCCCTTGAGGACGGAGTACGCATCGTGGGCGCGGTGCCCACCGACGGACGCCGCCTCGCGGGCCTGCGCTGCGGCCGACTCGAGGTGGGGAGCCGCGGACTCACGAGCCTGCTCGGCGCCGGCGGCCAGGGCGGCGGCGGCGGTCGCGATCGCCGCGCCGACCTTCGGCAGCACGGTGTCGACGAGCGTGTCCTGGGCGTGCTCGATCTTCGGTCGGGCCCGTTCGGTGGCCTCGTGGAAGGCCTCGCCGGCGACGTCGCGGGCCGTGGCCGCGGCATCGACGAGCCGCTCCCGGGCCGCGTCGGCGGCGTCCTGGACCGCGGGTGTCGCGGCCTCACGGGCGGCCTCGAACTGCTTGCGGGCCGCGGTCGAGGCCTCGGCCGCCTGCTGGCGAGCCACCTGCGATGCGTACTCGGCCTGCTTGCGGGCGGCCTTCGACGCCTGGGCGGCCGCATCGGCGGCACCGTCCCTGACGGTCTCGAGCTGGGCGCCGGCGGCCGACCCGAGGTCGACGGCGGCACTGCGGGCCTGGTCGACCGCGGCCTCGGCGCGGGACTGCTTGGTGCGGAACATGCGTCCTCCTAAGTCCTCTCGTCCTTACCCATCCTGCCAACATCGGGCACGAGCCGCACCCGCCCCGCAGAACCGGGGCCAGGACGGCGGGAAGGGTCGGTGGGTGTGTCCCGATTCAGCCCGCGGAACCGGC
>Ga0164308_10001787_pt1 | contig 11467 bp, 7 predicted proteins | sample Whisoiple_246_MG_FD_109983 | JGI IMG/M metagenome (GOLD analysis project Ga0164308, IMG submission 109983) | Soil microbial communities amended with fresh organic matter from upstate New York, USA - Whitman soil sample_246_MG | ecosystem: Environmental > Terrestrial > Soil > Unclassified >... | reverse complement strand
GCGGCGCCCGACGCGTCGAGCGTGCCACGGACCACGTGGTAGCGAACGCCCGGCAAGTCCTTCACGCGGCCACCGCGGATGAGCACGACGCTGTGCTCCTGAAGGTTGTGACCTTCACCCGGGATGTAGCTGATCACTTCCATGCTGTTCGTCAGGCGCACGCGACACACCTTACGGAGCGCCGAGTTCGGCTTCTTCGGAGTGGTCGTGTACACGCGCAGGCACACGCCGCGCTTTTGCGGACAGGAACGGAGCGCAGGGGACGCAGTGCGCGTCTTGATGACTTCCCTGCCGAGACGGATCAGCTGTTGTACTGTAGGCATCGAAAAAAAAGCCCTTTTACGGCCAGGTGAATGGGGGGCCGGTTTTGGGGGAACGGGAGGGTAGCCGCACCGCTTGCCATGTCAAGCGGCGTATCCGTACACCGCTAGCGCGGCACACGGAGGGCGCGCCTCATACACCCATTTTGGCGAACGCACCACTCCATGATCAAAAGGTTGGTCATGGAGCCGGTGATCGCTCACTGGTCGCTTGGCTGGGGCGCTTTCGGCCTACCGGCCGGCAGCGGGTTGCCGGCTAAATCTTCGATTGGCGCGGCTTTGGCCGGTGCCGTGAGCCACGACCAGTTTTGGCCAAGAACCCGGCGGGTTGCCGGTTCCAGTGTGACTGGACCTTCGCCCAAGAAGACTGCCTTTGATTCGGCGCCACCGCGGCTGGTCAAGACTGCCCGCAAGGCCAGCTCGTCGCGGTGGGCGGGACCGAACGCGAACAGCACGCGCTGACCGCCCGTGCGCCCGAACAGCGCGGCTTGAGAGGACGGCCAACTCGCAGGCGACGGTTCGATCAAGAGCAAGCGCGAGAAGAACGAGGGCTCCTGACCGGCGATCATACCTACCTGGTCGGCGCCGAGCTCGAAGCCCGCGAACACGACCGGGCCGGATGCTACGTACACTTTGAAACGCCGTTTGAGCTCAGCGAGCGCTACGCGCAGCTCACGCGCCGTGTCATCGCTGCTGCCGAACGTGTAACGCGGATCGTCGACTGGAAAGTCAGCGCGCGCGCGGCCGCGCGGACACAGCACGAACGGTCCGGGCCCGGCGATACTTCGCAGCGCCGCGCAGGCCCACTCGGGACGATCTGCCGAGCCATGCAGCGCGATCACGAGCGAGCGGGCGGAGGTGGCTGCGATTGGCACCGCAAGCGCTGCATTGCCGAAACCCGGCACGTCCAAGTCGATCAACCAGCTCTTTGCTTGGAGTGGAGCGAGCTTGGGCCGGTGCGAGTGGAAGTCGCGCGGATCGGGTTTGCAGTGCTTGCACGAAACGCACGAAATCAGCGCGCTCACGAACAACGCAACACTCAAGCCCCTGGCAGAAATCAGCGACGATTCACAAGCGCGTCTGACCACGACACAGATCGTCCCACAACTCTTCGGTCAACACCACATAACTGTCGTTCTGACGCAGCCACAGCCGCTCGTTCTGCGCATGCCGCGCCTGCGCGTCGAACGCGTTTTGCGCCCAGCGCGTCAGGTCGAGTGCGTGTTTCTTGATTTTGAAGGAGCTGGTGTGATCGAGGGACGGCACTGGACGCACGAAGCACGGGCGCGCGTGAGCAGGAAGCGCGAGTGCGGCCCGAGCGAACGCTGATGGATCGAATGCACCAGGCGCGACCACCTCGGCCAAGCCAGCGCGCCCTGGGTAGCCGGGAACCGCCACGCCGCACACGGCCACCCCGGGGAAACCCAGAGCCGAATCCAGCACCCGCTCGACCTCCAGCGCAGAAACGTTCTCGCCTTTCCAGCGAAAGGCCTCACCCAGGCGATCCACGAAATAGTAGTAGCCGAGGCGATCGCGGCGCAGCACGTCACCGGACCGGAAATAGGCGTCGCCCGGCTCGAAGACGTCGAAGGCGACGCGATCGGCCGAGGCCTTTTGATCGGTGTATCCGCGGAACGCGCCATGCGGGTTGGCCGCGTCGGGGAATACGCGCAACAGCAGCTCACCGGGTTCATCCGCTGCGCACTCGCTCGCCCAGCCATCGGCTCCGCGCGCGAGCCCGCTCTGCACGGCGTCGAGGCGAGCCAACCGAAAGCCGCGCCGACGCTCGAACGGCACGTGACCGAGCGAGCCGACCGTGCCGGTGAGGTTGAGGATGGCCGCGGGCGCCTCGGTCGACGCGTAGAACTCACGGATCGACGGCTGCCCGAAGCGCCGTTGAAACTCGGTCCAAACTCGGGGTTGCAGTCCGTTACCCACCGCGACGCGCAGTCGCAACCCGCGCTCCGCCTCCGTCTCCGGAGAGTGCACCAAGGCGCGACACATGTCCCCGATGTAGAGCGTGGCCGTCGCGCCGTAGCGCTGCAGATCGGCAGCAAACTCACGCGCGCTGAACTTTCGACGCAGCGCGATCGGCACGCCGGCCACCAGCGCCGCGCCCACGCCGATCAACAGCGCGCTGGAGTGATGCAAAGGCAGCGCGCAGTACAACTTGTCGCCGGCGCGAAAATCGAAGGCGACACTGCCGAAGATCGTGGCCGCCGAGCGCGCGCGCTCGTGGCTGACGCGACACGGCTTCGGCAAGCCGGTGGTGCCCGAAGTGAAGATATAGACGAAGTCGCCCTGGGCGTCGGCGCGTGGCCGCTCGAGTTCGACGGCTCGTTCGAGCAGGCGATCCAGCTCGCCTTCACCGAAATCGAGCACGGCGCTCGTGAACGCGCTGGCCTCCGACTCGGACCACGCGCGACGCACGACGCTCTCGACCAACGACAAGCGCGGTGCAACCGCGCGCAGCGCGTGCGCGAGCGGCTCGCCCCGCAGCTCGGGGTTGATCAGCGCCGCGGCCGCGCCCGCGTAGCTAACTGCGAAAACCAGCTCGAGGTAGGCCGGCGAATTGCCACCGATCAGCGCCACTACGTCGCCCGGGCGAACGCCCGCGTCTACCAGAACGCGGGCAGCCCGACGGGCCCGCCTCCTGGCCTCGGCAAAGCTCGTGCGTCGTTGATCTTGCTCGCAGAACAGCGCGTCCGGCGTGCGCTCGGCATGGCCCTCGAGCCAGGCGACGAACGGCGCCGTCCCCGACGCTTTCGCCTGCCGGACCGCGGGCAGCACACGCTTGGCCAGGACCGGAACGCGGGCCAGTTCCGAGCGACGCTGCGCGAACCATGCGGACGTTGGCCATGAACTCACAGCGCGCAGCGTGGGTTCGTCTGGGGTGCTCGTCAACCAGCCGCGATCGGAGGATACTCGGCTCGCGGCATGCGCGAGTACAACTTCGACGGCCTGGTCGGTCCAACGCACCACTACGCGGGGCTCAGCTACGGCAATTTGGCGAGCACGCAGCACCGCGGGCAGATCAGCGACCCGCGCAGCGCTGCCCTGCAGGGGCTGGAGAAAGCTCGCTTCGTGGCCAAGTTGGGCGTCGCGCAGGCGCTCTTGCCGCCCCCGCTGAGGCCCAATCTGCGGGCGCTCCGTCGCTTGGGCTTCGCCGGGGTGAGCCGGGACGTGCTGCCACGTGCGCTGCGCGTGGCGCCGGAGCTGCTCGCGCTCAGCGGCAGCTCGTCTTCGATGTGGGCCGCGAACGCGGCGACGGTTGCACCCTCCTGCGATAGCGCGGACGGCCGCGTGCATTTCACGCCCGCGAACCTGAGCTCGATGTTCCACCGCAGCCTCGAGGCGGAGAGCACGACAGCCACCTTGCGAGCCATCTTCGCGGACAGCGAGCGCTTCGTCGTGCACGATCCCCTGCCTTCCGGCGCGCTGTTCGCGGATGAAGGTGCCGCCAATCATAGCCGATTGGTGACGAGTCAAGGGGTGCTGCATGTGTTTGGCTGGGGACGCGCCGCGGATGGAAGCCCCTCCGCGCGGGCCTTCCCAGCTCGGCAAACGCGTGAAGCGAGCGTGGCTTGTGCGCGTCTGCACGGCTTGCGCGAAGATCAGCTGCTCTTTTTGCAACAAGCCCCCGACGGCATCGATGCGGGCGCGTTTCACAGTGACGTGCTGTGTGTCGGCAATCAACAGCTGCTCTTGCTCCACGAGCTCGCCTTCACGAGCGGTGCGTCCACGGCCGAGCTGCGCGAAAGGTTGGGCGACGAGTTCCAGCTCGTGCTGGCCACGAATGCGGAACTCCCGGTGGCCGACGCAGTGCATGCCTATCCGTTCAACTCACAACTGGTCAGCTTACCCGACGGAGGCATGGCCATCGTCGCTCCCGAAGAGAGCCGAGCCACGCCGACCGCTCACGCGTTCTTGCAGCGCGTGCTCCAAGAATCCAACCCGGTGCGGGCCGTGCACTACGTGGACGTGAACGGTTCGATGAAGAATGGTGGCGGCCCGGCGTGCCTGCGCTTACGCGTGCCGCTGACCGAAGACGAGGCGTCGGCCATGGTCGGCCACGTCGTGCTCGACGACGCCTTGTACGAGGCCGTGCGCGCCTGGATCCTACGGCACTATCGCGATCGCGTCTCGCCTGCAGATCTGGGTGATCCCGAGTTCTTCGACGAGAATCGACGAGCGTTGAGCGAGCTTTCCAAGCTGCTCGGCGTGCCCATCGATTTGTACGAGTAGCGTGAGCGCTAGCGTTTGAACCAGAGTGAGTATAGCTGACCGCGAGTCGAGGGCGGACGGGTCCTGCTGACGACTTTGTCGAAGCCGAGACGACCGAGCTCGGCGTCCTTGTGCACGCATCTGTCCTCGGTGACCGCGATTTCGGTCACGCTGGCCAGGGATTCGGTCCAATCATCCGGCATGGGCCGGGCGGGCTCGCTCGGGAAGTCCCGTTGCCGCGGGCCGTACACCGGTACGCGCAAACTGGAGACCGGATACAAACCCGTCGGGTACGAACCAGAGGAGCAAGAGAAGACTGCGACCGTGTCGTTGAACGGTTCAGTCGGCGGCTTGTCCGGCATCTGCGCCAAGCGCAGGCCGCCCGGTGCTCCGAGGTTTTGCGCACGGCGCAAGGCAAAGTCGTAGAACATGATGTCGCCAGCCAAGGAATCAGTGCCCTTGCTGCGCGGAGCCCACAAGATATGGGTGGCTCCGAGAGAGCGATACAAGTCGAACACCGCGCGCGGGGTGGGCTGCAGGCCGTAGCTGATGCCGTACTCGAAGGGAAAGCGGTCCATGATCGACTGCGCTTCCAAGCCCAAGTGGTTGTTTTCGTCGTGGACGAGCACGCGGGCGTTCTTCGGCAACTCACCTGCGACTGTTTGGAACTGCCCCTGCACGCCGAAGCGCTTTTCGTAGTTGCCCTCGAAGCCGGCCGACAACAAATCGATGCTCTTCTTCAGCGGCGATTTGGCCATCGAGTGCGTCTGGAAGAAGTAGACGTCGCCGCCCCAGACCACCTGCAAGGCCACGAGCAGCCCGAGTCCGACGCGAGCGATCAGCCCGGTGCGCCAGGCCGAGATCAAGAGCGCTGCGGTGGCAGCCGCCATCAGCGGCAGGATGCCCTGCAGGTAGCGGTCTTGATGATGGACCCAATACCAGCACAAGATCGAAAAGTGGATCCAGCCCACGAGGCCCCACAGCCTGAGGCGGCTTCGGCACACGATCAGGCACGGCAAAAGCAGCGTGAACAGCGAGCCGAACACGGGCGTGCGCCCATGCAGCTTGCCCCAATCATTGGGCACGAACGAGAACGTGAACAGCGCCTTCAAAGACGTGAGCAGCCCAGCGAAGTTGTGGGGCGGCTGCCACATGTTCGCCTCTTCGTACGCCCACTTGAGACGGTACGCCGACTCGCTGGTCCAAGGCCGCACGTTCAGATAACGGTTCAAAACCGGGTAAACCGGATCGCCATGCGAGATCCAATTGGTCAGCCAAAGCGGTGAGCTGCACAACAGACCGACCCCGGTGGCCAGCAGCGGGCCGCGCCAAACCGCGAACCGCGATGCGCCGCCTGGAACGGGGCGCTTGGCCGTCAGCCAGAGCATGCGCACGGCCAGCGCCATGATCGGGATAGGCGCCAGCAACATGGCCGTGGTCTCCTTGACCATGGCGGCGGCTCCGAGCAGCAGGCCGAGCAACGCGCACCAGCGCGGCGCGAGCGTGCGCCAGGCGAACAGCGTGACCAGGCAGACGGGCACCCCGTACATCGCGCCGAAGTGATCCGCGCCCACCGCGAGGCTGCTGTCGTACAAGAGTACGCCGGGAAATAAGAAGCGCACCGCCCACACCAGCCGTGGGTCCGCTCGTGGCACCAAACGCCGCACCAACGCCGGGATGCCGATCAACGTGGTGACGAGGAAGGTGACGAATTCGAGGTGCGCGGAGAGCACCATGCGATCGAACAGCCGGCTCTTGGGCAGCAGAAATGCCCAAGAAAATAGGTAGCTGGTGAAATGAGGCCGCGAGTCGAAGACCCAACCCTCGTCCAAGCGCCGCACCCCACCATAGGCGACGTAATCTTCGGCCAGCGCCAAGTGCTTCCAGCGCGAGTCGAACTGGACGTTCTCCGGTGAAAGAATCAGGAAATAGAGCGCGAGTAGACCGACGAAGCCGAAGGCGAGGCCGAGCACGCCCACCGCGCCGAGCGGGCGCGGCTTTCGACCGAGCAAGCGTCGGCGTTGCCCGAGCCGGCGCAGCAGCGCATACAGCTCGTTTACGTTCAGCGTGATCAACAGCAAGGGGAGCGCGAAGAACAAGCCCGGCCGATACAGGTGCAAGATCCCCGCAAGGAACATGCACAGCTCGAACTCGAACAAGCCAATCGCAAAGGACAGACTGAGCAGCTCGAGCGTCGGCAAACCGCGCACCCCCAGCAGGCGCAGCGTGCGCACGCCCATACCGAAGCAGGCGCAGGCGACGACCAGCGAACCCAGCCAGTAGCAGGCGTAGTGCCAGAACAGCCATTCTCCGACTGGATAGATTTGGTGAACGAAGCTGCCGAACAGCACGACGCCGCCCACGGACAGCGCCGCCACGGCCAATTCGCGATACCTGCCGGCTAGCCACTTCACGGGCGAGCCCAATAGCGCGCCTTGGCTCGGCTGGCGAGCGCGAACTCGGCTACGCGGCCGCGAGCTCGCGCAGAGACCCGCGAGCCCGCATTCCGACTGCGATCAATCGGCTGCGACGCGCTCGCCCGTGGCCACGACGCGATACGACCGGACGGACTGGTCCATCGCGGCGAATACGGCGCCGATCAGGCCAGCGTCATCACCCAAGGCACTGACGACCACGGGGATGTGCGCGCCCTTCAGCGAATGACGGGCCATCGAGCTGGCCGTGTTTTCGAGCAACAGATCGCCGGCTTCCATGACGCTGCCACCGAGCACGATCATCTGCGGATCGAGGATGTTGACGAGGTACGAGACGCCGACGCCCAAGTGCTCCCCAATGGCGGCGAAGATCTTCAGCGCCACCGCGTCACCCGCGCGCGCGGCGCTCGCCACCGCGGTGTGGTCCAGCGCACCGAGCGAGCGCAGCGAGGTTTGCTCACCGTTCGCGATCGCCGCCTCGGCAGCGCGCACGATCGCCGGACCAGAGACCAGGGTCTCCAAACATCCGCGCATGCCGCAAGAGCACAAGGGACCGCCAGCGACGACTGCGCAGTGACCAATCTCACCGCTGAAGCCCTGCGTCCCAGAGAACACGTGACCGTCGATCACGATGCCGGCACCCACGCCGCTGTCGACGTAGGCCCAAACGAAAGAGCGCACACCTTTGGCCACCCCGGCACGGCTCTCCGCGATCGCGCTGGCGCTGGTGACGTTGTTGACGACCACGGGCACGCCCAAAGAAGTCGCCAACATGTCTCGAATTGGTACGTCCGTCCAATGTAGGTTGGGTGCGGTCGCGACCATGCCGCTCTCGACTTTGACCAGGCCTGGCACGGTGACGCCGACGCCCTGCAAGCGGTCGCGCGGGAAGCCGGCGGCCTCACACACTTCTTCGGCCAACGCGGCAGCGGCGGCCACGGTGCCTTCCGGATCGCCGTGCAACGTGGGCACCTCGCGGCGAACGCGAATCTCACCGCGGGCGTCGGCCAGACCTACGGTGGTAGAATCCACGCCGAAACAGATGCCCAAGTACGCAGCAGAAGCGTCGTTGAACTCGAGCAGGCGCGCCCGGCGCCCCCCACTGGCAACCGTCTTGCCATAACCGACCTCTTGCACGATGCCGCGGGCCAGCAAATCTTCGACGATTGCAGAGACGGTCGGTTTGGTCAGGGTGGATCGGCGAGCGAGATCTGTGCGCGAGACTCGGCCGCCACGACGAATGATGTCGAGGACGATCGAGCGGTTGACCTCGCGCATCGCGCGGCTATCGACCTTCCCTTGGACGTCATGCTGCATGGGTGTTCACCGGGGGCTTGTGGAACTAGTTCCAGAAGCAGTGTGACCCAAGATACGGCGTAGGTCTACGAAGTTCGCCAAGTTCCTTACCTGTGCAAAAGTGTCCGCCCAGAAGAACGGGTTTTAGGCGGCATTAGTCGCCGAATGCAGGGGTTAGCAGGCAGAAAAGCTGCCGCGGCTCTTGCCTGAAACAGACGCTGTGGGCTTTTGTGCTTAGTCAGCCGCGGATGTGGGACCGGTTCCCAATACGCCCTCCCAGCGCGCGACGACGACCGCCGCGAGCCCGTTGCCAATCACGTTGGTCATCGTCCGCGCCATGTCCATCACCTCGTCCACCGCCAGCAGCATCGCCACGCCTGCCTCCCCGGGTAAGCCGAAGCTGTGACAAGTGCCGGCGATGATCACCAGCGTGGCGCGTGGAACGCCGGCCACGCCCTTCGAAGTGAGCATGAAGGTCAAGAGCATCAGGATCTGCTTGGGCAGCGGCATGTCGATGTGCGCGGCCTGGGCGATGGTCAGACTAGCCAGCACCAGATACAGCGTCGAGCCATCGAGGTTGAACGAGTAGCCGGCGGGGATCACGAAGCTTGCGACGCGCCGCGGCACGCCGAATTCGACCATCGACTCCAACAGACGTGGCAGCGCCGCTTCGCTGGATGCGGTGGAGAACGCGGTCAACGCCGGCTCGCGAATCGCGCGCGCAAAAGCCAACACGCGCCGCCCGCAGATCCAGAGCACGGGCACGAACACCAGCACGATGAGACAAAGCAGAGACAAGTACAGGCTGCCGACCAAGCGCGCGTATTGTCCGAGCAAGAAGGCCACCGCGGGCCACCCCTTGGGACCTCCTTCGTGGCCCGCAGCCATGTGGCTGACGTTGTACGCCATGGCTCCAAAGACGCCGATCGGCGTCAAGCGCATCACCATGTCCGTGTACTTGAACATCACCTTGGCGGTGGCATCGAAGAAGGCGAGCACCGGCTTTCCGGCATCGCCGATGCGCGTCAGCGAAACGCCAAAGAGCGTCGCAAACACGACCACCGGCAAGACATCGCCCTCGGCGGCGTGCTGGACCAAGTTCGAGGGGAACAGATGCAGCGCGATCTCCCAGCCGTCGCGTCGGGCGGTGGCAATCGCCGCGTGCGCCCCCAGATCCAGCGGTAAGGCGGCTCCCGGCCGCACCGTGTTCGCGATCACGAGCCCGATCATGAGCGCTAGAGTCGTGACGACTTCGAAATACAGCAGGGCCTTGCCGCCCATACGACCCACCGACTTCAAATCGCCAGTCTGCGCGATGCCCACGATGATGGTCGAGACCAGGAGCGGTACAATCAGGCCTTTGATCAGCTGAATGAACGCCTTGGACAGGAAGTGAAATGTGTCATAGGCGAGCGGATGGCGATCTTGCGGCAAGAGTCCGCCGAGCAGGACGCCGAGCGCCAGCGCCAATAGGATCCAAAGCGTGCTGGATCGATACCAGCGCAAACGCTTTCGCACGGGAGCGTCGTGAGCCGGGGCGTCAGTCATGGGAGCACGGTATACCGATCGAGTCTCGACCGAGCACGCCAGCAACTCTGGGTCCCTACAACGCTGGCGCGACACCGCTGATGGCGTATCGCTCGAGAATTTCAAAAGCTCGGCCTGCGCAATCGAGAAATCCGCTTGCAGATCGGCTGAGCGCCCCCTACACTTGGTAAAAGCTCCGATGCGCTCTGTTCGGTTTCAGTTTTGGTTTGGCTATTGGCCCGCGGGCAACGCGGCGTCAGGGCCTCGCTTTCTCTACTGAAACACAGACGAGAGAAAGCAAAGAACCCCTGGTCGCCGCGGCGCCCGGGGGTTTTTGGCTTTGTGCTCCGGCGACCGCCCGAACGGGTGAAAAGCCCGAAACATCAGTCAACAAGCTCACCGCTCAGGTTCCCATGCTCGAAACCAAAGACCTCCGAATCGTGGATACGACATTGCTCAAGAGCCCCAACGAAGTCTGTTCCGAGTTGCCGCTCTCCGAACGCGCAGCACAGGTGGTACTCGGCGCGCGGCAAGAGATCCAAGCGGTGCTGCACGGGGAAGACGCGCGGCCGCTGGTGATCGTCGGGCCGTGCTCGATTCACGACCCTGATGCAGCCATCGACTACGCGGGGCGCCTACTCGAGCTCAAGCGTCGCTACGCGAGCGAGCTGTTGATCGTGATGCGTGTGTACTTCGAGAAGCCGCGCACGACGGTGGGTTGGAAGGGGCTGATCAACGATCCCCGCCTCGACGGCAGCAACGACATTCCGGCAGGCATTCGCAGCGCGCGACGCTTGCTCTTGAATTTGGCCGAGCTGGGCATGCCGGCAGCCACCGAGATGCTCGATCCAATCATCCCACAATACATTGCCGATCTGGTTTCCTGGACGGCGATCGGGGCGCGCACGACGGAGAGTCAAACCCACCGCGAAATGGCTTCCGGGCTGTCGATGCCCGTCGGCTTCAAGAACGGAACGGACGGCGGCTTGAGTGTAGCCATCAACGCCATCATCGCTGCCTCGGGCCCGCACAGCTTTTTGGGAGTAGACCCCCATGGACACGTGGGCGTGGTGCGAACTCGCGGAAACCCGCACACGCACTTGGTATTGCGCGGCGGCAACTCGGGTCCGAATTACGGGCCTGAGCAGGTTGCCGCGGCTGCGCAAGCTCTGCGCCAAGCCAAGACCAACGCTCGCATGCTGGTCGACTGTAGCCACGACAACAGCGGCAAAAATCACCTCAAGCAGCCCGAAGTGTTGGCCGAAATCGGCGCTCAGCTGCGCTCGGGCTCGGAGCACCTACTAGGGGTGATGATCGAGAGCAACATCGCCGGCGGCAAGCAAGAACTGCGGGGAGAAAAATCCAAACTCGTTTACGGTCAAAGCATCACCGACGCCTGCGTCGACTTTGCTACCACCTGCCAAATGCTGGAGCGATTTGCGGACGACGCCGCGCGCCACAGCCGGACGCGCGCGAGCGCTTGACGGTCGAGGTCGAAACAATCAAGCGACGGCCGCGCCCCGAGTCGCGTTCCGTGACTTCAGTCGTCATTGCAGGGCGCGCCCCCGAACACCGGGGCGCAAGCCTCCGCGTCCCGCTCTGCCGCCGGTAATTGCAGGACTCGGCTCACCGCGAGGCCACGGCACTGCACGGTGTTACCGCCCT
>Ga0164308_10001786_pt1 | contig 11478 bp, 11 predicted proteins | sample Whisoiple_246_MG_FD_109983 | JGI IMG/M metagenome (GOLD analysis project Ga0164308, IMG submission 109983) | Soil microbial communities amended with fresh organic matter from upstate New York, USA - Whitman soil sample_246_MG | ecosystem: Environmental > Terrestrial > Soil > Unclassified >... | reverse complement strand
GGTCGGCCGGCGGGTTCGGCCGGCGTGGGTCGGCCGGCGTGGCCTGACGAGTGCCGCGCCCAACCGCCCGCGCCGACTTCGTATGTACTCACCGAGAACACACGACACCGACGACGCTTGCCTACGTTCTCGACGAGTTCGTACGTACTCGACGCAATCCGGTCGGTCAGCGGGGGTCGGCCGGCGTGGGCTGATGAGTGCCGCGCCCGACCGCCCGCGACGACTCCGGACGTACTCGCCGAGAACACACGACACCGACGCCGTTTACCTACGTTCTCGGCGAGTTCGTACGTACTCGATGCAGCCCGACGGTCAGCGGGGTTCGGCGACCGCGCGCGCGACGCGCGCCGTGCGCGAGGCGTCGCGCAGGCGGCGCAGGCGCTTGACGAGCATGGGGTCGTGCTCCTGCGCCTCGGCCGTGTCGATCAGGCGGCCGAGCAGCTGGTAGTAGCGGGCCGGCGAGAGCCCGAGGTCGGCGCGGATCGCCTCTTCTTTCGCTCCCGCGTGCCGGCGCCACTCCGCCTCGAATTCGAGGATGGCGCGATCGCGGTCGGAGAGGGGCACGGGGTCACGCTAACCCCGCGCGCTCCGATCTCAGGCGCGCCACTCCACGAACGCGCCGAGCGGGTCGACGGCCGCGAGCGGACGGGCGCCGCGGCCGAGCACGAAGCCTCCCCAGGTCTGCGGGTCGACGGGCGGATGCCACGGCCGCGGCAGCCCGGGAGGGTCGATCGAGATCCACTCGGCCGCAAGCGCCCCGAGCGTCTCGATGAGGCGGTCGCGCGCGGCGCGCGGGATGTGGACGAGCACGCCCGGGGTCGTCACGACGAGCGTGGCGCCGTCCGGCGCCTCCGCCGCGAGGGCGCGCAGCACCTCGGGGTCGGACGCATCGCCCGCCACGATCCGCGGCGGATCGGCGGCGACGACGTCGAGCGCCGCGGCGATGCGCTCGGCACGGCCCTCCTCCCCCGGCCACACGAGCGTCGAGAGGAACGTGCGATCGGCGGAGTCCCGCGCGTCGAGGGGGTCGAGGTCGATCCCGGCCCGCCAGACCACCTCGGGCATGCGCAGCTGCGCGGCGCCGCGCAGCTCGCACTCCAGGACGACGGACGACCTGCCGTCGACGGGGTCGAGCGACACCTCCCGCTCGCCGCGGTAGCGATAGGAGTAGCGGTCGGGATACAGGCACAGCCCCGCGCTCGCCCCGACCTCGAGGAGGGCGATCGGCCCGTCGATCGTGCTGAGGGCGGGAAGGAGCGCGGCGCAGCGGAGCGGCTCGTTCGTCTGCAGGCCGCGGCGACCGCTCTCGGCGACGGCGGCGTCGATGTGGGCCGCGAGCCACCGCGACCACTCCTCGAAGCCGCCGAGGGGCGCGCCGAGCAGACGGGTGACGGCGAAGACGAGCGGCGGCTGGCGCCTCGTCGCAGGGATCCGCGTGAGGAGCCGGGCTGTCGCGGTGTCGGCGGCGACGCCCGCGGCCCACTCCTCATAGACATCCGAGCGGCCGGGAGCCTCGTCGCGGGCGAAGCGCGCATACCTCTCCTGCACCTCGGCGACGACGGCGTCGTCGGCCGAAGCACCGGGGGACGCGGCATCCGCACCTCTCATCACGTGGTCCATTGTCGGCGAACCGGGAGGATTCGTCGGAACACTCGGCCGCCGGCTCGGGTTGAATGGAGAGGCAGAAGGAGAAGCGATGACTTACGCAGTGAACAAGAGCGACGCCGAATGGCGCGAAGAGCTGGGCCCCGAGCAGTACGCCGTGCTGCGTGAGGCGGCGACCGAACGGCCGTGGACGGGTGAGCTGCTCGATGAGAGCCGCGCGGGCCTCTACACGTGTGCCGCGTGCGGGGCGGAGCTGTTCAAGAGCGGCACGAAGTTCGACTCGCACTGCGGGTGGCCGAGCTTCTACGAGTCGATCCGTCCCGAGGCCGTCGAGCTCATCGAGGACCGCACGTACGGCATGGTGCGCACCGAGGTGCGCTGCGCCAACTGCGGCTCGCACCTCGGCCACGTCTTCCCCGACGGGTTCGGCACGCCGACGGGCGACCGCTACTGCATGAACTCCGTCTCGCTGAACTTCACGCCCGAGTCGTGACCAGCGCCCTCGAGGCGGTGCGCGCGCGCCGCTCCTGGTCGAAGGTGACGGATGCCGCGCCCACCCACGACCAGCTGCTCGAGCTCGTCGCGGCTGCGGGCCGCGTCGCCGACCACTCCTCGCTCGCGCCGTGGCGGCTCATCGAGCTGCGCGGTGCCGACCGCGAGAGGCTCGGCGCCGCGATCGCCAAGGCGGAGGGCGACAAGCACCCGTCGACGAAGCCCCTGCGCGCGCCGCTGCTCGTCGCGGTGGTCGCGAGCTACCGCAAGAGCGACAAGGTTCCGCGGTGGGAGCAGGAGGCCGTCGCGTCGGGCGTCGCGCACGTGCTGAGCCTTCTGCTCGACGAGGCCGGTTGGGGCGTCCTCTGGCGCACCGGCCACTACACGCGCAGCAAGCCCGTCGCGAAGGCCCACGGGCTCAAGAAGAACGAGGAGCTGCTCGGCTGGCTCTACGTCGGCGGCAAGCCGGCGTCGGCGCGGCCGGGACACCGCCGCCCTGTCGACGCGTCTGCCTTCGTGACGCGGATGCCGGACGGCAAGAAGTAGTCGCGGCGCCGGCGAGGCGCGGGCTACGCGCCGCGCCAGCTGGGCGCGGCGACGGCGAGCCGCGCGGGGTACGTGCGGCGTCGGCGAGCCGCACGGGGTACGTGCGGCGTCGGCGAGCCGCGCGGGCTACGTGCGGCGACGGAGGGCGGCGCGCCACGGCACGACGGCCACGACGACCCCCACGAGGGCGACGAACACCGCGGCGACCGCGGCGCCGAGCGGGGGTCCCGCGAGCGGCGGCCAGAGCGCGTCGATGAGGACGGATGTCGCGAGCAGCCCGACGACCGAGGCGAGGCCCAGCAGCAGCACGCCCGTGTACCGCACGAGCGAGGCCGACAGGAAGATGTAGAGCACGCCGATCGCGCCGCCGACGTAGAGCCACGGCTCCGTCGGAAACCGTTCGGGCGCGCCCACGAGGGCGATGTGGATGATGTCGGCCACGACGAGCGCGATCGTGCCGCCCACGAAGTTGACGAGCGTCGCGACGAGGGGGCTCCCGAGCGCTTCGCGGAGCCGGCCGTTCGTCGCCTGCTGCCACGCGATGCCGGCGCCTGCGAGGAACGGGAGCAGCAGCATCCACCACGGAACGCTCGCGAGCCCGTCGCCCGTGAGACACAGCACCACCGCGACGATGACGAGCAGGCCGCCCGCGACGCGGCCGAGGGTCACCGCGACGACGCCGGCGGGCCCGTAGCCGACGCGGTCGAGCACGAGTCCGTTGACGGTCTGGCCCGCCACGACGCCGACGGTGAACAGCGCGACGCCGATCGTCGCGACCGTGAGGCCTTGCGTGGCGACGGTGAGCGCTCCGGCGAGGCCGCCGATCAGCATCCAGAACGGAATCTGGCGTCCGATCCCGCGCACGAGCCGGCGGACGGCCGCCCGCGCACTCGGGAGGACTGCGGCGAGGACGAGGAGGATGACCAGGCCCGAGCCGAAGGAGATGACCGCGGCCGTGAATCCGTCGCCGAGCGCGAGGCCGAGCGAGCCGTTGATCCGCGCCTGGACGGCGGTCATGACGCCCACGAGGACGGCTCCGCCGATGGCGAGCCACGCGGGGAGACGGGTGGGGGTCACGGGTCAATCTTGCCTGCGCCGGCGGCGTCTGGTGTGCGACGTACCCTGGAGTGTGCCCCGATCCCGTCGACAGAAGCAGCTGCTTTCATGGCTTCCCGCGGCGATCCTCGTGCTCATCATCGCGGGGGTCGTCTTCACGACGATCGCCGTGCAGAACTCGTGGTGGGCCGAGGAGGATCCCGTCGCCTCGAGCGACCAGAGGGCCGCCGACGGCAGCAGCAAGCTCTCGGATGCCGGGCTCGACTACGTCAACGTCGAAGGCGTGCTGCGCGTGCGCATCGGCCAGGGCGCCCTGCCGACCACGCGGGTCGGCCTCGGCGCCGACGAGGAGAAGACCGGCGAGTTCCGCCGCCCCGTCAAGGCCGTCATCGCGGCCGGCGACGAGGTCTACGTCGTGAACGAGGTCGAGACGATGCGCGCCGTCGCGAAGGGCGGCGAGCTGACCTCGCTCACCCTCGGGGTCGGGCAGGCACTGCCGTGGTCGAGCGCCGTCGGCACGGTGCAGGGGCTCGCGTCGGAGTTCGGCTGGAACCAGGACGAGATCGCCGCGTGGGAGCAGCAGATCTCGGACTTCACCCGCGACCACGCCGACGGCACCTTCACGGCGGAGGTGACGGCGACGGATGCCGCGACCATCACCGGCACCGTCGCGTTCGACCGCGCCTCGGGTTATACGACGCTCTCGATCTCGTTCGCCCCGCCGTCCTGACCCCGGTCTCGCCCCGCCTCCGGCCCCTCGCCCCCGGCCCCGCCCCCCGGGCACCCGTCTCAGACCGTGAGCCTCCATCTGAGCGCCGAGACCGTGGGTAGCACCCGCGCTCTCGGCGCTCAGATGGAGGCTCACCGGTCGAGGCGGACGGGCGCAGCGGAGCGCGGAGCGCGAAGGCCGGGCGCGGCGAGAGGCGCGGGGTGGAGCCCGGGCCAGTGGAGCCGACCACGGGACTCGAACCCGTAACCGCCCGATGAGAAGTCGGCGTCGACCCCGATTCGCCAGTGGAGCCGACCACGGGACTCGAACCCGTAACCGCCCGATTACAAGTCGGGTGCGCTACCAATTGCGCCAGGTCGGCAGAGCGACAAGTCTATCCGGGCGGATCGCGCCGGAATCGCGTCAGCCGGCGGGTGTCGCGGCGGGCGTGGGGGTCGGCGACGGCGTCTGCGTGGGCTCGTCGCTCGCGAGGGTCAGGACGAACTGCGAGAACTCCGCGGGGTCGTCCAGCGCCCCGACGTACTGCGTGCCGTTGACGAGCACCATCGGCGCCGTCGTGAGCGCCACGCCGTCGGCCCCCGGGATGCCCTGCAGGGCCCGGTCGGTCGCCGACTTCGCCCAGGCGGCGAAGTCCTCCTCCTCGATGCAGTCGCGCACGACCTTCGGCGACGAGGCGCTCGAGGCGATCGCGATCGCGGCGAGGTCTTCGTCGGAGATCCCGTCGGAGTCGACCTCGGGCTGCTGCTTCAGCAGCGCGTGCGTGAAGGCGAAGAAGGCGTCGGGCGAATGCGTCGCGACGCACGCGGCGGCGCTCGCGGCACGCAGCGAGTACTTCGTGCCGTTCGACTTCGAGGTGAGCATCGCGACCGGGTAGTACGTGAGGGTCGCTGCCCCCTGCTTGACCCACGTCGCGAGCTGCGCGGCGTTGGCCATCTGGAATTCGCGCGAGCCCGGGGAGAGATAGTCGACGTAGATGCGGATGTCGACGGCCGGCCGCGTCGTCGCGGAGGCCGAAGGATCGGGCGTCGGCGTGGCGGTCGGGGTGGGGGTGGCGGCGGCGGTCGCGCCGGCGGAGCCTGCTCCGGGCACGCCCATCTCCGCTTTGCTGTCTTCGATGCTCGTGCCCGCGACGGAGGTCACGGCGATGCCGTCCTCGGTGACGTTGGCGGGGTCGAGGAGGGGCTTGGACGCCGCGGACCCGACGGTCCAGGTGATGGCGATGGCCGCGACGGCCACGACGGCGATGATGACGACGGCGAGCGACGCGGCGCGGATGAGGCGGACACGCGACTGCTTCGCCTGAACCTGAAGCGCCTTTTCGCGGACCGCTCCACGGCGGTCGCTCGGGACAGGCGCGTTCTGGGATTCGTCGCTCGACATGGAACCTTCTGGAGACGGGGGCCGTGGGCCGGAGGCCGCGCTATCGGGCTGCGACCGCTCACGATGCTAGCCAGGCAGGCTGAGAAAAGCCCAGACACGAGCCCCCTGCGAGGCATCCGTCGCCTGGGAAGGCCGTGAGTGGGCGCCCCCGCGGGCATGTCATACTGATGGGTACGCCCGACGGTGGGCGCGCGGGACAAGCCCCCGCACATTCCATTCACTACGGATCGTCCGGCACGTACCTGCCGGTGAAGGAGAACAAAATGGCGTCCGTCACGTTCGACAACGCAACCCGCCTGTACCCCGGAGGCACCCGCCCCGCGGTCGACAAGCTCAACCTCGAGGTCGCCGATGGCGAGTTCCTGGTTCTCGTCGGCCCCTCGGGCTGCGGAAAGTCCACCTCGCTGCGCATGCTGGCCGGCCTCGAAGAGGTCAACTCGGGCCGCATCCTCATCGGCGACCGCGACGTCACCGACGTCCCGCCGAAGGACCGCGACATCGCGATGGTGTTCCAGAACTACGCCCTGTACCCGCACATGACCGTCGCCGAGAACATGGGCTTCGCGCTCAAGATCGCCGGCGTCGGCAAGGAGGAGCGCGCTGCGCGCGTCCTCGAGGCCGCGAAGCTCCTCGACCTCGAGGAGTACCTGACCCGCAAGCCGAAGGCCCTCTCGGGTGGTCAGCGTCAGCGCGTCGCGATGGGCCGCGCCATCGTCCGCCAGCCGCAGGTGTTCCTCATGGACGAGCCGCTGTCGAACCTCGACGCCAAGCTCCGCGTGCAGACGCGCACGCAGATCGCGTCGCTGCAGCGCCGCCTGGGCGTCACGACCGTCTACGTCACGCACGACCAGACCGAGGCCCTCACGATGGGCGACCGGATCGCCGTGCTGAAGGACGGCATCCTGCAGCAGGTCGGCACGCCGCGTGACCTGTACGAGAAGCCCGACAACGTGTTCGTCGCCGGCTTCATCGGCTCGCCCGCGATGAACCTCTTCCCGGTGCAGCTCGCCGAGGGCGGCATCCAGTTCGGCAACGCCATCGTCGACGCCGACCTCGACCGCCAGACGAACGCGACGCAGGTCACCGCGGGCGTCCGCCCCGAAGACATCGTGGTCAACCCTGCCGACGGCAAGGGCCTGACCGTCGATGTCGACCTCGTCGAGGAGCTCGGCGCCGACGGCTACCTCTACGGCCACACCGACATCAACGGCAAGCGCACCGACATCGTCGCGCGCGTCGACGGCCGCGTCCACCCGAACGCCGGAGAGAAGGTCGTGCTGGCCCCCGTGCCGCACCACGTCCACTCCTTCGACATCGAGTCGGGCCAGCGCCTGAACAAGAAGGCCATCGCCTCCGCGTAGCATCCGTGACCACAGCGCGGGCGGCTCTCACGAACCGTCCGCGCTGTGGCATATCTGGAGAACAATGCCCGCTGCCCTGAGCATCACCGCCAGCTCCGTCGACCCGGGGCTGCTGACCCTGCCGTGGTCGACGACGCTCGCCGAATGGCCGAGCAACCACATCGTCTTCCTGCCGAAGGGCATCTCCCGCCATCTCGTGCGCTTCGCCAACCTCTCCGGCCGCGTCGTGGCCATCAAAGAGACGACGGAGGAGATGGCCCGGCGCGAGTACGACATGCTCGGCAATCTCCATCGCCTCGATGCGCCGTGCGTCGAGCGCGTGGCGGTGATCGCGGGAAGGACGGATGCCGCGGGCGATCCGCTCCCCGCGGCTCTCGTCACCGCGCACCTGAAGTTCTCCCTCCCTTACCGCGCCCTGTTCACGCAGGTGCTCCGCCCCGACACGGCGAATCGCCTGGTCGACGCCCTCGCCGTGCTGCTCGTGCGCCTGCACAACGTGGGCTTCTTCTGGGGCGACGTCTCGCTCTCGAACACCCTCTTCCGCCGCGATGCGGGCGCCTTCGCCGCGTATCTCGTGGATGCCGAGACCGGCGAGCTGCACGAGTCCGGCCTCACGCCGGGCCAGCGCGCGCACGACCTCGACGTCGCACGCACCAACATCGCCGGCGAGATCATGGACCTCGAGGCCGGCGGACGGCTCGAAGGCGGCGTCGACGCCCTGGCGATCGCCGACGGCATCATGTCGTCGTACCACTCGCTGTGGGGCGCGCTCACCGACAAGGAGTCGTTCGCGGCCAACGAGTCGTGGCGCATCACCGAGCGCGTGCAGCGCCTCAACGAGCTCGGCTTCGACATCGGCGAGATGTCGATCCAGGCGACCACCGACGGCACGCGGGTATCGATCCAGCCGAAGGTCGTCGACGCCGGCCACCACCAGCGCCGGCTCCTGCGGCTCACGGGCCTCGACGTCGAGGAGAACCAGGCGCGACGGCTGCTCAACGACCTCGACGAGTTCCGCGCGCGCGTCTCGCGCCTCGGGGATGACGAGGAGATGGTCGCGCACGAGTGGCTGACCCGCGTGTTCGAGCCCGTCGTCAAGGCGATCCCGTTCGACCTGCGCGCCAAGCTCGAGCCGGCCGAGGTGTTCCACCAGGTGCTCGAGCACCGATGGTACATGTCGCAGGCCCGGGGGAAGGCCGTCCCCCTGGCCGAGGTGCTGACCAGCTACATCGACGGCGTCCTGCGCCACCGGCGCGACGAGGCGACCGTCATGGGCCCGCCCACCGAGACGATGTCGCTCCCGATCCTGTCGAGCGGCGCGATCGAGGTCATCGAGGACGACGACATCGACTGGCGCGACCTCGTCTGAGCCCGCGCGGCGGGTCGAGGCATCCGTCATCTCCTCCCGGGAGAGGGAAGCGGGTGCGTGCGCAGCCGGTTATTCGCGCGGTGTCGGCCCCTCGGCGGCGCGCGGTGCCACCACCGCGGCCGCCGAGGAGCCGGAGGCCTTCGCGCCCTCCCCCTCGTCGTCGGCGGCTCGCACCTCGCTGCGGAGGATGCGCACCGACTGACCGACTCCGCGCGCGAGCGCCGGGAGCTTCGTCGCGCCGAAGAGGAGCAGCAGGACGGCCACGAGGATCAGCAGGTGCGTGCCGTTGAGGTTCGCGAACATGGTCGACCTTCGTTCTTCTGCGGCGGGCGGGCGGGCGGACGGGCGACGGACCGTCAGGCCGACGGGGCGTCGTAGCGGGTGCCGTTGTCGAGACCCGCGAGACCGGCGATCTGGCCCGCGTCGTAGACGACGTCGCCGCCGACGATCGTGGCGATCGACCGCACGCGCGGGATCTCGCTGTCGGGGATCGAGAAGAAGTCGCGATCGAGGATGACGAGATCGGCGTGGTTGCCCGCTTTGATGCCGCCGAGGTCGTCCTCGTGGATGAACCACGAGTTGTTCTTCGTCGCGAGCTGGATCGCCTCGTCGCGGGTGATCTGCTGGCCCGGCTCCCAGACGGCGTTGCCGGCGAGGTTCCTGCCGGTGATCATCGTGTAGAAGTTGAGCCAGGGGTTGATCGCCGTGATGTCGCCGCCGTCGGAGTGGTAGCCGACGTTGATGCCGCTGTCGATGATCGTGCGGTGCTTCGGGCCGAGGTTCGAGCCGGAGCGGGTGGGGCCCCAGCCGACCTTGAGGCCCACGCCCATCGCCTTCAGGCGGTTGATGTGGTCGAGCTGGATGTTGGGCACGTGGGCCACGACCCAGCGGAGGTCGCCGATCGGCACTTCGGCGTTGACGGCCTCCCAGCCGGCGACGATCTGCCCGATGTCGTTGGCCGACAGGGAGTGGTTCTCGTTGCGCCAGCCGGCCTTCGCGACGGCCTTGGCGCCCGCGAGCCAGATCGGCCCGCCGATCGCGACGGCCCCGCCGCCGAAGCCGTTGACCGTGAACTCGCCGATGCCGCCCGAGCGCATCATGTCGCTGCCGTAGAAGGGGAAGGCGTTCCTGAGCCGGGCGGTGAGGCGCGGCAGGTCTGCCGTCGAGTCCTCCTCGAGGTAGTCGAAGCGGATGCGGGCCGGGAGCGCCTTCTTGGCGTTGAGGGCGAGGAAGCCACGGTGGATCGTGTACGCGTTCTCGTTCCAGATGGCCGTGCCGGGCGTCTCGACGTGGAAGGCGCCCTCGTCGAGGTGCGTCGTGATCCCGAGGCTCGAGTAGTAATCCAGGGCGGCCTTCGCGTTGCGCTCGCGCTCGGCATCCGTCATCTCCTGACGAAGCCTCTGGAGCGCGAGTCCGACGCCCGGACCCGTGGGGTACCCGGCCGCGTTGACCGCGATCGTGATGCCCTTGGCCGCGAAGTAGTCGACGGCGGCCTGATTGACGGCGTTGCCGCCCTGCTCGGCCATGATCATGACCGGTCGCGGCACGGCGTCGAGGGTCGCGAGGTTGGGGAGGGTGTTGCTGGGGAACTGCATCGCGACGATGGGCCCGAGCGCGGTGACGAGCTCGCCCGCGGGAACGGTGTTCGCCTTCGCGGTCAGCCGCGCGACGGCGTCTTGGTGGGTGAAGACGTCTTCGAGGCCGACCCAGTGGCCGGGGCGGTTGCTCACGAGCGCGATGTGGTTGTGCGAGTCGATGATGCCGGGGATGACCGTGCGCCCCGCGAGGTCGATCTTGTTCTTGGAGTTGCCGTTGCGGATGGCGTCCTTGCCGACCGCGACGAAGCGCCCGTCGCGGATGCGGACCGCATCGACGATCGAGTTGGTGTCGTCGAAGGTGTGGATGCGCCCGTTGACGAGCAGGATGTCGTCGCTGCCGTCTGCGCGGGCGGCGGCCCGTGCGAGGGGCGTCGATCCCCCACCGGCGACGGCGGCCGATGCCGGCGACGCGCTGTTGAGGACGGCGGCTGCCGCGGCCGCGCCGCCTGCCAGCATGAGTCCGCGCCGGGAGACGCCCGACGCGGTGTCCTGCTGCGGGTCGGGCGTGGTGATGTTCTTCTTGCGTGCCATGAGTAGTGCTCCCGCTGAATGTCGACGCTGACAAGGGTGGATCTGGCGGAACGGTCCTTCGGCCAACCCGGTGAACTGCGCTGTCAATTGGACATGGACAGTTGTCCAGTGATACTGGACGGCTTTGGAACGGAACATAGCAGGGCAGCGGCGCTCCGCAATAGCGATCGCGAAGAATTCTCATCGAGGTCGGCAACGCGGCATGACCTCGTGAGAAGAATCTCCCCTGGTCACGGGGCGGGTTCGGTGCTAGGTTCCCGGCTGAACACCTTGTCCATACCCACTGGACAGTTGTGCGCTGGGAATAGACAAGGGACTTCTCTGCCGGCGTGTGCTGCGCGCCGCTGTCAACGTCGACACTCAGGGAGTTCTGATGACACGCAAGATCGACCGCAGGGCCGAGGACGAGCAGGACGAGGGGGGCCGCTTCTCTCGGCGCGGACTGCTCGTCGGCGGCAGCGCCGCGGCGGCTGCCGCGATACTGAGCGCGAGCAGCACGCCGGCTGCGGCGCAGCCGACCGCCGGGCCGCCCGCCGCCGCGACCGAGCGCCGATGGCACCCCGACGACGACGACATCCTGCTCGTCAACGGCCGGATCCACACGATGGACGACCACGACACCGTCGTCTCGGCCGTCCGGCTGAGCGGCGGGCGCATCGCAGCGGTCGGGCGCGAGGCGCAGACCAGCGGCAGCTCGAAGAACCGGATCGACCTGCGCGGACGCACCGTCGTCCCGGGGCTCATCGAGAGCCACACGCACTTCGTGAGTCTCGCCAACCGCCCTGGTTACCACGTCGCGGAGTGGGAGCT
>Ga0164308_10001784_pt1 | contig 11481 bp, 11 predicted proteins | sample Whisoiple_246_MG_FD_109983 | JGI IMG/M metagenome (GOLD analysis project Ga0164308, IMG submission 109983) | Soil microbial communities amended with fresh organic matter from upstate New York, USA - Whitman soil sample_246_MG | ecosystem: Environmental > Terrestrial > Soil > Unclassified >... | reverse complement strand
TATTTCAACCGCTATGATTTGTTGTGGCCGCGCAATGAGACGGCGAACAGGAGGGTTCTATGAAAAATGACCTCGTATCGATCAGTGGCAAATTTTTGCCACGGCGGATGGTCTTGCAAGGGATCGCTTCGCTGTTCGGCGGAGCTCTAGCGCCTGGTGCCTTCGCCGCTACGGAGAACAATTGTCAGCTGACGGAGAGTGACATACTTGGTCCGTTCTATCGTTTCGGTGCGCCGTTCCAGACCAAACTGGCTGGTCCAGACGAGCCAGGCGAACGCCTTCTTGTGAACGGCACGGTCTACAGTTCCGACTGCCGGAGCCGCTTGCCCAATACGCTAATCGAAATCTGGCAGGCAAATAAAGCTGGCGTGTATGACACCGACAAACCTGGCAATTTTACTGAACACGGCGACTTCCACCTGCGAGGCATGATGCTAACCGATGAGCGAGGGAATTATGAGTTTGAGACCATCATGCCAGGAAGATACCCAGTTCCACCGAATCTTCCGGGTTTAGAGAAATACGCGGGATTGACACGGCCGGCGCACATCCATCTTCGTGCTGCGGAATCAATGCACATTCCACTCACCACGCAGCTTTATTTTAAAGACGATCCTTATATCGCCAAAGATCCTTGGGCTAGTCGCAAACCATCCTCGGTGATCGATCTCAAACAGGATGGCAAAACGCTACATGGCACTTTTGATATTGCGTTAGCCCGCGGCTTTTGAGTGGGCCCCGCCAGTCGATGTCCGCTTTGGCCCAAAGCGGACATGAGCTTTTGTGCTGCACGTGTCTGCTTTTGACCTAAAGCGGACGTTGTTTAGGCCGCTGACCCCTTCCTGAGCGCAAGTGGGAGTTGCTACGATCCCAAGTCCAAGAGTCTCGGGGCGGCAATGAGACGGCGTAAGTTCATCACATTGTTGGGTGGCGTTGCGGTTTGGCCAATTGTTGCGCGCGCGCAGCCGACAATCCCGGTTATCGGCTATCTCGGTAGTGAAACCGCTGATCGATACGCGACCCGTCTAACCGCATTTCGCCAAGGCCTCGGAGCAATGGGCTTTGATGAAGGTCGCAACGTCGCAATCGAATTTGTTTGCGCTGATGGTCAACCCGACCGATTGCCAGCACTGGCGGCTGATCTTGTCCGTCGCCGGGTTACGGTTATTGCTGCACCGGGAAGCGCCGCCGCTGGACTGGCGGCAAAAGCAGCGACCACAACGATCCCTGTTGTTTTCGAGACGGGTTTGGACCCTGTCCAAGCAGGACTTGTCAAAAGCCTGAACCGGCCGGAAGGCAACATCACTGGTGTAACCTCTCTAAATTCTGCAGTTACTCCAAAAGGACTGGAGCTCCTGCACGAATTGCTCCCCCAAGCCAAAAGATTTTCTGTGCTCATTAACCCCGCAAATGCGGTTATAACCGACATCGTTATGAAAGGCGTCGAGGCCTCTTCACGTGCTCTTGGGCTCGAACTGCAAATCCTCAACGCCGACACTGGCAACGATTTCGAGGCCGTCTTTGCGAAATTGGTTCAGCCGCGAACGGCTGGGGTCCTCATCACGGCGAACCCAGTTTTTAATAGCCGTGCACACGAGCTTGCCGCTCTCACGCTCAAACATGCAGTGCCAGCGGTCCATGCTGTCCGCGAGTTTGCGATGGCCGGCGGATTGATGAGTTATGGCGGAAATATAAGGGAGTCGCACAGGCAAGCCGGGATCTATACCGGACGCATACTCAAAGGTGAGAAACCGGCGAACCTGCCGGTCCAACTGGCAACCAAAGTCGAGCTTTACATCAACCTCAAGACCGCCAAGGCGCTCGGAATAAACATCCCGAATACACTCATCGGCCGTGCGGACGAAGTGATTGAGTAGGCGAGCATGTCTGCCCATAGCGGACATCGCTAGTTGCACCGCACATATCTGCTTTTGACCCAAAGCGGACATGGCGCAACGATGGGAACTTGGTAAAATTGCACTTTCGTTGCACACGCCTAAGAGGCGATATGAAACGGCGTGGTAAAACAGGCTCGTCGGGCAAAGGACATGCCGGGCTGCAAAATAAGAAAACGCCGAGCGCGGCGTTAAAGCGCGAGCGCGACGAGGCACTGCAGCAGCAGGCCGCGACCGCCGAAATTCTCACGGTCATCAGCAGTTCGCCGGCCGACACGCAGCCCGTCTTCGAAGCCATTGTGCAGAGCGGACTGAAGCTCTTTCCCGACGCCGCAATCCTTATTGCATTGCCTGATGGCGACCGGCTGCGCGCTGCTGCATATGCCGAAACAAATCCTGCTCGCGTCAAGGCAATGCTCAGTGTTTGGCCGATTCCGCTCACCCGCGAATATAACCAGGCTATCGCGATCCTAGACCGAAAGATTGTCGACATTCCCGACGGGAGAGAGGCGCCGTCCGAGTTTGCGTCCGGAGCGCGCTACTTTCTGAGGACCGGCTACCGGGCAATAACCATCATGCCGATGATGCGCGGCAGGGAGGCCATTGGCACCCTCAGCGTGGTGCGGGTAGCGCCCGGACCGCTCTCGAAAAGACAGATTGGAGTTCTGAAGACCTTCGCCGCGCAAGCCGTCATCGCCATCGAGAACACGCGCGTGCTTAATGAGCTGCGCCAGCGCACGAACGATCTGAGCGAGTCGTTGGAACAGCAGACAGCAACCTCAGAAGTGCTGAAAGTCATTTCAAGTTCACCAGGCGACCTGGAGCCGGTGTTCGAAGCGATGCTGAAGCAGGCCACACAAATTTGTGAGGCTAAATTTGGAATTGTGGTCCGGTACGAGGGTGGTTTATTTCATCCAGCAGCAACACTTGATTTGCCGCCTGCCCTTGCTGATTTCATGGTGAAACAAGGCGGGTTTGCGCCCAAGCCCGGCCAGCTATTTGGCCGGCTCTGCGAAGCAAAGACTGTCATAAGTGTCGTCGATCGGGCAACCGATCCAGAACCCAGCCCCTCGTTCAGATACGGCGGTGCGCGATCTTCCATCGCCGTGCCGATGCTCAAGGACGATGAACTGCTTGGTGCCTTTTTTATCTATCGCACAGAGGTACGTCCTTTCACCGATAAACAAATTGAGTTGGTGAAGAACTTCGCTGCGCAGGCCGTCATCGCCATCGAGAACACGCGACTGCTCAACGAGTTGCGCGAATCGTTGGAGCAGCAGACTGCGACGTCGGAGGTGCTGAAGGTCATCTCAAGTTCGCCCGGCGATCTTGAACCTGTTTTCCAGGCCATGCTGGAGAATGCCGTGCGCATTTGCGATGCCAGTTTTGGCATGTTGTTTCGCAACGACGGCGGGCTCATGAAGGCTGAGGCAATGTTCGGCGTGCCGCCGCAATTTGCCGAGTTCTGGCGTCGCGGGCCGCAACGGCCGGGACCGCGCAGCGCGTTTGCTCGGACCATCGAGAAGAGACAGATTGTCCATATCGCCGACGTCAAAACCGAACCGGCTTACGTCGAGGGTGAGCCTGTCTTTGTGGCCGCCGTCAATCTCGGAGGTTTCCGGACCCTGCTGAATGTGCCGATGCTTAAGGAGAACGAGGTCATCGGCGTAATTGCCATCTATCGCCAGGAAGTGCGGCCTTTCAGCGACAAGGAAGTTGAGCTGCTGTCGAACTTCGCCGCGCAGGCGGTCATCGCGATCGAGAATACACGGCTGCTGAGTGAGCTGCGCGAATCGCTGCAGCAGCAGACCGCCACCGCCGACGTGCTCAAGGTCATCAGCCGCTCGACGTTCGACCTGCAGACCGTGCTCGATACACTACTCGAATCTGCTGTCCGCCTGTGCGAAGCGCGGCAAGGCTCACTGTTTCGTCTAGAGGGCGGTCTGTTGCATGTGGCAGCCCAGCACCATTTTGATGATCGGCAGCGCAACCTTCTTTTGGCCAAATACCCTATGCCACCGAACCGCGGCCACATGTCGGGTCGAGCGCTTCTGACGGGTTCTGCTATCCAAATCCCTGACATCCTTGCTGACAAGGATTATCGGAGTTCGGAAGCGAAAGAGGCAGGCTTCCGCAGTCTTCTTGGCGTCCCGCTGCTCCGGAACGGACAGGCGATCGGCTCTATCGTCATTTTCCGAATGGAAGCCGGCTCTTTTACAGAGAAGCAATTAGAGCTCATTCAGACCTTCGCCGACCAAGCTGTCATCGCTATAGAGAACACGCGGCTGCTTGGCGAACTGCGCGAATCTCTTCAGCAACAGACGGCTACTGCAGATGTGCTGAAGGTGATCAGTCGCTCGACCTTTGACCTTCAGACAGTCCTCAATACTCTGGTCGAATCTGCAGCGGGCCTCTGCGAGGCGGACAGCGCAGCGATTCATCGTCCGAAAGGAGGCGCATACCCTTATGTAGCGAGCTATGGTCTTTCACATGAGTACGATGAGTACATGCGCAGACAGGCCCTAGTGCCAGGGCGCGGCACGGTGCTTGGGCGTGCGGTGATAGAAGGCAGACCGGTTCATGTACACGACGTTACGGTTGATCCGGAATACACTTTGACCGAAGGGCAGAGGCTCGCCGGATTTCGCACCGTGCTTGGCGTGCCTCTAATGCGCGAAGGAGTTTCAATAGGGATCATCATGCTAACTCGCAATACAGTCCGGCCGTTTACTGACAAGCAGATCGAGCTCGTAACGACGTTTGCCGACCAGGCAGCGATCGCAATTGAAAATGTTCGTTTGTTCGACGAAGTACAAGCGCGTACTCGCGAATTGGCGAAGTCTCTAGATGATCTTCGAACCACTCAGGATCGTCTAGTGCAGACGCAAAAGCTCGCCTCGCTTGGCCAATTGACAGCTGGCATCGCGCACGAAATTAAGAACCCGCTCAATTTCGTGAACAATTTCTCCGGACTATCGGCTGAGTTGGTTGATGAGTTGCGGCAAGCCCTCAACGACGAAAATTTCACGGAAATAAGACGCGGCGAACTAACAGAACTGATGACCACGCTACAAAGTAATCTCGATAAGGTTGTTCAGCACGGCAAACGTGCCGATGCGATCGTCAAGAACATGCTGCTCCACTCGCACCAGGGTTCTGCGGAACATCGGCGCGTTGCGATCAATACAATTGTCGAGGAAAGCCTCAAGCTTGCGTATCACGGGGCGCGAGCCGAGAAGCAGAATTTCAATATCATGGTGGAGCAATCGTTCGATCCCGTTGCCGGAGAGGCTGACGTTTTTCCCCAGGAGATCACGCGTGTCCTGCTCAATTTGATCTCAAACAGCGTCTACGCGACGAGGGACAAAACTTCGCCTGACGGCAAAATTTACAGACCGACCCTCACGGCTTCAACGAAGGACCTTGGCGACCGTGTGGAGATCACGATCCGTGACAATGGGATTGGCATTCCACCAGAGATCAAAGAGAAAATGTTCAATCCCTTCTTCACGACCAAGCCAGCCGGAGAGGGTACTGGCCTCGGCCTTTCCATTAGTCACGACATCATCGTCAAACAACATGGCGGCTCGATCGAGGTCGATACTCAGCCCGGTGAATTCACGGAAATCAGGATTGTTCTGCCGCGAACGGCGGCTTACATCTCCAGCTAGGCTCTAAATGCCGCCGATGTCCGCTTTGGCCCAAAGCGGACATTACCTCTCTACGGGCAGCTCTTCGGCCGAGTCAGCCCAGCAATATGAGCCGCCGCTGCCGTCGCCGATCGCCTAATGTTTTCCGAAACAACGGGCCTTTTTGGGCTCGCCCAGGATGTGAAAACGCGCCAGAGAAATCCGGCCGTGCCGAAAATAGATATGGGGATGGCGATGATGATTGCCCCGACAACGATAGCAGCAAGGAGGAGTTGGTCTTTAGAAGCGGGGAACCTCATCTTGCCCTCTTTGGATCCGAGCCCGCAGCAACCGCGCGATTGACGGAACGTTTTAGGCAGTCAACGTTTTCTGTTTGTCTGGGGCGTCGTAGCGAAACCACTTCTTGTCGCGCCGGACGCTATCGACACCATCGTGCCGACGCAAAGCAATCGCGATTGGGTGTGAACCACCAATACTCGCCACCGGATTAGGGCTGAGTGTGGTTAGACGGAGCGGATCAGCCGTCCAGATGGTGAAGCACAACAATAAGAACAAAAAGACGATGGCCGCGAATGCAACGGCTCTTTGTGCCAGGGTCATATCCATTTCAAACCGCCTTCCGGGGCAACGTACTTCCCTGCTGCGCGAAACAAATAATCCGCTTTCGTTGAGCGTAGTGGTGCCAACGCACCGGGGCGCAAAATTTCGCGATTAACGATTAAATGGTGAAGGTGCAGAACAACTCAGTAAGTCGCTAACCCAACGACCAGCACCATCGCGAGGACCGCGAGTGCGAACCAAACCATGGTTACGGCGAGACTCAAACGCTCGCTGCGTTCTAGGGCATCGCGAGCAAACGCATCTCTTATTGTGGTCGGATAATCGGTCATCGGCGGATTAATACTCGCCGGCGGTTAAGACTCGATTTCCCAATTGCCCGATTTTAAATCAAATTGTCAGTAACGACCGGCAGGCGGCATCATTCAGCCGATGCTCAAACGATCAATTTTTAACGCACCCGCATGTCCGCTGTTGGCCTCAAGCAGACATTCCCATTTGCACCGCACATGTCCGCTGTTGGGGGCAAGCAGACATGCCTGTTTGCGCCCGCGTTATTGCTTATGGGAGAGGAGATAAGCCAGTGAATTCCCAATTTGGTTGGTCTTTTTCGAGACCATTTGAACGTAGCGCGCTGTGGGTTTTTGATTTTGGGAAAGGAGATAGGCAAGTGAGTTTCCGGTCTTGTGCATTGGAGTTCTCCGGCTCGTTAGTTGGTTAAAACGATGCGCTTGATGTGAACGTATTTGCGTTCGTCTGGCCACGCAGTGTCGCCCGTCACAAAAAAACGCATTTGCGCGGTACTGCTGTAATCGCGCATGTCTGCTCTACCCCAGAAAGCAGACATCAAATGCCAAGATTTTGGCGGGGGATCACAAGATCGAGTCAGCCCCGGCGTGCTTCAAAACCAGGCATGACAATCGAATCAATTATTCGTCGTCGTGCATTCCGTGATGGTTTTTATGACGGCCGTCAGGGATGTCCTATGCGTCGCCTTGCAACCCGTAAGGCGCGTTGGCTGTACGCGCTGGGCCGCATCTTTGCCAACGTCGCGCCAACCAACCTGCAGGTCTACGAACAACGCCACGCGACCGAGGCCGCCGTTGCCGCATTCAGGGCGATGCCGCCGCGATATATTGGCCCGCTGGCTGCCGCCGGTTGACCACCACTCTTCCCTGGTTTTGAAAATCGGCTCCATGGTGTCCGCTCTTGGGTCTAAAGCGGACATGGCTAATTGCGGCGCACATGTCTGCTTCTGACCCAGAGCAGACATCGGGTCGACGCGGTGTGGCTCAAGATGCGGTCGCCACGCAATCCATCTCCAGGTCGAACGGCCCCGGCCACGAGTGAATGAACATGAAGATGCGCGATGGCGCGTCTTTCGGGAAATAGCGGTCATAAACGGCGTTGAAGGTCGCGAAGTGCGTCGGGCCAGGCACGCAATAGACATTGCATTTGATCACCTGCAGCAGTGACGAGCCGGCGGCCTCCAGGCAATGCTTGAGCTGCTCCAACACCAACTCGCACTGCCGCTCAAAAGGTTGCGGCTTGATCTCGCCGGTTTTCGGATCAAACGGCGGTAGGCCGGACAGATAGACGAAGCCATTGGCGATGGTGACAGGATACGCCACCCCACCTTTGCGATAGCGCTCTAGATAGGTCGAAATCGGCTCAACCCGCATGCGTTCGATCATGGCCGGTCCTCTCGCGTGTGGTCGTTATCTTTAGCAAAATTCTTGCGTACGATAGTTCGGTCGGGACCGAACTATCGCCACGTTTGCGCCGACATGGCCTTTTGCGTTGCATATGTCCGCTAATGGCCCAAAGCGGACATGCGGCTCGCACCTGGCACATCACCCGTCGATTTGAGCTGTCCACTTCCGGGTCGTTTTTGGTTGCGCAACATCGATGCTGCCTGTTTTATTTGTGAGCCCGCCCGAAACGGGCCCAACCATGGGGGACAGTATGACAATCGCTCGAAAAGTTGCGATTGCAGTGGTGGTCTGCGCGGCAACGGGCATGACTACGCAAGCCGAAGCCGCGAAACGGAAAGCCGCAGGTCCCACCACGCTTGAAGGTTGCCCGTACTGTGTGCCGGTGTGCGGCATCGTTGTGGGCTCCGGCTCTAACACCTATGTGCTCTCAGGGGCTTTGGCTCCGTCGGTTCCTTTATACACCCCGGTTAGGGTGCGCGGCCGGAAGACCGGCGATAACAATTTCTGCGGTGGCACGCAGTTTGAGGTACAGGCCGTCGGGCGTTCACAAAAAAGCTGCGTGTGGCGCTGAAACTCTGCGCCTTTGCGTGACCAGCGCAAATGGTTGCGCCCTAACCATGGCCATCCTCACGAGACATTCAGGAGCACTTTAGCCAGCAGGTTGCGATGTCCGCTTTTGGCCCTTAGGGGACATCGCAACTTGCGCTGCACATGTCCGCTTCTGACCCAAAGCGGACATTGCTTTGGTTGAGGAGGGCTTTCGCCGCGCTCGCTTACTGTTTTAATATGCGGCGAGCAAAGCCAGTCGGGGGTTACCGATGAAGCGGCGCGAATTTATCACCCTGCTCGCCAGCGCGGTGGCATTGTCGCCAATTGCGGCGCATGCGCAACAGAACCGAAAAATCCCGCACATTGGTTATCTCATGGACCGTTCCGGCCCACCGGGCGTTCTCGATCAAGGATTTCTAACTGGCCTGCGTGACCACGGTTATGTAATCGGAGAAAGCGTCGCACTCGACTACCGCTGGACCGAAGGCAAAAGCGAACGTCTCCCGGCTCTTGCCCGTGAACTTGCTGCTGCCAACGTCGATATCATCGTCGTCGCCGGCGCGGATTCTACGCGGGCCGCAAAGATGGCCACCTCGACGATTCCGATTGTGATGGCTAGCAGCCAAGACGCCGTTGGTGACGGATTAGTAGCAAGCCTGGCGCATCCCGGCGGCAATGTGACTGGTCGCTCTGTCTATGCGCCAGAACTGACATCGAAACGGATGGAAATCCTAAAGGAAATGATCCCAACGCTGACCAAGGTTGGCGTTCTTTGGAATAAAGACAACACCGGTGCGGCGGGCCAATTGCGAGAAGCTGAGACAGCTGGGCGCGCGCTCGGCATTGTCATCGAATCGCTTCCCGTAAGCATTCCCGATGGCTTGGATGCGGTGATGGCGCGGGCGATACAAGTTGGTGCAGGCGCGATCCTTATCGTTTCCGACAGTTCGACCATAGGCAATCGCGCGAAAATTGGCAGTGCTGCTCTACAAAGTCGCCTTCCAACCATCTTCGCCAACAAAGCATACCTGACTGGTGGCGGCTTGATGAGCTACGGTCCGGATATCGTCGAGAGTTTTCGATTGTCCGTGATTCACGTAGACAAAATTCTGAAAGGGGCAAAGCCAGCGAATTTGCCAGTGGAACAGCCAACCAGATTCGAATACGTGATCAATATGAAGACGGCGAAGGCGCTCGGATTGACTGTGTCTCCCGCGCTAATGTCGCGTGCCGACGATCTGATCGAATAGCTGAAAAGCGGACGTGGCCGGCCCGGAACCCGACCCCCTCCCGAGAGCTAGCGCAAATTGCTACCATTACTTGTCTAAGCCTCGGGGGCGACTATGAGGCGACGAGACTTCATCAGACTGGTCGGCTCAGTGGCTGCGTGGCCGCTGACAGCGCACGCGCAGCCTGCCGGAATGCGGCGTGTGGGCGTCTTGCTCGGGGTCCCCGAAAATGACCCCGAAACGAAATCGCGCATCAAAGCCTTCCGATTGGGAATGCGCGATGCGGGTTGGATAGAAGGACGCAACGTTCAAATTGAATATTGGTACGCTGGGACCGATCGCGACGCCATCAACAAAAATGTAACCGAAGTGATTCGGGTGGCACCCGATGTCATCGTCGCGAATTCCACCCCCGTCATGGCCGCACTCCGTGCGGCCACAACCACGATTCCGATTGTTTTTGTCGTGGTGAACAATCCGGTCGGACAGGGCTTCATTTCAAATCTGACGAACCCTGGCGGCAATGTGACAGGTTTCTCGTTCATCGAGCCCGAAATAGTTGGCAAGTGGATAAACCTACTGCGCGACGTGAAGCCCGATCTGGCGCGACTCGCACTTCTGTTTAATCCGGACACCGCACCGTACTACAATGCGTATCTTCGTTCATTCAAAGCGTCGCCGCAGCAGCCCGGAGTCGAAGTGAATCCGGCGCACGTGCGAAATGCGGCCGAAGTCGAACAGACGATTGCTGAATTGGCGCGCGACCAGCGCTCCGGCTTGATCGTTGGGGCCGATCCTTTCACCGTCGCCACGCGAGCAATAATTTTGAAATCAGCAGAGCAACATCGAGTACCGCTGATTTGCCCTTATAGACAATTTATCCATGACGGCGGCTTAATGTCCTATGGACCCGATACTGCCGACGTTTTTCGACGTTCAAGCTCGTATGTCGATCGCATTCTCAAGGGTGAGCGCGTAGGCAATCTGCCAGTGCAATCACCGGACAAGTTCGAGCTCGTCGTCAATCTAAAAACGGCCAAAACGCTTGGTATCTCGATGCGTGAGTCGTTCTTGCTGCTGGCCGACGAGGTGATTGAATAGACCGTGCGACGTCTGCTAATGGCCCTTAGCGGACATTAGCTGTTGCAATGCACCTGTCTGCTTTTGACCCAAAGCGGACATCGCCCCCTTCCAGCGCTGTTGCTTACTCCTTACGATGGCTCGTCGTGAGGCTCGGGTTGTATGCAGCGGCGCGAATTCATCACGTTTCTCGGAGGTGCGGTAGCGTCGCCGTTCGCAGCACATGCGCAGCAGGTCGCGCGCACGCGTCGCATTGGCGTGTTGAGTGGGCTGGCTGCCAGCGATCCTCAAGGCGAAGCCACCGTCGCTGCCTTTCGGGAAGGCTTGCAGCAGTTGGGTTGGGCTGACGGCCGCAACGCGAGGATCGACTACCGCTGGGGCTCAGGCAATGCGGACGACATGCGCAAATATGCGGCGGAATTGGTGGCCCTCGCGCCGGATGTTTTGATGGCTACTGGCGGCGCGAGCGTTGGGCCGTTATTGCAGGCGACCAAATCTATTCCGATTGTGTTCGCGAATGTCCCCGATCCGGTTGGGTCCGGGTTTGTCGAGACTCTTTCGCGCCCGGGCGGCAACGCCACTGGTTTTGTGCAGTTCGAATACAATCTGAGTGGGAAATGGCCGGAGCTCTTGAAGGAAATCGCACCGAACGTCACAAACGTTGCGATGCTTTGGGATCCTGCCATCCTCGCAGGGATCGGCCAATTCGCCATCATCCAGTCCGTGGCGCCATCGCTGGGCGTCGAGGTCCGCGCGATTAACGTTCGTGACCCTGTTGAGATTGAACGCGGTGTCGAAGCATTTC
>Ga0164308_10001783_pt1 | contig 11481 bp, 8 predicted proteins | sample Whisoiple_246_MG_FD_109983 | JGI IMG/M metagenome (GOLD analysis project Ga0164308, IMG submission 109983) | Soil microbial communities amended with fresh organic matter from upstate New York, USA - Whitman soil sample_246_MG | ecosystem: Environmental > Terrestrial > Soil > Unclassified >... | reverse complement strand
TCAAAGGCATGTTTTATGTTTCTCATACCATCATTACATTGATCGATCATAAAGACGAAACCTATACACCCTTCCTGCTTGATAATGATGATTCCCCTATCAGGTCGCACGTAAGATACCAGGAACTGGTGCAATCTCATTTTTCACTTAACGAACCATTTATACAAGCCGTGTTGCAGGCAGATGGCCCTATATCTTTTTTGCTGGAAGATATTATGGACAAACCGAAAAGTCCACCTTTTCTACGTGTTAATTATGAGAACGGCGTAAGGGAAATTTTAATGACCAAACTTATGAAGGAAGATAAACCAATGGGCTTTATTCATATTTATACAGACAAGCCCGCAGGCTTTAGTACTGAATTCAGAAGCGTTATTAAAGGCATTGTTCCTCAAATATCAAGTGCTGTATCCAACATCATTAAAAATGAAGAGATAGTTAAGAAGGAAAAAGAAAAATCGTTCCTGCTTGATTTTAGCAACGATGTAGCAACCGTGAGAACAAAGGAAGAGCTTAACAGTGCAGTTTGCGCTTCGTTACGTAAATTAAATCAACAAGGTGGTTTTGTTATCCGCAGGATAAATGAAGACAACACTACCATGAGCGCTTATATCTATGATCTTACTAAAACACAGCATCGAAAAGTTTTGAATGTGCTGGAAAATGCCAGGTATCCTGTAAATGATGGCCTGCAGAACCGTGTATTAAATAGTTCCATTCCTTTATTATTTAATATAGACAGGGAAATACATCGGGGTATTACCTCATCTTATTTACAGCATTGGAAGACGATGGGTTTTAAAGATATCGTAGGCATGCGGTTGCGTAACGGCGAGACGAACCTTGGCATTTTATTCCTGGAGATTGAAGAGATCAATGTCCGTTTATTACAGGGCTTTTGTGCTCTGATATCCGTTGCCATGGCCAATACAATAGCCAATGAACAAGTGACTAAAAAACAGGAAGAGCAGGCTTTCCTTCTTGATTTTAGCTATGATATTACACAGGTAAGAACCAAGCAGGATCTACAGAACGCCATTTTCAAGGTGCTTGATAAAACCATGCATACCAAGCTTGCAATGCTAAGGGTGTTAGATGATGATGGCATTCATTTATCAACGTTCATGTATGACGGTTCATTGTTTGAAAATTCAAAAAAGGATTTTGATAAATTGTCCGGTAACCGGATCACGATTGAAGAAACATACACAGCGCAGGTATTGGCAAGTAAGGAGGGTATGATGTTTAACGTGGAAGAGGAACTAAAGAATGGCAATGCTTATGCAAAACTCTGGAAAACAACCGGATTAAAAAATGTGTATGGCCTGCCATTACGTGTTGGAGATAGAAGCGTCGGCACAATTTGGTTACTGGCAAACAAGCTGAACCGATTGCTGGTAAAAGGCATATGTTTCCAGATATCCATTGCCATCGCTAACATACAAGCGAATGAAAAACTACTCGCATATAAAAAGCGGTTGGAAGTAGAAAATGATTACTTGAAAGAGCAGATCAAAATCATTTATAATTTTTCAGAGATCATTGGCAGTGCCGATTCCATGCAAAAAGTATATCGGCTTATGTCGCTGGTGGCAGATTCAAATACTACAGTTTTGGTTTTAGGCGAAACAGGTACAGGCAAGGAATTAATCGCAAGAGCCATTCATAATGCATCGCCGCGCAAAGACAAGCTGATGGTAAAAGTGAATTGCGCAGCATTGCCGGCAAACCTTATCGAGAGTGAATTGTTTGGCCATGAACGCGGCGCTTTTACCGGTGCCATCGACCGGCGCATAGGCAAATTTGAACTGGCTAATCACAGTACGCTTTTTCTTGATGAAATTGGTGAACTGCCGCTTGAAGCACAGGCGAAGTTGTTGCGTGTAATACAGGAACGCGAACTGGAACGTGTAGGTGGCAAACAAATCATAAAGATCGATGTGCGGTTAGTTGCTGCTACGAACCGTAACCTGGAAGAAGAAGTAAAAGCTGGCCGCTTTCGCGCCGACCTTTATTTCCGTTTGAATGTATTTCCCATCTCATTGCCGCCGTTGCGCGACCGCGTGGAAGATATTGAGCCACTCATGCATTTTTTTATACAGAAATACAGCAGGAATACCGGACGAAGGATCAGGAAGGTTGCACCAAAAATTATTCAACAATTACGTAGTTACACTTGGCCGGGTAATGTAAGAGAACTTGAACATTTAATTGAACGCAGCATACTGCTTGCTACAGATGGTGCATTGGATGATGTGTATATACCACAGAATACTGATACAGAAAAACAGGACCCGGCATATCTTTTAAACCGTTCGCTGGACGAAGTTGAACGTGCTTATATCATTGCAACATTAAAGCGTTGTACCGGCAAAATCTCAGGCCCCGGCAGCGCTGCTGAAGTATTAAAAGTTCCAGGCAATACTTTGCATTCGAAAATGAAGAAATTGGGTATCAACAAGAGTGAATATTTTGTATGATAACTAAGCTGCAAGCTATGAGCTACTGGCTTCGAGCTGTTCATAGAGCTTATGGCTTACATCTCGAAGCTTCCTCTCCCTTAATAAAGTGTAACCCCTCGTGCTTTCACGAAATACAGTGAAAATAATAACATCGTATTTTATTATTTTGATGATTATCAATGATTTGATGAATTGGCATTTGGTTGGCCTTATCAGGGAAAATCAAATAAAAAATCGAATCATGAAAATCGTAGTAATTGGAGGCACGGGCCTCATCGGAACAAAAGTGGTTAACAACCTTCGCCAAAAAGGCCACCAGGTTATCGCTGCTTCTCCTGCCACCGGTATCAACACCATCACCGGAGAAGGTTTGGCTGAAGCTATGGCAGGTACAGATGTAGTAATAGACCTCGCTAACTCACCATCATTTGAAGACAATGCTGTGATGGAATTTTTTCAGACAGCAGGTCGTAATTTATTGGCAGCAGAAATAAATGCAGGTGTAAAACATCATGTGGCGCTTTCCATTGTTGGCGTTGATATCATGCAAAACATCGGTTACATGCGCGCCAAAATTGCGCAGGAAGATCTGATCAAAAAATCAGGCGTGCCTTACACCATTATCCGCAGTACGCAATTTTTTGAATTTCTGGCGGGCATAGCCAACCAGGCAACTACTGGAAATGAAGTGCATCTTTCAGATGTACAATTTCAGCCCATTGCTTCAGATGATGTTGCTTCCTTCGTTGCTAATTATGCACTTGAAACACCGAAAAGCAAAGTTGTTGAAATTGCCGGTCCTGAACGTTTTGAAATGTACGCGATCGTTGCAAATTACCTGCAGCATTTAAATGATCCACGCAAGGTTATACCGAATGGAAGGCCCGAATACTTTGGCGGCGAGATCGCCCGTAACGCTTTAGTACCCGTAGGGCATGCAAACTCAGGTGCCATCAATTTTGAAAAATGGATGAGCAATCAATTACAAAAGGCTTAGTGCCAAAGATCTGCCACCTGCTGAAACGAAGATGACGGGTGACAGCTTGCCGAGGCGGTTGTAACGGGAGATGCACTTTCCACCTGTTCGTGTATCGAGGATATCCCAACGCCGGCGTAGAATCCTTACGAAAACCGGTCAACAACACGGCAAGTCAACAGGCAACAGATCAATTTCCTTCTAACATTTTCACTTACGAAAATTGCCCGAATTGAAATTATAATTCGGCCAGGGCAGCGCTTTGAAAAACACCAATTATTTATCTATAAAGAATAACACCATGAATCTTTTCTTTAATCATCCCGCAAAAAAAACAGCCAGCGAACCTGGTAAACCTACGCCGGCTTTATTCCGGGAATATGAATATTATACCAACGAAGGCAGTGAGTTTCTTGATGATGCTATACGCACGAAAGAACAGCCATTACTGTATGCTGAAGAAACTATTGCATCCAATAGTTCTGCAAACTTTATTTAACGCCATTCAGGTAAATGATTTTACGTTAAAATGAATGCCATGAAAAATTATGTAACACTTGCAGAAGCTTTATCAGACCTCAGGAAAAGAGGCTATGATGCGGATTTTACAGCGGAAACAGACACTGTTTCCCTTTACTGGGGAGAATTCGATGTAAGACTCGATCCCGAAGAGTTTCAAATAGACGAAGTATACAGGTTTGATTGCAATTCTATTGATGACAATAACGCTATACTCTACGCCATTTGCGATCCTACTTCTGGTGTAAAAGGAATTCTGGTGGATTCATTGGAAGCGGCTTCCTGTGGTTTGAGTGCTACACTGGCAAATAAATTAAAGGTGAAAACACTTAATAGTTGAATGCAGCAACAAGGCGGGAAAATGCACATTTCAATCTTTTGATGGAAAATATTAATCACACATAAAAACAAACTAGTCATGTCAGAAATTAACAAAGCAGTAAAAGCAGAAAATGATCTGCACATTTTTAAAGAAGTAAGAGAATTTTTGAAAGCGCTTAATTCAGGAAACGGTAAACCTATCGAACAACTTAATCCCGCAGAGGCGCGAAAGGTGCTGGTTGATGCACAGAATTCAACAGCGGTTGATTATTCAGGTATTGATGAATCTGAGATGATCATCAACCAGGATGGTGAAGAAGTACGGATACACATAACAAAACCAGCAGGTGTTGCACAAAACGCGCCCGTGTTCATCTATATACATGGCGGAGGCTGGGTTTTAGGAGATTATCCAACGCATAGAAGATTGGTAAGAGACCTGGTGGTTGAAAGCGGTGCGGTCGCTGTTTTCCCAGATTATACACCATCTCCCGAAGCACAATATCCAGTTGCTGTTAACCAAATCTATGCTACGCTGAAATGGGTGTTTGAGCATGGTAAAGAAATAGGCGTAGACGGAAAAAACCTTGCGGTTGTAGGTAATAGTGTTGGTGGAAATATGGCAGCTTCAGTAGTGTTAATGGCAAAGGAAAAAAGCGGACCTGTTATAAAACTGCAGGTATTGTTATGGCCGGTAACCGATGCAAATTTTGACACCAGCTCTTACAAGGATTTAGGCGAAGGAAGATTTCTTACAAGAAATATGATGATATGGTTTTGGGACAATTACCTGCCTGATAAAAAAAGACGCACAGAAATTTATGCTTCCCCGCTACAGGCAACGCTAGAGCAGTTGAAGGGATTGCCACCCGCTTTAATTCAAACAGCGGAGAATGATGTATTGCGCGATGAAGGTGAAGCGTATGCCCGCAGATTGAATGAAGCAGGAGTGCCTGTAACATTGACAAGGTATGCAGGACTGATTCACGACTATGGATTATTAAATCCCCTCGCCAGTATTCCGGCAGTAAAAACAGCACTGCTGCAGGCTGCCGCAAGCATTAAAAAATCACTATCACTTTAATGGAACTATCAATAAAAAAGCATAATTAAAAAAATTTAAACCTCTCAATATTTTCTAATCATTTAATATAATTTTTTATGAAGAACATTTTCAAACAATTTATTACTGTTGCCTTAATTACAACAGTTGCATCTTTCTTCTTACCAAAAAATGCACAATCACAAACAGCAAAAGGCGTCAAAAACATTGTATTGGTACACGGTGCATTTGCCGATGGATCAAGCTGGTCCAAAATTATTCCAACACTCCAGGCAAAAGGATTTAACGTGGTCGCGGTACAAAACCCGCTCACTTCATTTACAGATGATGTAGCCGCTACTAAACGGGCAATCGCACAAATGGATGGGCCGGTATTATTGGTAGGGCATTCTTATGGTGGCATGGTGATTTCCGAAGCAGGTAAAGACTCAAAGGTGATTGGACTGCTCTACATTGCAGCATTGGTTCCTGAAGATGGGCAAAACGTTAACGACGTTAATGCTGCACTGCCTCCAACTGCAGTTGGGCCGGAGTTCCGGTTAAGTCCTGAAGGCTTTTTATCACTGTCGCCAAAAGGCATCAATGAGTTTTTTGCGCAGGATGTATTGCCTGAAGAAAGGAAAGTAATATATGCCACACAAGTTAACTGGGCTGCATCGGCTACACAGGAAAAAGTATACGATCCCGCATGGAAAACCAAACCGTCATGGTTAATCGTTGCAGCAAAAGATGGCATGATCAATCCCGATCTGCAGCGATTCAAAGCCAAACTGATCAATGCCACAACGCTTGAATTAAATTCCAGCCATGTACCCATGGTATCACAGCCTGAAAAAGTAGTAACCTTTATAATTGGTGCTGCTAATCAACTATAAGCATACCCGGAAATTTTCTGATAATAACCACACATATTTTCTAAACAAAAAATCAATATTGGATTATTGGATGCCCTTGATGCGCACAAGGGCATTTTCGTTTTATAGCCGGAAACAGACAGCAATTATAGTTACAGAATCAAAATGATGCTGCAACGGAAATTATTAGACCTGATTTTGTGTTTGTTCAACAACTGATGAGAAAGTGCAATTAAGCGAGCTAAGAAACAGAAAAGTTATCCAGGCATTTTCATATTATATATTGAAACCATATTCACAGAGACCAAATGAATACATCTTCCCTGGCTTTAAACAAAGATTTAAAAAGCTGAACTTTTGCATAAAGGCTTTCAGTCATTTTTTATTTTGTTGATGAACAAATTAGTAATGGATGCAATTAAGGCGCAATTAATAGAGGTTCAATTATAACAATATAAAACGGCGTTATTTAGATCACTTTACCATCGGAGTGAAACGTGTAGATAATAATCTATCAAGGCAAATAACCGTTGAAAAAAGCCAATACTTTATTATGAAAAAACTACGCTTCTATTCTTTTCGGCAGGATTGTTCGCTTCATGCGGGCAAAGTAGAATCTGGTCAAATAGGAAAATCCGCAAAGGCCGGATGATGATACAGCTTATTCCTAGGGCATGCTCGATTTGTCTGATGAGGCGGTTGTGCCGGTATTGCCTGCCCTGGCTGATAAACGATATTATGTTATGCAGAATAATGGACTTATATAAAAAAACGTTCGTGTGTAAAACAATAATGGTTTACAATTAATAGCACAAGATTTGTAATATACCTAGTTCATTCTTAAATAATGTAACTATATGGCTAAATCATCCGCCTCAAAAACACCAGCAGATAAAAATTTAAAAACCACTGTAGCCAATTCAACAACGGATGCAGATTCGCTAAAGCCTTCAGAAGATAACGAATCAAAATACCAACCCACTAAAGATGCTGACATGAATGCCCAGGCACTGGATGCCGAAGACGGTTTATTGAAATTATTTGAAGATTCAATAAAAGATCTCTATTGGGCAGAAAAGCATTTGGTTAAAGCATTGCCCAAAATGATCAAAGCGGCTTCTTCATCAAGCTTGCAGGATGCAATTTCAAATCACCTCGAACAAACGAAAACACAAGTACAACGATTAGAACAGGTGTTTGAATTGCTTGGCAAAAAGCCACAAGCAAAAAAATGTGATGCTATGGAGGGTTTAACAAAAGAAGGAGAAGGGGTGATAGAAGATACGGACCGTGGTACACCGGCACGTGACCTTGGAATTATTATGGCTTCTCAAAAAGTAGAGCATTATGAAATCTCTGCTTATACCGGCTTAGGCAAGCTTGCGGAAAAATTAGGCTTAAGCGATGCTGCCAATATCCTGGCTGAAACGCTTGTTGAAGAACAGCAGTCCGATGACCTTTTAGCAAGCATTGCCGATAACGCTATTCAAATGGAAAGCGATACAAAGAAATAATAGCTATTCTTTATTCAAGACTAATTATTGTTATTAATTATTGTTCAATTAAACATTACCCGTTTCAATTATGCCAACTGATTCAAAGAAAAACAGCCCAGACGAAAATAAAAAAATTCTTGAGCTGCAGCCCGACAAAGAAGATTCAACAGGACAGTTTTTAACTACTAACCAGGGCGTTCGTATTAATGACGATCAAAACTCCTTAAAAGCAGGTGAACGTGGACCAAGCCTTTTAGAAGACTTTATACTGCGTGAAAAAATAACGCATTTCGATCATGAGCGCATACCTGAACGTGTTGTACATGCACGCGGTTCTGCTGCGCATGGTGTGTTTAAGCTTAATGAAGATTTAAGTGAATTTACAAAAGCCGGTTTCTTAACAGATACATCAAGAGAAACGCCGGTGTTTGTACGCTTCTCTACCGTTGCAGGTTCGCGCGGCTCAACAGATCTTGCACGTGATGTGCGCGGCTTTGCAGTAAAGTTTTATACAGAAGAAGGAAATTTTGACCTGGTAGGAAATAACATACCTGTATTTTTTATACAGGATGCAATTAAATTTCCTGACCTTGTTCATGCTGTAAAACCTGAACCGCATAACGAAATTCCGCAGGCCGCATCGGCACATGATACTTTCTGGGATTATATCTCCAATACGCCTGAATCTGCACATATGATTATGTGGCTGATGAGCGACCGTGCTATACCAAGAAGCTATAGAATGATGGAAGGCTTTGGTGTGCATACTTTTCGCTTGGTAAATGCGGATGGCAAATCTGTGTTTGTGAAGTTTCACTGGAAACCAAGACTGGGCGTGCATGCTGTAGCATGGGATGAAGCGCAAAATATTTCAGGTAAGGACCCCGATTATCACCGCCGCGATCTATGGGAAGCAATTGAAAACGGCGACTTTCCGCAATGGGATTTTGGCGTGCAGATAGTGCCTGAAGAAGATGAACATAAATATGAATTTGACCTGCTTGATCCAACTAAATTAATACCTGAAGAATTGGTGCCTGTTAGAAGAGTAGGAACGCTGACTTTGAACCGTAACCCTGATAATTTCTTTGCAGAAACAGAACAGGTTGCATTTCACATTGGTCATGTTGTTCCAGGCATTGATTTTACAAATGATCCTTTGTTACAGGGACGTTTGTTTTCATATACTGATACGCAGTTAATAAGATTAGGCGGACCAAATTTTCATGAGATACCGATTAACCGTCCTGTTGCAGCTGTACATAATAACCAGCGTGATGGTCATATGCGCCAGCAAATAAACATAGGTAAAACAGCACATAGTCCTAATACAATCAGAGGAGGCTGCCCTTTCCAGGCCGGCGCTATGCAAGGCGGCTTTACGAGTTATCCTGAAAGAATAGAAGCGCATAAAGTGCGCAACAGAAGCAAAAGCTTTTTCGATCATTTCAGCCAGGCAAAATTATTTTTAAACAGCCAGAGCGAGCCTGAAAAAAATCATCTTACAGATGCGTTGTGTTTTGAATTAGGAAAAGTTGAATCAATTGCAGTAAGAGAAAGAATGCTGTATTTTTTATCGCAGATTGAGGAAGGGCTTGCTGCTGAAGTAGCTTATTGCATTGGGTTGCATGTACCCAAAGAGCTTAAGACACCCTTAAATCAAACAATACCTGCTGATGCTGATCCGGAAGAATATAGATCAATAGTGAAAGAAGGCTCGCTGGATAAATCAACAGCATTAAGCATGGTGTTTTCTTCACCAAAAGCTTCTATTGAAACGCGTAAGATTGCTATACTTGCAGCAGACGGTGTAAATGAAAACAGCATCAATACTATTAAAGATGCCTTAACTGCCGAAGGTGCAGTATGCGAAGTAATTGCTCCAAAACTGGGATTCATTTTGGGTATGAACGATACAACTATTGGCGTAGCAAAATCATTTCTTACAGCGGCTTCTGTGTTTTATGACGCCGTGTATGTGCCGGGCGGAACTAACAGCGTTGCCACGTTAGAAGCGGAGCCCGATGCTGTACATTTTTTAAATGAAGCGTTTAAGCATTGTAAACCCATTGCTTTTGATACAGATGCATTGCAAGTGGTTAAGGCCACTTATTTCGGAAGAAAATTACCGGAAGATAACAGCAACGATACTATCTTAAAAGAAGGCATTGTTATGGGCAATGATGCAGCCAAACTTGCCAAACAATTTATAGCAGCTATATCACAACACAGGTTCTGGGAACGTGAAAAAGCAAGAAAGGTTCCTGCATAGCGTTTTAGTGTTTCGAACAGTATTTAATTCTTTATCAGTTGGAACCTGGAATTTTTACATTAAAGTAAATCTAGTCTGTAATTATTGTAGAGTAATTGAGTCTTAGACCTTGCAATATTAACATTCCTGGGCGTGATAAAAACATCTCTAAAATACAAATATTGAGCATTTGAATCAGCGTCTTTGTTTTGAACAAAGACGCTGATTCAAATAACTTTTCTGGTTCTCTATTTAGCATTTCTCATACACACAATTTAAGGTTACGGTTTGTTGACCATTGATATGATAAACTGTTTCAAAATTGTTTAGGAAAGCAGTGAATGTTTCACCAATTTGTTTACGACTTTTTAATGATGACACAACCTGGCCGTTGATGAAAGTTTCTGACACTGCATCTTCATTATTTTTATTTATACAAATCCCAAATCTTCAAAAAATTTATTGTGGCTAAGCCACCTGTTGCAAAAGCAGCAATCTTATCAGCATTTTCTTCGGGATAAATATACGTTGTGATAACGCCTTCGCCATCGTTTACAAAAACTTCCAGGGAAGATCTATCTACTAAAATGGTTAACCTAAGTGTCTTATCGTTACTTACATCAATAGTTTGCTTTAGCTTTTTATCGTTCAATTTCCCTCCTGCATTACTGCGATCAACATATACCTGGTGAGTTGTTGCATCATACCCTATTACTGTTTCAGCAACGGTTTTATTATCCTTATCTTTTCGCTGCGCTATTTTAAAACCTGCAACTGCGCCGGGCTCAACTGATAATTCAGCGTTCATCCAATAAGCATTGCCTTTAATTTTGCTTTTTTCATCCAAAGGTTTTTCTTCATTATTTATTTTAAAGCTTGAAACCTGAAGTACATTGCCATGAGAAAGTTTATCAAGGTTTTTAGTGATGATGGCAGCCGGCGTTTGTATCAACCTGTAACCATCTTTTGTTTGCTTTAAACTCATATCGCGCGGAATAGACATTTGCCCTCTCCACGGATAAGTTTGCTGCGGATTAGGCACCATCCAGCCGATATAGGTTTTTGCTTCACCCGGTACATTATTCCATGGAATGGCCGCATAGTAAGTGTCACCATAATCAAGTGGAAGGATCAAGCCAGGGGCATTATCGTTTTTGAATTCCTTGCCATCAAAATCACCAACAAAATAATGTTCAAAAACACCACGTTCACCGCCTGCTGCAGAGATCACCAATACCCATTTTTTTTGATTGCTGCCTTCTACCGGTAATTGAATGAGAAAAGGGCATTCCCAATATGCTTCTGTATACCCCTGTGGTCCAAACTCACTTAACAATGTCCAGTTCTTTAGATCAGGAGAGCTATAAAACCGCGCTTTATGTTCTGCAGGTAATACCACTGTCATCAACCAAAACTTACCTGGTTCATACCAGAATACATTCGGATCGCGAAAATCTTTTTTATTAAGATCTATTACAGGATTTTTTTCATAACTGGTATAGCTGTTTCCGCCATCATTACTATAAGCGATATACTGCG
>Ga0164308_10001782_pt1 | contig 11489 bp, 8 predicted proteins | sample Whisoiple_246_MG_FD_109983 | JGI IMG/M metagenome (GOLD analysis project Ga0164308, IMG submission 109983) | Soil microbial communities amended with fresh organic matter from upstate New York, USA - Whitman soil sample_246_MG | ecosystem: Environmental > Terrestrial > Soil > Unclassified >... | reverse complement strand
GATCAGACGCGGCCGAGGAAAAGCCGGCCCATTGAGTGAGTGGAGCCCGAAGGCCCAGCTGCAAAGCCGCGGGCTCCGTCCCAAAAAGCACTTCGGTCAGAATTTCCTCGCCGACGAGCAGCTGGCGCAAAAAATCGCGGATCTAGTGCCCGCTGGCGCGAGCGTCGTCGAGCTGGGCGCCGGTCTCGGCGCCCTGACTCGACCGCTGCTGACTCGTGCGGGGAGGCTCGTGGCCGTCGAACGCGACCGTGATTTGGTGCCTGCGCTCGCGGAGTTGTTTGCGGCCGAGATCAGCGACGGCCGCTTGCGGGTCGAGGAAGCGGACGCAAAATCGATCAGCGTGCGCGAGTTGCTGAAAGACGCGCCACAGCCGTTCGTGCTCGCGGGCAACCTGCCGTACCAAATTTCAGGGCCGCTGCTGGAGGCCGCGGTGCACACGGCAGGCGACGTCGAGCGCGTGATCTTCCTGCTCCAGCTGGAGGTCGTGGACCGCCTGATGGCCAAGGCGAACACGGAGCACTACGGCGCGTTGTCCGTGTTCGTGCAGGCGGCCTTCGACGTCGAGCGCCCGCTCGTGATTCGTCGCGGCGCGTTCTACCCGCAGCCCGAAGTCGATTCGGCCGTGGTGCTGTTGAAGCCTCGCGCCCCGCGCATCCCGGAGACCACGGCGTTCCGTGCGTTGGTGCGCGCAGCCTTTCAGCAACGCCGCAAGAAGCTGCGCAACGCCTGGGAAAATGTGTGTGGTGCCGATCGCGAGACGCTGGCTGCACGAGCGGTGCGCGCTGCGATCGATCTGGACGCGCGCGGCGAGACATTGAGCGTGCTCGACTTCGCGCGCATGGCGGCGGAGTTCGAGCGTTGAGGGCGCAGGCCTTCCTGGTTGCACTGACCTTGCTCGCTTGTCAGGCCAAGCCGGAGCGCGATCCGCTGGTCGAGCGCGCGGCGTTCGGGGTGTTCTTCGGCGGTCAAATTCAGGACCGCAAAGAGCTGCCATTCGAGCTGGATCTGGCCAAGCAGCGGTGCGGCATCCGTGTCGACTTTCGCGAACCGCTCGCGCATTCGGCCAAGGTCAGCTGGGAAATCGTCAGGCCGCTCAACGAAAAGGCCAGCCGCTCGGACGCGGGTGCCGACCGCGTGACCGAGGTCGGTGAGGCGGCCGCGCGTGTCGGTGAAGGGCGGCTCGACGTCCCGGTGTTACTTCGGCCCGGGCAGGTCCTCGGCAGCTGGCACGTGCGCGTGAAGGTCGACGAGCGCACGGTCCTCGACCGAGACGTGTTGCTGTTCGACCCGCGCGAGAGACGCGCGCGTGAGGCTGACGCGGGGCGTTGAGCCCGCGCGCAGGACTTTGATTCCCAGCCGTGCGAGCGCAACCAGTCCGCGCTCGTGTGAGGCTCGGGCCTGCGCGATCAGCGCGGTGAGCACTGGTGCGGACGCTCCGTCAGCGGCGCGTTCCAAGTCCACATCGAAGCGCATTGGTATCCAGCGCAGCTCGTGGCGCCTTCTGCCGTGATGGGCGAGCGCGCGCTCGAGCGCGCCGCGGTTGGTCGGGTCGGGGGTCGGTGACCAGACGTAGATCAGGCTCGGGCGCGGCTTGGCCCGGCTGATTTCCGTCAATACTCGGATCAGCTCCTGATCGGTGCGCGGTCGATCCGGCTCGAGCCGCGCGGGACAACTCAGCCCGAAAGCCAGCAAATAGCGGCGCAAACTGCGCTCGCGACGCGATCCGGAGAGCACTTCGTACGCCTCGAACGGCGCGCGCGCACGCAGCCGGTCCGCGCGCCGCGCGACGCGATCGAGCTCGCTTGCGCGCACGCGATCTGCCGCATTGGGGTCGAGTGGTCGCATGTGCTCGAGCACGCGCGCGGCGACGTCCGCTTCGTCGAGTCCGCTGCGATCGGCGTCGACGAAGGTGGCGACTTGGCTGAGCACCCGTAAAATGCGCGCAGTGTGCGGTGGTCCGCGATCTGGCTCGAGCAAATGCAACGTGCGCGCGGCGACGACGCACAGGCCGATGCGATCGCCGCGCGAAGCGTGCAGGGTGGCATAGCCCGCTACCTCGTCGATCGCGCGATCGAGCGGCGTATAGCCGGGGTTGCCCGCGCCGAGTTCGATCGAAGCGTCGAGCACGAACCAAACGACGTCGCGCTCTTCGCGCTCGTACTCGCGCACCATCAGCCGACCCCGCTTGGCCGAGGCTTTCCAGGCCACGCGGCGTAGCGCGTCGCCTGCGCGATGTTCGCGCAGCTCGCGCAATTGATCGCCCTCGCCCGCGGCTGGGCCGGGGCGCCCTTGATCTGCTGCGCGGTGGCTGCGTCCGCCGCGCGCTTGATGGGCGAACGCTTGATACGCGCGCGGCATGACCTCGACCCCGAACGGATTGGCGAAGGTCAGCGGCACCTCGTACAGGCCCGGGTTGCCTTGGACCTCGAGCGAGAGTCCGTGGATGCCGAAGCGGCCGACGCGTCGGCCCGAAACACGCAGCACCACCCGCAGTCGGCCGCCAGCGGGCACCTCACCCTGCGACGGGACGATGTCGATCGTGAGCTCCGGCGCGAATACCGCGCGCAGACCCACGAAGCGAGCCGCGCGCGAGTCGCGATTGCGCACTTCCGCTTCGATCTCCAGCAGCTCGCCGCGGCTGGTGCGCGCGCTGCGCGCCTCGCCGCGCCAAAGCATTTCGAAACCCGCATTGCGGATGCGGTTCACGCTGAATTCGGTCACGGCGCGCGCAAGCGCTAGGCCGACGAGCAAAGCGCCGGCCCAAGCGACGACGGGGCCGCTCTGCATCAGAAGCCCAGCTGCGACCGCGACCAGGGCTGTCCCTGCTAGATCGATGCTGGTGCGAGTCGGGTGGACCTGCACGGAAGCGACAGACTATCCTAGCTTTGGGTAGACTTGAACCGCTGGCTCGCCCTTTCTTTTGCGTGCTGTTTCGGCGCCCTGGCGAGCTCGCTTGCGGCCGTCGCTCGGGCCGACCCTGCCACCGCCGCCCAGCCCGCGCCCAGCTCGACCTTCCACGCTGAAGGCTACTCCAAACTCGAAAAGAGCGTGATCGAAGAGCAGCTCGCGGAGCGCGGGCTCCGTTGGGAGAGCGCGCCCGACGGCAAGTTGATCGAGGGCGTTCAGATCGTCACGCTCGACGTGTTCGACGAGCGCGATCCGATGCCGGACTTCGTGAACGTGCTGCACGCGACCAGCAGCGAGGCGGTGATTCGGCGTGAGCTCTTGTTCGGCGAAGGAGAGCCCTACCGCACGGCATTCGCGCACGAGACAGCCCGCAATCTGCGCAGCCTCAAACAGTTGTCGGTGGTGTTGATCGTGCCGGTGCAAGGTAGCCGCCCCGACCGCGTGCGCGTGCTCGTGATCACCAAGGACGTCTGGAGCTTGCGCCTCAATTGGGCGCTCGAGCTGTCGAACTCACACGTGACGTCGCTGGTGCTGAACCCCAGTGAGGAGAATCTATTCGGTTCGCACGCCGTGGTCGGCGCGCTATTCATTCTCGATCCTGCGACGTATTCCCTCGGCTTTTCCCTCGGCCACCGGCGTCTCTTCGGTTCACATCAACAAATTTCGATCGCCGGCAGCGTGATCAAAAATCGCGACAGCGGCGAAAATGAAGGCTCCTTCGGCGAGTTTCGCTACGGGCAACCGCTGTACTCGCTCGACGCCAAGTGGTCATGGGGCACGTCGATCCTGTGGCGGACCGACATTGCGCGGCGTTTTGCGGGTGATCAGGTCGACATCGATACGAGCAGCGGCATCCCGGTGGAGTACAATCGCGACCGCTTGTACGGGGGCTACGAGCTCGTGCGCTCCTTTGGTCGGCGCTTCAAGTACGACTTTTCGGTGGGCGTGGAGGCGGACCGGCAAGTGTACAGCACGCTCGACTTGTCGCGCTATTCGCAGCGTCGCGTGCAGGCGTTCATCGACGCGGAATTGCCGGTGTCGGATCAGCGCGTGGGTCCGTTCGCGCAGCTGCACGCGCACCGCACGGACTACCGCTCGCTCTTGGAGATCGAGACCCTCGGTCTGCAGGAGGACTACCGCCGCGGACACGACCTGCTCTTGCGCATGTATGGCGGTATCGGGGCGCTCGGCTCGACGCGCGATATGCTCGGCTCACAAGCCTCGCTCTCTTACACGCAGCCCGTTCTCGACGGGTTCATTCGACCGGTCGTCGTTTCGACCATCGAATGGGCTTCACACAACCGCAACGACGCGCTGATTCAGGTCGCCGGGCGCTTCGTCTCGCCGCGCTTGGGTTTCGGTCGTCTGATTCTCGACGGCGAATTCTTCGATCGCTACCGCAATTATCTGAACCGCCACTATGCCATTGGCGGTGATACTCGCCTGCGCGGGTACGTGAAGCCGTTCACCGGATCCAAGTTGGTGGCGATGAATGCCGAGCTGCGCAGCACCTCGATCGATATCCTCTCGGCGCAAGTCGGCGGCGCCGCCTTTTATGACGCGGGCAACGCTTGGGATCCGGGCGACCGTTTCGTCCTCAAACAGAGCGTCGGGCTCGGTCTGCGCGTGCTGTTCCCGGAGTTCGATCGGATCGTGATGCGGGCTGACTGGGGCTTTCCGGTGACCCCTGGGTACGCGAGCTTTCCAGGCGCGTTTTTCCTGTCTTTTGGCCAAGCTTTCGCCATGCCGGGCGTGCCCGTGCCGAGCGTCCTGACGGAGAAGCTCTGAGCACATGCTATAGTTTGGGGTTTGCCATGAGCGAGGCGTCGCGCATTCCCCCCGAGCTTCGACGATACGTGGTCGAACAGGACTACGCGCAGTACAGCGAGGTCGACCAAGCCGTGTGGCGTTTCGTCTTGCTGCAAACGTACCAGCGTCTGCAGCACACCGCGCACCCGGCCTATCGCGAAGGGCTCGCGCAAACCGGCATTTCGGTCGAGCGCATCCCACGCATTTCCGAGATGAGCGAGCGACTGTCGCGCTTTGGTTGGAGCGCGGTGTGCGTCGACGGTTTCATTCCGCCGCGCGCGTTCCAGGAGTTTCAAGCGGCCAGCATTTTGCCGATCGCTGCCGACATGCGCTCGATCGATCACCTGACGTACACGCCCGCGCCGGACATCATTCACGAAGCGGCCGGACACGCGCCGATCTTGCCCGACGCGCGCTACGCCGCCTACCTGCGCGCGATCGGTGAAGCGGGGAAGAAAGCTTTCTCCTCGCCGGAAGACGCGCGCGTGTACGCGGCCATTTTCGAGCTCTCCGAGGTCAAGGAGACGCCCGGCGTGGCGCCCGAGCTCGTGCGGCGCGCAGAAGAGAGGCTGGAGACCGCGCTTTCGCAGGTCAGCTTCGTGAGTGAAGCGAGCCGAATGTCACGCCTTTATTGGTGGACGGCCGAGTACGGCCTCGTCGGCACGCCGAACGACTACCGTCTGTATGGCGCGGGCCTCTTGTCGTCGCTGTGGGAGAGCCATGCCTGCCACGACCCCGTGGTTCGCAAGCTGCCGCTGAGCGCCGAGTGCGTGGAACAGAGTTATGACATCACTCGCACCCAACCACAGCTGTTCGTGGCGCGCGACTTCGAGCAGCTATTTTCGGTGTTGAACGAGGTGGAAGCATCACTGGTCCATCACCAAGGCGGTGACGCATCCCTCGCCGCAGCGCTGGGTAGCGAGGACCTGTGCACCCTGCATTTTCGCGAGCAGCGCTTCCTCACTGGGACGCTGCGGGCGGTTCGGGGCAACGCGCGCGGCGGACTCTTGACCGTACATGGCCGAGTCGGCGTGGGTGAGCAGGGGCGGCTCACCCACGTCCTCGACGCGGGCGAGCGAGGCTATCACTTGCCGTTCGGACCGCTCGAAGGCGGCGTCGAACTGCGCTCGCTGGGCACGATTGGCAAGCGCGCGCGGGTGCGCTTTGCCTCCGGGGTCGAGCTCGAGGGTCAGCTCGCGAGCGTTGCGGAAGACGACCAGGGCCGGATCGGTAGCGCACGCTTTTTGGACTATCGGCTCGACTCCGAGCGAGCCGGCGTGAGCGAGCGCGGCTCGGAGTACTTGCTGTTCGTCGCGCAGGAATTGGTCACCGCTCACGCCGGAGCGCTCGATCCGGCGTTTCACCTCGCGACCGAGCCGACGGGGATCCGCGTGCCGAAACCGCGTCAGCTCGCCGCCCGCGAACGCGCGCTGCTTGCTCTGTACGAACGCGCGGTCGAAGCCTTCCGGAACCAGGCGGGCAGCCGTGCAGTCCGAGTCTTTCATGAGATCCACGGCGAACTCCGGACGCACTTTCCGGATGAGTGGCTGCTGCGTTGGAATTTGCTCGAGTGCCTGTGCAAATGGGGTGAAACGGGTGCGTTCGGGGCGGAGCTCGAGCGCGAATTGCAGGCGCTCGAGCTCAAATTTGCGCAGCGGGAACCAATCGCCTCGGGCCTGCGTTACCTGGCTTCGCTAGCCGGCTGAGAGGGTCCGTGAGCCGCGGGTTTGTCGGCCCATCGGTCAGTTTGCGAAACTGCCCCTGAAACATATTGTAATCGTTGATAATTATTGCTGGGTTGAATCTGACTGGACGGTCAGGTGGGTTCTGTCTTAATGGCATGTGTATTCGTCTGACTGGACGGTCAGCGCGGTTTACGCACCTGGCTTGTCTCAGCGTTCGACTGACGAGGCGATCATGGATGTACTTACCGATGTTCTGGATACCGTTCGCGTCGTGGCCGCCTGTTACGGCCGCATGGAAGCGACGGCTCCCTGGGGGATCCGCATTCGCGCCGGGGAAGACGCCAAGTTTCACCTCGTCCTCGAGGGGCGCGCGCGTTTGCTGCTCGACGGTGCAGACGAACCGATCGAGCTGAGTGCGGGCGACATCATCGCGTTGCCTCACGGCCATGCGCACTCCCTGCTCGACGATCCGGGCGCCCTCGCCGAACCGCTCGAAGAGTTGCTCGTGTGTCGCGCGCGCGGTGACGGCAATACGTTCCGAGTCGGCGGCGGCGGGCAGGCGGCGACCATCGTGAGCGGCCGCTTCCGTTTCGAAGATCGTAAGAACAACCCGCTGTTGTCGGTGTTGCCGCCAGTAATCACCCTGAAGGGTGAGATGGGCAAGTCGGTGCGTTGGCTCGAACCGACGCTCAAGTTCATTGCTTGCGAAGCGGCTTCCGGTCGTCCTGGATCGCAAACCGTGATTGCGCGTTTGGCGGACGTGCTGTTCATTCAGATCGTGCGCGGTCACCTAGCGAGCCTGCCCGCGAACGGCAGCGGCTGGCTCGGTGCGCTCGCCGATGCACAAATCGGCGCGGCGCTCGGCTACATTCACCAAAATCCGGAGCAGGACTGGACCGTCCAATCGCTCGCGTCCAAGGTCGCGATGTCGCGCTCGGCCTTCGCCTCGCGCTTCATGCGCCTGGTGGGCGAACCCCCGCTCTCGTACGTCACTCGCTGGCGCATGCAAAAAGCCGCTGGCATGCTGCGCGAAGGCAAACAAACGCTGGCCGAAGTCGCAGCCCAAGTCGGCTACGATTCAGAAGCCGCTTTCAGTAAAGCGTTCAAACGCGCTGTCGGCTCCGCCCCAGGCGCGTACCGCCGCGGTCTGCGCGGCCTCGAAGTCGTTGCGGCGTAGTTCAGGAGTGGGCGATCGCGATCCCGCTTCGCACCTCGCGCCGCCCCAGGGTTCCCGTCACTCGACGCCGAAGGCTTTGACGGTCGCGCCGTGACGCGTGACCATCAAAAAACTCAGGTCAGGGGCAGCGGTCCCGGGCCAAGCGTCGGAGCTGCCCGCTCACACTGGCCGGACAGCGCGGCGGTAGCTGACCTTCGTGAGCGCTTCTTCGACTAGGGCGGGGCGGGCGCGGGGATCGCCTTCGAGTTCGGGCGTGAGGATCAGGCGATGCCCGAGCACGGGCGCAGCGACCACGCGCACATCGTCGGGCGTCACGAATGGACGGCCGCTGAGGACGGCGTGTGATTTCGCTGCGCGTAGCAAGCCGAGGGAGGCGCGCGGTGAAGCGCCGAGCACCACGCGCGGGTGACTGCGCGTGTAGGTGGCGAGTGCTACGGCATACTCGTACAAATCCTCCTCCACGTGCACGCGCGCGGCGATCGATTGAAGCTGCAAGACGTCCGCGGGGGACAGCACGACGAACGGCTCGGGCGCGATGATGCCGTGCGAGCGGAGCATCTGCACTTCGTCTCGCTCGCTCGGGTAACCCATCGGGACGCGCACCAAAAAGCGATCGATTTGGGCCTCGGGCAGGGGATAGGTGCCCTCCAGATCGACCGGATTTTGCGTCGCGAGCACGAAAAATGGATCGGGGAGCTCGAAGCGATCGCCCTCGATCGTCACCTGACGCTCCTGCATTGCTTCGAGCAAGGCGGACTGTGTTTTCGCCGGGGCGCGGTTGATCTCGTCGGCGAGCAGTACGTTCGCAAAGATCGGACCGGCGCGCAGTGAGAACGTGCCGTCCTTGGGGTTGAGCACGTAGGTGCCGGTGATATCCGCGGGCAGCAGATCCGGAGTGAACTGGACGCGGCGAATCGTGCAACCGAGCGTGATGGCGAAGGCTTTGACCAAGGTGGTCTTGGCAATGCCGGGCACGCCTTCCAACAGCACGTGGCCGCGTGAAAGCAGCGCGACGATCATCAGATCGACCGAGTGGGTATCGCCAATGTAGACGCGCCCTACTTGTCGCCTCACCTCGGCGAGCCGCTCACGGGCAGCTTCTATCTCACTGACGTTCAACGCTTGCATGCTTAGATTCGGCTACGCTGCTCGATTTCGTCGAGAATCTCCATCACCTTTCGCGACAGAGCGTTCAGGCGCTCCTTGTCCAATTTCAATCGTTTGCGCGCGAGCAGCGGCGCTTGCCCTTCAGCCAAGGCACGAAAAAGTTCGGCGATCTCTCGCACACGCGTCGCGTCGAACAGCGGCTTTTTGGCCAATTCTGCGACGATTTGTTCGGGCGATGCGAGGCGCGACATGTCGAGCCGCTGGGCCAGCGCTTCAGCCAACGCCGAGCGCAGCTCGAGCAGCACGAGCGCTGGATCCGTGGTCGGTGCGGACAAGACGGCCGCGCGGCCGGCAAGTCCTCCCTGCGCGACCAGCAGCGGCGCCAGCGCATAGCGAGGCACCGAACGCCGATAGCGTCGCGAGCTGTAGTGGATCGCCCAAGCCAAGGCACCCGAGCCTGCCAATGCAGCGAGCGCGAGTGAGAGCGTCCCGGGCAGGCCGTTCTTTTCGAGCTCGCTCGCGAATTCAGAGAGCGTCTCGGACAGGTTCGAGAGCTCGGCGAGCGCGCCCCGCGAGCCGCCGAAGTGCCCCTTCTGATTGAAGTCATTGGCCAAAATGTACAGCTTGCCCCCGCGGCTCACGCCCGCGTCGTTCTCGGCCAAGTACTTGAGCAAGCCAACGGCGAAAGCCCGATTGCCGGGATAGCGCAGCATCTCGTTGATCACGACGGAGGGGTCTCCCATCGCGAACAAGCGTCCGCTTTTGGCGATGATACCGGTCACCGCCAGAGTGGCGTCGGGCTCGCCCGTAGCGGGGATCTTCAGGACCTGAGTGAGGTTTGGATGGACGAGCGCAGTCGGGTGATTCGTGACCACGCGATCGACTCCCGTCACCACCGGGTGCCGGTTTTGCTCCTGCCCCGCGACTTGCTCGACCGCGGGCACCGCGATCGCGAGCTTGGGATTGTCGCGCAACGACTGTGCTGGGTGATGCGGTGCTTCGACGCGGTGGATTTGAAAGCGCGCCAGGAAATGCGCGGCCTCTCCGCGATCATCGAGGACGGCCATGCGCCCGCCCGCGCGCAAGAACGCGGAGAGCTCGTTGTAGTCGAGCTCCCGTTCCGGGTGCAAAATCAGCAGGCTGTCGTCTTTGCCCAGCCGCTCGAAGTCGGCGCTAGCCAAGACCTGGACGCGATCCTTACCGAGTTCCTGCTGTGCCAGCGCGTAGAGTTCGCTGGTTCCCTCCCAGCTCGTGTCGGCAATTTCGAACGCCTTACCCCAAGCTGAGGCCGTTAGGGTGAGCGCCGCCGCCAACAATGCAGCCGCAACCGAAATCGGGAGCCGTCGGTAACCAAGGGCGAATCCGCCCAGCGGCCGATTGTGCCCCCGGGGAGCTAACGAAGTCGCCATCCGAGCCGTACCTTAGCCGTGAACGTACTGAAAGTAGCCAGAGCCTTGCGGCGCGCAGCGCGTCATTCGGCTTTTCTCAGCTCCGCCGAGGCGTCAGCGCACAGTTCGACACATCGGTCGGGCACCTCTTTCGGGCACCGCCTGAAAACCTCAACCTTCACATGAACTTGGATCCGAGGGTGAGGCTTGACCGAAGTCTAGAGGTGGCTACAGTTCTAGAGTATTCCCGGCGCAAGCCTGACAGAAAGCGTGGACTCGAGATGCTTCCTCCGTTCATTATCGATCAGATCCGGCGGCGGGAAGAGGACGTGCAGCGTCGGCAAGAACTCGATCGCCCCCGCCTCGAGCTACCTGTCGATGTGTACCACCCAGCGCCGGAACCCAAGCCGACTGAAGATGACGTCGAACGCGGCGTGATCATCCTCGACCTGGGCTGAACTTTCTTAACCAAACCCTAGCGCACGCGCTGACCGTGTTGAACGCGGTCCAGTAACCAACGCGCACGTCCTGCGCGAGCCCGCTGCGCACCGCAGTCGCTTTGTAGTGGACGCAATGATTGCGACTTGTGGCGCTCGCCATTAGGCTCCGCCCGCGCATGCGACCCCTGTTACGTCTCGCAGCCCTTTCGGCGCTGCTCTTGAACGCTTGTTATCCCCCCGGTGACGGTAAGCCTCCACCGCCGGAGGAGCTGTATTTTCCTACGGGGCTTGCGCTCGATACGCAGGCGAAGAGCGAGAGCGTCGAGGGGGCGCCCAGGTACTTGTACGTCGTGAACAGCGACTTCGACCTGCAGTACCGCTCGGCGTCGGTGATTTCTTATGACTTGGATAAGGTGCGCCACGTCGTGCCGCGCAACTGCACGGCCACCGCTGATTGCGTGCCGTTCGAGCAGGTGTGCGATGCGCCGGATGCCGAGGGGCTCCCGGACGGCCTCAATCCAAATCGAAACCCGAGTTACTACTGCGTCGATCCCGTCCCGGTCGACCCAGATCCAGCTCACGAGAACGACCTCGAACTCAAAGTGTGCGGGAGCTCGAAAGAGCGCGACGATGCCGATCTGATCCTCTACCCGGGGCGCTGTCCTTCCGTCGATGCGGCCAGCCTGGTAGCGGGGAAGGTGGGTATCGGCGCGTTTGCGACAGACGTGATCTTTCGCGCGAATCCGGATGATGCCGGCCAATCGCGGCTATTCATTCCAGTGCGCGGCGATTCGACGCTGCATTGGATCGATGTGCAGCCGGGCGGCCAACTCGAGTGCGGACAAAGCACTAGCGCAGACGGCAACTGTGACGATGAGCACAAAGCCGGGAATATGCCGGCGACGACCGACGATCACTTGGTGCAACCCGCAGAGCCGTTCGCCATCGACGCCACCAACGATGGCACCTACGTGGG
>Ga0164308_10001781_pt1 | contig 11493 bp, 11 predicted proteins | sample Whisoiple_246_MG_FD_109983 | JGI IMG/M metagenome (GOLD analysis project Ga0164308, IMG submission 109983) | Soil microbial communities amended with fresh organic matter from upstate New York, USA - Whitman soil sample_246_MG | ecosystem: Environmental > Terrestrial > Soil > Unclassified >... | reverse complement strand
TCTCGATGGAGACGATCTTCCTGGTGGCCGGGCTCGCACCGGTGGCGTTCGCCGCCGTCGCGATGTTCGCCGCCCGGATGCGCAGCGACGAGTTGGCGAACCCGTTGCGTTAGACGCCGAACACCCGCGGCAGTACGACCACCATGATCAGGCCCCACACCATGTGGGTGAGGATCGGTGCGAGCACGCCGCCGGTGGCTCGGCGCTCGAAGGCGCATACCGCTCCGAGGATGACCGCCGCGAAAGTGAGCATCGGGTTGAGCGTGGAGACACCGATCGCAAGGGTGTACACGATGGTGGAAATGATTGCCGGGTGGTGCTTTTCGAGCGCCGAGTACAACGCACCGCGGAAAAAGAGCTCCTCTGCCAGCCCGTTGATGACGGTGATGAACACGATCAGCGGCAGGCTGCCCTGTGTCGCGAACTCGAGTACCGCGGCGGTGTAGTCCCGCAGCGCGGGAACCTCACGGGCGATCAGCCCGCCCAGGATGAACACGCCGCCGAGCGCGAGACCGATAATCGTGCCGCTGATGACCGGACGTTGGTTCCGGCCGAAGAAGCGCACGTGTCCGAGGTGTATTGGACGGGCAAGCAGCGCACCGAACGCCCAGACGCCCGCCAGCGCCAGCGTGAGTCCGTAGAACGAGGTGTCGCCGGGATGGCGGCCCAGTGAATAGCCGAGCAGCGTCGCGCCGATCACCACGATGATCGCAACCGCGATGCGGCGCCGCCGCACGACGGCGGGCGGCTCGTGAACGGGGACAGCGACTCTGGTGAAGTTGTCCCTCACCTCCTGGAGAAACGGAGGATGCGCCGCGGGGGACTCGGCCATGGTCGGTTCTGTCATCCCAAGTGTGCCTTCGGTGTGAGGTTGATCAGGGTGTCCAGGCCCGTCCGCAACGCTGCGGCGACGGGTCCGGGGAGTTCATTGATGAGCCCGAGGAACGGTCGGGCGATCGGCGGCGTAATCAACCTCGCCAGGCGGCGGATGCGCAGGGTGTCCCCGCCGGCCCACACCGGGTCGGTGTCCGCGAGATGGTGAGGGTCGGTCAGTTCGTTGACAGGAAGCGCGCGGCCATTCGGCAGCGATCGGGCAATCGCATCGTCGATGCCAAGGAGACCACCCGGCGGGTCGGCCACCAGCTCGCGCAGGCCGTCGGATGCCCGCATCGGATGATCAAGTGATTCAACGAGATCGGCGGCGAGTCCACCTGGCACCGGCAGCAGGGCGGCGGTCAGCATCGATGCCAAGCCGGTATCCACTCCACGGATCGGCACACTAACCCGCCGCTGTCCCGTCGCGCGGCCATATGCGGCCAACAGGTCGCGGTATGTGGTGGTTTCCGGGCCGGAGATGTCGTAGGCACCCGCGGGCACCCGGTCTGCGTCGGCGGCGATCGTCAGGTAGTAGAGAACGTCGGCGATGGAGATCGGGTCCATCGGGTGGTTCATCCACGCCGTCGAGGGAATCACCACGAAGCGGTCGCCGACGTAGCGCAGCATTTCGAATGAGGTGGAACCCGCGCCGATGATCATCGCGGCGCCCAGCCAGACCACCTCGGGTCCACCGTCGATGGTCAACGCTTCCGCGACCTCGGCCCGGCTGGTCAGGTGCTCGGACAGGTCGCCTTCCTCCGGCACGAAACCGCCGAGGTAGACGATGCGGCCGACGCCTACCTCCTTGGCGGCCTCGGCGACATTGGCAGCGGCCGCGTTGTCGGCGTCACGAAAGTCGGGCTGACCGATGCCGTGCACCAGGTAGTAGACGACGTCGACCGGTTTCGCTTCGGCGAACGCCGCCCGCGCCGACGCCGGATCGTGTGCGTCCATTGCGACGGCCGTCACGTCACCACTCCAGCCGAAATCGGCCAGCCGATCGACGTTGCGCGACGTGGCGACGACTTCGTGGCCCTGGGACAGTAATTCGGTGACGAGCCGGGAGCCGACGTAGCCGGTGGCCCCGGTGACCAGTATTCGCATTGCTTTCACCGTACGTTCTTACCCGCGCACGGCCGAAGGGAACCGGAACGGTCAGCCGGTCGCGGTGCGGTGCAGATCGATCAATCGCTGGTAAGACTCGGCGTTGTAGCGGTTGTGGGCGATCTCGGCGTCGCTGAGTTCGCGCCGTACAGCGCCCGGCACACCGGTGACGAGCGATCGCGGCGGCACCACGGCGCCACCGAGCACCAGCGCGGAGGCGGCGATCAAGGAACCCTTGCCAATGCGTGCGCCGTTGAGGATGACCGCGCCCATGCCGATGAGGACGTCGTCTTCGACCTCACAGCCGTGCAGCACGGCGTTGTGGCCGACGCTGACGCCTGCGCCGATCTTGACGGGGAACTCCGGGTCGACATGGATGGTCACGCCGTCCTGGATGTTGGAGCCGAACCCGATCTCGATGGGTTCCGCCTCGGCCCGCAGCGTCGCGCCGTACCAGACGCTGGCCCTGGCGGCGAGGCTGACCTGTCCGATCAGGCTCGCATTCGGCGCGACCCAGCTCTCGGCGTGCATTTCGGGCGCACGTCCGCGAATGGACAGGATCAGCGGCTCAGCCATGCGCGCCATCGTAGGCAATGCGCGCCGACCCACGGCACCTGTTAGGCCCCTTGGTAGACCTTGCGATAGCTCGACGGGGACATGCCCACGCCGCGGCGCAGGTGATGTCGCAGATTGCCGCCGGTGCCGAGGCCCGACAGCCTGGCGACCTCGTCGATCGGCAGATCGCGGGACTCGAGTAGCTCGCGGGCGCGGTCGACTCGCCTGCTTCGGATCCAGGCGCCGGGCGACTCGCCGGTCTCTTCTCGGAACCGCCGGTTGAAGGTGCGGGCGCTCATCTTCGCGTGCCGCGCCAGCCGCTGCACCGTCAGCTCGTCGTCGAGATGCCCCAGTGCCCACTCACGCGTCGTCGCGGTCGAGTGGTGGTCCTGCGTCGGCACGTGGCGATCGATGAACTGCGCCTGACCGCCTTCCCGCCACGGCGGCACCACGCAGTACCTGGCGACGGCGTTGGCCACCTGTGCGCCGTGGTCACGCCGAATGATGTGCAGGCACAAGTCGATTCCTGCCGCGAGTCCGGCGGACGTCAGGATGTCTCCGTCATCGACGAACAACACGTTCTCGTCGACAAGCACCTCGGGATGAATGCGCCGCATCGCGTCGGCGAACTTCCAGTGGGTGGTCGCGCGCCGGCCGTCGAGCAGACCGGCCGCGGCGAGAACGAACGCGCCGGTGCAGATCGACACCAGCCGGGTGCCGGGCCGGATCAGTGCCAACGCGGCGGACACCTCTGCTGAGAGCACTCCGTCGATGCGGGCGGGCGGGTACCTCGTTCCGGGGATGACGACGGTGTCGGCGACGGCAAGCGCGTCGGCCCCCGCGCTGGGCACGATGTCGAATCCCGACGTCGCCGCGACCGGGCCGGCGGTCAGCCCGCAGGTGATTACCTCGTAGAGCGCATTGCCGTCGTCATCGGTGGCAGTGGAGAACAGGGTCGGCGCGATCGTCGCGTCGAAGCCGACCACGGGTGGCAGCAGCAGGACGGCAATACGATGCATGGGTCCAGTTTGGCATGTTTTTGATGACTGTTGTCATTCTTGCCACTATCCGTAGGGCGGGGCGGTCGGAGACAGTGTTCTGGTGACGCTCGCCGCCGCTGACCAACGCACGCCCATCGGTCGGATCCACTGGGCCTGGGTGGTGGCCGCCGTCAGCTTCGTCGCGATCCTCGGCGCCGCCGGGTTCCGCTCGGTCCCCGGCGTGATGATGACGCCGCTGCACCACGAGTTCGGCTGGTCGCATGGCGTGGTCGGACTGGCGATGTCGGTCAACATGACGCTGTTCGGCGTGACGGCACCGTTCGCGGCCGCCTTGATGGACCGGTTCGGCGTGCGTCCCGTTCTCTCGGTCGCGTTGACGCTCATCGCGACCGGATCGGCACTCAGCGTGTTCATGACCACCAGTTGGCAGCTGGTGCTGTTGTGGGGCGTTCTGGTCGGTGTCGGCACCGGCTCGATCTCGATGGGCTTCGTCGCGACGGTGGCCACCCGGTGGTTCGAAGCGCGACGCGGTCTTGTCACCGGTGTGCTCACCGCGGCGAGCGCGACGGGCCAACTGATCTTCCTGCCGGTGGTCGCGCAGGTCACCGAGCACCACGGATGGCGATGGGCGTCGCTCATCGTCGCCGCGGCTGCTCTCGCGGTGGTTCCGCTGGTCCTGGTGTTCATGCGCAACTACCCGCAGGACAAAGGCTTGACCGCCTACGGCGGCACCGAAGCGGCAGAGCCCGCCGCGGTGCCGGCGTCGAGTTTCCGCGCCGCGTTCGACGGGCTGCTGCTCGGCGCGAAGGTGCCCGCGTTCTGGCTGTTGGCCGCCAGCTTCGCGATCTGCGGCATGACGACCAACGGCCTGATCGGGACACACTTCATCCCCGCGGCCAATGACCACGGCATGCCGACGACCGTGGCGGCGGGACTGCTGGCCACCATCGGCATCCTCGACGTCGCCGGCACGGTGTTCTCCGGCTGGCTGACCGACCGCGTCGACCCGCGACTGCTGCTGGTCGTCTACTACACCGGCCGCGGCGTCTCTCTGCTGTTGCTGCCGTCGCTGCTCTCCCCGCATGCCGAACCCAGCACCTGGGTGTTCGTCATCTTCTACGGCCTGGACTGGGTGGCCACCGTCCCGCCGACGATCGTGCTGTGCCGCAATTACTTCGGCGCGAGTACGCCGGTGGTGTTCGGGTGGGTCTTCGCGTCGCACCAACTCGGCGCTGCGGTCGCCGCCGCCGGAGCCGGCAAACTTCGCGATGTCCAGGGCGATTACGACCTTGCGTTCTACCTCGCCGCAGGTCTCTGCATCGTCGCCGCGGCGCTGTGTGGGAATGTTCGCAAACCGCAGGTCAGCACCCCCGCGACATGACATGTCGCTGATCTTGACTTTGGCAATGACTGCTCGGTGCACCTAACATGCGTAGCGACTGACGAGCTGAGGAGCCGATAGTGAAGACTCGCACCAGCAAGGCAACGGGCGCAGCGGCGGCGATCGTCGCGATCGCGGCGTCGATACCGCTGGCAATCAACGCGTACGCCGACCCGACACCGACGCCACAGCCCGCGGTGGAGATCCCCGACCCGCAGGGCAACTGTGACCCGTTCAAGGCGGCCGTGCCCAACTGGAAGGCGCTGAACGACGAGCCGGTCAGCAAGGCGCTGGCCAGCATCCCCGACATCAGCACGTTCAACTCGGCGGTGTCCGGGGGGCTGAACCCGGCCGTCAACATCACCACGGTGCTGGATAACGGCCCGTATGTGGTGTTCGCGCCGACCAACGACGCGTTCGCCGCGCTCGAGCCCGCCAAGCTCGAGGCCCTGAAGACCGATCCGGCCGCGCTGACCAAGCTGGACTACTACCACGTGTTCCTTGGCCTGCTGGGCCCTGAGGACGTGCACGGGCAGCGTCCCACCCAGGAGGGTGCCGACATCAAGGCCGAGGGCAAGAACGGCGACATCAAGGTCAACGGCACCGCCAAGGTGATCTGCGGTGGCATTCAGGCCGAGAACGCCCGCATCTACATCATTGACACGGTGCTGGATCCTGCGAGTCCGCCCGAGCCGCTGACCCCGACGGTGAGTGGCACGACGTCGACGACGACAACCACGACGACCCCGACGACGCCGGTGCCGAACGCCGAGGTGGTCCCCGGCGCCGAGGCGCCCGCCGGATAACCCTGTTCGACGCGCCTACTTGGCTTTCCAGACAGGTTGGCGCTTCTCGGCGAACGCCAGGGGTCCTTCCCTGGCGTCCTCCGAGCGGATCAACGTCCCGATCTCGCGCATGGTCCTGCCCCAGCCGGGCTCGTCGCCGGTGATAACGCCGTCGTCGACGCCCATCGCCACCCGCTTGCTGGCCCAGACGGCCAGCGGTGCGTTGACGGTGATCCGCTCGGCCAGCGCAAGAGCGGCGTCGACGGCGGTGCCGTCGGGCACCACCTGGTTGATCAGACCCCATTTGAGCGCGTCGGCCGACGTCATCGGCTCGCCGGTGAGGATCAGCTCCATCGCGATCTTGCGGGGCAGGTGGTCCACGATGCGGAACACGCCACCGGCGGCGGCGATGAGCCCGCGCTTGACCTCGGGCAGCCCGAACTTCGCGCGCTCCTCCGCCACCACCAGATCGCTCGCGAGTGCCAGCTCGGACCCACCACCCAGCGCGGTGCCGTTCACCGCGGCGATGGTCGGCTTGTCGATGTAGTGGTGCACGTAGCCAGCGAATCCCCACTGGGGGTGGTCGGGGTCCAGAAGGCTTTCTCCTCGTGAGAGTGCCTTCAAATCCGCTCCGGCGCAAAAAGATTCACCAGCACCGGTGATGACGACGGCTCGCACTTCGGGGTCGTCCTGCGCCCCCTGCAGTGCCTCGCCGACGGCGATACTGAGGGCGCTGTTGACGGCGTTGCGCGCTTCTGGTCGGTTCAGCGTGATGACCATGACGGCGCCCCGCCGCTCGGTGAGAGCGGCGGGAGCAGCAGCATCTGTCACAACAGCTCGATGATGGTGGCGTTGGCCTGGCCGCCGCCCTCACACATCGTCTGCAATCCGTACTGAATTCCCTTGTCTCGCATGTGATACAGCATTGTCGTCATGATGCGCGCGCCCGATCCGCCCAGCGGGTGGCCGAGTGCGATGGCGCCGCCGTTGGGATTGAGCTTCTTCTCGTCGGCGCCGATGTCCTTCAGCCACGCCAGCGGCACCGGCGCGAAGGCCTCGTTGACCTCGAACACGCCGATCTCCTCGAGCTTCAGCCCGGAGCGCTTCAGCGCCTTCTGTGTGGCGGGGATTGGGGCGGTCAGCATGATCACCGGGTCCGCGCCCGCGAGGGTCGCCGTGTGCACTCTGGCAAGTGGCTTGAGCCCCAACGACTTCGCCTTCTCTGCCGACATGAACAGCAGCGCGGCCGAGCCGTCGGAGATCTGCGAGGAGTTGCCGGCATGGATCACGCCGTCCTCTTTGAACGCCGGCTTGAGCGTCGCCATTTTCTCGATGGTGGTGCCGCGGCGGATGCCCTCGTCCTTGAGCACCGGATTGCCGTCCTGGTCCTTGATCGCGACGATCTGGTCGTCGAATGCACCGGAATCCTGTGCCGCGGCTGCCTTCTCGTGCGAGCCGAGCGAGAACTCGTCGACGGCCGTGCGATCGAAGCCCCACTGCTCGGCGATCATCTCGGCGCCGATGCCCTGGTTCGGCGTCTTCTTGTAGCGGTCCTTGAAGCCCTGCGGATACGGGTTGCCGCCGCCTGCCAGCGAGGCGCCCATCGGCGTACGTGACATCGACTCGACACCGCCGGCGACCACCGCGTCGTAGTGCCCGGCCACCACACCGGCAGCCGCGAAGTGGATCGACTGCTGGCTCGAGCCGCACTGGCGGTCGATGGTCACGCCCGCGACGCTCTCGGGCCAGCCCGCCGTCAGCAGCGCGGTGCGGCCGATGTCGAGCGCCTGCTCGCCCGCCTGCATGACGCAGCCCCAGATGACGTCGTCGACGATGGCGGGGTCGATACCGGCGCGCTCGGCCAGGCCGTTGAGAACCTGGGCGGACAACTCGGCGGGGTGCACGCCCGACAGACCGCCGTTGCGCTTGCCGACCGGTGACCGTACGGCCTCGACGATTACGGCTTCAGCCATGACACTTCTCCTTCGAAGTTGTTGGTGGGTTCTCCCACAGACGTCCATTCTCGAACGTAGAGGAACAAGGTTTACTAGGTCAACCTACTGGTTGGTAGATTGCGTCCCGCTCGGGAGCTCCGCCAACATGGTTTACTGAGTTGTATACCTGGCCGGGATGGCCCGGCCCATTCGCGTCAGGAGTAATGGTGGCTCGCAGTACACCGTTGGCGCCGATGATCGGACCCGACGCGGTCTCATCCGGCGGTGCTCCGATCCGGTCGCCGAAGACGGCCGAGTTGGTGGCGGGGACGCTGCGCCGCATGGTCGTCGACGGCCAGCTCACCGACGGCGACTTCCTGCCCAACGAGGCGGAGTTGATGGCCCACTTCGGCGTGAGCAGGCCGACACTGCGCGAGGCGGTGCGGGTACTGGAGTCCGAGCGGCTTGTCGAGGTCCGCCGCGGCTCGCGCACCGGCGCACGGGTGCGCGTGCCCGGCCCCGAGATCGTCGCCCGTCCCGCTGGCCTTCTGCTGGAGTTGTCCGGCGCGACGATATCCGACGTGATGACCGCCAGATCCGGCGTCGAGCCCATGGCGGTGCGCCTGCTCACCGAAGCAGGGTCCGCGGAGGCGTTCGACGAGCTGGACCGCATGCTGGACGAGGCGATCCCTGCGGGCTGGCAGTCGGGTCGGCTTGCGGAGACGACGGGCGAGTTTCACCGCAGGCTGGTCGAGCTGTCCGGCAACGCGACACTCGGCATGATCGCGGGCATGCTGCACGAAATCCAGGTGCGGCACACGGCATTCGTCTTCAAGGAGCGACGGCCGGTATCGAAGGCCGATTACGAGAAGGTGATGCGGTCGTACCGCCGCCTGATGGAGTTCATGAGGTCGGGCGACGGCGCCGCCGCGGAAGCGCATTGGCGCAAGCACCTCGACACCACGCGGAACCTGCTGTTGAAGGGGCTCGAGGCCGTCAAGGTCCGCGACGTCGTCGGCTAGGACCGCGCGCCCGAATCCGCCGACCATTCCACGTGCACGGGGATGTCGTCGGTCCACGGCTGGCCCGTCACCATGTCGGCGACATCGACGTAACCGCGCTCGAATTCGCCCGTCGCCGCGTCCACCAAGCGGTACGCCTGGCGCTGCCGGTGGAACGGCTGCGCATCGAGCAGGATGACGCGGACCTCGCCGGGTTCGAATCCGCAGCGCTCCTGCATCGCGGCGATCAACTGTTCGTTGTGCATGTGGCCGTCGCCGAAGTTCCAGCCGACCGCGGTACTGCACAACCGCTCACCCTCGGTGATGACGTAGTCGTCCTCGTTGCGACCCGCCAGCGCGTTGTGCACAAGGGTCAGCAACGCCTTGCCATGAGAGTTGAACCCGCGGAACGCATATCCCTTGTACAGGAATATCTGCGCTTGTTCTTCGCCGCCGTAGAACTTCTCGAGCTGAGAGGCGGGCATGCTGGCGATCGCGACCAGACCACGGTCGATCTTCTCGTTGGCCGACGGCTTGATGCACCACCAGGAGGTGTCCCAGTTGCCTGCGTAGTACCGCATACCCGGCAGGAACGAGATCTTGCGCGGAAAGAGGTTGCCCAGCACGACGATGGTGGCGAGCAGTGCGAAGAACAGCACGGGAAGCGGAGTGGTCAGATCCGACAGTCTCACCTCGGCGTGGCCGACGAACAACGCCAGCACCGAGAACATCATGAACACATTCCATTCCAGCGGCACGCCCATCGGGATCGCGGACAGGATGCCGAAATGGAAGCAGAGCATCACGAACGCCGCGATCGCCGTCGGCCAGCCGCCGTGGGAGAACAACAGCGCCAACGGCACCAGCATTTCGATCGCGGTGCTGAAGTGCGCGATGAACCGCGATACCCGGCCCGGACGTAGATCGTCGGGGAACTTCTCGAAGAACTTCCGTTTGAGCCACTTGGTTCGGATCAAGGGGTTGTTCGACATCATCGTCGAGATCACGAACGGGAAGTGCTTGTTGAGTTTCGACGTCGCGGCCCCCATCCAGATCGCGACGCATACCAGCTTGGCGGCGATGATCAGGTCGACCCCGTAGCCCGCGAACAGGAACGCCACCGCGAACGATCCGTACACCTCGCCGCGGGCGGCCAGGAAGATCACCTTGTCCCGCAGGCCGAGCACCGCCAACAGCCCGAGAATGGTCCAGATCTGCCAGAGCGGCAGCACACCGATCGTCGTCCCGAGAGCCGGAACCGGTCCGGTGCCGTCGGAGAACAGCGCAACGAGCAGCATCAGCAACAGCGCCCCGTACAGGGCCACGTCCACCGGCGTACGGGCGGTGCCTTTCGTCAGCGGCAGCCGGTTCGGCCACGGCGGCAGCCGAATGGTCTTGGGCCGCAACCAGTACAGGATCGACCCCAGCGGCGGGAAGAACCGGTTGTTCAGCGGCCCGAACCCGCACCCGAGGCCGACGACCTCGAACAGCATGGTGTAGAGCACGACCTTTTCGAACACGATCGGCTCGGTCCACCACTGCCCGACGTTGGTGAATCCGTCGACGCCTGCGGTGGCGAGCGCGAACAACCACCCGCCGAGGATGTAGAGCAGGATCTTGAACACGTAGAACAGGTGCATGACGACCGGCGTGCCGAAGCCGACCTCGGCCCAGTGCCTGGCCATCGGGCGGATCTTCTCGGAGCGGGTTCCCTTACTCCACTCGGCGAAGTCGACGACGGGCATGTCGGGCTGAAGGAATCCCATGGCCACCCAGACTAGAACGTGTTCTAGCTTCGCGGTCAGACTTCGCCGATCACACCGCGGCCCAGCCGCCATCCACGCTGATCGTCGCGCCGTGGATGTTGGCGGCGTCATCCCCGGCGAGGAAGACCACCGCTGCGGCCACTTCCTCCGGGGTGCTCATCCGGCGCGACGGGATGCGCGCGAGCACCGGGGCAACATGCTCCTCGAATTGGGCTTGCCGTTCCGTCGCGATTGGTCCAGGCGCGACGGCGTTGACCCGCACGCCCGCCGGACCGAACTCGGCCGCCCAGGATCGAGTGAACGAATGCATCACCGCCTTGGTGGCGTCGTAGACCGCCGAACCGGCGCCACCGCGCAGGCCGGTGATCGAGCCGATGTTGATGATGGCGCCGCTGCCACGGTTCGCCATCGAAGGCGCGACGAGGCCGGTGAGCAGGAACGGCGCGAATACGTTGACGCCGAACGCTTCGCGCAGGGTCTGCTCGGAGACATCCGCCGTCGGCGTGGGCATCAGCAGCATCGCGGCGTTGTTGACCAGAATGTCGATCTGTCCGCCCGCTGCCCCGGTGGCTTCCCCGGCGAGTCGCCTCACCTCCGCCTCCCCCCTGCCGATGTCGGCGGCGACGAATTGGGCTCTGCCGCCGCGCGACCGGATGTCCGCGACGACGGCGTTTCCGCGCTGCCCATCGCGACCGCTGACAACGACGAAGGCTCCCTCGGCAGCGAGTGCCGAGGCGATGGCGACCCCGAGGCCGCCCGTGGAACCGGTCACCAGTGCAGTGCGACCTGCCAGCCGCGTACCGTTTGGACTCATGAGTCCACATGCTTCCCTGATTAAAATGGACCCGCAAGTCCACAATCTGACGGCAAAGGGGCGGGCGACGCGGCAGCGCATCATCGAAGGCGCCGCAGCCGAGATCCGCGCCAGCGGTGTATCGGTCGCAACCCTGGATGACATCCGGGTCCGCACTCAGACCTCCAAGAGTCAACTGTTCCACTACTTCCCCGGCGGCAAGGAACAACTCCTGCTGGCCGTCGCCGAGTACGAAGCGCAAACGGTGCTCGACGATCAGCAGCCCTACCTGGGCGA
>Ga0164308_10001779_pt1 | contig 11498 bp, 12 predicted proteins | sample Whisoiple_246_MG_FD_109983 | JGI IMG/M metagenome (GOLD analysis project Ga0164308, IMG submission 109983) | Soil microbial communities amended with fresh organic matter from upstate New York, USA - Whitman soil sample_246_MG | ecosystem: Environmental > Terrestrial > Soil > Unclassified >... | reverse complement strand
GTTTGCCCAGGGCGCCACCGATGCCGCCCTCGCCGCCGCCGGTGAATTTGGCGATCAGGTCGGCCGGGTTGATCCCGAACTTGTCGAGCAAACCGGCGTCCTGGTCGGTGTCGACCTGGTCGGACAGATCCTGCTGCGCCCGGTCGGCGTCGGCGTCCTGCCCGTTGCTGCGCAACATGTTCAGGATGGTGTCCTTGTCGATGTTCATGCCTGGCTCCTTCGGTGAAGATGCTCGATGGGATCGGTGGGTCGGCGGATGGACGATTCGGTCAGGTGTGGTCGGTCGAGTGATGTGGTCGGTCAGGTGATGTGGTCGTTGCGTGGTTCGAGTCCGGCCTGGTCGACCTTGCGGTGGAACCGCATTCCGGCCAGGCCGCCGAGCATGGCGCCGATCAGGGCGGCCAGAATCGCGGCGCCGATCGCGATGGCCCCGACGGCGGTGACCTGTCCCTCGTTGATCGGCAACCGGGGCAGGTTGAGTTGGGCGAACACGTCGTATTGAGTGCCTGCGATCGCGGCGATCGCGGCGATCACCAGGGCCATCACCACACCCCACAACCACACGGCCAGGCCCTGTCTCGCGCCGTTGAACCGGGCCATCCGCCCGGCGACGTAGCCGCCGCAGTAATACGCGAGCAGCAGGACGATCAGCAGGGTGATTGCTCCGACCAGCCCCACAGTCTGCGCCGCGCCGGTGTTGTCCTGTGATTGTTGGGCGGCCTCATCCAGGCTGGTGTCCGTGGCGACACCGAACGCGACCCCGGCCGCGGCCAGCAGCGCGATCAGCAGCACCGCCATCCCGGTCGCGGTGAGCCACCCGAAGAACGCCGACCCGACCTTGATCCCCCCGAACCGTTCCCTCTGCCGCGCAACGATGGTGGCTCGATCCGGCACGACGGGCGAGAGATCCTGCTGCACCGCAGCCGAGGGGTAGGTCGCCGGTTCGTCCGGAACGGACGAGCCGGCGTCCAGGTCAGGGTTCACGGGCTTCAGGGGGGTCGACACCGGTGTGCTGTCGGTGTCCGCCTGGCCGGTGCGGCCATCGCCGTTGAACGGCCTACTTGAAGTGCTCATCGTCAATGGTCCTTCGGAAGCTCAAGGTTCGGCCGGGGCACAGCGCGGCACGCCGCATCCCCTGTGAAGTGGTGGAGTTGTCGCCGTGACCCTGGTCGGTCACCGAGTGGTGTTCAGGCGTTGGTGCGGCTGTCGGTGGCGGAGCCGGCTCGACCACGGGGGCGGTCGTCGCCTGCCGAGGTCTCGTCCAGCGACCGGTCGGCGGCAGAACCCAGGGCCGTGCCCGACTCCTCGGTAGCTGCCTTGCTCGCCTTGACCGCACCGGGCTTGATCCTGTCGCCCATCGTCATGACGTTCCTTCCATCACTGCATGGTCGCAAGTTCGGTTGATACACATCAGCTGTCGGGGTCGCGGGGCTTGTTCGTCTCGTCAATGGCCAATTGCCCACCGGCGCGTCAAAACCGGCATGCTTCTTGCGGCAGGTTCGTCACCCTGCAGCGGGTGACGGGTTCGGTGGCAGGCCGGGCTTTGTTTACCGGCACGGATGGCGATCTACCTTGTAAGTACCCGTCGCGATACGGCCTAGTCGTTGGCGGCCGTCGTGTTCTTACCTTGTAAAGAGTAGCCACACTCGACTGCTGTTTACAAGGTAAACCGGCAACAAATCGAGTCGGGGTTCGGATGTGAAGCCCGAATGATACCGACGAGAAGCGTTGCGGCACCATACATCTAGAGATGCGTTAACACACCACCAGAACTCATCGACATGTGGGTCAGGAGATGTGCACGCCGTTGAGCGAACTCCTTATACCCGCCACCCGGGAGGCTGAAACATTGACATAGCCGCCCTGCTCAGCGCACCGTCGCCACAGGAAACAGTCGGTAACTCTGCGGATACAGTCCGTCAAGACGACGGCCACTCAAGGCCGGCGGTCGGACCGGGGTGAGGCGGCGCGCGATGATCGGCCGACCGCGGATACGCCTGATCGTGGTTAATGCCCAGACATCGTGGTTCGCATGCACGGTTACGGTCATTTATCCGTGGTGATGTGCGCGCTGTGCCAGTGTGGCGCTCCCGCCAACGGTGAGGTTTCGGGCTAGCTTTGCCGGTGTGCCGGTTCGTGCAGTGGTGACGACCGTCGGGGTCGTCGTGGTCTGGGCCGCGGTGGTGGTGTGGTCCGTGCTTCCGCCCACCCCGGAGGCGTATCTGGCCGAAGCGGTGAGCGCTGCCCAGGATGCGGTCTCCGCGACCGGGACGGTGCTGCTGGTCGGGCGGGCGGACCTGGACGACCAACTACTGCCCCCGTACACGGATACCGCCCTGGAAGATGCGCAGCAGGCGGCGGCGACTGCAGCGCAGGATCTGCTGGCCGCGCCGGTCCCGGACGCGGACTCCCTGGTGGTTCGGCTGGATCTGGTCCCGTTGTTGGTGGCCGCCTCGGACGGGATCACCGCGGTGGCGACCGCCAGCTCGGAGGGCGACCGGGACGCGGTGGAAGCCGCACTGGCCGCGCTGGTACCGGTGCGGGGCGAGCTCGATCAATTCGTCCAGGACAACCAGTGAAACGGGTCTTCGCGGTCACTCTGGGGATCCTGACCGCAATCGGCGGGTTCGTCGACATCGGAGACCTGGTCGCCAATTCGGAGACCGGCGCCAGGTTCGGGATGCGCCTGGCGGTGGTGGTGGTGATCGGGGTCATCGGGATCTGTGTGTACGCGGAAATGTGCGGGCGGGTCGCTGCGATCAGCGGGCGACCGGTGTTCGACCTGGTCCGGGAACGGCTCGGCCCGAAGGCGGCGCTGGCGAACCTGACCGGGTCCTACCTGGTCACCCTGCTGACCCTGGCCGCGGAGATCGGCGGTGTCGCGTTGGCGATCCAGTTGGCCAGCAGCGTCAGCTACTTGCTCTGGGTGCCGGTCGCGGCGTTCGCGATCTGGGTCGCGCTGTGGAGGGTGAAATTCGAAACCCTGGAACGGGTCTTCGGCCTGGTCGGGTTGGCGTTGGTGGTGTTCGTGATCGCCCTGATCCAGTTGCAACCCGACTGGGCCGCACTCGCCGGCGACGCCACCCAACTGAGTCCACCGGACGGGGAGGACTGGGGCACCTACGGGTTTTACGCGGTGTCGTTGTTCGCCGCCGCGATGACCCCGTACGAGGTGTTCTTCTTCTCCTCCGGCGGAGTCGAGGAGGGGTGGACGGCGAAGGATCTGCTCACCTCAAGGATGAACGTGTTCGTCGGGTTCCCCCTCGGCGGTGTGTTGTCGCTGGCGATCATGGGCTGCGCCGCCGTCGTGTACCAACCGCTCGGCGTGCAGGTCGACACCCTCGCGCAGACCGCGTTGCCGGTCGGGATCGCGCTGGGCAAGATCGGCCTGGTGGTGGTCATCCTCGGGTTCTTCGCCGCCACCTTCGGGGCCGCGTTGGAGACCGGGCTGTCCTCCGGGTACACCGTCGCGCAGTACTTCGGGTGGCAGTGGGGTAAGCGGGTCGCGCCCCGGCAGGCGACCCGGTTCCACACCGTGGTGATCATCAGCGTGTTGCTCGGGGTGGCGCTGCTGCTGACCACTATCGATCCCATTCAGTTGACCGAGTACTCGCTGGTCTTCAGTGCCGTGGTGCTGCCGCTGACGTACCTACCGATCCTGGTGGTCGCGAACGACCGCGCGTACCTCGACGACAAGGTCAACGGCCCCTTGGCGAACACCCTTGGAATCATCTATCTGGTGATCATCGTGGTCGTCGCGGTCGCGGCGATCCCGTTGATGATCCTGACCGGAGTGGGGCAATGACCGATCAACCGGATCCACTGCGAATCGACTTCCACCTGTTGGACCGGCAGATCGTCGACGCCGCCGGAGAACCGGTCGGCAAGGTCGACGACGTCGAACTCACCCTCAACCCGGCAACCGGGCGACTGCAGGTGACCGCGTTGCTCAGCGGCCAACAGGTCCTCGGTGAGCGGATCGGCGGCCGGCTGGGTGGTCTCCTCGCCGGGATCGCCCGCCGCCTGCACCCGGTGGAGCACCCGCCACCTTTGCGGATCGACCTCACCCACGTCGCCAGCATCGGTTCCGCGGTCACCCTGACCGTCCATCGGGACGCCCTGCCGACCCCACCGCTGGAGCGGTGGCTCGGCGACCAGTTCATCGGCAAGATCCCCGGGGCCGGGCATGCGGGCCAGTGACCTCATCGGGCGGCCCGCCCGCCGACCCGACGGAACCGTTTTCGGGCGGATCGCGGATGTCCTCGCTGACCGCGAGCCGGACGGCACCTGGACCGTGTACGCGGTGCTGGTCAGCAACAGCCAGCGGCTCCGGCTGTTTGGTTACGAACGGCCCGAGATCACCGGACCCTGGATCATCGCCCGGCTCGCCTCGGCACTACAGGGGCCGCTCGATGAGATACCCATCGCCGATATTGGCCTGCCGAACGTGATCTGACCGAACTGTGATGACCGGATCGACGCGGCACTAGTCAGCTCCGCGCCGGCGGCTCGCCGCTTTCGCCTGCGGTGGGTTGGCTCCGGCCGGCATCATGAGCGCAGAATCTGCTGATGGCACCCAAGGGCTTCCACTGAAGACCTGAGCCTGTTGATCACCGCGGTGAGCGCGACCGTCAGCATGCGGTACGCCATACAGGCGATCCTCACCGGCAAGAAGTCACCGCTCCATACGCCGCCGCTCGTAGTGCTGCCCTGTCGCTTGCCGTCGGGGCGGTTGTCACGCGCCCTGCCTGGCGTACTCGACGGGTCATCGTTGGCCTGGGACTGACCATCGGTGCGGTTCAACTGTTGAACGCCGGAATCGGCCTGGGTCAACACAACCTGATCAAAACGCTCGGTCCAGCCGTGACAAGCCGTGGCGGGCATAGGTGCAGCCCTGGCCGCTGCTCGAGCCGACCGTCACAGCAGGGCAAGGAACTAGACGGACCGCTCGTCCGCCGGCGTCTCGCGGTGCGGTCGGAGTCCTTGCCAAGAAGTATGCCCGAGGCGTTGAGACGGACTTGAATAGCTCGAACTGCGGCGGTCTGTTACTGGGCCGGTGTAGCGCCGAATGTGCTGCCGCTTCAGGTGTGTCCCTCGTTGCGGCAGCCCATCCGGGTGTGCGGGTGCCGGTCAGGAGTCCAGGGCGTCCTTGGCGTTGTCGCCGGCCTGCTTGACGTTCGCGGCGGCCTGGTCGCCCTTGCCTTCGGCCTCCATGCTTTGGTTGTCGGTGGCCTTGCCGATGGCTTCCTTCACCTTGCCGGTGGCATCCTCGGCGGCGTGCTTGATCTTGTCGCCAATGGCCATGGTCGTTCCCTCCATCGGTGTCCCCGCGCAGCGCTGCAACGGGATTCACTGCCAGTGTTCCCTCTTTCAGCCCCGGGTAACCGCGGGGCCACCCCCGGTGGCGTGGGGTGCTCCCGGTCGAGGCGGCGGGTGTCGACGTCGCGATGCGAACGGCCGTTAGCTCGGATGTGGCTGACGGTGAGCCCGCGCTGGGTGGGTTCTCAGTTGTCCCAGGCCTGGACGATGGTCTGTCGGCTGATCCGGCCTTCGCTGAGTTCTGCGACCGTGGCGCAGGTGACCCTTGCCCCGTCGGGGTATCGGCACAGTTGGACGTAGGCCAGTCCCGTGCCGTCGGCCACGATGTGGTCGAGTTCATGGTCGATGTTTCGTCCGCAGATGTCGGTGTAGTAGGCCGAGATCTGAGTTGTGCCGGTGAGGATGGTGGGGTTTGCCGGTGGGTGATCGCGGTCGACGAGGGTGACGACCGCATCCTCGGTGTACCAGGCGACGATGGCTGCAGCGTCACGGTTTTCGATCGCCTGCTGCAGGGTGTTGAGGTCGGGTGCGGTGGTGATCATGACGGTCTCCTTGGGGTTGAGGTGTGTCGACAATGGGATCAGGAACGGGCCTGGAAGACGAGGTTCACTGGACTGCGGTAAACCACCGACACGTCGGTGAAGCCCGCCTCGTTGAGCACTCGGGTGAGCACCGCCGGCCCGGCCTGTGGTCCTAGTGCGGCACCTCCGGGTTGGGCCAGCGATGCTGGGGTGCAGACCATCGTGGAGGCGGCGTAGAAGAGCCGGCCGAGGGGATTGAGGTTGTCCGCCAACCGGTCTCCGGCCGCTGGTTCTACGAGCAGGAACACCCCGCCGGGGTGGAGCGATCGACGGACCGCTCGGGCGGCCGCGGTCGGGTCACCCATGTCGTGCAGACAGTCGAACATGGTGACGAGGTCGTAGGCGGCGGCCGGTAACTCCGTCGCGTCGTGGGTCTCGAAGCTGACCCGGGCCGCGACACCGGCGGTTTCGGCCCGCCGCCTGGCGACCACCATCGATGCTTCGTGGTAGTCCGAGCCGATGAACTCGGAGTTGGGGAATGCCTGCGCCATCAGGATTGTCGAGGCTCCGTGACCGGCTCCTACGTCGGCGACCACTGCGCCCTGGGTGAGCGTTTCCACCACGCCGTCCATCGCGGGTAGCCAGTTCGGAACGAGGTCGACCGCATAGCCGGGCCGGAAGAACCGCTCGGTGCCGACGAACAGATCCCGGTCGTGTTCGTGCCATCCGAAGCCTTTGCCGGTGCTGAACCGCTCCTGAATTTGTGGCAGGGATCGGATGGTCGCCAATGCCAGTTGCATGGCGCCCGGGAAAAAGTTCGGGCCGTCCTCATCGGCGAGTACGGCGGCCTGCTCAGGTGTCAGGTAGAACCGTTCGGTCGAGGTGTCGTAACTGAGGTAGCCGCCGGCTGCCTGGTTGGCGGTCCAGGGCCGGAGGTAGGCCACCGCGGTTCCGGTCGCCTTGGCCAGTTCTTCAACAGTGGACGGGCCGGCCGCTGCCAGAGATCGGTACAGCCCCAGCTGGTCGCCGATCACCGTCAGTGCAGCGCTCACGGTCGAAGAGAGGTCCCCGATGGCCGTCCCCATGAATTCGTCGAGTTTGCGCTGGTCAAGGTCCGGGCGGGTGATGGTGTTGGTCATGGTCGCTCCTTTGTGATTATCGGTGTCGTTGCTGTCCACCCAGACTGGATTCGCTTGCGTTCGCCGCCCGTCAACGGTCCGTCAAAGGCGGCTTTGGCCGGTTGCGAAGTCTTAGAATCATCTGCATGCTGCGGGTCTGGCTGGTTGGCCAGCTGGCCGTCGAATGGGACGGTGAGCCCGAGCCCCTGCCGTCAGCGGAGCGTGCCCGCGCTCTCGTCGGATTCCTCGCATTGCATCCCGGACCGCAGCGACGGGCGCGGGTTGCCGCAGCCCTGTGGGCGGATATGCCGGAGGATGCGGCACGAGCCAGTCTGCGAACCGCGCTGTGGTCGCTCCGCCGGGCTTGGGGATCGCACGCCGACACGTTGTTGACGGTGACCCGGAGCGACATCGGCCTGGCCCCGCAACGATTGTGGGTTGACGCAGTTGACGACGACCCGGGGCGGGGACAGCTGCTCCCGGAAGTAGACGACGACTGGTTGGTCGCCGAGCGGGAAGTCCTGCACCGCCGCCGGCTGGCCAAACTTGACGACGACATCACGGCGGCCGAAGCCGATGGGCGACTGACCGAGGCCAGTCGGCAGGCTCGACGCCGGTGCGAGCTGGCTCCGTTGGACGAGCGGGCCCACCGCAGGTTGATCACACTGCTGACCGCGGATGGTGACCGGGCCGGGGCCGCCGAGGCCGCTGGTCGATTCGCGCGTCTGCTGCGTGACGAACTCGGTGTGGTGCCCTCGGCGGCGACCCGCGCTGCGCACGCCGCCGCGCGGACCGGGAGCCTGCTCCCTGTCCGACCGCAACTCTTCGGCCGGGCCGCGGAAGTTGCTGCGCTGCAGGAGCAGTGGCGCATGGCGGCCAACGGGTCCGGCCGGGTTGTGGTGTTGACCGGCGAGGCCGGGATCGGCAAATCCAGTCTGGTGGCTGAACTCGGGCATCGGGTCGGCGGGTCCGGCGGACGGCGGGCGATCGGCGCCGGTATCGATGTGGGCGGAGAGACACCATTCGCGACCTGGTTGGAGCTGGCCGGCAAATTGGTGCGCACCGTTGCGATACCGGGCCCAGCGGCTGGGTGGCCGGCGGAGTTGAACCGACTATCGAGCACCCTCGGAGCGCGGCTCGGGCGGGACGGACCACCGTCGGCCGTTGCGGCGCCGGAGCTGGAGCGGCTCCGGGTGTTCGACTCCGTGCTCAGCCTGGTCGAATGGTCATGCTCCGACAGGCCGTTGTTGATCGCCGTGGACGATGCTCACCGAACCGACGCGGTTAGCCTTCGACTGACCGCCCACGTCGGCCGGCGCATCGCGGCGCTGCCCATCTTGATGGTCCTGACCCGCCGGGACCGGCCGTCCAACTCGGCGGTGGACGGGTTGCTGGCCGACCTGATCGCGACACGGGTGCCGGTCACCGAACTGGATCTCGCGCCGATCGCCGATGTCGCAGTGGCGGCCATCGTCCGCCGGATCGCCGGGCCGCTGATCGACGCCGGGTTGTTGAACCGGGTCATCACCGCGGCCGAGGGAAATCCGCTGCTCGCGGAGGAGACCGCGCGTTCGATAGCGGCAGGTGGGGTGACGGCCCCCAATCTGCGCACCGCCGTCCGGGCTACCGTGCGCGGTTTGCCCTCCCCAGCAAGGGATCTCCTGCGCTTGCTGGCCGTCGCCGGCCGTCCGCTGCAGCCGAGGGAGACCACTGCCCTCGGCATTGACGGAGTCGAGCAGGCCGTCGACGCCGCGGTGGAAAGCGGGCTGGCAGTCGACGGTCCGGACGGTTTGGGCTTCCGACACGCAATGCTCCGCGAAGCCGTGTATGCCGACCTCGACAACACGCGGACACTGCACAATCGGTTTGTTTCCGCTTTGCACGGCGGTGACCCGGCGGAACTTGCCCACCATCTCGCGCTGTCCGGGCGGTCCGGGGAAGCCGCCGCATCGTGGGCGGCGGCCGCTGCCCACGCCCGCTCCGTCGGTGCCTTGGCGGAGGCCGCCGACTTCCTCCAACGAGCGACGGTTCTCGACCCCGACAACGGGCACTGGTGGCAGGAACTCGCCGAGATTCATGCGTGGTCCGGTCAACGGGGCGACATGGCGACGGCCTTCGCAAGGGCACTGGAACTACTTCCCCGCGACGAATTGGCTGACGCCTGGTGTCGGCAGGGCCGACAATTGCGCACGGTGGTCTGCAATCCGAATGCGTCTATCCGGGCCTATCGGCAAGCCGCCCAATGGCTCTCGCGCGGTTCGAGCACCGAGACGCAGGCGGCGGTGCTGATCGGACTCGCCTGGGGAGAGGCCGTCGATGGCGACGTCGGTTTGGTCGACGACCTGCTCGGCCGTGCCCAAGCATTCCTGCCCGCCGACCCCGATGATGAGACGCTGAGCGACATCGGCGAGATCCGACTGTTGCGGCTGATCCGACAAGGCCGGTTCGACGAATGCGGTGACGCGGCACGGGATGCGGCGACCTCAGCCACCAGGGCCCTTCGACCGGACCGCGGGTTCGCGATCTGGCTGCACGGCGCCTGCGCCGAAACCTGCGCGGGGAACCTCACGGCCGCCCTGGATTTGGCAGACCTCGCAGTCGAATCAACGAAGGCGATCCCAGTTCTTCTCATCGGCTGCCTGGGAGCTAGGGCGCACCTCCTCGCCCGGCTCGGCAGGTTTGGCGAGGCCGCCGATTGTGTCGCCCAGCAACTCACCTGCGCCGAACGAACCGACGAGCCTCGGCTGGTCAACACCGCGCGTCATGACGCCGGGTTGGTGGCGCTCGCCTCCGGCGACTACCGCACGGCGGCCGCAATGTTGCAGACGGCCTTGGCCGGTGATTTCCAGGCCTCCCGCCCCACTGCGTCGCTGGCATGTGCGGAAGCCCTCGCCCTGGCCGGTGACGTCGACGCGGCCACTGCTCAGCTGCGATCCATGACGACAGAACCGGTCAACCGGGCGGACCAACCATGGGCACTGGTACCCAGAATAGCCAGGGTGCAAGGCCTGATTGCCGTCGCGGCAGGTCGGACCAGTCTGGCGCTCAAGCGATTCACCGAGGCAGAAGCCAGCTGGCGGCGGGTACTCGCCACAGTGACCCAGACGAACGGCGAGGCCTACCTCGCCAACCTGGTCGATCTCGGGCGGATGCCGGTGCTCGGTCTGGTCGAACCGGAGCGAGAACTCTCCCAACTGGCCGAAGACATCGCCGGACTGGCCGCCGGACCTACATCCATCGAGGCGACGTAATGCCTGCATTCTCCCGAGCTGCGACCACATCCGCGCCGATCGAAGAGGTCTGGAAACTCCTCCACGACCCATCACGGTTTCCGGAATGGTGGTCCGGCATCGAAACGGTCCGCACCGACGGACCCGACGCCTACACCATCTGGCCCAGTGGTTATCCCGACTTCCCGATGGCACAACACCTGCACACCGAACACGGCGGCGGCAGGGTCACGATTTCCTGCCTGGTATCCGACCTCGCGTATTGCTGGCAGCTCAGCGACGTAGGCAACGGAACCCGCATCGAGGTGGAAGTGGAAATCCCGGAAGTCGAAGCGCACCGCCTCGAGACCCAGAAAGGGCTGATATCGGCCTCACTGCAACGACTATGCGAGCTGGCCGCGGCGTCAGCCAGCGAATGACCTGCGCTCCCCGACGGAACCGGCAAGCGTGCCGCCGCAGTGCCGTCCCGGCACTGGTGCTGCGTCGTCACGCACGATAAATGGCAACTTCCGCGCAGTGGACTGCGTCCTGGCTGAGATCAACGCCCGCGCGCAGGAATTGGAAAGACGCAGGGCCGACGTGCTCGCACAGTGCATTGTTGATCCTGCTGAGCCCTTGAAACTTTCCCCAGCAGCGACAATTGGGCTGCCAATTTGATAGCGGCCAACATGGATTAGTGTCCGGTTTGAACGATTTCGCTCGGCAACACCTGGATCCAGGTCCAGTGGCCGGCATCACCAAGGGATTTGAGCACCGATTTATCGGTAGTTGAGTTCGGCGAGTTCGGTGGCCATTTTTGTGCGGAAGGCGGGGAGGTGACCGAGGAGGGGTAGTGCGATGTTGCGGGTTTTGCGGGCGGCTTTGTTGTGGGTGGTGGCGATGCGGGTCATCCGGTCGGCGAAGGCGACGACGCGTTGGGCGACGGGGCGGCGACGGGTTTCGTAGTCCTGGAGTTGCCGGGTGGCGAATGCCTGGCCGAGGGCGTATCCGTCCTGGATGCCGGTGTTCATTCCTTGACCACCGGCTGGGCTGTGCACGTGGGCGGCGTCGCCGGCGAGGAACAGGCGGCCGGCCTGGTAGTGATCGGCGACCCCGTGGTGTACCCGGAATCGGGATGCCCAGGCGAGGGCGGTGACGTGGGCCAACCCGGGGGTGCGTACGTCCAGCAACCGCTGGGCGAAGGCGAGGTCGGGGGTTGCCGGTGCGTCGTCGACGGTCGCGACGATGCGGTAGTGCCCGCCGGGGAGCGGGGCGACGACGGTGAGTCCGGCAGACCCGAACGTCAGGGTGACTTCGTCGCGGCCGGGGGT
>Ga0164308_10001778_pt1 | contig 11499 bp, 8 predicted proteins | sample Whisoiple_246_MG_FD_109983 | JGI IMG/M metagenome (GOLD analysis project Ga0164308, IMG submission 109983) | Soil microbial communities amended with fresh organic matter from upstate New York, USA - Whitman soil sample_246_MG | ecosystem: Environmental > Terrestrial > Soil > Unclassified >... | reverse complement strand
GTTAAAGCAAAAATGGAATATTTACTCAACAGTTAACTTCCTTTAGATTAGGTATAAAAAGCGGTGATAGAAGCAATCAGATACTGCAGATGTGCTGATTCTGCATTACATTTTGGTAGAAAACACTTGTTCAAGTGCTTTTATATGAGATAGGGCATGCGCTTTTAAAACTCAACAAATAAAAAAAGGTCAATCACCCTCGATCAACCTTTGTAGCGGATCGGGAATTTCTGCGGCTGCGCCGTGCAGACAGGGAACCCGTGACGTTCGGGTTATGTGAATTTTCAAAGTTTATTAAGTAAAAAAGGTCAATTCCAATTGAATCAACCTTTTGTAGCGGGATCGGGAATTGAACCCGAGACCTCCGGGTTATGAATCCGACGCTCTAACCACCTGAGCTATCCCGCCTTAATTTCTTTAGTTTCTATGCATTTTCCAGCATTCCGGCGCCATTATTGCTAAAGAGGCGCAAAAATAGTCTCTTTAAAAGTAAACAAAAAACTTAATGGTTAAAAAGTCCTGACAGTTATAAAACATTTAACCATTAAAGTTTTGTATTGAATTCTGTACACTATAATTGTAAAACACGCCGATTGTATAATTGCGTTTATTTCGGGCGTTATTCTTGTAAACCAGGCGTATATAGTATTTTAAACTGTTCCATGAAACGCTTACCACTCGTTGCTTTTTTGTTTATATGTTCTTTATCCCGTGCCCAGTTAGTAGCAGATTTTTCTGCGTCTGTTGTTGAAGGCTGTACCCCTTTAGTAGTTCAATTTAACGATAATTCAACCGGTGCAATAACATCATGGTTCTGGGATTTTGGTAATGGAGTTACCTCTACTGCGCAAAATCCTGTTGTTACCTATACTACCGGCGGAAAGTTTACCGTACGGTTGATCATAAGAAATGATAGCCTGGAAGATTTTGAAGAAAAAACAGAATATATAACAGCATACGCCACTCCCGGTGCAGTTTTTTCCATTTTAAGTGGAACCAGGGGCTGCGCTCCTGTTAAAACAACTTTTAAAGATAAGTCGAATATGCATGGAGATACAGCAAAAAGCTGGCTATGGGATTTTGCTGATGGTTCCACCTCAAACGAACAGGATCCGGTGCATACCTTTGCTACCCGGGGCGTGTTCGATGTGTCTTTAACCGTAACATCCATACATGGGTGTTCATCAACATATACACGTGTAAGCGCGGTAGCCACCGGGAACCCTCCGGTTGCAAACTTTTTTGCCGCTCCTTTATCCGGCTGCGCTTCCCTATTAAGGCAGTTTACGGATAGTTCACTGGGAACTATTACAAGTTACTCCTGGAATTTTGGAGATGGTGGCACCAGCATAGAAAAAAACCCTTTGTATCATTACCAGGATACCGGATTGTTTGCAGTAAAACTTACTGTTTCAGATAATGGATGCCAAAACCTTAAAACAAAAACAAATTACATCCAGGCATCGGGATCCGTTGCCAAATTCACCGAAATGATTAATTGCCCGGATAAAAAAATTGTAAACTATACAGATTCTTCTATTAATGAAATAGCCAGGCTTTGGGATTTTGGGGATGGATTTACTTCTACTGATGCACATGTGGTTCACACCTATGCATCACCAGGCGTTTATTATGTAAAATTAATGGTGACCGGCGCTACCTGTAATGATACTGCCTATGATACTGTTCGGGCTGATATTGGAAATCCCCAAATCCAGATTACTCCTGTAAAGAATCTTTATTGCAGGTCTGATTTGTTATCATTTTTTGTAACAGATTATGATACTGTTTACGTAAACTCATTTGCATGGAATTTTGGAGATAGCATTACCAGGTTCAATACAAAATATGATACAGTTAGCTACAGGTATTCAATAACCGGAACTTTTAAGCCGGAAGTTTACTTACAGGATAAAGATTTATGTATTGATACTATCCGGATAATCGCTCCTATAGTAATAAAAGGGCCTACTGCTGCATTTGATAGCCTGGCTATAGCTTGTACAGGAGCAGATCTTCATTTTGCATACAAAACAACTGCGTTTCCTAATGTGCCGGTAACGCAGGTTTTATGGAGCTTTGGCGATGGTATTACATCAGATACCATAGGATCGGTTGATTACTCCTATGCATTTCCAGGCCGATATAAAGTTTATCTTAAAGCCACCGATGCAGATGGATGCGTTGATTCTGTAATTCATTACACAACGCTTTCAACTTCACCGGTTGTAAACGCAGGAAATGACACGCTTGTTTGCGCAGGTAGTAATATCGTATTGAATTCAATTGGTGCTACAGATTATAGCTGGAGAAATAATCCCGATCTCAGTTGCATTAATTGTGCAAATCCTATTGCTTCACCTTCGGGCGATTCCGTGGTATACTATGTTACAGGAACAAGTAACGGATGTGCAGTTACAGATTCAATAAAAATTAAAATCCAGAATAAACAACTGGTAACGCTTCCCCAGGATGCTTATGCAATTTGCCAGGGAAATACCATTACACTTAATGCTTCCGGCGCCGATAATTATCAATGGAGCCCGTCCACCGCATTAAGCAGCGATACCATTAATAACCCTGTGGCTTCACCGGTTACAACAACCGTTTATACGGTTACCGGTAAAGACAGTAATAATTGTTTTACAGATGCTGCATCTGTTACAGTTACTGTAAATATAAAACCTGTAGTAAACATACCGGATAGCATTGTGCAGCAATTGATAGGTTCTTCTTATACTATCACCAGCACTGTAAGCCCCGATGCCACCAGTTTGGACTGGTCTCCAAAAACTGGCCTTTCCTGTTATACTTGCCTGCAGCCTGTTGCAATAATCGACGGTACAACCACCTATACATTAACGGCCACAAACCAGTTTGGCTGTAGCAGTACAGACAGTATTACAATTGTTTCAGTTTGTAAAGGGCAGTCCTTTTATATGCCGAATACGTTTTCGCCTAATAATGACGGCATGAATGATTATTTTTATCCGAGATCGGGTTCCGCTTATACCGTCAGTTCATTGGTGATCTTTAACCGCTGGGGGCAAAAGTTGTTTGAGAAAACAAACTTTCCATCAAATAATTATAGTTATGGCTGGAATGGAAAATATTTGAACCAGGAACAGGCTGCAGACGTGTACATTTATATGATGGAACTGCAGTGTGCAGATGGTAAAAAGATCATTAAAAAAGGAAATATAACGCTGTTGCGTTAGCGGTTTACATTGTTTCCTGGTATTGTTCCAATGCCTTTTCAAGGCAATCCATCGCTGCATTTATAGCATCAAGGTTTAAAACATAGGCAAGCCTCACTTCATCTTTACCAAAATCAACTGAGCCATAGAAACCGGTCGCAGGCGCCAGCATTATTGTTTGATTCTGATAATGGAAATCTTCCAAAAGCCACTGGCAAAATTTATCAGAATTGTCAATAGGCAATTTAGCCATTGCATAAAAAGCGCCGCCCGGTTTAGGGCAATACACACCTTTCATTGCATTCAATCTTTTTACAATTAAATCCCTGCGTGCTTTATATTCTGCTTTGGTAACATCAAAATAATTATCCGGAAGGTCAATGGCAGCTTCGCCGGCAATTTGTCCAAACCCGGGCGGGCTTAACCTTGCCTGTGCAAATTTCATTGCTGTATTGTATAAGGTTTTGTTGCGCGTAATAAACGCTCCTATGCGTGCACCACAACAACTATAGCGTTTACTGATGGTATCCATCAGCACAACATTATCATCGCAGCCTTCCAGTTGCATGGCGCTGAAATGTGCTTCTTCATAACAAAATTCGCGGTAAGCTTCATCTGCAAATAAGTAAAGGTTATGTTTCAGTGCTAATTCTTTCAACACCTGCATTTCTTCTTTACTATACAGGTAACCCGTTGGATTATTGGGGTTGCAAACAACAATTGCCTTTGTTCTATCTGTAATTACTTTTTCAAAATCTTCTATCGGCGGCAAGGCAAAACCATTTTCTATATGTGATGTTATCGGCACAACATTTACACCGGCAGAAACGGCAAAGCCATTATAGTTTGCATAATAAGGCTCGGGAATAATTACTTCATCACCAACATCCATACAGGCCATAAAGCCAAATAAAATAGCCTCACTGCCACCTGTTGTAATTATTATTTGATTGTGGTTAATGCTGATGCCATTCTTTTCGTAATAGTGAACCAGTTTACGCCGGTAGGTTTCATTGCCGGCACTGTGGCTATACTCCAGTATTTTAAAATCGGAATGGCGAACTGCATCTAAAACATGTTTGGGTGTTTCTATATCGGGTTGCCCGATATTAAGGTGGTATACTTTTATGCCTTTCTTTTTTGCGGTTTCGGCATAAGGAACAAGTTTGCGTATGGGAGAAGGCGGCATGTGGTGTCCGCGCTGGCTGATAGTTAGCTGCGACATACTACAAACCTAAAAATCAATATTGAAAAGGCAATAAAAATTATGCGTTAAGCTTGCCAGACTTTTTGATTATTCTTATAAATATGTATATAATCACTAAAACAGCGAGAATAATTGCAAGCAGCGTATTGCGCAGGCCTGCGTTATTATGTGTAAGTTGCGGGTAAAAGAACAGCAATAATAAAACAATGCCAATAAGCCATATAAAGGTGGTGGTATGCTCTTTGGCCACATAGCGTTTCCAGTTAAAACGCATGCCTTTAAAGGTGTTGCTCATTCCTCTGAGGTTCGGCACCCACCTGTTTACCCTTGCACAATAATTATTGAATTGTTCGCCGAACTTATTGCGTAAAAAATTTTCTTCAGCCAAAACAATTGCCTGGTAAACAAAAAGAAAAAAAGGTATCATTATAACAACATACAATAAGGAGTTTGATAAAACACCAACACCGGCAAGCATTAAGATATTGCCCACATACAATGGATTGCGGCAATGTGCAAATATGCCGGTGGTAACAAGGTCTTCCGCATACACTTTTTTATTTTTTCCTCCACGGATAATGTAAGCAAGGCCGATGGTTGCGCCGCGTATTGCCTGGCCGGTAATGGTAATTATTAAACCTATAATTACAGGATACCAGTAATAATTTTTTCCAAATCTTTCTTCGGTAAACAATTGCGGAACGCCGGGTACAAACAGCAGTGCATAAAAAATGATGAACAGCCAGTTGCGGTATTTAAAAAAGAAATTACCTATTGGTACCATACTATTTTTTTACAGCGATGAGGCCGGCAAAATTATACCATTTAAAGAACACTTCTACGTGTGCAAAACCGCTTTCGCGCAGCAGCAGGTTATCTTCACTAAGCTTATATGGTATTAAAACATTTTCCAGCGCTTCGCGTTTTTGCGAAATTTCCATTTCGCTGTAGCTATGGCGGCGCTTCATATCGTAGTAATATTTTATGAAATCGCGGTTAAAGCTGCTTTCCTCCGCCAATATCTTTTCAATCAATATTAAAACACCGTCTTTATTTAAGCCATCATAAATTGTTTTTACAAGGCGTTCCCTGTAAACCGGCCTTATAAACTGCAGGGTTAAACACAATACAACAACAGAGGCATTTTTTATTTCGACGCCTTGATTCAAATCTGAATTTATTAGCTGGTATGGACGCGTAAAGCCTGCTTCTTTTAACTTCATATCACACTTTTGCAGCATCTCATCAGAATCATCAACGCCGATGAATTCAATACTTTCAGGCACCAAAGTATTCATGCCGATCATTGTAGTACCGGTAGAGCAACCCAGATCGTAAACATAACTTCCTTCTTTTGCATGGTCAGCGGCAAGTTCAGCAGTCATGCGTTGCATTTCCCCATAATAGGGTACAGAACGGTTAACCATGTCATCAAAAACATTGGCAACGGTTGCTCCGAATTTAAAATCGGAAGCCTTTTTTATTTCTTCATTGAAAACTTTGTCGTGGCCCATAAAATAAAGCAGCAATCTTTTATCTGCATTGCAAAAGTATTGATTTGAGCTTTATACAAGCATCAGCTTATCTCAACACATTCATAAAAAGGTTTTATTTCTTTATTGATGAAAGTTCCCGGTACGCCTTTATACATTGCCTTAAGAAAATCGAGCCATATAAGGTTCGGGACTTTTTTGTATTGATAAGTCCGGTCATTATTAAAGGTTGCCACAAGGGTATGTTCGTCCTCATCATAATTTATCATCTTCAGCGCCTGCTGATCAAGGTAAATGGCATTTGTATGAGATAGCTTTTTCATAGTTGTATTAAGGGAGTTAAAAAAACTGTACCGAAATTTTAAACAGTGCCTATCTTGTCAAAAATTTGTATACTGCTCCAGAAAATGACGAAGAAGAAAGGATTCTTTATTGTTTATTTATTGATGATGGTTGCCGGCAGTTTTGCCCAAAATCCTTATGTACTTAATGGTTCTGCAAGGCAGGATAACTGTAATTGTTATACATTAACCACAGAGCTGCAATTCCAGTCTGGCTCCATATGGAATAAAAATAAGATCGATATAAGCCAGCCGTTCGACTTTTTCTTTAATGTGTATTTAGGTTGTAAAGATACTGATGGAGCGGATGGGATTGTGTTTGTGCTTCAGCCGGTAAGTACAAGTTTGGGATCTGCGGGTGAAGGAATGGGTTTTCAAAATATAACGCCCTCGCTGGGTGTAACGCTCGATACCTGGCAAAATACCAATCAAAACGATCCTTCTTATGATCATATCGCTATACAAACTAATGGCGATGTAAATCATTCCTCACTTAATAATCTCGCCGGCCCCGTAACAGCGCTTTCAGGCAGTGATAACATTGAAGATTGCCAGTGGCATATACTTGAAATAAACTGGAACCCGGCTGTTGATTCCATGATCATTAAAGTGGATGGTGTTTTGCGCCTGGCACTTCAGAAAGATATAATTGCCTCCATATTTAATAATGACCCGCTTGTATACTGGGGTTTTACTTCGGCAACAGGCGGAGCTGTAAATATTCAAAAAATGTGTACCACGCTTGATGCGGACTTTATGCTTGGCCCGCATAATAATACCTGCATTGGTACGCCGCTTACATTTATGGATAGTTCTGTTTCTTTTGGCAGCATTGCAACATGGTACTGGAGTTTTGGTGATGGTACTACTTCTAACCTGGCGAACCCGCCCCCACACAGCTATGCCCTGCCCGGCAACTATACCGTAAGCCATAATATTACCGGTGGCGACGGATGTTCATCAGATACTACCAAACAGCAGGTAACAGTGGGTAGTTATCCAATAGCAGATTTTAATACTGCCGCATTGCCGGTATGCGATAACCGTGATGCAATATTTACAGATGCCACTATACTGGATGTTGGAACGGCAAATTACTGGTACTGGGATTTTGGTAATGGCGGCACTTCATCCATACAAAACCCTGCGCCTGTTGCTTATACAACGGGTAATTATACCGTGCAGTTGTATGTAAAAACAGCGGAGGGCTGCGCGTCTGATACCGCTATTAAAAATTTTACTGTATTACAGGCGCCTGTAATAAATTTTGAAGCCGCGAATGCCTGTACATTATTGCCGGTATCATTTACAGCAGAAAATTCAACCAATACAATAAACATAAAACAATGGTATTGGAATTTTGGTGATAATGGTTTTTTAACTGACTCATTAGCCTCGCATGCTTATAGCGACAGCGGAACATATACTGTATCACTCTCGGCACAGGCAGATAATGGCTGTATTGCAGACACCGTTTTGAAACCGGTGGTAATTTATGCCACCAATGCTTATGCAGGCAACGATACAACCATATTACAAGGTTATCCTTTTCAACTGCATGCAAGCGGCGGCAACAGTTATACATGGTCGCCGGCTGTTGGGTTAGATAATCCTTTTATTGCGGATCCGGTTGCTACACTTGATAATGATATAACCTATACACTTACTGCCTCAACTGTTATGGGTTGTTCAACCACCGATCTTATACATTTAAAAGTGGTAAAAGGCCCTGAAATTTATGTGCCCACGGGCTTTACACCAAATGGTGATGGCTTAAATGACCGGTTTAAAATTATCCCGGTTGGTATTGCTGAATTAAGTTTTTTTAAAGTGATGAATCGCTGGGGACAGGTGCTCTATTCCTCTGTAAATATATCACAAGGCTGGGATGGCAACTTAAACGGAATTCCGCAACCTGCAGGAACTTATATCTGGATGGCTTCAGGAAAAACAACAACGGGTACCGTTATAAAAAAGCAGGGCACAATAGTGCTGGTAAGATAGTGGTTGACCAACATTAAGTTCTCTTTAAATATTTGATTTAAACATTTCACCGTTAGGGTTATCTCAGGTCTCTTGCTTTAATGTAAGTGATAATCCATGCCTATACACATGTAGGTTGGATTGAATAATATCAGGCAGAAAATTAAATCATTTCAAATGAGATACAGGTCATTCTTTCTGGTGATTACAATATGCTTTGCCAGCACAGTTTTTTCACAGGCAAGTAACAACAGCAATACGAAAGACTTAAGCACGGTGGATGGCGTTATACATACTTTATACGATGTTATTTCAGGGCCCGCGGGAGAAGTAAGAAACTGGACTTTGTTCCGGTCATTATTTACGCAGGAGGCAAGAATGTATATTGCTGTTCCTGATAAAAATAATACTACTGCTTTAAAAATGATTACACCCGAACAGTATGTGGAGCGCAACAAAACAAGGTTAGCTGATATTGGTTTTAACGAAGAAGAGTTGTATCGTATAACCAATAGTTATGGAGCAGGTACACAAATTTTTTCAACGTATGAATCGCATTTTACCAATAAAGACGGCGTAGAGGAAATTATTAAAGGCATTAATAATATTCAATTATATTTTGATGGTGAACGCTATTTTATTGTAAGTATTTTCTGGGATGCTGATGCAAAAAACATCCAGGTTCCGGAACGGTATCTTCCAAAAAATAAGAATACAGAATACCAGATAAATTTATAAATAGTATAGCTGCAGTTTAGAAGTGTTTAATAATTTGAACTCTGCATGCGCGTATTGGCGAGGTTGGCCCATACTACTTCCAAAGTATAATTGCTGTTAGTTTTATTGCTTACGTTATCATCTATGTACATCAGCAATATGTTTTCTGTTTTTTTTGATACTTTTTGTGTTTTGGTATACCTGTAACCAAAACCAACAAGATTGTTTCCGGAGACTTTGGTTGATTTTTCAAATTGCCATTTCGGCTTTATCACGTTGCGCAGCATATTATAATTGCTCAGCATTTCCGACATTTCATTCTTTTGAAATTCAGTACTTATATATACTTTAAACAACAGGTTATCTGCAAATGAAACAGTGAATTTTGCATTCTTACCGGAAAAACAACTCACCGATTGAATGCTGTACACATAGTTTTCTACAGTAATGGAATCTCCGCCTGTACCTTTATAAGGTGCAACTTTATCAATGGAACTGCTCACCAGTGCTGCATTTGCAGTTTTATGTATAGAATCAAGGAACACGGCTTTATCAAGGCCGGGTTGTATAGTAAATAACAGTTCAAACGCACATTCCCGGTTAGTTTGAGATAAGGCAGCAAGATAAAACCCAAGGCAAAAAATTAAGATAAATGGCTTTCTCATATTTGAGTTTTTTGAAACAAGATCTAACAACAGAATTTTAATTGCCCGAATATAAATTATTAAATTAAAAAATAATGATTTATATGGTGACGCTGGTATTATTTCCAGATGAAAAATGTGGCAGTTGCTGCTTATTCAATTATACGCAGCTTTGCATAATTGAGCATTATTTTTTTCTCACCGTTCATTTCGAATTTTACCGTAGCGATAGGGTTATGTGCGCTGCCTTCCAGCTTGGTAACTAACCCAAAGCCAAATTTCTGGTGTTCTACTTTCTGCCCTTCCTGTAAATTGGTTGTATCACTTGGTACAAAATCTTTTGAAGGGATATGCTGAACGGTTTGTTGAGGCTTGTTTGTTAAGCCTGTTGGTAAAGAAGTTTGTTTTGTTTGCTGTGGTCTGTTTGATGTTGATTGCCCGCTTCCTTCAAATCCCCTGTGCATTCTTGAAAATGCAGAACCCATGTTATTAAAATTACTTTGATTTCTTGCTCCGCCGCCGGCAAATGTTCTGTCTAAAAAAGCTTCGGGTAACTCATCTAAAAAACGGCTGGCGTCATTTTGCACCAGGCTCCCAAAACGGTAACGCGCATTTGCATAGGTTAAAAACAAATGTTTTTGCGCCCTTGTTACTGCCACATAAAATAAACGCCTTTCTTCTTCCAGTTCTTCCCGCGTATTAATGCTCATTGCATTCGGAAACAATGTTTCTTCAAGTCCGCCAACAAATACAACAGCAAACTCCAAACCTTTTGCCGCATGTATCGTCATTAGTTTTACAACATCCGGGTTTTCATCTTTTTCATCCGCATCGGTTAATAATGTTATCTGCTGCAGGTATGAGCCTAAACGCTTATCGCCTACTTCACCTTCTTCATTACCCGGGGTTTCTGTAAATTCTTTTATGGAGTTGAGTAATTCCTGCACGTTCTCATACCTCGCAAGGCCTTCCGTGCTTTTATCATTAAAAAGTTCTTTTACAAAATTGGTATGCTTGCCAACCTGTACCGCAACATCATATGCATTCTTTTGTTCAAGCATACTTTGAAAATAGCGGATCATCGTTACAAAATTCTGCAGGGCTTCAAGCGTACCTGCTTTAAAACCAAATTCCCCCGCACGGGCCAGTACTTCCCAGAATGTTATGTTTTGTTCATTTGCAATGATCACAATTTTTTCTATAGATGTTTTGCCAATGCCGCGCACAGGATAATTAATGATGCGGCGCAATGCTTCTTCATCCCTTGTGTTTACAATTACACGCAGGTAAGCCAGAAAATCTTTTATTTCTTTACGCTGGTAAAAACTCATACCACCATATATCCGGTAATTAATGCCCATACGCCGAAGGCTTTCTTCATAGGCACGGCTTTGCGCATTGGTGCGATAAAGTATCGCAAAATCTTTATTGTAATAGTGGTTGCGCAGCTTTTGTTCCTGTATAGTATCTGCAACATATTTGCCTTCATCGTTATCCGTCATGGTGCGCACGAGTTTTATTTTTTCACCATGCGCATTTTCTGTCCAGAGTTGTTTTGGTAATTGTCCTTTGTTGTTCTTGATCACTTCATTCGCAACATTTAAGATGTTTTGTGTGCTGCGGTAATTCTGTTCCAGCTTGATGACTTTTACATCATCATAATCTTTTTGAAACTGTAATATATTTTCGATGGTGGCACCACGAAAACTGTAAATGCTTTGCGCATCATCGCCCACCACACAAACATTTTCATGCATGGCGCCAAGCAGCTTGATAATTTCATACTGGGCTGTGTTGGTATCCTGGTACTCATCGATCATGATGTATTTGAACTTGTGCTGGTACTTGTGCAGTACTTCCGGCGTTGTTTTCAGCAACTCATAGAACTTGAACAGCAGATCGTCAAAGTCCATGGCG
>Ga0164308_10001777_pt1 | contig 11500 bp, 9 predicted proteins | sample Whisoiple_246_MG_FD_109983 | JGI IMG/M metagenome (GOLD analysis project Ga0164308, IMG submission 109983) | Soil microbial communities amended with fresh organic matter from upstate New York, USA - Whitman soil sample_246_MG | ecosystem: Environmental > Terrestrial > Soil > Unclassified >... | reverse complement strand
TGTTCGGCCTCTCGTGGGGCATCGCCTCGACGCTCGCGCCGTTCGTCGTCACGACGCTCCTGCCGCTCGGGACGGCCTGGCCGTGGGTCGCGGCTGGGGCGCTCGTCGCGGCGCTCGCCGCGGTGTCCCGGCGGGGCGACGACGGGCCGCCGCCGGCGGCGCCGGCGGTGTCACGGATGGCGACCACGACTCCCGCCCGCGCGCGTCGCTGAGCACGCCCGACGCGTCCAGCGGCGGGTGGTGGTCGTCATCCGGAACGGCCGGCGGGGGCAGGGAGCGCCTCAGCCGGTGGTGGGGCCCGCGCGGGCCGCGTCGAGGTCGGCGCGCGTCAGCACCGACCGCGTCTCGACGTCGACCTCGTGGAGGCGGTTGGCCCCGGGCTCGCTCCGGTCGATGGCGCACACGACGACCCCGACCGACGCGTCCCGCTCCCGCAGCGACAGGGCCGCGTTGCGCACGGCACCGCCGGTCGTCACGACGTCCTCGACGAGGGTGACGCGCCGCCCGGCCACGTCCGGCCCCTCCGCGAGCTTGCGGGTGCCGTACGCCTTGGCGTCCTTGCGCACGAAGAGCGCCGGCAGCCCGGTCAGCCCGCTGAGCACGGTGACGATCGGGATGCCACCGAGCTCGAGCCCGCCGAGGAGGTCGGTGTCCTCGGGCAGGAGCGGCACCATCGCCTCGGCGACCCGCCGCAGCAGGGCCGGGTCGCTCTCGAAGAGGTACTTGTCGAAGTACTCGTCGACGACGAGCCCCGACCGGAGCGTGAACTCGCCGTGGAGGCGGCACGTCGCGTCGATGGCGGCGGCCAGCACGGCCCGGTCCTCGGCGTGGGTGGTCATGCCGGCCATGCTGCCAGCGGGACAGGTATCAGTGCGGCCCGCTCGGCTCACTGTCTGGGATGAGCGATGATGTCGTGTTCGTCCACGGCACCCCCGTGCGGGTGCCTGACGGGGAGTGGCGCCGCGGGGACGGCCCGAGAGTCGTCGTCCGCTTCGGTGCGCTGGTCGACGCGCCGCTGCGGGCGGCCCTCGCCCGCGCCGGTGTCACCGTCCGGTTCTGGTGCCCGCCGTCGGGGGCGTGCGTCGACCTGCCCGACCGGTCGGGCGTCCTCGAGCACGCCGTTCCCGGTGCGGTGGGAGCGGTGCCCTACGACGCCGCGGCCTGCAGCCGCGAGGTGGTGCCGCCGTCGGTCGTGGGGCGCGACGTCGTCGACGTCGTCGTCTTCGCGCGCGCGGACCGCGAGGCCGTCGCCCGACGCCTCCGGCGCGCCGGGCACACCGTCCTCGCCCAGGAGCGCTGCAAGCTCCGGGTGCGCCTCGCGCCCGGGGCCGCACCCGCCGACCTCGCCGACGTCGTCGGGGTCAAGCTCGTCACGACGCCGCGGCTGCCGCACGCGCTCGACGACCCGCTCGACGCCGCGGTCGGGGCCACGGTGCCGCGCCACGACGGCCTGGACGGCACCGGAGTCGTCGTCGGCGTCGTCGACACCGGCCTCGACTCGGGGCGGCTCGAGGACCTCCATCCCGACCTGCGGGGCCGCGTCGCGAGCCTCGTCAGCCGCCCGATCGACGCCAGCTGGGATGCCGTCGCCGTGCACCCGGGCGCGGACGACGGCGCCGCCGACACCAACCGCGGCCACGGCACCTTCGTCACCGGGACGGTCGTGGGCACCGGCGCGGCCAGCCAGGGCACCAAGCACGGCGTCGCGCCCGGGGCCAGCGTCGTCGTGCAGGCCATCGAACAGTACGTCGACGCCAAGCCGTTGCAGGAGAAGGCCTTTCCCGACGGCTACTACCTCGCCGGGCGGCCGCTCGACCTGCGCGACCTCTTCGAGTCCGCCGCCGGACAGGGCGCGCGGATCCACGTCAACGCCTGGGGCGACGCCGTCGCCGGCGCCTACACCGACGACGCCCACGAGGTCGACCTCTTCCTCGCCGAGCACCCGGAGCACCTCGTCCTCTACGCGTCCGGCAACCTCGGCTCCGACCCCGACGCCGACCGCGCCCCCGAGGGCACGACCGTCTACTCGCCGGCCTGCGCCAAGAACGTCCTCGCCGTCGGCGCGACCGAGGGACCGACGGCGGGGGTCGGCGAGCGTCGGGGCTGGGCCGCGTTCGAGAACGCCTCGCGCCGCTACCCCAACCCGGCCGACCGCATCGACCCGGTGAGCGGGGAGCCCGACCGCATCGCCCTGCTCACCTCCACCGGCCCGACGCCGGACGGGCGTCGCAAGCCCGACCTCTGCGCGCCCGGGACCAACCTCGTCGGGCTGCGCAGCCTCGTCTCGTCCGACGTCGGCAACGGCATCGCGTCGCCGCAGCCGTACTACTGCTACCGGTCCGGCACCTCGATCGCCGTGGGCGTCCTCGGCGGCGGCGCCGCGCTCGTGCTCCAGGGCTGGCGTCTCGCACGCCGCCGCCCGACCGGCTTGGGGCTCAAGGCGATCCTCATGATGGGCGCGGCGCCGGTCCTGCGCCGTGGCTCGACGACCGGCCAGCGTGAGGACCCGCAGGCGTGCGGATGGGGACGTCTCGACGTCGCCGGGTCGCTGCCCGCAGGACCCGGCCACGTCGCCTGGCTCGTCGACACCGCGGCCGACGCCGTCGACACGGGCGGCCGACGCGGCTGGACGCTGCGGGTGCCACCCGGCGGCGGGCCGGTGCGCGTCGCCCTGGCCTGGTACGACGCGCCCGACCCGCGACTCGTCGACGACCTCGACCTCGTCGTCGCGGCGCCCGACGGCATCACGTGGTGGGGCAACCACCCCGACGGCGCCCCCGGCCGGCCCGACACCGTCCACACCGTCGAGGTCGTCGACCTGCCGTCCGCGACCGACGGGCTGCACCGCATCGAGGTCGCCGGCAGCCGCGTCATGACCGGCCCCCGCCGCTTCGCCCTCGCGGTGCGAGCCCCGCGGGGCAGCCGGCTACGGGGCACTTCGGGACGTATCACCCCCACGCCGTCCTGACTCTGACCCCCATCGGGGGCACGGGTCCGCCCCCGCGACGGTCTGCCGAGGCAGACCGGCCACGCACAGAGTCAGGAGCCACATCATGGCTGACACGAAGACCGCGTCCCGCGCCCGCCGATCCTCGGCCCGTCGTCCCGCGACGGCGTCCCGGGCGGCGAGCGCGGCGGCGCCCACCAACGGCGCGAACGGGTCGAGCAGCTCGCGCGCCGTCACCCGGCGGGCGACGCGTCCCGTGGGCGGGGTCGCGCTCGACGACACCGTCCCCGCCGGGGCCGCGACGACGCCCGCCGAGCTCGGCGCCGACGTCACCGACGAGCTCGGCCGCGTCGCACCGACGTTCGGCAACGTCCTCTCCTCGATCGGCCTCGGCGTCGCGACGTCACAGACCGCGCTCGACAAAGGGCTCGTCGACAGCGTCCAGGCCTTGTCGGACAAGAAGATCAAGGTCGTCACCGACGTCATCCAGACGCTCGACGACGACGGCCTGCCCGACCTCGAGGCCACCGAGCTCGTCACCTCCGAGGTGTCCGTGCTCAACTTCATCAGCCCGACGGTGCACGAGTGGAAGTACGTGCGCCTCGCGATGGACCTCGAGGTCGGCGAGATCGACAACACGCAGGCCATGACGTTCAAGCGCGAGCAGGTCTCGATCGGCTACAACGCCGTCGGGATGTTCTGGGGCTTCCTCGGCTGGTTCGACACCCACGACACGTCGAAGACGACGAACGTCACGTCGAGCTCGGAGCAGGAGGTCGACTGGTCGCAGGGCCAGGTCCGCGTCGACGCCCTCCTCGCGCCGCGCGAGGCCGACGGGTTCACGCCCCCGGCCAACGTCGACATCGGCCCGCGCCTCTACTTCTCGCAGGGCTCGGTCACCGACACGACGGCAGCCGGGGTGCGGACGCGCTCGGTCAAGGTCCGCATCAAGGTGCTCAAGGCCTCCGGGGCGGCCAACCCGAGCAAGAACCTCGTCGTCGAGGCGACCGGCCTCGGCATCAGCTTCACGACCGGTGGCGGCTTCAACGGGAGCACCACCAACACCGACGGCGAGGTCGAGGTCACCCTCTCGCGCGTCGTCCCGGTCGGGGCCACCGTGACGCCCCGCCAGTTCCCGGTCACCGCCTCGCTGGGGCAGGTCCGCCAGAGCAGCCAGGTCACGCTCTGACGCGTCGCGCCGTAGCCCACCCACCACCGCGCGACTTCCGCGACTTCAAGGAGCAACCATGACCATCACACCGGTCGGGGCCGGAACGGCCTCGCTCGACATCCCCAACTCCGACGTGAGCGACGAGATCGCCCGCGCCGGAACGTCTTTCGGCGATCTCATCTCCGGCGTCGGCCAGGCCGTCGCCACGACGCAGCGCAAGCTCAACGACACCGCCGTCACGACGACGACGGCGCTCGCCGAGACCACCGTCGACGTCCTCGCGGTCCAGGAGACCGTGTACGACGACGACGGCAACATCGACGAGTCGGTGTCGCACGAGCAGCGCCTGCCCCTCATCACCTTCATCGACCCGGTGCTCTACCAGTGGAGCCAGGTGCGCCTGCAGGGCAGCTTCGTCGCGAGCGAGCTGTCGGCGGGGTCGTCGAGCACGACGACGACGTCGACGACGAGCGAGGGCTCGAGCCAGGGTGGCCTCTTCGTCATCCTCGGTGGCGGCCGCACCTACCTCGACTACGACCGGACGACGACCTCGGGCACCAGCCAGGTGACCTCCGACGTCTCCCGCGGCCGCATCCGGATGTACTCCGAGCTGGCCCCACGCCACGACATCGGCGTGCCGAAGCCGCGCCAGGCCGTGCAGGGACCGCGCCTGGCCGTCAGCGCCGGCGAGATCATCGACATCCCGGCCGCCGGCGGCACTCCCGCGCAGCGGACGATGCAGGTGACGATCGAGTACTTCCGTCGCGACAGCACGCCCATCGCGGGCAAGACGATCTCGATCGAGACCTCCGGCGTGCCGTTCGAGTACGTCGGGGGCGTCGTCCAGACCGACGCGGACGGCACGGTGGAGATCCTGCTGCGGCGCACCTTCCTCGACGAGACGGCCGACCGGTCGCCGGTCGAGTCGATCGTGTCGGCCCGCATCGGCATCGTGTCCAACGACACGACCGTCGTCTTCTGACGACCGCGACCGCCATGGGCAGCACCAGCCCGGCCGCGGAGCTCGGCGACTTCGTCGCCGGGCTCCTCGGCGCGGTCGTGTCGGCGCAGTCGACGATCGACGCCGACGCGCAGGCGCGCACCGACGCCTGGCTCAACGGCCCGCCCGGCGACGGGCCGTTGCCGCCGCCGCTGTGGTTCACCGTCGGGTCGACGGCCCTCGAGGTGCAGCTCGCGGCGCGGGTGTCGGCGACGGTGGCCGGCCGGCCGAGCCTGCTCGTGCGTACGGCGAACCCGGTCGACGCCGCGCTGCTGGGCTACGAGGCCTCGACGCAGGTGCGGCTCCGGGTCGTCATGGACGCCCGGCCCCGCAGCGCCGCCGCGGCCTCCGCACCCGCCGACGCGTCCGACCCCGCCGAGCCTCCCACCGGCCCTCCCGCCGAGCCCGGCCCCACCCCCTGAACGCTCCCACCCCGTGGAGGACGATCCCCGTGAACGGCAAGACCGACCACATCACGCTGCCGCCCGGCGCGGCGACCCACCTCGGCACCACGACCGCCGGACCGCTGCCAGGAGCGGTGCTCGCCGGGGCGGTGCTGCGCCCCAGCACGGCCGTCATCCGCAACGACGGAGTGCTCGGCATCTTCCGCCCCGTCGACTCGGTCGAGGACGACAGCGACCGCAAGCTCGTCGAGGACCTCGCGGCCGAGGTGGCACGGCTGCAGAAGGAGAACGACGCGCTGCGCTCGCAGGTCGCGGCGCTGCAGGGTGAGGGCCGGCACTACGACGAGCTCGGTACGGCGATCGCCAACGCCACCGACCAGCTGCAGCGCCAGCTGTCCGAGTCGGCCAACGGCGTCACGCGGTTCGCGCTGCGCGAGGTGCAGCTCGACACCAGGGTGAGCCTCGACCTCGACGAGCTGGGCAACCTGCGCTACCGCTTCCCGACGCCGGGCGCGCCGGAGGACGCGTCGGTCGGCCGACTCGCGATGACCATCGTCCCGATCCCCGTCGAGAACGCCGAGGCGGCGTCACTCCTGCGCCCGTCGGTGCCGCTCGAGACGCTGCCGTCCGTCGACGCCGCCGGCCGCAAGGCGCTGGCCGCCGCGGGGCTGTTCCGCGCCGGTGACCTCGTCAGCGTCGGGTCGCGGGCGCGCGTGGCCACCGAGCTGCAGCGCCTCCTCGGCGTCGACCGGGCGACCCTGCGCACCTGGGTCAGCGAGGCCGAGCTCGTGACGCTGCCCGAGGCCACCGGCAAGCAGGTGACCGTGCTGCGCGCGGCCGGCTTCGACTCGCTCGCCGCCGTCGGTGCCGTGTCGGTCGAGGACCTCGTGGCGCGCTTCGACAAGGCCGCCGGCCCCGTGCCGGGCGCCAAACCGCTCGACGCGGCCCTCGCCGAACGGTGGGTCGCCGCGGCCGCCGCCGCCCGCCGCTCCTGATGACCGCGCCTGATGGCGCGACGCCTCGCTGCGACGCGTCACGGATGACGACCACCATCGCCCGATGCTTCAGAGGATGAGCACGCGGGAGGGCAGCGCACTGCGGTGACGGTCGTCATCCTGGACGAGCGCACCGGGGTCAGCCCGCGGCGGCCGCTACGGTCAGGGCCATGACCGCACCCGACAGCGTCGTCCGGCTCGTCCGGTCGACCGCGCTCACCGACACCGCGCCGTACGCGTACGCGGCGACGACCGACGGGCCGGCCCGCTTCGTCTTCGCGGCCGGCGCGTGCCCGCTCGACGCCGAGGGGGCCACGGTGGCGCCCGGCGACATCGCGGCCCAGTCGCGACAGTGCATGGCGAACCTCGTCATCGCGCTCGCCGAGTCCGGCGCCCGCCCGACCGACGTCGTCTACACGCGGGTCCTCGTCGCGACGACCGTGCGCGAGGACCTCGTCACCGCCTGGACGGTCGTCCACGACGCGTTCGGCCAGCACGAGGTGCCGAGCACGCTGCACGGCGTCACGGTGCTCGGCTACCCCGACCAGCTCGTCGAGATCGAGGCCGTCGCAGCCCTTCCCGCCGACTGACCCGCGTTCGCCGGGCCGCGCCCCCCTCAGGCGGGTGGGTCGGGCTCGTGGGTCGTGACGATGTCGTTGGCGGCCGCCCACGCCGTGATGTCGCGCTTCTCGATCGCCGTGGCCATGAGCTCGGGGAACTTGTCGGGGGTGCAGGCGAACGCCGGGACGCCGACCGCCGCGAGCGCCGCGGCGTGCTCCGCGTCGTAGCTCGGGCTGCCCGAGTCGCTCAGCGCGAGCAGGGCCACCATCGTGGCGCCCGAGGCGACGATCGAGGACGCGCGACGCACCATCTCCTCGGCGATGCCGCCCTCGTAGAGGTCGCTGATGAGGACGAGCACGGTCTCGGCCGGCTGCTCGACGAGCGACTCGCAGTAGGCGAGGGCCCGGTTGATGTCGGTGCCGCCGCCGAGCTGGACGCCGAACAGCACGTCGACGGGGTCGTCGAGCTCGTCGGTGAGGTCGACGACCTGGGTGTCGAAGACGACGAGACGCGTCTCGACCGACCGGAGCGAGGCGAGCACGGCGCCGAAGACGCTCGAGTACACGACCGACTCGGCCATCGACCCCGACTGGTCGATGCAGAGGATGATCTGCCTCTCGACGCGGTGGGCCCGACGCGCGTACCCGACGAGCCGCTCGGGCACGACGGTGCGCAGGTCGGGCTGGTAGTGGCGCAGGTTCGCCGCGATCGTGCGGTTCCAGTCGATGTCGGAGTGACGCGGACGGCGGGTGCGGGCCGCCCGGTTGAGCGCCCCGGTCACCGCCTCGACGGTGCGCTGTCGCAGCCGCTCCTCGAGCTCGTCGGTGACGGTGCGCACGACGGCTCGGGCGGTGGCGCGCGACCGCTCCGGGATGACCCGGCCGAGCCCGACGAGCGTCGACACGAGGTTGATGTCGGGCTGCACGGCCTCCATGAGCTCGGGCTCGAGGAGCAGCTGGGTGAGGCCGAGGCGGTCCATGGCGTCGGCCTGCATGACCTGCACGACCGACGACGGGAAGTAGCCGCGGATGTCGCCGAGCCACCGCGCGACGCGGGGCGCCGACGCGCCGAGCCCGCCCTTGCGCTGCCCGTCGTACAGCTCGCGCAGGGCCGCATCGCGCTTGACGTCGTCGGCGTCGAGCGACGCCGCGTCGCCGATGCCGTCGGCGTCCTCGCCGCCGAGGACGAGACGCCACCGCGTCAGCCGGTCCCGACGCGTCGGGGGTCCCTGCGGCTCGGGCTCTTGCGTCATCGGGCGCCTCCGGTCTCGAGCCCGAGGAGGCGGGCGACGGTGGCGACGGCGGGCGCCGCGCGCTCGAGGTCGACCGACGCCGACGCGTCGGTGTCGGGCCCGCGGACGCCCGTCCCGAGCGTGCGCAGGTGCTGGCCGATGAGCCGGCGCTCGGCGTTCTCGTACCGCGAGAAGGTGCGCCGCACGAGCGGCAGGAGGTCCTCGAAGACGGCGTCGGGGGCCTGCGTCAGCCACTCGTCGATGATCGCGAGGAGCGCGTCGTCGGTGACGAGCAGGAGCGCCTCGCCGGTGAGGAACCCGTCGACCCACGCGGCGGCGGCCGGCGCGCTGGCACCCGTCGAGAGGCGCCGGCTCAGGCGTGCGGCGGCCACGTCGCGGTCGAGCCGCCCGGCGTCGAGCAGGAGGCGGTTCGCGCGACCGGCCACGGCGCCGTGGAGGTTCTCGTCGGCGGCCACCGAGGCGAGGGCGCGTTGCCACGGCTCGCGCAGGTCGGGCAGGTCGAGCAGGGCGACGCCGCGGTCGGCCGACTCGACGGCGGCCCGCATCGCGGCGGCCGCGTCGTCGTCGAGGGAGGCGCACGCCGCGCGCAGCCCGACCGATGCCCGGACGACGACGGTGCGCAGCACGTGCTCGACCTCGCCGACGTCGACGCCGCGCACGTCGCCGTAGCGGCACGTGCGGGCCAGCGGCTCGACGGTGGCGAGCAGGGCCCGGGTGTCGTGCTGGCGGGCCGTGCGGTCGGCCAGGGCCGCGACGACGGCGCGCAGGGCGTCGGGCAGCTCGGCGAGGAGGCACTGCTCGATGAGGGTGCCGAGGCGGCCGAGGTCGTCGGCGCTGCCGGCCTCGTCGGTGACCTTGGCCTCGGCGGCGCTCTGCACGGTGTTGCCCCAGAGGCTCGCCTCGACGACCGAGACCGCGAGCTCGGGGTCCCACTCCAGCTGCCACGCCTCCTTGAAGGTGCCGGTCGACCGGCCGGCGTCGACCTGCTCGCCCCACGGCACGCCGAGCAGGCGCAGCCGGTGCAGCAGCACGGAGCGGGCCAGCTGGGCCTCGCGCCGCAGGTCGAGCTGCACCGTGGTGACCGATGCAGAAGGCTTGAGCCGCAACGACTTCTGCTGCCGGGACAGGTCGGCGGCGAGCGGCACCATCGGCGTCGAGTCGGGCACCCGGCCGAGCTGCTCGCCGACGACGATGCGCCGGTCGACGAGCCGCAGCGGCAGGTCGGAGCCGTCGGTGAGCACGGCCTGGGCAGCGTCGGTCAGCTCGGCGAGACCGACCGACGGCCGGCCGCGGACGGCAGCGAGCGCGTCGGCGAGGCGGGTGGCCTCGACGACGGCCGCGGTGGAGGTGTCGAGGTCCTCCTCGCGCAGCGCCCGCGCGACCCGGACGAACCACGAGGGCACGACGTCGTCGTCGGGGGTGACGAAGAGGTGCTGGTACCAGCCGGGGGAGCGGACGCCGGCGCCGTAGCCGCTCGCGTACGCGAGGCGGGCCGCGGTCCACGGCGCCCACGTGGCGGCCACCTTGACCTTGGGCAGCTTCGCGAGAAGGGCGGTGTCGCGCGTGGCCGGCGGGAAGGTGTCGGGGTCGAGCACCGGCGCGTGGAAGGCGCCGCACACGACGGCGACCCGCTCGCGGCCGGCCTTGACCTCGGCGCGGATCACCTTGCGCATGAACGCCTCCCGACGGGCGTCGTCGCCGATCGTCGAGTCGCCCCGGACGCCGCGCATCGCCTCGCGCAGGAACCGGAAGTGCTCGAGCGAGGAGGTGCGTCGGTGCTCGACGGCGTCCTCCCACCAGCGCTCCGGGTCGTCGTAGCCGGCGGCGCGGGCCAGCGCGGAGATCGGTTCGACGCGCTCGCGCACGACGCCCTGCGCGGGACCGGGGTCGTCGTCCGGGGCGGACGCGTCGGCGAGGAAGTGCGCGGCGGGCAGGTCGGCGAACCGCACCGCGACGCCGCGCGCCACCGCCCACCGGAGCGCCACCCACTCCGGCGAGAACACCGCGAACGGGTAGAACGCTGCGCGGCGCGGGTTGTCGACGGCGTAGACGAGGCCCGCGACCGGGGGCACGAGGTCGGGGTCGGCGACGAGCGGCACGAGCGCATCGAGCTCGGGCGGCCCCTCGATGACGACGGAGTCGGGCTCGAGCTCGTCGAGGGCGCGCGCCACCGACCGGGCCGATCCGGGCCCGTGGTGGCGGATGCCGAGCACCTCGACGGTCATGGGGGTGCCGGCCCGCTCAGCCGAGCTCGCGGCAGGCGCGGTAGAGGTCGGTCCACTCGCGGCGGTCCTTGACGACGGTCTCGAGGTACTCCTGCCAGACGATGCGGTCCTGGACCGGGTCCTTGACGACCGCACCGACGAGCCCCGCCGCGACGTCCTCGGCCCGCACGACGCCGTCGCCGAAGTGGGCGGCGAGCGACAGGCCGTTCGTCATGACCGAGATCGCCTCGGCCGTCGAGAGGGTGGCCGAGGGCGACTTCACCGTGGTGCGCTGGTCGGCCGTGGCGCCCGAGCGCAGCTCGCGGAACACCTGCACGACGCGCTCGATCTCGGCGAGCGACTCCAGCTCGGCCGGCAGCTGGAGGCTCCGGCCGAGCGACGCGACGCGGGTGCGGACGATCTCGACCTCCTGGTCGAGGGTGTCGGGCAGCGGCAGGACGACGGTGTTGAAGCGTCGCTTGAGGGCCGAGGAGAGGTCGTTGACGCCCTTGTCGCGGTTGTTCGCCGTGGCGATGACGTTGAAGCCGGGCCGGGCCTGCACCTCGGAGTCGAGCTCGGGGACGGGCAGCGTCTTCTCCGACAGGATCGTGATGAGGGAGTCCTGCACGTCGGCCGGGATGCGGGTCAGCTCCTCGATGCGCACGAGCGCGCCGGTCTCCATCGCGCGCATGACCGGGCTCGGCACGAGGGCGCCACGGGTGGGGCCCTCGGCGAGCAGGCGGGCGTAGTTCCAGCCATAGCGCAGCGACTCCTCGGGCGTCCCCGCGGTGCCCTGCACGACGAGGGTCGACGAACCGCTGATCGCCGCGGCGAGGTGCTCGCCGACCCACGTCTTGGCCGTACCGGGCACGCCGAGCAGCAGCAGGGCCCGGTCGGTGGCCAGCGAGGCGACCGCGACCTCCATGAGCCGCCGCGACCCGAGGTACTTCGGCGTCAGCTCGGTGC
>Ga0164308_10001776_pt1 | contig 11504 bp, 10 predicted proteins | sample Whisoiple_246_MG_FD_109983 | JGI IMG/M metagenome (GOLD analysis project Ga0164308, IMG submission 109983) | Soil microbial communities amended with fresh organic matter from upstate New York, USA - Whitman soil sample_246_MG | ecosystem: Environmental > Terrestrial > Soil > Unclassified >... | reverse complement strand
GTTGATCACATCTCTGCCTACGCGCTCACCATCGAGGAGGGCACCGCGATGGGCCGGCGGGCGCGGCGCGTCGAGATGTCGCCGACCGACGACGATGTGCTTGCCCGCCGCTACGAGCTTGCCGACGAACGGATCCGGGCCGCGGGCTTCGATTGGTACGAGGTGTCGAACTGGAGCAGGCCCGGCGGGGAGTGCATGCACAACATGGGTTACTGGGACGGCGGCGAGTGGTGGGGCGCCGGGCCGGGAGCGCACGGCTACGTCGGTTCGACGCGGTGGTGGAACATCAAGCACCCCAACGCATATGCGCAAGCCCTGGCCGACGGGCGGCTGCCGGTCGCCGATTTCGAGCAGCTCGACGCGCGGGCGATGCACACCGAGGACGTGATGCTGCGGCTGCGGCTGCGGCGCGGGCTGGCTGCCGACACGCTCAGCGATCGAGAGCGCGACCGCGCGCAGGTCGCGATCGGCGACGGTTTACTCAAATCCGAAGCCGGCCGCCTGGTGCTCACAGACCGTGGCCGGCTACTCGCCGACGCCGTCGTTCGCACCGTGCTCGACTGACTGACGCGCCGCTGGGACGCTTGCCCCGTGGTGTCGCGCGTTCCCGAGAATGTTCACAGCAGACCCAAAGCGTGCGCGCGGAGCATCATCTGTATGACTTCGTTCGACAGACGGAACGTGTCGGACGCCTTGCTGGCGCTGTCCGTCGAGCATCGCGTCGCCGTCGTTCGCGCCTGCTGTCTCGGCCAGACCGTCGCCGACATCGCGGCACACGAGGGCATTCCGGGAGTCACTATCAAGTCCCGGCTGCACGACGCATTGCGATCGCTGCAGATCTCGATGAGCTCAGTGGGACACACGAGCCATTGGCCGTGACGACCGTGCGATAGAAGTACGGTCGGGTGATGGCATTCGATCCGGCCGCCGTCGCCCGCGCATTCTCCGAGCACCGGTTCGACGAGGCGCTCGGGTATCTCGCCAAAAATGTGCGCTGGACCATCGTTGGCTACATGGTCCTCGAGGGCGCAGATGCGGTCCGGCAGACCTGCCGCGAAACGGCGGGCAGCCTGGAGGACACCACGACCACCTACGACCGCTGCGTGGTGGCGGCCGGTTCGGACGTCGTCGCCGTCGACACTTTCTCCCGCTATAGCGGCCCGTCCGGTGTCACTGCGGTCGCCAGTTGTGACATCTACGAGTTCGCGGGCGAACAGATCACCGAGATCACCTCCTATGCGGTCGAGGTCGATCCGGAATCCGCGGGCTCGCAGCCGCCGCCGCGGCTATGAGACGTATCACCCGCTGAACCCGGCGAAGTCGCCGCTCGTTTCATCAAGTACGCGATGAATCACATTGCCGCCGAACAGGCGTCCGCGGGCACAGGGAGGACGCAACGTGCTGCGACGAATCGCACTATTGGCCGTCGCGGCGCCACGGTGGGTCGTCGCAACAGCAGTGTTCGTCACGCTGGCGGCGGGCATCTTCGGCCTCCCGGTCGCGGGCGTTCTGTCCTCGAGCGGATTCCAGGACCCGGGTTCGGAGTCGGCGAGGGCGACGCAGGTGCTCACCGACAAGTTCCACCAGGGCGATCTGCAGATGCTGATCACCGTCACCGCACCTGATAGTGCTCACAGCCCCGCCGCACGCGCGGTGGGCATGAGCATCGTGAGTCAACTGAGTCGAACACCGAACGTCGCTGAGGTGAGGTCGCCGTGGACTGCGCCGCCCGCCGAGGCGCAGGGCCTCATCAGCAGGGACGGCAGGACAGCGCTGATCATCGCCGGGCTCAGCGGCGGAGAGAACGCCGCGCAGAACGCCGCCCAGACACTGTCCGAGGCGGTGGTACGCGCGCATCCGGTCGCGGGCTCGGGCGTCATCGTCAGGCCGGGCGGGCCCGCCACCGTGAACGCACAGATAACTTCCCAGCTTCAGCAGGACCTGCTCCTGATGGAGTCCTTAGCCATTCCTTTGAGCCTGTTGGTGCTGATCTGGGTGTTCGGCGGATTGCTGGCCGCCGCGCTGCCCGTCGCGGTCGGACTGATGGCGATCCTGGGATCGATGGCAGTCCTGCGCTTCATCGCCCTCGGCACCGACGTGTCAAACCTTGCGCCCAATCTCAGCACCGCCATGGGCCTCGCCCTGGCGATCGACTACACGCTGCTGATTGTCAGCCGTTACCGTGACGAACTGGCCGATGGTGCCGACATGAATGCCGCCCTGCTCACGACGATGACGACGGCAGGCCGCACCGTCCTGGTCTCCGCGACGACGGTGGCGCTGTCGATGGCGGCGATGGTCCTGTTCCCGATGCACGTATTGAAGTCGTTCGCCTACGCCGGTGTTGCCACTGTCGTGTTCGCCGCAGTCGCGGCGATTGTCGTCACGCCCGCAGCAATCGTGTTGCTCGGCGACCGGCTGAACTCCCTGGATATCAGGCGGTTGGCGCGGCGGCTTCTGCATCGGCCTGACCCCGTCACTATTCCGATCGAGGCGCGGTTCTGGTACCGGTCGACGACGTTCGTCATGCGCCACGCGCTGTCTCTCGGCCTGGCCGTCGTCGCACTGCTTCTGGCGCTCGGCGCACCCTTTCTCGGAGTGAAGTGGGGCTTCCCGGACGACCGTGTGCTTCCCGTGTCGGCGTCGGCGCATCAGGTCGGCGACCAGTTGCGTCACGACTTCGCCGGCAACTCGGCAACCGCGATCACTGCGGTGATTCCCGACGCCAGCGGACTGACACCGGACGATCTCGACCGCTACGCAGCCGAGTTGTCCCGCGTCCCAGACGTTTCGGCGGTATCAGCGCCCACGGGCACGTTCGTCGCGGGTGCCGCGGCCGGTCCGCCCTCGGCGGCCACCGGGGTAACGCAGGGCAGCGCATTCTTCACTATCGGCAGCACGGCCCCTCTGTTCTCCGACAGCTCGCAAAGACAGCTCGACGCGCTGCACGCGGTTCCCGGACCGGGGGGCCGCCCGATCGAGTTGACCGGCACCGCGCAGACCAATCGTGACAGCGTCGACGCCATCACTTCGCGACTGCCCGACGTGTTCGGGTTGATCGCGGTCATCACCTTCGGACTGCTCTTCCTGCTGACGGGCAGCGTCGTGCTGCCCGTCAAGGCGCTGCTGCTGAACATGCTTTCACTGACCGCCGCCTTCGGTGCCCTTGTCTGGATCTTCCAGGACGGCCACCTCGCCGCGCTCGGCACGACGCCCACCGGAACGCTCGTCGCCAACATCCCGGTGTTGTTGTTTTGCATCGCTTTTGGCCTGTCGATGGACTACGAGGTATTCCTGTTGGCCCGGATACGCGAGTACTGGCTCCAATCGCGGCGGACCCGCGCCGACAACGACAGCAGCGTCGCACTGGGGTTGGCTCGCACCGGTCGCGTGATCACCGCCGCGGCTCTGGTGATGTCGATCTCTTTCGCGGGCCTCTTCGGTGCACATGTCCAGTTCATGCGGATGCTGGGACTGGGTCTGACGCTGGCCGTACTCGTCGACGCCACGCTGGTGCGAATGGTGCTGCTGCCCGCGTCGATGCACCTGCTTGGGCGGTGGAACTGGTGGGCCCCAAAACCCCTGGCGAGGCTGCACGATCGCATCGGTTTAAGCGAGGGGGAGAGTGAGCAATCGGCTCCCGGCGAGCCGGTGTTCGTGGCGTGACGCTACGCCGGTCTGGCTTCGATCACACTGAGCGGTGAAGCGGTCTGCACGATCCGGGTGAGACTCAGCCCCGCTTCGGCGAGCAAGTCGCCGTATTCGGCCTCGGTGCGTTCACGGGAACCCAGATTCAGCAGCATCTCCAGGTCGACCCACTTGCCGGGGAAGTCCCGATTGTGCCGGGGGATGACGAATTCGACGAGCAGCACCGTCGCCGCCTGAGTGGTCGCCGCCCGGACGTTGCGCAGAATGTGAAGCGCGGTCTCGTCGGGCCAGTCGTGAATGACGTTCTTCAACAGGTAAGCATCACCACCGCAGGGCACGCTGTCGAAAAACGATCCCTCCACTATCGAAACCCGTTCGGCAACAGCCTTTTGCCTGAGGAGGCCAGGGGCGTCGGCCACCACCCGCGACAGGTCGTACAGGACACCGCGCGAGGCCGGAGCCGAAGCCAGGATGGCGGCCAGCAACGCGCCGTGCCCGCCCCCCACATCGACGATCGTCGGGTAGACGCTGAAGTCGTAGGCGGCCACGACGGTCGCGTCCGTCATCTGCGAAACACCGGTCATGGTCTGGTTGAAGAGCTCGGAGAGCTCGGGGTTGTCGGCGAAGTACTCAAAACTCGATTTGCCGCGTAGTGCCGGCACCACCGAAGTTCCGGTTCTCACCGAATCCGCCAGCAGGGTCCAGCGTTCCCGCTGCTCCTGCGAGCCATAGAAGCGCGCGGCCGAATACATCGAGACCGGCGCATCCGAACGCAGCGTCTCGGCAAGGGAATTCAGCTCGAATCGGCCGTCGCGGCGCCGGCAGAAGACGCCTCGGCCGATCAACGCCCGCAGCAGCCGGTGCAGTGCGTCTGCGTCAGTGTCGACCCGCTCGGCCAACTGATCGATCGTCAACGGGCCGTCTGCCAGAGCGTCCGCGACGCCGAGTTGCGCCGCAACGGTAATCGCCTGCGAGATCCAGGTCGCGGTGATCATCTCCATCATCGCCGCCGGTGCAGGTACCAACCTCTGATTGAGCCCGAACAGCTGATGACGCGTCCACTCGATGACGCGGGCAATCCGTGCGGGAGGCATGGAGATGCCGCCAACCCCTGCACCGACGACGAGAACTCGGAGTCGCGCAATTATTCTCAACGACGACCCATCCAGCTGTGGAAGCGACCGTCGGGGTCATAGGTCGCGCGCACCTTGGCGAGACGCGCCATGTTCGGCTCGGTGATGAATCGGGCCTCGCGCCGACCGAGATTCTCGTCGGCGAGCGCGATTCCAGTTGCCAGGTGCGACATCGCCGCCATGTTGGAGGCAGCCCAATCGCGGTAACGATCGTCGTCTGCCGGGTCCTGCCAGACGGTGTACAACGCCATGTAGATCTCGTCCTCCAAGCCGTAGACTTTGTCCGCGCGATCGGGTGAGGAGTTCCATCCCGTGAAGATGAAGTGCGAGGGGTGCGGCGGCATTGTCTCGATGATCCGGCGGATGCCCGGCAGCAGTTCAGCGGCCGGAGCGGACGTGAACATGTTGTCGGCGATGTAGCGGTGCCCCTCTGGGTAGTTGGTCATGACGGCGGTGTACCAGTTCGCCAAAGTGGTGGGCATGTAGGGCAGATTGACCATCGCCTTGTCCGCTACCGGGCAAGTGCCGAGAAGCGCAAGGGCTTTGGCCGCCTCCTCGTCCGATTGGGCGAACACCGGCGAGGCGATGGTGATGGTCGGCTGATTGACCCCGGCTGGGTTCGCGAGCGTAGCGAGGATTTGCAACTCGACGCGGGGGTCGACTTCCGCGCTGATGTCGCGCCCCCACGTGTACACCTCGTCGGCGAGTTCGATCGGGTACATGTAGAGGCAGGTGCCTACCACCGCCGGGCGCTGATGGATCCGCAGCTTGAAAGATGTGACCACACCGAAGAAACCGGTCCCGGCGCCGCGCGCGGCCCAATACAGATCGGGGTGATGCTCGGGGTCGCAGTAGATCTGTTCGCCGTCGGCTGTCACGACGTCCAGGCCGAGCACGCTCTCGCATGCCATGCCGATCGCCGGGCTGTTCCAGCCGTATCCGCCCTGTAGGAGAAAGCCGCCGAGCCCAATCCCCTCGCAGTGGCCTGAGGGGAAGAAGAGCCCTTGTGCGTCGAGTTCGGTCGCGAAACCGCTGGCGCTCTTGCCCGGTCCGACCTCGGCGGTCATCCTCCCGGCGTCGACCCGGCAGTGGTCGAGTCGGCTGACGTCAAGTAACAGTCCGCCGTCGCGCAAGTGGTTGGCCGCCCAGCTGTGTCCGCCCGACCGGACGCCGACCTTATGGCCGTTTTCCCGTGCGTAGCGCAGCGCAGTCACCACGTCTGCGGTGTCATGGGCTTGCATGATCACGTCGGGAAAGCGTTCTGGCAGAAGGCCGTTCCACACCGTCGCGCGGCGGGCCGCCTCGTACCCCGGTGCGCCCCGGAAGTAAGTCTTTTCGAGAGAAGTCAGAACCATTGCATCCTCTTGATTTTCATATGTCGAATTTCAGTTGAAACGGGTGTTGAGCGGCTTTCGTTCAGCGGGAGTGGCTGAGCTCACGGTCGTGTCGCGTCCCGCGGCGCGCAAGTAGGTGGCGATTTTGCGGGCCAGAGGCGGGGTGGCGCGGCGGATCGCGCGCAGCGGGCCGTTGGGCGGAATGCCGTATCCGATCGCGAAGATCCCATTGCCGACGTGTGAGGCGAATCCGCCGGGTAACTTGCCCTTTTCGTCGAGAACGCCGAGCGAGCCGATCAAGCCCTCGAGGTTCATGCTGAAGCCGGTCGCGGCGATGACCGCCGCAGCCGGTATGCCGCTGCCGTCGGCGAGGATCACTCGGTTCGATTCGAAGGCTGTAACAGTCGGCACGACTTCCACGCGGCCCGCCCGCACGGCGGCGATGAGATCGTCGGCGAGCGTCGGGATACGTCCGGTCCGCTCCACTGTCGCCTTCAGGCCGGTGGGCGGTCGGTTGAAGCCGTAGGCCGACAGGTCACCCCACATCAAGCGCTCCGAGAGCCCGATTATCGGGTCGACCACGCCGGCAGGTGCCCAGGCGAAGAGCTCGAGGAGGATGTCGGACGGAAGCGGTCCGATCGTGCGTCGCACGAGATGAGGCGGCGTGCGGACCGCGAGCCAGATCCGCCGGGCGCCACCCTTGGCCAACTGGACGGCGATGTCGGCGGCCGAGTTCCCGGCGCCGACAACGAGGACGTCGCGGTTGCAGAAAGGCCAAGCGCTTCTGAAATCTCTGGAGTGCACAACCTCTCCGGTGAACTCACTCAAGCCCGGCCACGCCGGAAGAACGGGCGTGCGGTAGTTGCCGGTCGCCAAAACGATTGCCCGCGATCGCACTTCCCCTGATGACGTCTCGAGGCGCCAGCCGTTGGTGGCGGGGTAGATCCCATCGACCTCGCAGCCAAGCTCAAGTGCGATGTTCTGCCGCTGCGCGTAATCGTCGAAGTAGCGAACCATGTCCTCGCGCGTGGGCCAGCGGCCTGCAGTCAGCGGGATCCGCTGCCCGGGAAGGTGCGATAGAAAGCCCGTCGTGTTCAGGCGGAAGTTGTCGTAGCGAGTGCGCCACGAAATGGCCGGTGCCTCAGCTTGGTCGATGACGAGGGTTTCGACGGCATGTTTGTGCTCGAGTTCATAGGCGACGGCGAGACCGGAAGGACCCGCTCCGATGACAACTGCGTCATGCCGGCCGTAGATCGCGGTGGTCACAGCGACTCCCGGCGTCTGACGTCTTCGACGAGGGCCATCGGAATTTGCAGTGGAGGAGGGGATTCCCCGTCACCCCCTAGCATCCCGAGAGCGGTCTCGATGCCCTCGCGGAGACGGCCGGTCTGACGCAGCGGCGCATCATGATCAGCGGTGACGTCGACGTGGGCACAGCCCAGGTATTTGGCGAGTGCCCGTTGCAGTCCGGGCGGCATGCGCCGGTCATTGGTGAGAACGATGACAGCGCACGGTATCCTCGGCACCGGCATGGTGCGTATGTCGAATCGAGTCAATTGTCCTGCGGCACGCCATAATTCCCTGGGATTGATATCGGCATTGCGGGCGCTCGGCAAGAGCTGGCGACCGCGGACGCCAGCGGCATGCGCGAGCAACTCTCGGCGACCGATCGCCGCCGCGAGCGCTCCGATGGCAGCCGCCACCGGCAGTCCGAAGTTGACGTACCGGTCATTCCAGCAGGCCCCCGCACCACTGAGGATCAGCCCGGCGAAGTCGGATGGTTGGCGCTGGGCCGTGTAGATCGCCGCAGCCGCCCCGAGAGAATGGCCGATGAGGATCGGCTTCTCCGGTGTGCTCTGTGCGGCGGCAACATTGATGGTGGCCCGGGCGTTTTCCCAGGTGAACCGCGTTCCACGAGAGGCCCCGTGGCCAGGAAGGTCCGGCGTGGTGACGCGATGGCCTACCGCACGCCACGCTTCGGCGAGCGGTCTCCATGACATCTCTCCCGTGGAACCCAGCGGATGCAGCAGCACCAGCGGTGGATGCACGGCCGGCGCACGTGCAGACGAATTCAACAGATTCACTCCCCGCGTGAACAGCGGTGCCATGACTCCGTCGTCACGGTTTCTCACCTGTGAAACGATCTCGAGCGGCAAGTGGTTCATCGGCCGTCCAATTGGCTGACGACTGAACAACTTTCGAGCGCGTCAATTTGCGGAGTCCGCGATGGCGGCGCTAAGAGTTAAATCTGCTGTGCGACGGGCATATCCATGTCGAATACCCGGGCATGCAGGACTGTGCGATTGCGCAGCGCGGCCCGGACTGCGCGGTGCAGCCCGTCCTCGAGGTAGGTCACCCCTCGCCACCGGACGGCATGCGGGAACAGGTCCCCGTAGAACGTCGAGTCCTCCGAAAGCAGGCGGTCCAAATGCAGCACGGTCGTCGTCGTCACCAACTCGTCGAGGCGGATCTGCCGTGGCGGAATCTGCGACCACTGTCGATACGTCAGCCCGTGGTGGGGATACGGCTTGCCATCGAGCACGCCCTTGAAGATCACCTGCCCGACATCCCTGGGCTCGTTCCGCGTGGCGACCGCTTCACCATGATCAGAGGCTAGTCCCAACCGGCCGATCCGCCATGGGAACATCGCTGCCGGACCGCGATGAGGCATAGCCCCTGCTGATCACCGTAAAATGGATTCGATCGGGAGGTGACCACCATGGGCAGTGCCGACGACCGTCGGTTCGAAGTGTTGCGCGCGATCGTTGCCGACTTCGTGTCGACGAAGGAGCCGATCGGGTCGAAGAGCCTCGTCGAGCGGCACAACCTGGGGGTGTCTAGCGCGACCGTCCGCAACGACATGGCGGTTCTCGAGGCCGAGGGTTACATCGCGCAGCCGCACACCAGCTCGGGCCGGGTGCCGACCGAGAAGGGCTACCGCGAATTCGTGGACCGTCTCGAGGACATCAAGCCGCTGTCGACGTCGGAGCGATCGGCCATCCTGAAGTTCCTCGAGACCGGCGTCGACCTTGACGATGTGCTGCGCCGCGCGGTCCGGCTCTTGGCGCAGCTGACCCGCCAGGTTGCGATCGTTCAGTACCCGACGCTGTCCACCTCGACGGTCCGTCATCTCGAGGTGGTGGCGCTGACGCCCGCGCGGCTGCTGCTCGTGGTGATCACCGACTCCGGCCGCGTCGACCAGCGCATGGTCGAGCTCGGCGACACCATCGACGATCACCAGGTCAGCCAGCTGCGCGAGATGCTCGGCCAGGCGTTGGAGGGCAAACGGCTGTCGGCTGCGTCGGTCGCGGTTTCGGACCTTGCCGTTCACATGGACGGCCGAGGCGGCCTCGGCGACGCGATCGGCCGATCGGCGACCGTGCTCCTGGAGTCGCTCGTCGAACACACCGAGGAGAGGCTGCTGCTTGGCGGCACCGCCAACCTCACCCGCAACACGGCCGACTTCGGCGGCTCCCTGCGCTCGGTGCTCGAGGCGCTCGAGGAGCAGGTCGTGGTGCTGAGGCTGCTGGCAGCACAGCAGGAGGCAGGCAAGGTCACCGTGCGCATCGGACACGAGACGGAGGCCGAGGAGATGCTGGGCACGTCCGTGGTCACCACGGCTTACGGCAGTATGGGAACTGTCTACGGCGGCATGGGTGTGCTGGGACCGACTCGGATGGACTATCCGGGAACCATCGCCAACGTCGCCGCGGTTGCCCTCTACATCGGCGAAGTCTTAGGCAACCGCTAGAACCGCGTCAGCGGTAAGGAAGGTCAGGCAGTGGCACGCGATTATTACGGCCTGCTCGGGGTGAGCAAGGGTGCGAGTGATTCGGAGGTCAAGCGCGCCTACCGCAAGCTGGCCCGTGAACTGCATCCCGATGTGAACCCCGATCAGCAGGCGCAGGCGCGGTTCCAGGAGATCAGCGTCGCGTACGAGGTGCTCAGCGATCCGGAGAAGCGGCGCATTGTCGACCTCGGCGGCGATCCGCTCGAGAGCGCGGGTGCCGCGGGCAACGGCTTCGGCGGCTTCGGCGGCCTCGGTGATGTGTTCGAGGCCTTCTTCGGCGGGGGCCAAACGGCCCGAGGGCCGATCGGAAGGGTCCGGCCCGGCGCCGACTCGTTGCTGCGGATGCGACTGGATCTTGAAGACTGCGCGACCGGTGTCACCAAACAGGTCACCGTCGACACGGCCGTTTTGTGCGACCTGTGTCAAGGCAAGGGCACACATGGCAAGTCCACACCGACCACCTGCGACACGTGCGGCGGCCAAGGCGAAATCCAGACGGTCCAGCGCTCGCTGCTGGGCCAGGTGATGACGTCGCGGCCGTGTCCGGTCTGCGGCGGAGTCGGCGAGGTCATCCTGGACCCCTGTAACCGCTGCGGCGGCGACGGCCGGGTTCGGGCCAGGCGCGAGGTCAGCGTCAAGATCCCGGCAGGTGTGGGGGACGGGATGCGCGTCCGGCTGGCCGCCCAAGGCGAGGTCGGCCCCGGCGGCGGCCCCGCGGGCGATTTGTACGTCGAGGTCCACGAACAGCAGCACGACACCTTTGTCCGTGACGGCGACGACCTGCACTGCACGGTCTCGGTACCGATGGTCGACGCCGCCCTTGGCACCTCGGTGGCCGTCGACGCAATTTTGGACGGCCCCATCGACATCACCATCGCCGCGGGAACCCAGCCCGGCTCGGTGACCACGCTGCGTGGTCGCGGCATGCCGCATCTGCGGTCCGGGGTGCGCGGCGACCTGCACGCCCACATCGTCGCGGTGGTCCCCTCGCGGCTCGATCACGAGGACATCGAGTTGCTGCGCAAGCTCAAAGAGCACCGCAGCCGCGATACCGCCGAGGTGAAATCGACCCAGTCGGGCAGTGCAGGTGGCGGGCTGTTCAGCAGGTTGCGCGAGACCTTCACCGGCCGCTGACCGGACATGAGCCGGGCCCTCTTCTACGTCGACTACGTGCCCGAGGTCGGTGAGCCGGCCGTCGTCGACGGTGATGAGGGCTTCCATGCTGCGAACGTGCGACGGATCAGGTCAGGGGAAGAGCTCGACCTCGGGGACGGCGCAGGCACGATGGCGCATTGTGTGGTCGAGGACGTCGGCAAGGCCAGGCTGACGGCGCGCGTGCTGAAGCGCTGGACCGTCGAGCCCGGAACGCCGACGGTCACCGTCATACAGGCGATTCCCAAGTCGGACCGGTCTGAGCTGGCGATTGAACTGGCCACCGAGGCAGGCGCTGACGCGTTCGTGGCCTGGCAGGCAGCGCGCTGCGTGGCGCGCTGGGACGGCGGCCGGGCCGACAAGGGCATGCGTCGATGGCGCGCGGTGGCCCGCGCCGCCGCCCGTCAATCGCGCAGGCCGCACATCCCGTCGGTGACCGGCGTTGCG
>Ga0164308_10001775_pt1 | contig 11504 bp, 10 predicted proteins | sample Whisoiple_246_MG_FD_109983 | JGI IMG/M metagenome (GOLD analysis project Ga0164308, IMG submission 109983) | Soil microbial communities amended with fresh organic matter from upstate New York, USA - Whitman soil sample_246_MG | ecosystem: Environmental > Terrestrial > Soil > Unclassified >... | reverse complement strand
TTCATGTTCAGGCGAGCCTCAGGAGGACGAGCAGATGGTCGATGACCCAAATGGCTGGGAACGGCGCGATCACGCCCCCGACGCCGTAGATGAGTAGGTTCCTCCGCAAGATGGAGACGGCGTTCGTGGGCCGGTACGCCACGCCGCGGAGTGCCAGCGGGATCAAGAGGACGATGATGAGGGCGTTGAAGATCACCGCTGCCAAGACCGCCGACTGCGGGTTGGTGAGGCGCATGAAGTTCAACATCCCGAGCTCCGGGTAGGTAACGAAGAACATGGCGGGAACGATGGCGAAGTACTTGGCCACGTCATTGGCGATGCTGAACGTCGTGAGCGACCCACGGGTCATCAGCATCTGCTTGCCGATCTCCACCACCTCGATCAGTTTCGTCGGGTTGGAGTCCAGGTCGACCATGTTGCCGGCTTCTTTCGCCGCCTGAGTCCCTGTGTTCATGGCGACGCCGACGTCCGCTTGGGCAAGGGCAGGAGCGTCGTTGGTGCCGTCGCCGGTCATGGCGACGAGGCGCCCTCCCGCCTGCTCTTTGCGAATGAACGAAAGCTTCATCTCCGGGGTCGCCTCGGCGATGAAGTCGTCGACGCCGGCCTCCGCGGCGATGGCGGCCGCGGTGAGCGGGTTGTCACCGGTCACCATGACCGTCTTGATGCCCATCTCACGCAGCTGTGCGAAGCGTTGCTTCATGCCACCTTTGACGATGTCCTTCAGCTGGATCACGCCGAGCACGCGGCTGTCTTCGGCGACGACGAGGGGCGTTCCGCCTGCGTGCGCGATGCGCTCCACCTCCGCTTGAACGTCGGCCGGGAAGGTCCCGCCGTTCTGCTCGACGAAACGCCTCACGCTCTCGGTAGCCCCTTTTCGGATCTTGCGACCGTCGTGATCGACCCCGCTCATCCGCGTTTGCGCACTGAACTCCACGAAGTGAGCAGCGCTGAGCTCACTCAGCTCGCGGCCACGGATGCCGTACTTTTCCTTGGCCAGGACGACGATGCTGCGTCCCTCGGGCGTTTCGTCGGCGAGCGAAGCCAGTTGCGCGATGCCCACGAAATCGGCCAGCTGAATGCCGGCTGCCGGATGAAATGCCGTCGCTTGGCGGTTGCCCAGCGTGATCGTTCCGGTCTTGTCGAGCAGGAGCATGCTCACGTCTCCAGCGGCCTCGACTGCCTTGCCGCTCATGGCCAGCACGTTGTGTTGCATCACGCGATCCATGCCCGCGATGCCGATGGCGCTGAGCAGCCCGCCGATGGTGGTCGGAATCAGACACACGAGCAGGGCTACCAAGACGGTCACCGTTGGTACGTTGCCGGTCTCGCCTGCGGCATACGCGGCGAAAGGCAGAAGCGTCACGGTGGCGAAGAGGAAGATGAGCGTGAGGCCAGCCAGGAGAATCGAGAGCGCAATCTCGTTCGGGGTCTTCTGCCGCTTCGCGCCCTCGACGAGCGCGATCATCCGATCCAGAAAGCTGTGTCCGGGGTCCTGAGTGACGCGCACGACGATGCTGTCGGAGAGGACTTTCGTCCCTCCCGTCACTGCGCTGCGGTCGCCGCCGCTTTCGCGGATGACCGGGGCAGATTCGCCAGTGATCGCGGACTCATCGACGCTGGCGATGCCTTCCACGATCTCGCCGTCCGCTGCGATGATGTCGCCCGGCTCGCAGAGGAACAGATCGCCCCGTTTGAGCTCGGGCGCCGGAACGCGCTCTTCTTTGCCACGAATGCCCCCTACGAGGCGTCGCGCCACGGTGTCCGTCTTGGTCTTGCGGAGGGCATCCGCCTGAGCCTTGCCGCGTCCTTCGGCCATGGCCTCGGCGAAGTTGGCGAACAGCACCGTGAACCAGAGCCAAAGGGTCACCTGGCCGACGAACAGCGTATCGGTCGCGCCGCTGAAGAAACCGCGAAGCCAGAAGTAGGTGGTCACGGCGCTGCCGACCTCCACCACCATCATGACGGGGTTCTTTGCCACCAGGCGAGGGTCCAGCTTGAGGAAGGCCTCTTTGATCGCGCGCTGGACCAGGGGGCCTTCGAATAGTGCCCGTGGGGCGTTCTTGGGACGCACCACCTGGGTGATCGACGGAGTTGGCGCGGGTACTGCGATGGGCTTCTGTTGTGTTTGGGTCGTCATGGCGCCTCTGTCAGTGGGTGGCGAGGTCGAACATCTGGAAATGCTCGACGATGGGCCCGAGCGCGAGTCCGGGGAAATAGGTGAGGGCTCCGACGATGAGCACGACGCCGACGAGCAGCGCCGCGAAGGTCGGCGTATCGGTCGGAAAGGTGCCCGACGAAGCTGCGATCTTGCTCTTCTGGGCCAAGGCACCGGCCATCGCCAAGAGCGGGATGATCATCAGAAAGCGCCCGATCAGCATCGAGAGAGCGATGGTGGTGTTGTACCAGGGTGTGTTCGCGGTGATGCCGGCGAAAGCGGAGCCGTTGTTCCCGGTGCCGGAGGCGTACGTGTAGAAGATCTCGCTGAAACCGTGGGCTCCGGAGTTGTTCAGGTTGCCCGTCGCCGCTCCGTACACCGTATCGCCGCTGCCGTAGGCGCTACCGGGCCAGGTGTTGATGGCCGCAAGAGCCCCTTCTTGGGGCAGGTCCAAGGTGCTCGACAGTGCGGTGAAGCCGAGCACGCTGGCGGCAAGCACCAAGGTGGCGAGCATGGCCATCTGCACCTCGAACTTTTCGATCTTCTTGCCGAGGTACTCGGGCGTTCTGCCCACCATCAGGCCAGCGATGAACACGGCCAAGACCGCAAACATCAGCATGCCGTAGAGGCCGGCGCCGACGCCCCCGAAGACCACCTCACCCGTGAGCATGTTGAACAGCGGCACCAAGCCGCCGAGCGGCGTGTAGCTGTCGTGCATCGAATTCACGGCGCCGCACGAAGCGCCCGTCGTCACGGCTGCGAAGAGGCCCGATGCGGCGATGCCGAAGCGCACCTCCTTGCCCTCCATGTTGCCACCCGTCTGCAGGGCAGTGGCCGACGTTTCGATGTGCGCCGCCACCAAATGGGGCGTGCCTGCCTGCTCGGCACCAATGCACACCAGGATCCCGGCCAAGGCGATGGCGGCCATGGCGCCAAAGATGGCCCAGCCCTGCTTGGGGTTGCCCACCATTCTGCCGAACGTGTGCGTGATCGCAGCCGGAATGCTCCAGATCAGGATGAGCGTGAGCAGGTTGGAGAGCGCCGAGGGGTTCTCGAACGGGTGCGCCGAGTTCACGTTGAAGAAGCCGCCCCCGTTCGTGCCCAGCTGTTTGATCACCTCCTGTGAAGCGACCGGACCGAGCGCGATGGTTTGCTGGCCGCCTTCGAGCGTCGTCACCACGGCGCTTGGGTCGAAGGTCTGCGGCACACCCAGGGCGATGAACAAGACGCCGCCGAGCAGGCACAGCGGTAAGAGCACGTACAGGGTGCAGCGCACCACATCCGCCCAGAAATTGCCGATGCCGCTGGCACTCTTGCGCGCAAAGCCGCGAATGACGGCCATCGCAATGGCCATGCCCACGGCCGCGGACGCCCAGTTGTGGATGGCCAAAGCCACCGTGTTCGAGAAGTACGAGACGCTGAGCTCAGGCGAGTAGCTCTGCCAATTGGTGTTGGTGGTGAAGCTGACCGCCGTATTGAAGGCCAGGTGGGGAGGCATTTGCTCCGCGCCCAGGTGCTGCGGGTTCAGCGGCAAGATGCCCTGCAGACGGATCGCACCGTACGTGAACAGCAGTGTCGCTAGGGAGAACAGGAGCATGGCGACCGAATACGTCGTCCATTTCATGTCCTCTTTCGAGTCGACACCCAGCGCTCGATAGGTGCCGCGCTCGAGCCAACCGAGCGCGCCGTGCAAAAAGGTGCGCTCGCCCTCGAAGACACGGGCCATGTAGGAACCCAGCGGCTTCGTGATGAGCAGCAGCGCGCCGAAGTAGATGAGCAAAAGCAGCGTACCTTGAAAGGTCATGGCTCAGAACTTCTCCGGTACGATCAGCGCATAGGTCAGGTAGACGGCGAGGAGCAGCGTGACTGCTCCGATCCAGACGAGGTCAGTCATGGGAGCCTCCGCGGAGCTTCTCGCAGCCGTGCGTGAATGCGATGGCCACCAAGAAGAAGCCAACGGCTGTGGCGATGAAGATCAGGTCGGTCATGTCGCGCCTCCGATGGGGCACAATCTGCCGCAACTCCGCGGAGGACGGTCATCAAGAAGCCATCAAGATTCAGCGCGCGGCCAGCCAGCATCCCAAGCCGGAGCGGCGCTCTCTTTACGAACGGGCGCAGCGCAGGCCCGCAGCGCCGGCTATTGCGCCAATTCGAGCTCGAGCAGAGGGAAAGCCAGCGTGACCTCTGCTCCTCCTCCGGGAGCACTCCCGACGGTCAGCTCTCCGTCGTGCTTTTTGGCGATCGAATAGGCGATCGACAGCCCGAGGCCGGTACCTTGGCCGACCGGCTTCGTCGTGAAGAAAGGCTCTAGGACACGGTCGCGCAGGGCCGCTGGGATGCCAGGGCCCGTATCCGACACCATGAGCTCGAAATTGCCTTGGCGCACGCTCGTGGCAATCGTGACCTCGCCGTTGCCGGCGATGGCATCGAGGGCATTGGAGACGAGGTTCAGCAGCGCCTGATTCAGGAGCCCTGGGTAGCAGTCCACCAGGTCGGGGGCTTCGAGTCGATGCACGATGCGGATCTCCTCATCGAGGCGATGGCGCAGGATGCTCACCGTCGACTCGATGCACTCGCGGATGCTCGCCACCTTGCGCTGTCCCTCGTCGAGGCGGGAAAAGCTGCGCAGTTTGACGATCAGATCCTGAATGCGTATCAGGCCGCGTTCGGCGTCCGCGAGTCGAACCACCGCCTTCCTCCAATCTTCGCTCCCGAGCAGGGCCAAGAGCTCCGGGTCGAGCTTCGACTCGACCCCGCTGAGGATGTTCTGCACGGTGGCTACGTGGCTCTTGACGAAGGCGAGCGGGTTATTGATCTCGTGTGCAATGCCGGCCACGAGCTCACCCAGGGAGGCCATTTTGGCGGCATGCACCAGCTGCGGCTGCGTTTCCGCTAGCTGATTGTAGGACGCCAGGAGGTTCCTGTTCGTCTGCTCGAGCTCGTGGATGAGCTTTGCGCGGGTGTCCGCCAGCTCGCGCGCCGTCTCTTCGGCGGCGCGGCGCACACGCGCCATGCTCAAGTGCGTGCTCACTCGCGCGAACAGCTCCCGTGCCGCAAAGGGTTTGACCAGATAGTCGTCGGCGCCCGTCTCGATGCCTTCGAGGCGGGCCTCCTCGCCAGCCCTGGCCGAGAGCAGGATCACCGGAATCGTGCTGGTGGCCGGATTACTGCGCAATTCGGCGAGCAGCGCGACGCCGTCCATGACTGGCATCATGACGTCGCTCAGGACCAAGTCCGGCGCCTGGCGACGAGCCGCAGCCAAAGCGTCAGCCCCGTCGGTCGCGGTCTCGACGTCCCAGTGGCGAGCCAGGAGACCGGCCAAGTACGCTCTCATGTCGGCATTGTCGTCGACGACCAAGATGCGATCGCGTTCTGCCAGGGTCGCCGTTCCGCCCGCCAGGCCGGTCGCCCCGACCGCCGCTTCCGGCGTGAGCCATTGTCTGGCCTCGAGCTGCTGATTCGGCGCGAGATCGGCCGTTTCGCCCTCGTCTGCGGGCACGAGGTCCTCGCGCGCCAAGTGGGCAGAGCCAGTCGGGAGCGAGACCGTGAACGTCGAGCCTTCGCCAACGTTGCTATGCACGGTGACCGAGCCGCCGTGTAGTCTCGCCAGGTCGTGCACGAGCGCGAGACCGATGCCAGTGCCTTCGAAGCTTCGACCTTTCGCTCCGGACACTCGGTGGAAGCGCTCGAAGATCCGCTCGAGCTCGCCCGGGGGGATGCCCGTTCCCGTGTCGCGAACGAGGAGTCTGACGTGATCGCCGTGCCATTCGAGCGATACGCGGATCTCGCCGCTGAAAGTGAATTTGAAGGCGTTGGAGAGCAGGTTGAGGACAACCTTCTCCCACTGGGTTCGGTCGACGTAGAGGAGCTCCGGCATTTCGGGGCAATCGACTACGAAGCGAAGACCGCTCTCATCCATGAGCGACTGGAACGAGGCTGCGAGACCGGCAGTCAGTCGCGACAGGTCGGTGGGAGCGAAGCGCAGACGTAGGCCTCCTGCCTCGATGCGCGAGAAATCGAGCAGGCTATTGACTAGTCGCAGCAGACGCAGGGCGTTACGATGCATGCTGCTGACTTCCTCCGGCGAGAGCGCCAGGGGTCGTCGTGCGAGCGCGCTCTCGAGCGGGCCCAGGAGCAAGGTGAGCGGCGTGCGAAACTCGTGGCTGACGCTGCTGAAGAAGACCGTCTTGGCGGCGTCGAGGTCACCCAGGCGCGCGTTGGCGTCGCGCAAGCTCTGATTGGCTTGGGCGAGCTCTCGGCTTCTCGCGACGACCTCGCGCTCCATCTGCTGCGTACGATCGCGGAGCTCCTGACCAAGCTCGCTGGCCTGAATGAGGTCGGTGACATCCTCGACGCGGTGCAGGATGTAGGCGATGTCGCCGTTCGGGGAGAGCACAGGGATGTTCTTGGGGCTCCAATACTTGCTCTGAAACGTCCCGTCCGGCCCACGGATGTCGTACTTCTGGACCGCCATCGTATCCGCTCGGCGGGTGGACAGGACCCGCATCAAGGACGCTCGCAGTTGGCTCGTCCCGGTCGCGCTCGGGTCGTCGGGATTGTCGGGGAACTGCTCGAACAGGCCGCGGCCCATCGTTTCGCGGGTGGTGTGCGTCGCCGCGAGACGCGCCTCGGTCGCGCCCACCATCGTGAAGCGTGGCGCATCCGGCAGAAGCACGAGCAAGATGTCCGGAGATGCCTCGAACAGTAGCCTGAAATCCAAAGAAGCCGGGACTCGCACGCCGTCGTTCAATGTCGCCCCCTAGCCATCGAGTTTGGGTCGGCTCACGCAGATGTCCAGACCATCCGGCGGGCCGGCGCTCCGGTAGCGGCGCCGGCATGTGCTAGGCTAGGAGCCGACGCCCTCGCCCCGGACCGCCATGCTCGATGACCTTTCGATCCGAGCGCTCACCGAAGCCGACGGGCCGAGCTACAATGCCTTTTTTGCTCGTGGTGTGCAGGCTCATCCCAATACGTTGCGGATCGCACCGGAGGACTTCGCCGCCGTGCCCTTCTCGACCACACCGACGAACGACGCGGTCACGTTCGCCGCCGTACGTGATGACGGCACGTGGCTTGGGGTCGTGACGGTCGAGCGCGAAGGTGGGCGCGCCAAGCGCCGGCACATCGCTTGGATCCTGCGCATGTACGTCGCGGCAGAACACATGGGCAAAGGCATCGGACGCGCTCTGCTCCGGACGGCGCTCGAGCGCGCCGCAGTCATGCCCGGGGTCGCCAAGGTGAACCTCACGGTCGCGGCGCACAACGACTCCGCCATCGCCCTCTACACGTCGGAAGGCTTCGAGCCGTTCGCACGTGAAGAAGACGCATTCCGCGACCCCCACCCACGCGCCGAGCTGTCGATGTCGGCGCGCATCCGCTGAGGAGGAAGGGATGGACATCCATCAGCTCAAGACGTTCGTCGCCGTGGCTCGTGAGGGCAGCATCAAGCGGGCGTCGGAGCTCGTGCACCTGAGCCAGCCTGCCGTTAGCGCCCACATCAAAGCCATCGAGGACGCACTCGGTCTCGTCATGTTCGAACGTACGCCGCGCGGGATGAGCCTGACCGCCGACGGACAGCGACTCTTGGTGAAAGCGGAGCAAACGTTGGCTGTGCACCAAGAGCTGATGAATGAGGCGACCCGCATCAAGGGCCAGCTCACGGGGCGGCTGCGCCTGGGTGCTGGGAGCAACTCGAACCACGAGGCCATCGGTCGCCTGCTCACGCGATTGGCCGAAAGTGCCCCCGAGGTCGAGGTGATGCTCAAGCACGCCACGTCGGCGGAGATCTTGGCTGGCATTCGCGATGGCAGCCTAGACGCGGGCTTCTACAACGAGCCGTTGGAGCCGGCAGGCGACCTCGAGACGGCGGAGGTGTCGACCTTCAAGATTCACCTGGCGGCGCGCCCGGGCCTCGTCGAAAGCGGGGGCGATCTCGACTGGCCAGCGCTGGGCGACTTGCCCTGGATCTACCCGACCGCCAGCGCTTGTTGCGGACGGACTGCAGAGGGCCTCTTTCGGCTGCACGGCATCAAGCCGAAGCGCGTCATCAGCGTCGACCGCGAGAGCATGACGCGGACGCTCATTGCAGGTGGGATGGGCGTCGGACTCTTGCATGCCACGACGGCGTGTGAAGCCCAGGCCCGGGGCGAGGTGGATCTCTTGTTCGAGGCACCTGCTGTCGTCCGCATCCTGTTCGCGCACCTCGCCAGTCGCCGTGCCGATCCACTACTTTTGGCGGCGACGTCGGTCCTACGCGCTGGCAGGTAGCCCGAGTGGCGGCCTGGCACGTGGGCGCCTGCCACGGCGGATGCTCCATTCCGCGACCCCGAGATTGATGATCCAGCCGGCGCCCATGCAGAGGCCCCGCCCGAGCTCGTTCGGAGCATCGACCCACAAGAAGTAGGGGATGTGCGTCAGCACCTGGGTGCCCGCGCCCAAGCCAATGGCATAGGCCCGCGTCATCCAGGCCCCGTGTAGAACGAAATCGCGCTTCCGCACGGCGAGGAGGGCCAGGGCGAGGGACACCGTCATCCCGAGGCCGAACACGACGCGGAAGAAGGTGACGAGGTGACCGTCGCCGGGCGGCCTGGGGTATGTGGCTGTCATCCACAAGCCACCGAGAGCAACGACGAGGCCGGCGGGGGCTAGAACGCGGCCGGCCACGCGGTGCCAGCTTGACTTGCGGCTGCGCAAGCTGGGCACGAACTGGAAGGCGCCGAGGATGGCATAGAGAGTCACGGCGACGATGTGGACTAGGACTGGAAAGGGGTCCCGGAGGAAGCGCGCGTTGTCCTCGGTGAGGACAGCGCCGCTCGTCACCTCATGGAAGCGCACTCCGCCCGCCACGACGGGGACGAACGAAAGCGTGAGCAGTCCGGCGACGATCCAGGCGGTCTTGCTGGGACGAAAGATCATTGCGGCGAGCTCCAGAGACCAGCCGTAGCGCTGGCGGCAAGGTAGAGTCCAGCCCCGTACACGCTGTGTGTGACGACGCTCTTGAGGCTATTTCTGAGCGGCGTCGGAGTCTTGGTCGAGGCGATGCCGGCGCCGAGGGCAGGCTGCAGAACCAAGAGCGGCGCGAGCACCGTCACCAGACCGACCGACAGAGCCGGTCCGAGCGAAGGTGCTCGTGCCCACTCGAGGCCAAAGACCGCCAGCAGGAGGGCGCTGAAGCCGATGCCGATCGAGTAGTGAGCGGTCCAGCCGAGCAGGAGCTCTCCACGCACCGGCGGCGAGAGGGCGATCTTCTCGTGCGTCCACCGTCCTTGGGGGATGTGACCGAGCCAGCGGCCCAAGAATGCGAAGTTCAGTGACGGCACCCCAAATCGGCGTAGCGATAGCGCCCAGAGGTCCATGACCAGGGTGGCGCCCACGCCGATGAGCAGGGTTCTGAGGGCGAATTCGAGTGGTTCCTTCATAGGCTTTTCTGCGGGCTACGCCGCAGCTCGCTCGTACATTTCTCCCCTCTGCCGGGCCGAAGCAATTCGCATGTTCTGAGGTCGCCCCTCGGCAAAACCGAGGGGCGCATCGGGGCGCCGCGCCTGCTAGTCTGCCCTGGATGCGGGTGAGTCGCTGGTCTGGGTCGAATTGGGCATTGGGCTCGATGCTGGTTGCCCTGTGCTGGCCGCTCGCTTGCGGGGGTAAGGCGGTCGAAGACGACGGCGGGGGTGGCACGGCCTCGGGAGTCGGCGGGATGCCGGCGGGAACCGGCAACGCTCCGCAGCTCATGGAGTGCGAAGTGGATTCCGACTGCATCGTCGACAGCGCCCATTGCTGCAGCTGCGACCCCGTGTCCGCCGAAGATCTGCAGGCCGTGCGGGCGGATTGGGTGGACCCGGAGCCGGAGTGTCCTTGCGCGCCGTGCCAAGAGGTCTCCGAGCTCGAGCGAACTCTCCAGTACTTCATCGCCCAGTGCCAGGCCGGGCAGTGCACGCTGGTGGATATTCGCGACGACTACGCGGAGTGCATGAACGGCGAGGATTGCCTCTTGCGCGAGGGAAGCGACTGCTGCGAGGGCTGTGATGGGCAAGGCTACATCGCCGTCAGCTCGCTCGAGTTCTGGGGCGATCGCTGCGACGTCGTGCAGTGTGACGCGTGTGTGTCTCCCGTCCCGGCGGGTCTGTCGGCACAATGCAACCTACAGACGGATCGTTGCGAAGTCGTACAGCAGTAGGTCGACCTCGGTCGGTCCTCGAGCTGCCCTACCTGACCAGCTTGATCGAAAACATCGGCGTCTTGGTGGCGCTCATCAGGCGCACCCAGAGCGGCAGGTACATCTCGGTACCGCGCGCGGTCGTGAGGTCGCCGAGGTCGACGATGTCCGTCCAGCCGAAGCTCTGCAGGACCGCGGTCGCCGTCTTTTTGGCCTCCGCGTCGTTGCCGGAGACGAAGATGGTGTGATCACCACCGGCGACCAGCTTGGGGTTCACCATCACGGCGGCGGTGACGGTGTTCAGCGTCTTGACGACGCGGAGCTCGGGGAAGGCGCGCTGGATCTGCTCGCCGAGAGAGTCGGTGTTGCAGACGGTGAGGAAGGGCGGGAAGCCCTTGGAGAAATCGAGCGGGTTCGAGATGTCGAGCAGGACCTTGCCGGCGAGGTTCGCTGCGCCCGCGGCCTCGAAGGCGGGGACGCTGCCATTGCCGACGGTCGCGTTGACGAGAACCTCCGCTTGCGCGGCCGCCTCGGCGAAAGGGGCCAAGCGGATCTTGGGTTGTGTCTCGAGCCAGACTTTGAAGGGTGCGTTCCCGAAGTGGTCCGTGTCCGTGCGAGCGAGGGTGGCGGCGGGATCGCGGGTGCCGATCACGACGCTATGACCGAGCTCCGCCAGCTTGGCGCCCACCGTACGACCCACTGCTCCGGTGCCAAAAACTCCGACCTTCGCTATTTTCATGGCTTTCTCCTCCTTGGCGGCCTCCAACATGCTCCCTCTCAGCCGGCGAAGCCACCCGAGCTCAAGAATGCTTGCTCTTCCGGGGTGCTCGCCCGCCCGAGGATGGCGTTTCGATGCGGGAAGCGACCGAAGCGCTGGATGATGTGCAGGTGGTGCTCGGCGTAGCGGGTGAAGCCGAGGCGCTCGTGCAAGACCATGGACCGCTGCTGGTCCCGCAGGTCCTCCGAGTGCTCGAAAGGGAGGTAGAAGAAGAGGCGCAGCTTGGGGTCGATCTGTTCGTCGAAGCCGGAACGGATGGCAGCGTCAGCGTAGGCGCGAGCGAGCGAGTCGGTCGCGTACATGCGTGGCGTGTCGCGGAAGCAGTTTCTGGGGAATTGATCGAGCAAAAGCACGAGCCCGAGGGCGCTCTCTGCGCGGGCGTTCCAGGAGTCGAGGCGCTGGGCGGCGGCCTCCTCGTG
>Ga0164308_10001772_pt1 | contig 11507 bp, 6 predicted proteins | sample Whisoiple_246_MG_FD_109983 | JGI IMG/M metagenome (GOLD analysis project Ga0164308, IMG submission 109983) | Soil microbial communities amended with fresh organic matter from upstate New York, USA - Whitman soil sample_246_MG | ecosystem: Environmental > Terrestrial > Soil > Unclassified >... | reverse complement strand
GCCGGCGCCCCCGGCGGCGAGGGGACCGTCATGCACACCAACGGCGGCCCGGGTGGCGCCGGCGGCACCGGCGGCGCCGGAGGCAGCGGCGGTGGTGGCGGCACGGTGACCGTCGAGCAGCACGGCCAGGCGACGATCGCGGGCGGAGTGGCGAGCGGCACCGGTGGCGCCGGGGGCACCGGTGGTGCCGGCGGCACTGGCGGCAGGAACCTGTCGGCGGCCAGCAACGGCGGCGCCGGCGGCACCGGCGGCAACGCGGGCCCCGGCGGCGGAGCCGGCGCTCATGCGTCCGTCACCGTCCGGGGCACGGCGCAGGCGACCGTCACGGGCGGCATCAGCGGCCGGGCCGGCGGCAACGGAGGTGCGGGTGGCACCGGCGGCGCCGGCGGCCGCGCCTCCAGCGGGTTCGGCGGCACCGGCGGCAACGGCGGCAACGCGGCGCCCGCCGGCAACGGCGGCGACGGGGGGTCGCTCGACATCGAGGCCGGCGGCACCGTCACGCTCGCCGGGGACGTCGCGGGCGCCCTCGGCGGCGGTGCCGGGAGCGGCGGCGACGGCGGACCCGGGGGGACAGCGACGTCGGGAGCCGCGGGGAGCGACGGCGTGCCCGGGACGACACTCGGGATCGGCGGCAGCGACGGCGACCACGGCAGCGTGGCCAACGCGGGCACGCTGGTGATCCCCAGCGGATCCACGCTGAGAATCCCGTCCGGCAACACCTACGACAACGCGGGCACGATCCGCGTCGACGGCGCCCTCGCCGGGACCGGCACCATCGACAACACCGGCCGGGTCCTCGGCGCGGGCACGATCCCCGGCGGCGGCCAGGGCGGCGCCGGCCCCCTCGTCACCGACCACAACTACCGCCTGACGTTCGACCTCGACGGCGCCGGCCCCGGGCCGGCCCCCACCCCGGTCACCGTGCTCGCGGGTACGGTCGCCGACGCCGAGCGCGCCCTGCCGACGCCGTCGCTGCCGGCGGGCCGGACGTTCACCGGCTGGTTCACCTCCCAGGCCCGCGACACCGCGGTGACGGACACGACCGACCTGTCCTCGACGTTCGCCGGTCCGGGGCCCCTCACGGCGACCCTGTACGCCGGCTACTCGATCGGCCAGGTGGTGGCTTTCACCACCACCCCGCCGGCCGCGACGGCGGTGGGCGGGACGCCGTACACCCCGGCCGCGACCGGGGGCCCCGGGCCGGCACCCGTGCTGATCACCCTCGACCCGACGACGACCAACCAGGCCTGCTCGTTCACCGGCGGCACCCTGCACTTCGACCACGCCGGGCTGTGCGTGATCGCCGCGGACCAGGGCCCGGGCGGGAGCTACACCGCGGCCCCGACCGTGCGGCAGACGATCGCCGTCGACCCGGCCGCCACCACGACCACGCTGACCGTCGGGCCCGGCACGCTGACCGCCCGCGTGGCGACCACCACCGGCACCGCGACGCCGACCGGGTCGGTGACCTTCACCGTCGACGGCAGCCCCGTCGGCACCTCGCCACTGGTCAGCGGGGTCGCCACGCTGGCGCACACCGTGCCGACCGACCGCAACCGCGCGGTGGCTGCGGCGTACGCCGGGACCGCCGACTTCACGGGCTCCTCGGCGTCCGCCCCGTCCGCGGGACGGACCGACCCGACGATCACCGCCACGGTGGACGGCGGGCCGCAGAACCGCAACGGCTGGTACGGCGGGCCGGTCACGGTGCGCTTCACCTGCACCGCGGGCAGCGCGCCGCTGGCCGAGCCGTGCCCCGCCCCCGTCCGGCTCGACCAGGACGGCGCCGGCCAGGCGGTCACCCGCACGGTGCACGCCACGGACGGCGGCGTCGCGACCGCAGTGGCCGGCGGCATCCGGATCGACCAGACCGCCCCGGTCGTGCGGGTGACGGGTGCGCGGAACGGCCGCACCTACACCGGCACCGCACCGAAGCCCCACTGCGCCGCCAGCGACCGCACGTCCGGCGTCGCGGACTGCACGCTCGCCACGGACGTCCGGAGGACCGCGACCGGCCGGGTCGTCAGGTACGTCGCGGGTGCGTTCGACAACGCGGGCAACGAGGCGGTGACCGCCGGCCGGTACGTCGTGCGCACGACGTACCTCGACGGCGCTCCGGTCCGTGACGGCCGGGCCCAGGTCCGGCTCGGCCGCAGCTATCGCCTCGTGGTCGCTGCGCCGACGCGCCCGACGTACTACCTGGCCGAGCTCGCACCTCGCCGGCCGCACGTGCGCGGTCCGCACCTGCGGCGGACCGGCGACGGGCGCTGGACGATCACCGTGACGATCGACCCGGGCATGGCCGGCGGCGGGCGCTGGAACATCGGCGTCCAGGTCGGCCGCCAGCTGCGGGTGATCCCGCTGACCGTCCACCGCTGAGGCTTCGGGAGAATGAGCCGGTGACCGACGAGATCGCGTTCTTCACCCCCGCGGGCGACGACCTGGTGCCGACCCCGCTCGCCTGCAGCATGTGGAGCGACGACCAGATGCACGGCGTGGCGCTGAGCGGCGCGCTGGCCCGCGCGGCGGAGCGCGCGGTCGCCGCGACCGGGCGCACCGACCTGCGGCCGGCGCGCTGGGTGGTCGACCTCTTCAAGCAGGCCCGGATGCGGCCGTGCTCGTTCACGACCGACGTGGTGCGGGAGGGCTCGCGGATCTGCCTCGTCGACGTCGTCCTGCTCCAGGACGGCGAGCGCGTGGCGCGCGCGTCGGCGACCTTCCTCAAGCCGACGGAGTCGGCGCCCGGCGAGGTCTGGGCGCCCAGCGAGCGGCCGTCGCCGCCGCCGCTCGACGTCGCGCCCGAGACCGACGAGCCGCGGGTGCCCTTCATGTACTCGTCGTCCGGCTGGTCGCAGAACTTCACCGAGCACCAGAACGCGGCTCGCAAGGGCTCGTGGAGCAGCGCGATCCCGGTCGTGCCGGGCGAGCCGCTGACGCCGTTCCAGGCCGTCGCGGCCGCGGCCGACAGCGCGAGCATGGTGACCAACTGGGGCACCCGCGGCGTCGAGTACATCAACACCGACATCGCCCTCACGCTCGCCCGCCAGCCGGTCGGCGTCGAGATCGGCCTGCTCGCCACCGACCGGGTCGAGCACGACGGCATCGCCTCGGGCACCACGGCGGTCTTCGACCGCGCCGGCGCGCTCGGCACCGTGACGGTCGCCGCCCTCGCCAACACGCGGCGGACCGTCGACATGGGTGGCGTCGCCTACTCCGACGACGGCCAGCGCCGCCCGGCCTCCCGGGTCTAGGTGTACCGCGGCCGCGCGGCGAGCGCCACCAGCACGCCGAGGGCCAGCACCCAGACGACGCCCTCCGAGCGCAGGTCGACGAGCGCGACCACGACCGACGCGAGGCCGAGCGCGACCCCGACGTACGCCGCGCTCCGGCGCTGGCCTCGGGCGACCAGGATGCCGGCGGAGAGCAGCGCCCAGCCCGCGTACGCCGTGAGCAGCACCGCGGTCGTGTGGTCGCCGACGTCCTCCCGCGGCTGCGCGACCAGCTCGCCGACCAGCGGCGCGATCGTCGCCAGGGCCAGCGTCGCGAGCAGGTGCGCGGGCCAGGACAGCCGCGGGGAGAGGGCACCCTCGGGGAGCAGCGCGACCCCGGCGTACCCGAACCGGACGGCCGCGGCCCACAGGCAGAACATCAGCGCGAAGGCGCCCGCGCCGGTGATCGCGAGCGGCCGGTCCCACGCTGCCTCGCTGGCGGCGTGGATGACCTGGACGAGTCCCTCGCCGATCACGATCAGGACGAAGAGCCCGAGCCGCTCGGTGAGGTGCGGGACGTCGGCGTCGCGGATCTCGATCGGGTGCTCCTCGCCGCGCGGGTGCCGGGCGAGGCGGTCGGTGATGCTGGCGACCAGGCGGTCCTTGCTGGTGGAGACGAGGAAGAGCAGGTCGAGGCCGAGGCCGACCGCCCAGAGCACGTACTGGGTGGTGCCCTCGAACCAGAACGACACGATCCACGGGACGATGCCGGCGCCGGCGTGCACGATCGGGAGGTCGGCGACGACGGTCGTGCGGTCCCACGGGCGACCGGCGAGGAAGCGCCCGACCACGTAGGCGATCGCGAACGCCGTGGCGTGCTCGCCGTGGATCTCCGGGATCGCGGCGATCATCACGCCGAGCACGAACATCGCGGCGAGGATGACGCCGACGTGGACCTGCGAGCCGGCCACGTTGCCGTAGAGCGTGAAGCAGGCCCAGATCATCCAGATCGCCGTGTAGGCGATCACGTAGACGGCGAGGCCGCCGGTGCTGGTGTCCTCCGACAGCAGGTGGGCGAGCATGCCGATGCCGGCGACGGCGACCAGGTCGAAGAACAGCTCGAGCCAGCTGGCGTGCCGCTCCTCGCCGGTGATCGTCGTCATCGCTCCCCCACGGCCCGCAGCAACCGGTCGGCCTTCCACCGCGACTCGGCGTACTCCTCGTCGACGTCCGACCGGACCGTGATGCCGCCGCCGGTGCCCAGCGTCCACCGTCCGTCGCCGGCCGTCATCAGGCTGCGGATCACGACGCCGAGGTCGGCGCGGCCGTCGGCGCTGAGCCAGCCGAACGCGCCGGCATAGGGGCCGCGCGGGGTGTCCTCGACGTCCCGGATCACCTGCATGGTGCGCAGCTTGGGGGCGCCCGTCATCGAGCCGGCGGGGAAGAGCGCGCGCAGGGCGTCGACGGTGGTGACGTCGTCGCGGAGCCGGCCGCGCACCGTGCTCACGAGCTGGTGCACGGTCGCGTAGGACTCGACGTCCATCAGCACCGGGACGGTCACGCTGCCAGGCTCGCAGACCATCGCGAGGTCGTTGCGGAGGAGGTCGACGATCATCAGGTTCTCGGCGCGGAACTTCGGGTCGCTCGCGAGGTGCAGCCGCTGGCGCTCGTCCTCCTCCGGCGTCCCGCCGCGGGGGGTGGTGCCCTTGATCGGCTTCGTCTCCAGCGTCCGGTCGGCGGTGACGAGCGCGTAGCGCTCCGGGCTCGAGCTGAGCAGCCACCCCCGCGCCCCCGGCACGTCGTGCTGGAGGAATCCGGCGTACGGCGCGGGGTTGAGCTCGCGCAGCCGCAGGTACGCCGTCACCGGGTCGGTGCCGCTCTCCTCGGCCACCCGGTAGGTCAGGTTCACCTCGTAGCTGTTGCCCGCATGCAGCTGCTCCTGGACCTCCGCGAAGGCGGCGGTGTAGGGGGCGGGGGCAGTTTCCCCGGGTACCCGGGGAAACTGGCGCCTCTGGACCGAAAGATCGGCCGAGAGGCGCCAGTTCTGGTCCAGAGGCTCGTGATCGAACATCCGCACGTGGCTCGGCCGCATCCAGATCGCGTCCGGCAGGCCGGATCCGACGGCGGCCGGGAGGTCGGGGCGACAGGCGTAGCCGAGGTAGCCGAACCACGAGGCGTCGTCCGGGCCGGAGACGAGCTCGGCGGACAGCGCGGCGAAGACGTCGTCACCGACGACCGCCGAGCCGCCGGCGGTGTGCCGGGTGACGAGCCGCGTGGTCGCGTCGTACGTCAGCGAGACGTCGTCGGGGTCGAGCCAGCCGACGATCGAGCGCCGGCCGGACCACTCGCGGGCGCCGCCGCCGTCGAGCCAGAAGCACCGCGGGTGCTCCGCGGCGACGGACGCGAAGAAGTCGACCGGGTCGCTCACGCCGACCTCAGGAAGTTGGCGACCAGCGCGGCGCCGTGCTCGGAGAGCACCGACTCCGGGTGGAACTGCACGCCCTCCAGTGGCAGCGTCCGGTGCCGGACGCCCATCACCACGCCGTCCTCCGACCGGGCCGTGACCTCCAGCTCCGACGGCACGACGAGCGCCGCGAGCGAGTGGTAGCGCACCGCGCTCAGCGGCGACGGCAGCCCGGCGAAGACGCCCCGCCCGTCGTGGGTGATCGTCGCGACCTCACCGTGCGCGGGCGGCACCCGGTCGACGGTGCCGCCGTACGCCGTGACCAGCCCCTGCATCCCGAGGCAGACGCCGAGCACCGGCCGGTCGGCGCGGTGCAGCACCTCGCGACCGACCGAGAAGTCGGCAGCCACGTCCGGGCGGCCGGGGCCCGGGGAGAGCACCACGTGGGAGTACGCCGCGAGGTCGTCCGCCGACACCGCGTCGTGCTGGACGACCGTCGGCAGCACACCGGTCACCGCGGCGACGAGGTGGACGAGGTTCCACGTGTAGGAGTCGTGGTGGTCGACGACGACCACGGCCGGACGGCCCGCAGAATGACGGAGGGCCCGATGAAGCTGGGGGGCAGTCTTCACCGGGCCCACGAACGGCTCCGCCGTGGACACAGACTAACGCTCGCCGGACCCGTTGTCGCGAGGATGGAGAAGAAGCGCGGCGACCAGGTCGTGGAGCAGGTCGAAGCCGTGCTCGGTCAGGATCGACTCGGCGTGGAACTGGATCCCGCGGTAGTGCGGACCGCGCAGCAGGTGGATGTCGCCGGACCCCGGATCGGCCTCCACGGACACTCCGTCGGGCACGCCGGCGGCGCCGACGCGGCCCACGAAGGTGTTGTAGAAGCCGACCCGCTCGGTGCGCCCGTCGATCCGCACCGGCGACTGGGTGCCCTGGAAGACGATGTCCTTGTAGGCCAGGTCGAGGCCCAGCTGGTGGCAGAGCGCCTGGTGACCCAGGCAGACCGCGAGGAACGGTCGCTCGGCCGCCATCAGCTCGGCGACGGCGGCCCGCAGGTTGGCCATCTTCGGGTCGTCGCCGTCGCGCGGGTCCCCGGGACCGGGCCCGACGATGACGAGGTCGTAGCCGTCCAGGCAGCCGGCGACGTACTCCTCGTGCCGCACCACCGCCGACGACATCCCGAAGACGCCGAGCACGTGGCGCAGCATGTTCACGAAGTCGTCCTCGCCGTCGAGGATCACCACGCTCTTGCCGGCCAGCCCGGGGTCCGGGGCGGTGCCGCCCTGGTCGGTGAGCCAGAACGTCGACAGCCGCCGGTTGCGCGCGTTGAGCGCGAGCAGCACGTCCTCGTCGTTGACCAGCTCGGCGACGTTGACGCTCGGCACCGGAGCCGGCGGCACCAGCCCGAACGCGCTGAGGATGCCGCCCGCCTTGGCGTGGGTCTCCGCGACCTCGTACGCCGGGTCCGAGTCGCGCACGAGCGTGGCGCCGGCCGTGACGGTCAGCCGGCCCTCCAGGTCGACGTCGGCCGTGCGGATCACGATCGGGCTGTCCACGACCGGTCCGCCCTCGTCGTCGCGGCCGAGGATCGCCAGCGCGGCACCGTAGTAGCCACGGCCGACGGACTCGTACTTCTTGATCAGGCGGCAGGCGTTCTCGACCGGCGACCCGGTGACGGTGGCGGCGTACATCGTGTCGCGCAGCACCTCGCGCGGGTCGCGGCTGGTGCGGCCGGCGAGGAGGTACTCCGTGTGCACGAGGCGGCTCATCGGCTTGAGGAACGGCCCGAGCACCTGGCCACCCTCGTTGCAGATGTCGCACATCATCTTCAGCTCTTCGTCGACGACCATGAAGAGCTCGAAGACCTCCTTCTCGTCGTGGAGGAAGTCCAGGAGCTGGCGCTTCAGGCCGGCCCCGCCGTCGGTGGGCAGCCGGAAGGTGCCGCTGATCGGGTTCATCCGGACGTCGCCGCCGTGGATGGAGACGTGCCGCTCGGGGCTGGCGCCGATGAGGTAGCGGTCGCCGGTGAAGAACACGAAGGTCCAGTACGAGCCGCGCTCGCGCTCGAGCAGCCGGCGGAAGACCGCGAGCGCCTTGTCGGCGCCCCAGTCGGCGACGGTGGCGCGGTAGTGCCTGCCGATGACGAGGTTGGCGCCCTCGCCCTGGCCGATCTCCTCGCCGATGATCTCGGCGACGAGCTTGCCGTACTCCTCGTCGTCGGTCTCGAAGCCGCCGCGATCGGCGAACTCGACCGGGACCTCGTCGATCGCCTCGATCACCTCGGCGACCGTGAACTCCAGCTCCGACTCGACGTCGACGACCACGAGCGGGGTGCCGTCGTCGTGCGCCTCGAACCCGCGCTCCCGCACCTGCCGGAAGGGCACCGCCAGCAGCCGGTCGGCGATGTGGCCGGCCTCGGGCACGCCCTCGGCGAGCGGTACGTCGAGCAACGACTCGACCGCGCTCCGGCTGCCGCCGACCACGCCCACGGTGTCGCGGTCTCCCGCGCGGGTGGAGCGCCGGATGATCGCCCAGGCCTCGTGCCCCTGGACGGCCGTGATGGCTTCCCGGGCTGAGGTCGTGGCGTTCATGCGACCAATCTAGGGGTCAGCCGATCCGCAGGCGGAACCTGTCCGCGACGCAGCCGCGCAGCACGGTGTTGCCGAGGTGGCGGGTACGCCGGACCTGGGTGATCCCGGAGGCGTGCACGCGCTTGCCGGCGAACCGCTTCGGGACGAACACCTCGAGGCCGCAGCGGTCCGCGCCCGCGCCGTACACACCCTGGAGGTCGAAGGCGCCGGTGGTGCCGTCGGAGCGGAGCTTGGTGATGCGTCCGGGCACCGCGCGCGGGACCGACCGCGACAGCACCGCGCCGAACGCGGCGGGCGTGCCGAGCGGCTTGTCGGACGGACACTCGAAGCGGATCAGGCTCTGCGAGATCGGGTTCGGGGTGCCGCCGGGGGCGTTGATCATGTGCGGGTTGCCGCAGGCCTGCTCCCACACCCACCACGCGCCGCCGTACGCCGCGGCGTCCTCGGCCTTCGCGTAGTCCCGGATCTTGGTCGCGGCCTCGGCGGCATCGGACGGGAAGAAGCCCCACTCGCCCGACCACACCGGCACGCCCTGGTCGGCCGCCACCGTGGCCGCGTTGTCGAAGCCGTCCTCGATCGTGCTGCCGTTGAGCGACTCGGAGTAGATGTGCGGCGCGAAGACGAGGTTCTTGTCCTTGGTGAAGCCCGGCTCGGGGGTGGCCCACTTGCCGCTCGCCGACCAGAGCACGCTCGGCTCCCAGAAGACGACGTGGGAGAAGCCGCGGCCCTTCCGCTCGCCCGCGCGGATCGCCTTGATGGCGCGGTCGTAGAAGTGGCCGAGGCCGTCGGTGTCCATCAGGTCGTCGCCGAAGCCGGGCTCGTTGAGCAGGTCGAAGCCGGCGACGTTCGGGTCGGCGGCGAAGTCCTGCGCCAGCCGCCCCCACGTCTTCACGAGCTGGGTCTGGATCCCGGCGCTGTCGTCGTAGAAGTGCTGCCAGGCCTTGCGCACGGCCGGGGCGACCTCGCGCTCGCCGACCGTGCAGGTCGAGGCGCCGTCGGTGATCGTGGCCCACGCGGGCGCACCGTCCCAGCCGTTGTTGGGCTTCGCGCCGTCCGGGCAGACCGTGCCGATCGGGGTGTCGACCGCGACGCCCCAGGCGTCCTGGTGCATGTCGACGATCGAGTACATGCCGTAGTCGGCGGCCCAGCGGACGGCCTGCCGCACCTTCGCGACGTACGCCTTGTCGTAGGCGCCGCGGGTGGGCTGCAGCTCCGACCACGAGACCAGCAGGCGCACCGAGTTGAAGCCGAGCCGGGCGATGGCCTCGAAGTCGGCTCGGGTCTGCGGGAGCACGGCGGGGTACGCCGGGTTGGGCTGGTAGTACTCGGCGAGGCCGTTGACGTTCACGCCACGCAGCAGCACCTGCGCACCGTCCGCGTTGCGGATCGCCGCCCGCTTGCCGTGCGTGGCGTGCAGCGGGGACAGCGCCTTCCGCGCGGAGGCGGAGGGCTTCTCGACCGCCGCGGCGGACGTCACGGAGAGTCCTCCGGCCAGCAGGGCGGCGGAGGCGAGGGCGGCGGCGACGAGGGTGGTGGTGCGCTTCACGGGCGCATCCTCTCCCGCCGGCCACCGGTTGGCCATGAAACCGGGATAAGCCGTCCGTAAAAATTTCAGGACAGCGTGGTGAGCAGCTGCGTCGCGCGGGTGAGCACCACGTAGAGCGTCGCGCGGCCGGTGGCCGACTCGTCCTCGATCTCCTGCGGCCGCACGACCACGATTCCGTCGAACTCCAGGCCCTTGGTGTCGAGGCCGGTCAGCACCACGACGCGGTCGTCGCCCGAGGGCGGGACGGCCGAGTCGATCGCGGCCCGGGCGCCCCGGGCGTCGTCGGCGCGCTCCGGCCAGGACGCCAGCCAGGCGTTGACCTCGGAGCGGCGAGCGACCGGCACGACGATGCCGACCGTGCCCTGCACCTGGCCCGCGATCTCGGCGACGGCCGAGCGGGTGGCCGACTCGAGGTCGACGTCGGCGATGCCGGTGCGGACGTCGGGCTCGGTGCCGGTGCGCCGCACGGCGGTCGGCAGGTCGGCGTCGAGGCCGACCCGCTCGGCGTACGCCGCGGCGTGGGCGTAGATCTCGGCGGAGTTGCGGTAGTTGGTCGACAGGTGGAACTCGTGGACCTGCTTGCCCTCGAGCGCCGACGCGCGGGCCTCCGCCGACTCCGCCGGCACCGGCCACGACGACTGCGCCGGGTCGCCGACGATCGTCCAGGTGGCGGTGCGGCCACGACGGCCGACCATCCGCCACTGCATCGGCGTGAGGTCCTGCGCCTCGTCGATGAGCACGTGCGCGAAGGGGTCGTCCTCGATCTTGTGCGTCGGCGGCGCCCAGGCCCGGCCCGACGGCGCGAACTCCCGGTCGGCGACCGTGAAGAGCTCCTGCATGTCGTGGCCGCCCTCGAGCAGGCCGGTGTCGGCCAGCTCGACCTCGTCGTCGGTGCGGGCCGGCACGTCGCCGATCGCGTAGCGCAGCTCGTCGATGAGCGGCACGTCCTCGACCGACAGGTCGGTGCCGTCGCCCCACGACTTGATCAGCAGGCGCTGGTCCTCGGCAGTGATCACGCCGTCGCCCACCCGCGCCAGGAACTCCGGCTCGCGCAGCCAGCCGAACACCTCGGTGGCGTCGAGCGGCGGCCACCAGCCGGCGACGAACTCGAGGAACGCCTGGCTCGAGAGCATCTCGTCGTCGAACGCCTCGCGGCCGCGCTCGCGGCCGCGCTCGCCGCGCACCTGGCGCCACATCGCGTCGAGGAGCGTGCCGGGCACCCGCGGCAGCTGCCGGTTGCGGCGGCCCTGCGACATCAGGTTGCGGCGGATCGCCCCGAGCTGGTTGCGGTCGAGCACGATCGTGTCGTCGCGCCAGAAGACCCGGAACTCCCGCGGGCTGCCGGGCGGCTGCTGCCGCGCCGTACGCCGCATGAGCTCGGCCATCCGGGCCGCGCCCTTGACGTCGGCGACCGCCGGGTCGTCGTGGCGCAGCGCGCGGATGCCGTCGACGACCTCGCCGAGCGAGCGCAGCGCGACCGCGGTCTCGCCGAGGCTCGGCAGCACCCGCTCGATGTAGCGCATGAAGACGCCGCTCGGGCCGACGATGAGCACGCCGCCCGACTCGTAGCGGCGGCGGTCGGTGTAGAGGAGGTACGCCGCGCGGTGCAGCGCGACCACGGTCTTGCCGGTGCCGGGGCCGCCGGAGATCGCGACCACGCCGCGGCCGGGGGCCCGGATCGCCTGGTCCTGCTCGGCCTGGATGGTCGCGACGATCGAGTGCATGGAGCGGTCGCGGGCGCGGGAGAG
>Ga0164308_10001771_pt1 | contig 11511 bp, 10 predicted proteins | sample Whisoiple_246_MG_FD_109983 | JGI IMG/M metagenome (GOLD analysis project Ga0164308, IMG submission 109983) | Soil microbial communities amended with fresh organic matter from upstate New York, USA - Whitman soil sample_246_MG | ecosystem: Environmental > Terrestrial > Soil > Unclassified >... | reverse complement strand
CTGAGGTCGACATGGTGGACCCTCTCCCTCTTCGCGACGACGCCGCCCACCGAGCGGGCAACCGGTCGTCGGCCATGACGAGCAGTCGGGTGACGGACGGGACCACCTGCGGGATCCTCGGCCATTCTAGGCGACAGGGGGGCTCCAGGCGGGTGCATCTGCCGCGCGTCGCGGCGATACTGTGGGCCGCAGCCGTCCTGGTCGTCGTGGGGCTGTGGCCGGCCATGGCGGCCGAAGGGACCGCGACCCGCTTCGCCGCCGATACCGCCCCCGTCGCAGCCACGCCCGGGAGCTCGCCAACCCCGGCAGCGGAGACGTCGGTCACGCCCGTGACGACGTCGGTCACCACATCTTCTACGAGCGCGACGTCGGTCCCCACGTCGGTCTCCACGTCGGTCTCCCCATCGTCGACCAGCTCGTCCCCGACCAGTCTCGCTCCGAGCCCGACATCCTCGGCCAGCAGCCCTCCCGCGACACGGCCGCCCACTCCCCCAGCCAGCTCAACGAGCGCGATCCCCCTGAGCTCCGTGTTGGTCGCCCTGGCCGTCCTCGCGGTCGCGAGCATCGTCGTCCTGCGCGTCGCGGGGCCGACGACCGACACCGCCGTGCCTGACGAGGGAGCCGCCGGTACCCCCGTCGGACCGGATGCCGACGTCCTCGTGGCGATGGCGGTGACAGGCGAGGCCCTCATCGACTCCGGGTTCGATGTGACGGAGGTCCAGGCGGACCTGGACAAGATGGGACGCGCCTACGGGGTACCGAACGCCGAGATCGTCGTTCTCCCGACAGCGGTCCTCGTCTCGGCCCGCGCCGGCGGGCAGCTGAGGACCGGCGTGGTCTCGAGCGGGCGCATCCGGCTCCGCCTCCACCAGACCGAAGAGCTGGTCGATGTCGTCCGCGGCGCTCAGGCCGGCGCCGTGGATCCGCGACGCGTGTACGACCGGATTGTGGCGATCCGGGCGCAGGCACCCCCCTTCGGCCCCAGCCTGCAGCTCGTCGGTCATGTCCTGACGACGGTCGGGCTCGCCGTCATCCTCGGCGCATCGTGGCTCGGGTTGGCGGTCTCCGCATGCTTGGGCGCTCTCGCGGGCGCCCTTCTGCTCCTGGGCAAACGGATTCCCTCGCGGTTCGAGGCCTTGATGAACGTGGCGACGTCGTTCGCGGTGGCGCTTGTGGTGCTCCTGCTCGTCCGCCTCGGCGTTCAGCTCGACGTCCTCCCCTGCCTCATCGCTCCTCTGGTGATCCTGCTACCCGGTGCGTTGCTGACGACGTCAGTGATCGAGCTCGTGACCGGACAGATGATCTCGGGTGCCGGACGGCTGGCGGCCGGAGCCGCTCAGCTGGTGCTCCTCGGCGTGGGCATCCTCGCCGCCGCGGCCCTGGTCGGGGTTCCGGCCATCGACGTGACCGCTGCGCCCAGTCCACTGGGTCCCGCAGGCCCCTGGGTCGCGGTGGCCGTGTTCGGGACCGGCATCGTGCTGAACCAGTGCGCCCGACCAACGTCGCTCGGCTGGATCCTGCTCGTGCTGTACGTCGCGTATGGCGCCCAGGTCCTCGGGGGTCTGGTGTTCGGAGGGGTGCTCTCGGCGTTCGTCGGGGCTGCGGCGATGACACCGCTAGCCGCCTTCGTCGCTCGACAGAAGACCGGGCCGCCGACGATCGTCAGCTTCACACCGGCCTTCTGGCTACTGGTTCCGGGCGCCCTCGGACTGGTGGGTGTCGCGGCGTTGCTGAACGGGGACACGTCCGGCATGTCCGTTGTGACGACCACCGTCGAGACCATGGTCGCCATCGCGGTGGGCGTCATGGTCGGACGCGCCCTCTCGCTGTTCATCGCCGACCGACCGGCATCCCCCGATGCCGCAGACCCATCCGCCTGAGCCCGCACTCAGCAGGAGTGCGCCTCAGGCGGATGGGTCACCGGTCCCCCGGCAGGCCGGCCTGGGTCAGGCCAGCGCCTTGGCCTTCAGCTGGTCGAACTCGGCTTGGGTGATGGTGCCCGAGTCCAGCAACGACTTGGCCGAGGCGATCTGGTCCGCCGCGCCGGCCCCGGCATCAGCGGGTTCCTTGCTGGCGACCGATCGGATGTAGTCCGCCTGCGCCGCCTGCATCTTCCGTTGGGCCTCGAGCGACCGCTCCGTCATGCCGCTTCCGCGGGCGATCAGATAGATCAGCGTGCCGAGGAACGGCAGGAAGATGATGAACAAGAACCACAACGTCTTCGCGACCCCGCCGAGGTCAACGCTGCGGAACAGGTCGCCGAAGATCCACCACAGCGCCATGAAGTACGCGAGGAAGATGAAGAACTCGAACATCGCCAGCAAGAACGAACCGTTAGCGTCGAACACTCGTGTGCTCCTTTATTTCTGGGCGGCGTGGGCCGCCGAATGGGCGCACGACAACAGTGCGCCGAGGTCTCGGTCGCTCACACTCTGCGGGACAGGAGAGGGCGACGGCATCACCCGTTGCGGGTGGGACGGGTGATGCCGCTCAACCGAGATCCATCCCCTCGAGGGGGGCGGCCGGTTTGATGTCCGGAAGGCGCACCATGCGGAATGAGTTCACCAAGCCACCCAAGCCGGCCAGGAGCGGCACCAGGAGGGCCACCTGAAGGGACCGGTTCCGAGCATCGTGGTTGATGGCCAGGATCTCTTCCTCGATCTGCGGTGGCTGGCCCGTGATGCGCTTGTCGAGCTCGGTGTCGCTCATGACCTCGGCGTTGGTCTCGAGCGCGGCCGCAATCTGCTGCTGCTGCGCCGCAGGAATCACGTCGCTGTCCGCGGTCATCCGCGTGAAGCTGAACGACAACGCGGCCAGCATGATCCCGCCGGCCATCGCCAGGCCGAACGAGAGGCCGAACGACCCTGCAGCCGAGTTCACTCCGGCCGCCTCGCTGATCCGCTCCTCCTCCACCGGGGCGAGGGTGTAGTTGTTCAGCTGGGACACCAGCAGGCCGAGTCCGGCGCCCGTGACGATGAGCGGGACCACGAGAAGCCAACCGCTCTCGATGCGGGGGACGAGCGGGATGATCGACGCCGTCCCGAGGCTCGCCAGCACAAAACCGGCGCGAATGATCGCGGCCGGGCGCCGGTTGCCGGCCCGCCGACCAGCCACCATCGCCGCGGCGAACATCGTGAGCGAGAGCGGTGCCAGCGACAGGCCGGCCTGCATGGCGTTGTACTCCAGGCTCATCTGGAGGAACAGCGGCAGCGCGATCATGGCGCCGCCCAACGTGATCTGTTGGAGCATCTGACCGAGCACGCCGGTCGTGAAGTTCGGGTGGCGGAACAGGCGCGGGTCGAGGAGCGTCACCCTCTGCGCGCGCAGCTGCCGGTTGAGCCACCAGGCCAGTGAACCCAGGGCGACGGCGCCCACGGCCATGAGCAGGAGGACGAACTCACCGCCCTCCTGCCAGACCAGGATCCCGAGGACCACGCCACCCATACCCACCACCGACAGGATCGCGCCGACGATGTCGATCTTGCGGGAGCCCGTGTACGCCACATCTCGGACCAGCCGGATCTGGCTCAGCACGACCGCGATGATGACGACCTCGAGCCCGAAGCCGACCCGCCAGGACAGGTACGTGGTGACGAACCCGCCGAGGAGCGGCCCGATGGCCGCTGCGATCGCCGCGGACGCACCGACCAGGGCATACGCCTGGCGCTGGGACGCGCCGGTGAAGTTCCCGTGGATCAACGACTGCATCGCCGGCAGCAGCAGGGAGGCGCCCAGACCACCGATGATCGCCCAGAAGATGACGATGGCGGTCAGGCTCTGCGCCAAGGTCATGGCCAGCGCGCCGATCGCGTAGGCCAGGAGTCCGAGCACATAGGCCCGCTTGCGACCGATGAGGTCCCCGACCTTGCTGTTGATCAGGATGAACGCGGCCGAGACCAGAGCCTCGAGCGCGATGGCGGACTGGACTCCGCTGGCCGTGGTGTCCAGGTCCCGGATGACGGCAGAGATCGACACATTCATGAGCGAGGTGTCGACGACCAGGACGAACATCGCCATGGCGAGGAGGATCATCAATCGGCGGTCGCCGGGCCTGGACGGTTCGGCACCTGCCGGTGGTTGGGCATCGTGATCGGTCAAGAGGGATCTCCCGATGGCGGCGGATGCGGCTGGGCGCCACCGCGAGACTGCCCTGTTCCCCGCACGGATGCCTCATGCCTACGGGGTGAGGTCGTGCCGGACAGGACCGCCTTGGCCCGGGGCAGCACCGTCGTGCACCCCTTCTCACCCTGGGCGGGTGATTCCGACCGGCCTCGACGGCTGACAGCGTGGGTCTTCTCACGTCGGCACCCGAAGCGACAGCGCGCAAGGTCGGAGGAGCAAGAATGACCGAGCAGGACATTGGCCCGATCGACTATCTGACTCTGGAGTTCCCGAAGGCCAAGTTGACCGGAGAGGGCCTCGCGGCCCTGATCGACCTCGTGGACCGGGGGATCATCCGGATCCTTGATCTGAGGTTCATCAAGCGGGAGGACGATGGGTCGTTCTCGGCGCTCGCGGTATCCGACTTCGACGGGGACGGCACGCTGGACCTCGCCATCTTCGAGGGCGTGGAGTCCGGCCTCCTGGATGATGACGACCTGGGCCAGGCGGCCTCCGTCATCGCGCCCGGGAGCGCCGCCGGACTGCTGGTGTACGAGAACACCTGGGCCGGTCCGTTCGTGTCGGCGATGCGGCGAGCGGGAGCGGACGTCGTCGCCAGCGGGCGGATTCCCGCCGAGGACGTGATCGCGCTGCTCGACGTGCTCGAGGCCGCTGACAGCTAGACCGGACCAGATCGGACAGACACCGCCGAACGGCAAGGAAACGGGTTATGGGACTGATTGGTGGAATGGCTCGGACGGCCGTCGTGGCCGGCACGGCGACCGCGGTGTCCAACCGCGTGTCGCGGCGACAGGCGAACCGGTGGTCAGCGCAGCAGGAGCCGGCGCCGCCGCCGCAGCAGCAGTATCAGGAGCCGCCGCCTCCGGCGTACGCGCCACCGCCGCCACCGCCGCCCCCGGCCGACGACGGTCCGGACATGTTGGACCAGCTGCAGAAGCTCGGTGAGCTGCGGGACGCAGGGGTCCTCACCGAGGCCGAGTTCGCTGCGCAGAAGGCCAAGATCCTCGCTGGATAGTCGTCCGCGCTGACGTTCGTTGTGTGCTCTGGCGGGAGGCGCCGATGCTGCTCGTGCCGCGACAGCTGAGACGGACGGGTATGACGGGCAACGTGCCCTACTACGGGGGGCGGTTCACGCCGGCTCAGGCGTATGCCGCCGCGCACCCCCGGGCCGAGCGACCACCGCAACCGGCGCCCGCTGACGCGAGCGTTGTGGCCGCCGGAGGTGGGTCGCGTCCCAGCCGGGCAGAGCAGCTCGAGGCGCTGACCCATCTGCTGGGCTCGGGGGTGCTCACCGAGGCCGAGTACCAGGAGCTCCGAACCCGGGTCGCGCCCTGATGGGACCCGTGCAGGTCCTCGTCATCGGCCTCGACCAGCCGGAGTTCACCGGCGAGGTCCTGGCCGAGCTCAGCCGGCTCCGCTCGGCCGGCATCGTCCGGCTCGTCGACGTTCTCGTCGTCGCGCGCCGTGACGACGGTGCCTTCGAGACGCTGGCCGAACCCACCGCGATGACACCGAGCCGCGGCCAGCTGGCGGCGGCGGTGCTGGGGTCCGGCGAGGACGAGAGCGCCTCGATGGCGGAGGACGGTCTGGACCGGCCGCGGCTGCCGACCTGGTCGCTGGCCGACTCGGTCCCCGCCGGAACCACTGCTGCGGTCGCGCTCATCGAGCACACGTGGGCCGCTCCGCTGCGCGACGCCATCAACCGAGTCGGCGGTGTTCCGCTCGAGGAGACGTGGCTGGCACCGGATGACGTCGTGCTCCTCGAGCAGATGATGCCTCACGACGCACCCTGATCCGGCGTTGAGACAACGCCGGATGGCTTACCCTGCCACCACTGGCGGGTCAGCCGCCGACGGCCTGTCGCACCTGGTCCATCATCGTCTGCTCGCCCTGGCTGACCTGCTCCGCGCCGAAGCCCATGAACCCGCCCTCCTTGGCCGCTGCGGCGGCGGCCTGCGAGGTGGACACCAACCACCCGGCGAAGGCCTCGGCTTCCTGAGGAGTGGCCTTCGCCGAGACGATGCCCTGCACGTCGCGTAGCTCGCCGAGGACCTGCGTGCCGAGGGCCTCGCTGTGGCTGGGCTTGTAACCCTGCAGCGGGTTGTGGCGCTGCTGGACCATGGCCTGGACGTCGAGGGCCACGTCAGCCAGCAGCTGCTCGCGGCTGGGCGGGTTGGTGGCGGACTTGAGGGCCGCCATCGACTCCTTCGCCGTCTCGAAGGGGCCTCCGGGGTCGGCCAAGGTGATCGCCAGGCCGGCCACGAACGGTGCCCGGATGATCCGGGACCATTCCTCGTCAGAGAAGTCGCTCTTCGTCGTCATTGCACGATGGTGTCATCGCGCGGCCGTGATCGGGCCCAGGGGCCCGACAAAGTTCAGCGTGGTGAGCCGGCCTCCGCGTGTGACACATACTCCACAACGGGCGATGCCCCCGTCCTTCCTTCCCGACAGCATCGAACCGGCAGCGCGGTGCATGCCCACCCGACACGGCTGCCGTGTCAGTCGACCGCCGGATGACGGAGAAACGTGATGAGCCCTGACCGACATGCCCGCACGATGCTGCCGATCCCCGACCGGCAGCAGGCCGGCCTGACGACGTACGACGCGAAGGACCCGGATACGGCATACCCCCCGATCGAGCCGCTGCTGCCGCCGGAGGGATCCCCCAACGTGCTGGTGATCCTGCTCGACGACGTCGGGTTCGGCGCCTCCAGCACGTTCGGAGGGCCGTGCGCCACTCCCACGGCACAGCGGCTGGCCGACGGCGGCCTGCTCTACAACCGGTTCCACACCACGGCGTTGTGCGCACCTACCCGGCAGGCGCTGCTGACCGGCCGGAACCACCACTCGGTCGGGATGGGGAGCATCACCGAGACCGCGACATCGGCGCCCGGCAACAGCTCGCTGCGCCCGAACACCAAGGCACCGCTGGCCCTGACCCTGAAGCTCAACGGCTACTCCACCGCACAGTTCGGCAAGTGTCACGAGGTGCCGGTGTGGCAGAGCTCGCCCATGGGTCCGTTCGACGCCTGGCCCTCCGCCGGTGGAGGTTTCGAGACGTTCTACGGGTTCATCGGCGGCGAGAACAACCAGTGGACCCGGCGCTTTACGAGGGAACCACCCCTGTCGAGCCGCCGGCGACGCCCGAGGAGGGGTACCACCTGACGGAGGACCTCGCCGACCACGCGATCAGCTGGGTTCGGCAGCAGAAGGCGCTCATGCCCGACAAGCCGTTCTTCGTCTACTTCGCCCCCGGCGCCACCCACGCGCCGCACCACGTGCCGAGCGAGTGGATCGACAAGTATGCGGGTCGGTTCGACGACGGCTGGGATGCGCAACGGGAGCGGACCTTCGCGCGGCAGAAGGAGCTCGGGGTCATCCCGGCCGACGCCGAGCTGACCGAGAGGCACGCGGAGATTCCCGCCTGGGACGAGATGCCGGACCAGCTGAAGCCGGTGCTCGCCCGCCAGATGGAGGTGTACGCCGGCTTCCTCGAGCACACCGACTACCACGTCGGCCGGCTCATCGACGCGGTGGAGGACCTCGGGGTCCTCGACGACACGGTCGTCTACTACATCGTCGGTGACAACGGGGCCTCGGCGGAGGGCACGCTCAACGGTGCGTTCAACGAGATGGCCAACTTCAACGGCATGGCCGCGCTGGAGACGCCGGAGTTCATGGTCAGCGTGATGGACGACTTCGGCTCGCCGCGGTCCTACAACCACTACTCGGTGGGCTGGGCCTGGGCGATGGACACGCCGTTCCAGTGGACCAAGCAGGTCGCCTCGCATTGGGGTGGCACCCGCAACGGCACCATCGTGCACTGGCCGTCGAGGATCACCGAACGCGGCGGGCACCGTTCCCAGTTCACCCACGTCATCGACGTCGCACCGACGATCCTCGAGGCTGCCGGGCTCCCGGAACCGACGATGGTCAACGGGGTGCAGCAGTCGCCGATGGAGGGCACCAGCATGCTGTACTCCTTCAACGATGCTGACGCCGCGGAGCGGCACGACCTGCAGTACTTCGAGATGTTCGCCAACCGGGGCATCTACCACCGCGGCTGGAGCGCTGTGACGAAGCACCGGACCCCGTGGGTCATGGTGGGTGGCGCTCTACCGGCGTTCGACGACGACGTCTGGGAGCTCTACGACGGCAGCACCGACTACAGCCAGGCACACGACGTTGCGGCCGACCACCCCGAGCTGCTGGCCAAGCTGCAGCGACTGTGGCTCATCGAGGCCACGAAGTACAACGTCCTGCCGATGGACGACCGGACGTCCGAACGCCTGGAGCCCACGATGGCGGGACGACCGACGCTCATCCGAGGCACCTCCCAGACCTTCTACCCCGGGATGGGGCGCCTCTCGGAGAACTCCGTCGTCAGCATCAAGAACACGTCGTTCAGCGTGACGGCGGACGTCGACGTGCCGGAGTCGGGGGCGGAGGGCGTGCTCATCGCCCAGGGTGGTCGGTTCGGCGGCTGGGCGCTCTACGCGAAGGACGGGACGGCCAAGTTCGTCTACAACGTCCTCGGCATCCACGAGTTCTCCACGGTTGCCGACGAACCGGTGCCGAGCGGTCATGTCCAGATCCGGATGGAGTTCGCGTATGACGGCGGCGGCTTGGCCAAGGGTGGTGACGTCACCTTGTTCTACGAAGACCGGCCGGTCGGGAGGGGCCGCGTCGAGGCGACCCAGCCCATGGTCTTCTCGGCCGACGAGACAACCGACATCGGCTACGAGTCCGGTACCACCGTCACCCCGGACTACTCGGCCCGGACCAGCCGCTTCACCGGCAAGATCCACTGGGTCCGCATCGACCTCGGCGACGACAGCCACAGCCACACCATCGACCCAGAGGAGAAGCTGCGGGTCGCCATGGCGCGTCAGTAGCGGAGCACGCCGGCTGATACCTCTCCGTCGCGTGACCGACCGGTATCGGCGACTCATCCGCGGCGGATGAGTCGCCGGTCCCGGGCCGTGCCTAACGTGGCAGAACGTCCGTCATCACGAGCGCGAGGACCAACCATGGCCGAGCAGACCACTGAGCCGTACCGGCCCGAGAGTGAGACGTGGGCGTCGGGGATCGCCCAGTTCGGCGCCGTGATCATGATCTTGGTCGGCGCCTACCAGGCGCTCACCGGTGTCGTCGCGCTGGTCAGAGGCGAGTTCTTCGTGGCCAGCCCCAACTATGTCTTCCAGCTCAACACGACGACATGGGGGTGGATCCACATCATCCTCGGAGTCGTCGTGGTTGTCGCCGGCTGCGGCGTACTCGCCCGACAGACCTGGGCGGTTGTGGTCGGAGTCGTGCTCTGCGCGATCAGCGCCGTCGGCAACTTCGCGTTCGTCCCGTACTACCCGATCTGGTCGCTGTTGATCATCGCCCTGAACGTCCTGGTGATCTGGGCCCTGCTCCGGTACCGCGCGGAGAAGTCGTAACCGGGGCGGACGCCCTCAGCGAGGCTTGCCGTCGCCGTCGCAGGGTGGGGAGACCGTGATCCCCAGTGCGGGCATCTCGGACTCGACCAGGTGGAGAGCCCGTTCCATCGCGCTCGGCTTCAGTGTCCCCACGCCGGTCCCGAACGGGTGGTTGAAGAAGTTGAGCAGGAGCAATGAGCTGACCACGACCACGGTCACGCTGGCCATGAGCAGGACCTGGGTGATTGCTCGCTCCGTGGAGTCGGCGAAGAAGAGCATGTAGGTGAACAGGACGGTGGCCAACACGTAGAGGGCGACCCACATGGGTGTGGGGATGAGGCCGGGAGCGCCGTGGATCCTCGCGTTCCGAGCCAGCTCACGCTCCTGCGTCTGGCTCATCCACGTGTCGTAGGCGGACTGCTCCGCCGCGGTCTGCGGATCCACCTGTTTCAACGTCTGGAACAGCCGACCGGCCCACGGGTTGATCTGGGCGTCCAGTGCTCCGGTCTCGAGAGCCTGCCATTCGGGACCGACCACGGTGCGTCCGTAGCACACCAGCTGACCGCCGAGCTGCGAGCGCGCCGGCTCCGCAAAGAACTGAGCGGTCTCGACCTGCTGAGCGACGAGGATCGCCTCAGTCTCCGCCCCGGACCGGGCATCGTCGAAGGCCTGGTAGCCGAGGACGATGATGAACGCCAGCAACACCGAGAAGCCCGTCGCGAGAACGCCGAACACTCCGGCGGCGCGGTCTCCGTCGCTGAAGTAGCTGCCCTCCGGCGCCCGCCGGCGGACGAGGAGCATCACTGCCGACGTCGTGGCGACGACGACGAGGACGATCAACAGTCCAAGAGCGATGTTCACGTCAGCTCGTTTCCCCCGCATCGGTGGCGCCCACTCGCTCAGCACGATGCCGCGACGCACGGACCTTGGTGTTCTCGGTCATTGTCGGGTGGTTCTTGGACTGGCCGGCGAACCACGACGCATACGCGTGGGCCAGCGGGTACGCGGACAGCCCGTGGGCGAAGACGGACAGCCCGACCGTGACACTGACGACGGTCTGCAGGAGAACCGACTCCGCGAGGGAACTCTCGTCGATGACGAGCAGGACGAACACGATCGAGGCAAGGCCCCGAGGCCCGAACCAGCCGAGAAAGGCCACGGTGGTCAGACGCATTCTCATCCCGATCATGCCCAGTGCGACCGGAACCATACGGACCACGGTCAGGCTGAGCACGGCGTAGGCGACGACCGTCCAGTCGAGCCGACCCAGCGCGGGGCCGAGAAGCACAGCGCCGAACATCAGGAAGGTCAGCGCGTTGAGCAGCTGGCCGGACTGCTCGGCGAATCCGGTGGACGACTCGGCATCCCCCTTGCCGACGGCGCCGAAGGCGATCCCGGCGACGAACGCGGCGATGAAGCCGCTACCGCCGAGTGCGGCCGCCAGGGTGTAGGCGAGGATCGCGGTCGCGACCGGGACGATCTGCTGCCAGCTCGGTGTGGCCCAGCCCCGGGCGACGGCACGGCGCAGGATCCAGGCTCCGAGGACACCCGCGACGACTCCCCCAACGGCGCCGAAGCCGATCTCCTCGAGGAGTATGCGTACCGGCCCCGTGTGCGCGGCGTCCTCCTCGGCCACCGCGAGGGTGAGGAAGATGATGAGCAGCGGCACGCATACCCCGTCGTTGAGGCCGCTCTCGACGTTGAGACCCTGCCGGATCCGCGACGGCAGCTTTCGGTTGCTGATGACCGGAAGTCCGAGGGCGGCGTCAGTGGGAGCCAGGATCGTCGCCAGGGCCGCGGCGGTCCACACGTTGAGGTCGGGGAAGACCAACAGGCCGACGAGCGTTCCGGCCACGATCGTCAACGGCAGCCCGATGCCCAGAAGCCGTAGAGGTACCGCTGCCTCGTGCCGAAGTCGGGGAAGCTTCACCCGGACCGCGTCGGTGAACAGGACGACGGCGAGGGT
>Ga0164308_10001770_pt1 | contig 11512 bp, 12 predicted proteins | sample Whisoiple_246_MG_FD_109983 | JGI IMG/M metagenome (GOLD analysis project Ga0164308, IMG submission 109983) | Soil microbial communities amended with fresh organic matter from upstate New York, USA - Whitman soil sample_246_MG | ecosystem: Environmental > Terrestrial > Soil > Unclassified >... | reverse complement strand
TTCCTGACGACGATCTTCGAGATCGAGGTCGAGGGCAAAAAGCAGCGGGCGATCCCACGCGACTACCAGCTCGACGTTGTCAAGGAGACGCCGCTGCACGTGGATTTCCTGCGGCTGAAACCCGGCACCCGCATCCGCGTCGATGTTCCCGTCCGCTTCATAAACCACGAGGCGGCGCCCGGCCTGAAACGCGGCGGCTCGCTCAACGTCGTGCGGCACACGGTCGAGATGCAGGTTCCGGCCGACAACATCCCAGCCTCGCTTACCGCGGACCTGACCGGTCTCGATTTCAACGATTCGCTGCACATCTCGGCAATCAAGCTGCCGGAGGGCTGCACGCCGACGATCCGCGACCGCGACTTCACCGTGGTGACGCTCGCCCCACCGAGCGCGCGTGCCGAGGAAGCAGCGCCTGCGGCAGCGACGACCGCCGCGGCCGCGCCCGGGGCGGCTGCACCGGCGGCTGCCGGAGCAACGCCCGCCGCCGCAGCGCCCGCTTCGGACGCGAAGGCTGCGCCCGCCAAGGACGAGAAGAAGAAGAAGTAATCGCTTTCGGCATCAGCGGATGCGTAATCGCTCCGGCGTTTGCGCATCGCGCGATCGCGACAGGTGCACCGGATCGCCATGCTGCTCTTCGTCGGCCTCGGCAATCCCGGTGCGCGCCATGCGCGCAATCGCCACAATATCGGCTTCATGGCGGTCGAGGCGATCGCGCGGCGCTATGCTTTTGCGCCGTTCCGCGCGCGCTTCCAATCGCGTAGCAGCGAAGGCCAGATCGCCGGCGAGCGCATCATCTTGATCGAGCCGCAAACTTTCATGAACGATTCCGGCCGCGCCGTGCACGAGGCGGCGCGGTTCTACAAGATCGAGCTCGACGACATCATCGTGTTCCACGACGAGCTCGACCTCGCGCCGGGAAAGTTGCGTGTGAAGGTCGGCGGCGGCAATGCCGGACACAACGGTTTGCGCTCGATCACCGCGCATATGGGCAATGATTATAGACGCGTGCGCCTCGGCATCGGCCACCCCGGCGACAAGGCGCTCGTCTATTCCTACGTACTCAGCGATTTCGCCAAGAGCGAGGAGCCGTGGGTGGAAGGTTTGTGCAAAGCGACAGCCGATGAAATCCCGCTCCTCGTCAAAGGCGATGACGTGCATTTCCAGAGCAAGGTGCATCTCGCGATGGAGGCTGCCGGCTTTAAGGATGTAAATCGCGTGGGCGCGCGCGAATGAGATCTATCCGCGGGGAATTCTCGACCTTCGTCATCGTCGGCTTCATCGCCGCCGGCGTGCATTACGGCACGTTGTTCATTCTGGTCGAAGGCGCGCATTGGCGTCCCGTCCCGGCGACTCTGGTCGGCTTCGTTTGCGGCGGCTTTGTTTCCTACATCCTGAACCGCCGTCACACATTCGCGAGCGATCGCCCGCATGAAGAGGCCACCTGGCGTTTCGCCACCGTCTCCAGCATCGGCTTCATGCTGACCTGGATCATCATGCATGTCCTCGTCGACCGGATAGGCGCGCCGTATTTGCCGGCGCAGGTCTTGACGACCGGCATCGTCATGTTCTGGAATTTTCTTGCCAACAAGCTCTGGACGTTCGGCGGTGGCGCGCCGGCTTGATTCTTTCGAGGTTCGCAATGACGCTTGAAGACGACCTGCGCGCTGCGATCCGCACGATCCCGGATCATCCGAAGCCCGGCATATTGTTCCGCGACATCACCACTTTGCTCGGCAATGCGCGTGCGTTCCGCCGCGCCGTCGATGAGCTCGTGCACCCTTTCGCCGGCACGAAGATCGACAAAGTCGCGGGCATCGAGGCGCGTGGCTTCATTCTCGGGGGCGCCATCGCGCACCAGCTTTCCACCGGTTTCGTGCCGATCCGCAAGAAGGGCAAGCTGCCGCACGCCAAAGTGTCGATCGGCTATTCGCTCGAATACGGCATCGACGAGATGGAAATGCATGCCGACGCGGTCACGCCGGGCGAGCGCGTCGTGCTCATCGACGATCTCGTCGCCACCGGCGGCACGGCGGAGGCGGCGGTGAAATTATTGAAGCAGCTCGGCGCCGAATTGGTCGTCGCCTGCTTTGTCATCGACCTGCCCGATCTCGGCGGCCGGAAGAAGATCGAGGCGCTCGGTGTGCCGGTGCGAACGCTGATCGCGTTCGCCGGCCACTAGCACTCGCTAATCCGCGTTGGCGAGGCTCGCGGGAATTTCCTGCTTCACCGGGCGCGTTGCCGCGACACTGGTCGAGTTCTTCGCCGGGTCTTTCCGCTGCGCCTGACGGTCGAACTGCTGCAAATCGCGCCAGGTGTTGGACTGCGCGATCATCTTGCGAATCGCGGCGCGACCAGTTCTCGGCTTCGCCAAACTTGCCCTCGAGCGCCAGCACAAGCGCGAGATTCTGGCGGATGCGCATGTCGGCTTTGGGGTTGTTGGCCGCGTCGCGCAGCGTCTCTTCGGCCTGCGGCAATTGCTTGTTCAGCGCGTAAGACAGGCCGAGATTGGACATGACGCTCGGCTCGTCCGGCCGCATGCGTATCGCGGCCTCGTAATAATTCTGCGCCTGCTTGTGATCGCCGAGCTGATCGGCGACGGAACCCTGGGCCGATAGAATCGACCAGTTCGGCCGCTCCGGCGTATGCGCATTGGCGAGCACCGTCGAGGCTTCTTTCAGACGCCCCGCGTCGGCAAGCGCCTTGCCATAGGCGCCGAGCACCTCGCGATCCCGGGTTGCGGGCGGCGAGGCCCTGCAGCACGGCAACGGCCTGCGCATGCTGGCCGAGCGCGCGCAGCGCGTTCGCATAGGTCATCGCCGTCTTCTTATCCTTCGGATTACGGTCGTAGCGCTGGCCCCAATCCTCGGCGAAGCGATTGAGCGCGCCCTCATTCTTTGGCAGCTCGGTGCTCTCGGTGAGGCCGCTCGTCATCTCGCGGATGCTGTTGCATCCGGCGAGGGTGAGCGAGCCCGCAAGCACGGCGGCGCGGGGTACGAGAGAGCGAAAGATGCGAGGAAGCGTACCTGGGGTCACGGGGTACGTCCGGGGCTTTGCAATGCGGGCGCTCAGCAATAAAGCGTTAACCCTAACTCGCGGTTAACGCCGCCCGGAGCGCCGATGCCCCCGACCTTTGCCGATCCCACGCCCGACGCCGTTCCGATTCATTTCGTGACGCGCGAGAGCTGGCCGAGGGACGAGGCTGCACTTTCCGCGCGGGCGCGTGCCTTTGCGAAGGCGGCCGGCTTCGAATCGAAGCCCGGACGACTGTTGCTGGTGCCGGATGAGGACGGCGCGATCGCTCGTGTGCTGTTCGCGCTCGATAGCGCCGGCGCGCCTACGGCCGATCCGTTCCTGCCGGGCGAACTCGCGACGCGTCTGCCGGCCGGCACCTATCGCTTTGCCAACGCGCCGCATGAGAGCGGGCTCGCAGCGCTCGCCTTTCTGCTCGCAAGCTATCGCTTCGGCAAATACAAGGCAGCGAAGAACGAGAGTCCACGGCTTATCGCGCCGGACGGCGTCGATCGCGTGCAATTCGAGCGGACCGCCGAAGCGGTGGCGCTCGGGCGCGACCTCATCAACACGCCGACAAACGATCTCGGGCCGCAGGCGCTGGAAGAGGCGATCGTCGCACTTGCTGAGAAACACGGCAGCCGCTGCAGCGTCGTCCGTGGCGACGATTTGCTCGCCAAAAATTTTCCGCTGATTCACGCCGTCGGGCGCGCGTCCGCCGAGCCGCCGCGCATCGTCGATTTCACTTTCGGCCCGGAAGATGCGCCGAAAGTCACGCTCGTCGGCAAGGGCGTTTGTTTCGACACGGGCGGGCTCGACATTAAGCCGAGCGCCGGCATGCTGATCATGAAGAAAGATATGGGTGGTGCCGCCACGGCGCTTGCGCTTGCCTCGATGATCATGGATGCGAAGCTGTCGCTGCGGCTGCGCGTCATCATCCCGATTGTTGAGAATGCGATTGCCGGTAATTCTTTTCGGCCGGGCGATATTTATCGCAGCCGCAAGGGCCTGACGGTCGAAATCGGCAACACCGACGCCGAGGGCCGCCTCATTCTCGCCGATGCGCTAGCGCTCGCCGACGAAGACGCGCCCGATCTTCTCTTCGATTTTGCCACGCTCACCGGCGCGGCGCGCGTCGCGCTCGGGCCCGATCTGCCGCCGATGTATTCGGATGACGAGGCGCTCGCCGTCGCGTGCATGGAGCACGGCCGCAAAGTGCACGATCCCGTGTGGCGCATGCCGCTGTGGACGCGCTACGACAAGGAACTCGATGGAAAAATTTCCGATCTCGTCAATGTCTCCTCCGGTCCATTCGCCGGCTCGATCACCGCGGCGCTGTTTCTGCGTCGCTTCGTGGAACGCGCGAACGCCTGGGCGCATTTCGACGTCTACGCCTGGAATCCGAAAACCCTGCCGGGAAAACCCGAAGGCGGCGAGGTGCAGGTCGCGCGCCTCTTGTTCTCGATGTTGGCAGACGGCTACGCGCAGAAGCGATAGAGCTGCCGTCACATGACGGGAGCTTGCGGCTTGCCGCATTCGCCACTGGTCAATGAAAACGGGAAACAGAATGCCGGAACGTTATTTCGAAGATTTCCACACTGGCGACGTGCTGCCGCTCGGCGAGCGCGAGATCACCAAGGACGAGATCATCGCCTATGCTTCCGTCTATGACGCGCAGCCCTTCCACATCGACGAGGAAGCAGCGAAGCAGCTGATGCTCGGCGGATTGGCGGCGTCCGGTTGGCATACCGCCTGCGTCATCATGCGCATGAATTACGATAGCTGGCTGAAGGACACCGCCTCACTTGGTGCACCGGGCATCGACGAATTGCGGTGGGTGAAGCCGGTGCGGCCCGGCGATCGGCTCCGTGGGCGTCTCGAAATTCTCGATACGCGTACGTCGAAATCGCGTCCGGAAATGGGTTTGGTCGGCATGTCGTGCACGGTCGAAAACCAATCCGGCGAGGTGGTGCTCACGCAGAGGCATACGCAAATCATTCGTCAACGCGGCGCGGCGGAGGCGAGTTTTGCGCCGCCACCGCAGGAGAAGGGATCGGCACCGCAGCCGCAGGAAGCGGCCCGGCAAACGCCGCCGCTCTCAGTCTGGTTCGAAGATTTGGCGGTCCGAGCGAAAACCACGCTTGGCAGCGCGACGTTCACGCGCGAGTCGATCATCGACTTTGCGCAGAAATACGATCCGCAGCCTTTTCACATCGATGACGAGGCGGCAAAGCGCAGTCTCTTCGGCCGGCTCGCCGCATCGGGCTGGCACACTGCTTCCATGTGGATGAAGCAGTTCGTCGACACCCGCAAAAAATTCGAAGGAGAACGCGGGCCAAGCAGTGAGCCCACGCCGCGGCCCGGTCCATCTCCCGGCTTTACGAAATTGCGCTGGCACCGGCCGGTCTATGCCGGTGATACGATCTCGTTTGCGAGCGAGCTTGCCGACAAACGCGTGACGTCACGTCCGGGCTGGGGGCTGATCTTCAGCCACAACACCGGCACTAACCAAGACGGCGTGCTCGTTTATGAATTCACCGGCTCGGCGTTCTGGCCGCTGCGGCCGAAATAGCGGGTCTAAGGCGCTTTCTTCTTGCACTGGATGCCCGCCGGCTGACAGGCAATGCCAGGCGTCGAACAATGCGGCTCGCCGGAGTCCGGCTTCGTGCAGATCGTGCAGCCGTCGGTCCATTCGAGGCAGGACGGATTATCCGTTGCGTATGCCTGGATCGGCACGGGATGAGGCAGCGGAATCGGCGGTGCTTTCTCTTCGTCGGCAATTGCACGCGCCGCTACCGTAATCAGCAGAGCGAAAGCGAGCGCGGTGCATCGTGTTCGCCCGCTAAAGCGGGATGACGATGCATCAATATGCGTGCTAATCGCGCTCATGCTCGAAGGTCTCCCACCCAACGATGCAACGCATATCATGCGCCTCATCTGCAACGAAGCCGAGGCGCGTGCCGTTGCCGATCTGATCGTCGAGACGTTCTATCCTGCTGAGACCGCCGCGTCTGCCTTCGAGAAGGAGCCGAACGCCACGCAACGCGCGGCCCAGTGGATGGTCGAAGTTTATTTCGGATCGGCGCCGGACGAGCACGCGGTGCGCGATCTCGTCGCCGCGGCGGCGGGCGCGGACATCGCCGAGGCTATCAGCTTCGACCGCGTCGAGCGCGCCGATTGGATCAGCGCTTCGCTTGCAGGTTTCGATCCGGTTCGCGCCGGGCGTTTTCTCGTCATCGGCGCCCATGCGCGGCAGGCGGCACGCGCCAACGACATCGTGATCGAGATCGAGGCGGCGCTCGCCTTCGGCACCGGCCATCATGGCACGACAATGGGATGTCTGCTGGCTCTCGACCGTCTCGCCCGACGTCAGCGGCCTTCGCGCATCCTCGATATCGGCACCGGCAGCGGCATTCTGGCGATCGCCGCCGCCAAGCGATGGAAACGGAGAGTGGTCGCCAGCGACATCGATCCGGTCGCGGTCGCCACGGCCCGCGGCAACGCCGTCCGCAACGGTGCCGGGCCCTACGTGCATCCGGTGAAAGCCAGCGCGACGCGGCACCCTGCCCTTGATGGCTCGTATGACCTGATCCTCGCCAACATCCTGGCCGGACCGCTGAAGCGGCTTGCCGGAGACATCGCGCGAGTCACCGCACCTGGAGGGATGCTCGTACTTTCAGGTCTGCTGGCGCGCGACGTGCCCGGGGTGCTGTCCATGTATCGCGCGCACGGCTTTGGACTTCTGCACCACGACCTGCGCGAGGATTGGTCGACTCTTACGTTTCGCCATCACGGCGGGTAAACCAAACGTGCGTGCGCTAGAGCAAAAAAGTTTGTGTTGGCAAGGCGCTTTCCGGCAAATTTTTGGCGACTTTGCGGCAACAGAGCTATGGTTCAGCTTCTTGCCGCTTAAGTCATTGTAAAGTCGATAGAATTTCTGCGCGATTAGCTTGGCTATTGGTGTGGGGCAAAAGTCACAACCCTTTGAAAAGGCTGGGTTCTTGAGTCCATTTGCGCTGGACTGTGCCCCGTGCTCGATGAGGCTTGAGGCTGAGCAGTCAGACTCAGCCGGTGCGCTCCACGCCTAGAAGGGAGTGTCTTACATGCCTAGACCGTCATCCAGACGCCGTGCCCGAAACCGCGGCGAAGCTTTCGGCCCCCAGGAGACCCGGCTTCTGAGCCATGCGTTCAATCGCGCCTGGGCGGAGGTCGTCCAGCGCGGCCGCCCCGTCACCGACGAGCGCACGGCACGCGAGCGCATCGCCCGGGCGATCATCGACACCGCCACCAGCGGCGAACGCGATCCGCAGGCGCTCGAACAAGCCGGCCTCGCCTGCGCCGGCTTCTGACCGGCTGAATTCACGCGCGGCGGCCGCTGGCGATCCATTCGTCGCGCAGCTCGCGCTTCAGCACTTTTCCGATGGCGCTACGTGGCAGCGCATCGACGATTTCCACCGCATTGAGACGTTGCGTCTTGCCGAGGCGGCTGTTCGCCCATTCGCGCAATGTCTCGGCCGAAGCGTCGCTTCCCTCGCGCAGCACGACGAACGCGACCGGCGTTTCGCCCCAGGCTTCCGACGGCACGCCGATGACGCTCGCTTCTTGGATATCCGGATGCGCGCCAATGACCGCTTCAAGATCACTTGGATAGATATTGAAGCCGCCGGAAATGATCATGTCCTTGCGGCGGTCCATCAGCTGCAGGAACCCGTCGGCATCGAAACGGCCGACATCGCCGGTGCGGATGAAGCGCTTGCCCGAGGGATCGCGCCATTCGGTTTCCGCGGTCTTTTCCGGCTGGTTGTGGTAGCCGTTCATCATCGCCGGCGAGTGGCCGACGACCTCGCCGATTTCTCCCGGGCCGACCTCGCGCCCGTTCTCGTCGATCAAGCGGATGTCGTGGCCTTCTGAAGGCCGTCCCACCGTGTGCAGTTTGTCGGGAAACTCGTGCGCAGCGAGGATGCAGGTGCCGCCCCCTTCCGTCATGCCGTAATATTCGACGAGACCGCCTGGCCAGCGCTTCAAAATGTCGGCTTTCAGTGCTGCATTGAACGGCGCGCTCGTCGAGAATTTCATACGGAAGCTTTGAAGATCGTAATTGTCGAAATCCGGCAGCGCCATAATGCGGCTGTATTGAACGGGAACGAGCATCGCGTGCGTGGCGCGATGTTTTTCCGCTAGCTCGAGGAATTTTGTTGCGTCGAATTTCTTCATAAATACCGCGGTGCCGCCGAGCGCCAGGGTCGGGAAGAAACTGACGAGCGTGGTGTTCGAGTAAAGCGGCGTCGAGATGATCGCGACCGCGTCCGCTCCATAGCCGAAAAGATTGGCGCGGCGCACGTGCTGCCAGCGCATGCCGTGCGACTGCACGATTCCCTTCGGCACGCCGGTCGTGCCGGAGGAATAGATGATGTTGAACGGCCACGAAGGTTCGATCTTAACCGGCTTCGGCTTGGCGCCCTCCGGCATCAGCCAATCGTAAAATGGTTTGCCGGCATCGCTGCCATCGAGCGCGATGCGCGTGATCTTCGCATGCACCTCGCGCAACACCGGCTCTGTCGAAGCGTCGAAAAATAGCAAGGGACTGCCGCAATCCGCCACCATGACCGCCAGACTCTCGGGGGTGGAGGACGGCGCCAAGGGGGAGACGGCGACGCCGACGCGCAACGCGCCGAGAAACAGCGCCGCATATTCGATTGAAGATAACGCGCAGACCGCAATTGCGCTCTGCGGCGCCAAGCCGTCGCGCTGCAAGGTAGCGGCGACGCGGTCGCACAGCGCATCGAATTCGCTGTAAGTCACCTGCCGGGCCTCATCGATCAGCGCAATGCGCTGCGGCGCCTCTTGCGCGTGATAGCGCACGAGCTCTGGGATCAGCCCAAAATCCTGTTCAAGCGTGTCTTCGAGCGACATGAGCGGTCCGGTAGAAGCGGGGCGTTATCGAGCCACCATTGCCATGAGTTCCCGCTTGCGCGAAATAGCGCAGCGAAGGACGGCTGACACATGAACCAAGCAGTCAGGACAACGGAAACCGCGCGTGCGATCGCCGACCCAAGCGGCCTCGGTCTCTCCGAGAGCGGTCTCGCACGTCTGCGTCGCGTGCTGACCCGCGAGATCGAGCGGAAGCGCCTGCCCGGCGCGGTCGCGATGATCGCGCGGCAGGGCAAGCTCGGCTTTCTCGAGGCTTTTGGGGTACAAGACCCGGCAAGCGGCGCGCCGATGCAGAACGATTCAATCTTCCGCATCTATTCGATGACGAAGCCGGTCGTCTCAGTCGCGATCATGATGCTGGTCGAAGAGGGGCGCCTGTTCCTCGCCGATCCGCTCTCGAAATACGTGCCGGCTTTTGCCGATCCGAAGGTCGCGGTCGAGCGCGATGGCCGGGTCGAACTCGTGCCGGCGGAGCGGCCGATCACCATCCAGGATCTGCTGCGCCACACGTCCGGCCTCACCTACGAATTCGTCGGCACCGCCGCCGTGCAGCGCATGTATCTCGACAAGAAACTCCCGAGCACCGATCAGACCAATGCCGACCAGGTCGAGCGCCTCGCAAGCCTGCCGCTGTTCAGCCAGCCGGGCAAGCAATGGGATTACAGCCGCTCGACCGACGTGCTCGGTCGGATTATCGAGATCGTCTCTGGCGAGACGCTCGGAGAATTCCTGCGACAGCGCATCTTCGCGCCGCTCGGCATGAACGACACCGGCTTCCATGTCCCGACGGAAAAGCAAAGCCGCATTGCCGAACCGTTTGCCAAGGACCCGGATAGCGGCGAGGCCGTGCGGCTTCTCGACATCCGCCGCCCCGCGAGATTCGAATCGGGCGGCGGCGGACTTGTGTCGACGCTCCCTGATTATGCACGCTTCCTCGATATGCTCGCCGCCGGCGGCACATGCGAGGGGCAGCGGCTGCTCGCGCGCAAGACCATCGATCTCATGCGCTCGGATCATCTCGGGCCGAACGTCAGGCGCGGTTCGGAGCTGTTGCAGCCGGGGCATGGATTCGGTCTCGGCTTCGCCGTGCGGACCGAGCCCGGCATGTCGGTCATGCCCGGGTCCGTCGGTCTCTATTTCTGGGGCGGCATTGCTGGCACGACGTTCTGGATCGATCCCAAGGAAGAGCTTTACGCAATGATGCTCGTCCAGGCGCCCGGCCAGCGCGATTATTATCGTGCGCTGTTCCGTACGCTCGTTTACGGCGCGCTGGAATAGCGAGAGGTCACGCCGGCTTTTCTGCCGGCGCGGCAATCTCCGGGCCCGCAGGCTGCGCTTCCGCCAAGCCTTCCCAGGGCTGATGATTGATGCTCATCACGCGCCAGCCCTCACCGCCGTTGGCTTCGTAAAAATCGAGCTCCGTGATCGCGCAATTGTCGGTCGCAAAGGCCAGTCCGGCCTGCGGCTTCAAGTCGAGCGCAATCGCGATCGCCGCGCGAATCGTGCCGCCATGCGCCACCACAACGATGTCGCGGCCGCGACATTGTTCGACGAGATCGGCAATAGCGCCGCGCACCCGCGCGACGAGATCGGCGAAACTTTCACCGCCCGGCGCACGTTCATCGGCGGGCGCAAACCAGAAGCTGCCTGGCGTCACCTTGCGCTGCTTGAAAAATTCCGCGCGATTAAGTCCCTGCCAGTCACCGAGATTCTGCTCGGCGAGCGCGGCGACTTGCTGCAGCGCGCAACCCTCGAACTTGTCGCGATCGGCCGCCCAGATCGCCCGCGCCGTCTCGTGCGTGCGCCGCAGATTGCTCGCGACCCACACCGCATCACGCGGCAGGACGCGCGCCAATGCGACAAAGACATGGCTGTCGCCGCAATCGCAGGACAGATCGCGCTGGCCGTAAATGCAGCCGCCGCCTTCACGCACCGGCGCGTGACGCACCCAGAAGAAGCGGGTGCGCAGGAATCCGATTTCTTGCATCTTCGTCATTCGGCTGTGTGACCCAAGGGTTGGCGGCGCTTCTCTAGCGCGCTTTCGAGCGCCTGGGCACCCGTGTATTGTCCCCGCAACGCGAGGAGGAAACATGGGACGTCTCGAGGGGAAAGCCGCCATCGTCACCGGCGCCGGCAGCGGCATCGGCCGCGCCAGCACGATTTTATTCGCGAAGGAAGGCGCGCAGGTGCTCGCGGTCGACCGCGACGAAGCCGGGCTCGAGCAGACGATCAAGGACGTCGCAAATGCCGGTCTCCAGGCCCTTTCTCAGCCGGCCGATGCGGGGCTAGAATCCGACGTGCGAGCCTACATCGACGAGGCGCTGCGCCGTTTCGGCAAGCTCGACGTCGTCTACGCCAACGCCGGCATCAGCGGCGGCCTCGTACCGCTGTTCGAGCAATCGGTCGAGCATTGGCAGGAAATCCTGCGCATCAATTTGATCGGGCCGTTTCTGGCGATCAAGCATGCCGCGCCGCACATGATCGCACAGAAGCAGGGCTCGATCGTGCTCACCGCATCCGTTGCGGGCCTACGCGCCAATGCCGGCGGCAATCCCTACAGCGCGAGCAAAGC
>Ga0164308_10001769_pt1 | contig 11518 bp, 10 predicted proteins | sample Whisoiple_246_MG_FD_109983 | JGI IMG/M metagenome (GOLD analysis project Ga0164308, IMG submission 109983) | Soil microbial communities amended with fresh organic matter from upstate New York, USA - Whitman soil sample_246_MG | ecosystem: Environmental > Terrestrial > Soil > Unclassified >... | reverse complement strand
GAGGGCGCGGCGTGGGTCTACCGGCATGCGACGCGCGGGCCGTACGCGATCCCCTGCACTTGCGGTTCTTCGCCTACAGCATGGTTACGCGGCTCCTCGTCTTCCTCGCCACCACCGAGCTCGGGGTCTACGCGCTCGGGATCGGGCTGGTCCTCGCCGCCACCGGCGTCACCGGCGTGGTCGGGGCCGGGCTCGCGCCGCGCCTCGGGACGAGGTTCGGCACCGGACGCGTCGTCGTGGCCACGGAGTGGGCCAGCCCGCTGGCGTACGCGCTGCTGCTGCTCGTCCGTCCCGGGCCGTGGGCCGTGACGTGGCTGGTGCTGGCCAACGCCCTCTTCGGCTTCGCCATGGGCCTCAAGGACCCGCTGACGATGAGCTACCGCAACCTCGTGACCCCCGACCGGCTCCGCGGCCGGATGAACGCGACGATCCGCTCGTTCAACTGGGGCAGCATCGCGGTGGCGGCCCCGCTCGGTGGCTGGCTCGCCGCCTCGTTCGGCAACCGCGTCGCCATCGGTGCCGGGGTCATCGGCCTCGTGGTGTCGGCGCTGTGGCTGTGGTGTTCCCCATACCGGCACGTCACGGTCGACGGCGAGCGCCCGGCGGGAGCCCGCACCTGACCGGTGCCGGGGCGACGCGGGCAGGACAACGGGCCCCGACCATCACGGTCGAGGCCCGTTCGGCGCGGCCCGAGGGAGCGATCCGGGCCACGCACCACGCATCCGGCGTCCCCTCCACGGTAGGTGCCGGCGGTCGCCCCGGGCACCCGCTGTCGGTCTGCACTCGGCAAGGACTTCGCAGGCGCAGGTCGGCTGCGGGTAAGGCGCCGGCCGCGACGCGTCAGTCGGCCGTGCGCAGCGCCTGGCGCCAGGACACGCGTCCCCGCGTCTGCAGCAGCGACCGGCGGTAGATGCGCTCGCCGACGACGACGGTGACGGCCGAGAACACGACCATGACGAGGAGCGACAGGACCGCCTCCCACCAGGTGGCGTCGCCGGCCAGGATCCGCGCCGGCATCGTCACGACCGAGGCCACCGGCACGTACGACGCGACGGTGAGGGCCGTGCCGCTCAGGCCGAAGCTGACGACGTAGACGAGCATGAGGATCGTCGTCATCGGGGCCGTCGTGCTCTGCAGGTCCTCGGTGCGCGAGGCGAGCGCTCCGGCCACGGCGAAGAGGCAGGCGAGGGCGAAGAACCCGACCGCGAAGAAGAGGACGAACCACACGACGGCCGTCGACAGCGTCGGCAGCAGGGCCGAGAAGTCGGTGAACGACACCATGACGAGCCCCACCCCGGCGATGAGCACGACCTGCGCGAGGGCGATGGCGGCGTTGCCGACGACCTTGCCGGCGAGCAGCTGGCGCACCGGGATCGCCGTGGCGATGATCTCGACGAGGCGCGACTGCTTCTCCTCGACGACGCTCGCGGCGATCTGCTGGCCGAACATCATCGCCGACATGAAGAAGAGCAGCGCGAAGGCGAAGGTGACGGCCTTGACGAAGCCCTGGTCGGTGCCCGCGCCGGAGAACCGGTCGACCGACAGGGCCGAACCCCGCTCGAGCGCCGTCAGGCTCGTGCCGGCCGCGGCGGCGTTGCGGTCGAGGGCGTCGGTGCGCACGGCCTGCTCGAGCGCGGTGCGCAGCCCCGTCGGCACGTCGTCGGCGGACGTCGCGGTCCAGCCGGCGTCGGTGCGGTGCAGCCACACGTCGGCATCGCCGTCGGTCACCGCCGCCCGGGCCGCCGACGCGTCGGACACCGGCTTCGTCGTGACGACGACCGTGTCGTCGGTGGCGTGCGCGGCCCGGCCGGTGGCGGCCACGAGCGGGCCCGCGACCGGGGCGTCGCTCGTGCTGACGGCGACGGTCCACGTCGTCGTGCGACCGGACTGCCAGGCGGCGAAGGCGCCGTAGCCGGCGAGGAAGAGCAGCGTCAGGGCCGTGGAGACGAGGAAGGCGCGGTTGGTGAGCCGCACGACGACCTCGCGCATCGCGACGACGGTCCAGGAACGGCCGACGCCCTCGTGGGACAGGCGGCCCGGTTCCGCGGGGCCGACGTGGTCGGGCGCCGGCTGGTCGAGCCGGTCGGGCTGGTTGCGGGTCGTCGTCATGCCGTCACCTCGCGGTAGATCTGGGCCAGCGACGGACGCTGGGGCGCGAACTCGTGGACGTCGCCGCGTCGGACCGCCTCGGCGAGCAGCGCCCGCTCGGCGCCGGGCTCGACGACCTCGACGAGCGCGCTCGCTCCCTCGACGTCGACGGCGTGGACACCGGGGATGCCGCGCACCCAGCCCGCGTCGCCCGACAGGACGATGCGGTGGCGCACCACCGAGCGCGAGCGCAGCTCGTCCGGGCTGCCGTTCGCGACGACGCGACCGCGGGACAGCACGACGAGCCGCTCGCAGAGCCGCTCGACGAGGTCGAGCTGGTGGCTGGAGAAGAGCACCGGGACGCCACGGGCGGTGTGCTCGCGCAGCAGGTCGGCCATGTTGTCGACGGCCACCGGGTCGAGGCCGCTGAAGGGCTCGTCGAGGACGAGCGCCTGCGGCTCGCCCATGAGCGCGGCGATGATCTGGACCCGCTGCTGGTTGCCGAGCGAGAGCTTCTCGACGTGGTCCTTCGCCCGTTCGGTGAGCCCGAGCCGCTCGAGGTGCTCGGTGACCGAGGCACGCGCCGCTGCGGTCGACAGGCCGCGGAGCCGGCCGAGGTAGACGAGCTGGTCGAGCACGGGCTGCTTGGGGTAGAGGCCGCGCTCCTCCGGCATGTAGCCGAACGTGCGCCGGTCGCCCGCGCTGATCGGCCGGCCGGCCCAGAGCACCTCGCCGCTCGTCGGTGCCAGCACCCCCATGATCATCCGCATCGTCGTCGTCTTGCCGGCTCCGTTGCCCCCGACGAAGCCGGTGAGCAGCCCCGGCGGCACGGTGAACGAGACGCCGTCGACCGCCCGCACCTGCCCGAACGTCCGGGTCAGGCCGCGCACCTCGACGCCTCCTGCGGGCGCGCCCGACGCGTCCGGTGCGGAGCGTGCGTCCGGCGGGTGCGCGGTGCCGGTGTGCCGGTGGCCGGCCCGGTGGTCCGGGCGGTGGTCGGTGTCCCCGAAGGTCGTCATGGCTCCACGCTAGGCCTGGCCCGCTACCTGCCGGATCAGCCCGGAGGTGGAAGGTCGGCGTCCCCCGCGCGGATGAGTCCGGCCTCGTAGGCGAGGACGACGGCCTGGACGCGGTCGCGTAGGTGCAGCTTGGACAGCACGTTCGACACGTGGGTCTTGACGGTCGCCTCGCCGAGCACGAGGTGGGCGGCGATCTCGGCGTTCGACAGGCCGCGCCCGATGAGGCCCAGCACCTCGGTCTCACGCGGGGTGAGCCGGTCGAGCCGCGGGTCACGCGGCTGTCCCGCACGTGCGGATCCGGCTGTGCCCGTGGGTCGCCCGCCCGACGCGTCCCGGTTGGTCATGCGCTCGATGACCCGACGCGTCACCTGGGGTGCGATCAGCGCGTGGCCGCCCGCGACGGCGCGGACGGCGTCGACGAGCTGCTCGGGCTCGGCGTTCTTGAGGAGGAACCCGCTCGCGCCGGCCTCGAGCCCGGCGAAGACGTAGTCGTCGCGGTCGAAGGTCGTGAGGATGATGACCTTCGACAGGTCCGCCTCGACGATGCGCCGGGTGGCCTCGATGCCGTCGAGCACCGGCATCTGCACGTCCATGAGCACGACGTCGGGGCGCAGCTCGGCGGTGCGCCGCACGGCCTCGGCACCGTCGGTGGCATCGCCGACCACCTCGAGGTCGTCCTCCACCGAGAGGATGAGGGAGAACCCGGAGCGGACGAGCTGCTGGTCGTCGACGAGCAGGACGGTCGTCACGGGGTCTCCTCGGGCAGCGGCATGCGGACGCGCACACGGTAGCCGCCGGTGACCCGCGGGCCGATCTCGCCGAGGCCGCCGTGCGTCGCGAGGCGCTCGCGGATCCCCAACAGTCCCAGACCGGTTCCCGACGTGCCGGTGCGCGGTCGGCCGTCGTCGAGCACCTCGACCTCGGCGTACCCGTGGGCGAACCCGGCCTCGGGGCGTCGGTCGACCCGGACGAACACCTGGGCCGTGCGCGCCGTCGAGTGGCGGCGCACGTTCGACAGCGCCTCCTGGACGGTGCGGTAGAGCGAGAGCCCGAGCGGTCCGGGCACCGCGTCGAGCGCACCGGGGGCGTCCTCGACGACGTGGCAGCGCGCGTCGAGGCCGGCCGCGGCGGTCTGCTCGACGAGCGTGGGCACGTCGCAGAGGCGTGGTTCCGGTGCCCGACGCGTCGGCTCGGCGTCCTCGTCGGCCGACCGCAGCGTGCCGAGCAGGGCGCGCATCTGGGTCACGGCGTCGCGCGAGGAGCCCTCGACGGCGCGCAGCGACGCCTCCGCGACGTCGACGTCCCGTCGGAGCGTCCGGCGGGCGGCGGCCGCCTGGATGCCGATGACCGACACGTGGTGGGCCACGACGTCGTGCAGCTCGCGGGCGATGCGCAGGCGCTCCTCGACGACGGCCCGGCGCTGCAGCTCGGCGGCCTGCTCCTCGATCGTGTGGGCCTGGGTGACGAGTCGTTCGCGGTGCAGGGCCGCGCGCCAGGCGGCCTGCCCACCGATGATGGCGCCCCCGAAGTAGAGGACGTTGACGAGCAGCGTGTACACGACGTACGCGGTCGAGGGGGAGAAGAGGCCCTGGCGCGGCAGCGGCTTACCGGCGTGCCCGAGGGCCTCCTCGACGCCGCTGCCCACCGCGAGCTGCCAGGTGAGCCAGCCGAACATGAGCAGGACGATGCCGGTGACGACCGCGAGCATGGCGCGCCGGTCCCGCGCCCACGCCACCCCGGTGAAGATGGCGAGGAAGTAGACGACCTGCATCGGCATCGACATCGCCACCGGGGCGAGCGTGATGCCGACGACGAAGAAGTGCAGCGAGAGCCACGCGGCGACGAGCAGCGGACGGCTGCGGCGCCAGACCAGCGGCACGGTCCCGGCCGCGACGGCGACGTGGGGCCAGACGTAGGAGCCGGAGAAGCCGCCCAGGGCGTCGATGCTCCGCAGCAGCTCGACGCCGAGCGAGCCCGCGACGAGGAACGCCGCCGCGAGCACCGTGTCGGTCCGGCGCGCCCGGGCCGGGTCGTCGGGGACGCGCTCCCACGCCTCGTCGACGCCGAACCACGCCAGCAGGCGGGTGCGCCACGGCTCGACGGACGCGCGGTGTCGGGTCGCCATGCCGCCAGCGTAGGCAGCGCAGGCGGTCGGGGCCTCCCCCTGGGGGCGGAGGCCGTGCGGGTGGCCGGGTCTCCCGGAGTACGGTCGGCGCATGGGCACCCACACCTCGGTCCTCGACGTCACGACGATGCGCTCACGCCTCGACCGGCTGCGCGGGCACGCGGCCGACGCCGGCCTCGCGTCGGTCGTCGTCTCGCCGGGCTCGGACCTGCGCTACCTCGTCGGGGTGGCCGGGTCCTCGTTCGAGCGGCTCACGGCCCTCGTCGTGCCGACCGACGCGTCCGTGGCGCCGGTGTTCGTCTCGCCGCGGCTCGAGTTCGCCGGGCTCGGGCACGTGCCGTTCGGCGACCTCGGCGTCGAGGTCCGCACGTGGGTCGACGGCGAGGACGCGTACGCGCTGGCGCTCGCCGGCGTGCCCGGTGGTCCGGTGGCGGTGTCCGACATGACGCCGGCGCTGCACGCGCTGCGTCTGCGCGACGCCGGGGCCGCCGAGCAGCAGCTCGCCGGGCCCGTGCTGCGCGAGCTGCGGATGCGCAAGGACGCCGTCGAGCTCGAGCAGCTGCGCCTCGCCGGGGCCGCCATCGACCGGGTCCACGCCCGGGTGGGGGAGTGGCTGCGGCCCGGTCGCACCGAGGCCGAGGTCGCCGCCGACATCGCCGCAGCGATCGTCGAGGAGGGCCACGCCGCAGCCGACTTCGTCATCGTCGGGTCGGGCCCGAACGGCGCGAGCCCGCACCACGAGGTCAGCGACCGCGTCGTGCAGCAGGGCGACGTCGTCGTCGTCGACATCGGCGGCCCGCTGCCCTCGGGGTACAACTCCGACAGCACCCGCACCTACGCCGTCGGCTCGCCGACCGAGCCCGACGTCGCCGAGGCCTACGCGGCGCTGCAGGCCGCCCAGCAGGCGTCCGTCGACGCCGTCCGCCCCGGCGTCACGTGCCAGGACGTCGACCGAGCCGGTCGCGCCGTGCTCGCCGAGGCCGGCCTCGCCGAGCACTTCATCCACCGCACCGGCCACGGCATCGGCCTCGACGTCCACGAGGAGCCCTACGTCGTCGAGGGCAACGACCTGCCCCTCGAGGCCGGCATGACCTTCAGCATCGAGCCCGGCGTCTACCTCACCGGTCGGTGGGGCGCGCGCATCGAGGACATCGTCGCCGTCACCGACACCGGCGTCGAGCGGTTCAACACCCGCCCCACCGAGATCGTCGTCCTGTAGCGGGCCGATCGCGCCCGGAGGGCGTCACGAGTCGAAGCCGACGCCCATCCGGTCGAGGGCCCGCAGCCACAGGTTGCGGCGCCCGGTGCGGTCCTCGGCGGCGAGCGAGGCGCGCGTCGCGGTCACGGCCGCGTAGCGCACCGGCTCGGGCGGGAACGGCACCGGCTTGCGGCGCACCATCCCGAGCCGGGTCAGCTCGGTGTCTCGACCCTCGACGAGGTCGAGAGCGACGGCGGCGCCGAAGCGGGTCGAGGCGACGCCGAGCCCGGTGTAGCCGACGGCGTAGGCCATCCGGCCGCCGAGCGCCGTGCCGAACACCGGCGTGAACCGCGACGTCGTGTCGATGACGCCGGCCCACCGGTGCGTGAAGCGGATGCCCTCGAGCTGCGGGAAGAGGTCGAGGAAGTGGTCCGCGAGCAGCCCGTGCGAGGCATCGTTCTGCTCCAGGGCCGGGTCGATGCGTCCCGGGAAGTGGTAGTTCGCGTCGTACCCGCCGAAGAGGACCCGGTCGTCGAGCGTCCTTCTGTAGTAGTGGAACTGGTTGCCGGCGTCGGTTAGTCCCTCGCGGCCCTCCCAGCCGATCGCGGCCAGCTGCGCGGGCGTCAGGGGCTCGGTCATGAGCACGTGGTCGTACACCGGCAGCACCCACGCACTGAAGCGTCGGAGCACGCCCTGCGAGGCGTTGGTGCCGATGACGACGCGTCCGGCGTGGATCGACCCGGCGTCCAGCCGTACCCGCACGCCCGGGCCCTCGGCGTCGAACCCCGTGGCGCGGGTGTGCTCGTGGATCCGCACCCCGAGCGACTCCGCGGCCCGGGCCAGCCCCCACACGAGGCGGGCCGGGTCGACGAGCGCCACCTCCGGGTCGAACATGCCCGCGAGGTAGCGGGGCGAGTCGACGCGAGCCCGCGCCTGGGCGGCATCGAGCAGCTCGACGGGCACGCCGTGCGCCCGGTGCAGCGCGTAGGACTCGCGCACCGCCGGCACCTGGTGCTGCGTGAGCGCGAGGGTCAGCTCGCCGGGACGGTGCAGGTCGGCGTCGATGCCGTGGCGCTCGAGCGTCCCGACGATGCCCTCGAAGTTCTCGGCGGCCAGGCGGTCGAGCGTGCCCATCTCGTCGGGCCAGCACGCCACGCCCTGGGCGAGCCCGTGGGTCAGCGAGGGCGCCATGAAGCCGCCGTTGCGCCCCGAGGCGCCATCGGCGAGGCGCCCGGCCTCCACGACGACGACGTCGAGCGACGGGTCGGCCTCCTTGGCCTGCAGGGCCGCCCACAGGCCGGTGAACCCGCCGCCGACGACGAGCAGGTCGGTGCGAGGCGCGGCGCCGGTCAGGGCCGGACGCGGGTCGGGCCGCTCGGGCCGGTCGGTCCAGAACGGAACCGGCCGGGCGTCGGCCAGCGCCCGCGCGGCGCGGTCGCTCAGCGATGCGTCGGGCCGGTGGGTGCGAGCTGCGTTGCGCGCGTGGAAAAGAGGCATGACGAGACGGATTCGACCATGCTTGGCTGGCCCTGTGAACCCCTCTTCGTTCCAGAGCGATGCCCTGCCCGCCGACGCCGCCGAGCTGCTGCGCGTCTTCCACGACGAGACCCGCGCGCCGATCCGCGTCGGCACGCCGCAGCGGCCCCTCGAGGTCGACGGCCTCGTGCGCCGCGAGTACGAGGTCGACGGCGGCCACTGGAACATGATCGAGAGCCCCGACGGCCTGGGCCCGGACCCCGACGAGTGGGACGCCGTCATCGAGCGGCAGCGCGACTTCTTCGCCGGGCTCGGCCTGCGCGTCGAGTGGAAGACCTACGACTACGACGAGCCCGCCGACCTCGGCGAGCGCCTCGTCCGCGCCGGCTTCGTCAAGGAGGACGACGAGGCGCTCATCCTCGGCGAGGCCGCACCGCTCGCCGCGCAGGAGATCGGCCTGCCCGAGGGCGTCGTCGTGCGGGCCGCCGACTCCGACGCCGACTTCGAGCGGATGGCGGCGATGCTCGAGGTGGTCTGGGGCGAGCCGCAGCCCTGGGTCGTCGACTCGCTGCTGCCGCGCTGGACCGCGGAGCCGGGGTCGATGGACGTCGTCGTCGTCGAGGAGACGCGCGAGGGTCCGGTGCTGTGCGCGGCCCGCTCGGAGTACGACACGAGCCGCTTCACCGGTCTGTGGGGCGGGTCGACGCTGCCCGAGTGGCGCGGCCGCGGCCTCTACCGGGCCACCCTGCTGCACCGGGCGCGCCTCGGCCTGGCCCGCGGCAACGACTTCGTCCGGGTCGACGCCTCGCCCGACTCCGAGCCGATCCTGCGCCGCCTCGGGCTGCACCGGGTCGCGACGACGACGCCCTACGTCTTCGACCCGGCGGCACGCTGAGCGGGCGCTCACCGAGGGATGGGCACCGCTGACCGGACGCAGGTCGGCGTGGCAGGATCGTCGGCGGACCGGATCGCCGTGGGGCCCACCGTTCGGAAACAGCGCCCCACCCGCACGAGACAGCAGGAGACGCCATGCCCATCGCCACCCCCGAGGTGTACGCCGACATGCTCGACCGCGCGAAGGCCGGCTCCTTCGCGTACCCCGCCATCAACGTCTCGAGCTCGCAGACGCTGAACGCCGCGCTGAAGGGCTTCGCCGACGCCGGCTCCGACGGCATCATCCAGGTCTCGACGGGCGGTGCCGACTACCTCTCCGGCCCGAGCATCAAGAACATGGTGAGCGGCTCGCTCGCCTTCGCGGCGTACGCGCACGAGGTGGCCAAGAACTACCCCGTCAACATCGCCCTGCACACCGACCACTGCCCCAAGGACAAGCTCGACGGTTTCGTGCGCCCGCTGCTCGCGGCCAGCACCGAGCGCGTCAAGGCCGGCGGCACGCCCTGGTTCCAGTCGCACATGTGGGACGGCTCGGCGGTGCCGCTCGAGGAGAACCTCCAGATCGCCCAGGAGCTGCTCGCGCTCGCCAAGGCCGCGAACGTCATCCTCGAGATCGAGGTCGGCGTCGTCGGCGGCGAGGAGGACGGCGTCGAGGGCGCCATCGACGAGAAGCTCTACTCGACCCCCGAGGACGCCATCGCCACGGTCAAGGCGCTCGGTGCCGGCGAGAACGGCCGCTACCTCACGGCCCTGACCTTCGGCAACGTCCACGGCGTCTACAAGCCGGGCAACGTCAAGCTGCGCCCCGAGATCCTCCTGCAGGCCCAGCAGGCCGCCGCCAAGGAGCTCGGCCTGACGGGCGATGCTCGCCCGTTCGACCTCGTCTTCCACGGCGGGTCCGGCTCGCTGCCCGAGGAGATCTCGGCCGCCGTCGACAACGGTGTCATCAAGATGAACGTCGACACCGACACGCAGTACGCCTTCACCCGCAAGATCGCCGACTGGATGATCTCCGGCTACGCCGGCGTCCTCAAGGTCGACGGCGAGGTCGGCAACAAGAAGCAGTACGACCCGCGCGCCTGGGGCAAGGCCGCCGAGGAGGCCATGGCGGTGCGCGTCGTCGAGGCCTGCACCGCGCTTCGCTCGGCAGGCACGCACCAGTGAGCGACAACCTGCTCGGCATCCCCGAGACCCGTCTGGCCGCCGACCCGGCCGCCGAGAAGCTCGACGCCGGCGTCGACCCCGTGCAGGTGGCCGCCGCCCACCCCGCGAGCTCGCTCGCGTGGGCGGTGCTCGCCGAGGACGCGCTCGCCGACGGTGACCGCGACGTCGAGGCGTACGCCTACGCCCGCACCGGCTACCACCGCGCCCTCGACGCGCTGCGCAAGTCCGGCTGGCGCGGCCAAGGCCCCGTGCCGTGGTCGCACGAGCCGAACCGCGGCTTCCTCCGGGCCCTGGCGGCGCTGTCGCGCGCGGCCCGCGCGATCGGGGAGTCCGACGAGGAGCAGCGGTGCGCGCAGTTCCTCCGCGACTCCTCGGCCGAGGGCGCGCGCCAGCTGGGCCTCTGAGGTCCCTTGCGCCAGTGAGCAACCCCACCGCATGACGCTCTTCTGCTCCGACGTCGACGGCACCCTGCTCGACCACCGACGCACCCTGTCCGACCGCACCGTCGCCGCCATCCGGGCGGTGCGGTCGGCGGGGCACGCGTTCGTGCTGTGCAGCTCGCGGATGCCTGCCTCGCTCGAGGGGCTCGAGCGGCTCTGCGGCGTCGAGCCGACCCCGCTCATCGCCTACAACGGCGGCCTCGTCCTGCGCGCCGACCGCTCCGTCGTCACCGACGTCGCCATCACGCCCGACGACGCCAGAGCCGCCTATGCCGTCTGCGAGCGGCTCGGCCTCCACGCCAGCTTCTTCGCCGGGGACGACTGGTACGCCTGGGGATCCGACGAGTGGACCGAGCGCGAGGCGACCATCACCGGCGTCGACCCGAGCGAGGCGTCGGCGCACGGCTACGTCGCCTCCGGACGCGTCGACACGCGCCCACCGCACAAGGTCATGGCGATGGGCGACCCGGCCCTCGTCGACGAGCTGGAGGCCGCCCTGGCCGGGCGCCCCGGCCTCGTGACCTACCGCTCCAAGGACACCTACCTCGAGGTCGCCAACGCGGCCTGCTCCAAGGGCGACGGGCTGCGGGCGCTGGCCGACGAGCTCGGCGTCGACGTCGCCGACACCGTCTTCTTCGGCGACAACCACAACGACGTCCCGGCCTTCGCGGTGGCGGGCACCGCGGTCGCGGTCGCCAACGCCGTCGACCCGGCGCTCGACGCCGCGTCGGTCGTCACGGGGCACCACCGCGAGGACGGCGTCGCGGAGTACCTCGAGGGCTGGCTCGCGCGCGCCTGACGGTCCGTCCGGGATGCTTGACCCGGAGGATGCTTGACCCTGACACCGTGTCAGGCAGTGGGCTGGGGGGACCATGTTGAGTATCGGAGACTTCGCCCGGCTCGCCGGGGTGTCGGTGCGCATGCTGCGCCACTACGACGCCCTCGGCCTGCTCCGGCCCGCCCACGTCGACCCGGCGTCCGGCTACCGGTCGTACTCGGCCGCGCAGCTGGACCGGGCCAACCGGCTCGTCGCGCTCAAGGACCTCGGGTTCAGCCTCGAGGACTGCGGGCGCCTGCTCGGCGACGACGTGCCCGTCGAACAGCTGCGCGGCAT